>JRHI01002949.1_pt1 | contig 10759 bp, 12 predicted proteins | sample 215371 | NCBI WGS metagenome assembly JRHI01 (sample SAMN02929681, study PRJNA255918) | sediment metagenome | biome: cave system; feature: Ice Cave; material: Sediment; isolation source: sediment from deep within a dark volcanic ice cave with no known source of... ... | reverse complement strand
TGTCGGTTGAGCCCGGCGTTTCAACGCCGGGTACGTTTACCCTCGCCGCCTGGCCGCCTGGCCGCCTCGCCGCCTCAAAAGGAGACCACCGTGCCCACTCACCTCGTCTTCACCTTCCTCGACGAGCACGTCTCTGCTGTCGCCGAGCTGCTCGCGGACCAGGCCCCGCGAACCTGCGCCGCCGTCCTGGTCGCCCTCCCGCAGACCGGCGAGGCCCACCACGCCACCTACTCGGGCAGCGAGGTTGCCCTCATCCTCGACCGTGACCTCCCCGTCGGCAAGGAAAACGCCACGACCAAGGTCATCCCCGGCGATCTCGCCTACACCCGCTTCGCCGGCGGCGAGCTCTACGGCTTCCCCAACAGCTTCAGCGAGCTCTGCTGGTTCTACGACCGCGATGCCGTCCCCTCCATGCCCGACGGCCCCGTCCCCGTCAATATCTTCGGCCGCTTCGTGGACAACGCCGACGCGTTCTTCGCCGTCTGCCGCCGCATGCGCCGCGAAGGCGTCAAACGCGTCGCGGTCCGCGTCCGATAGGGGCCACCCGATCTGTCTGCTCTCATTGACCACACGCGGCGCTCGTCTATACTGCCGTGCGGCGTGGTTCGTCCTCCCTCTCCCGGTGCGCGACTCAGAGCGGTAGGTCCGCGGCGACGGCCCCCGCTCCCCCTTGCCCGCGGCCCAGAGGACGCCCCGTCCCCGAGTTCGAGGGGAAAGGGAGACGTGGCCCCTGAGCGCGGCGTTCTCCCACTCCCCCAATCCTAGGGGAGTGGGAGGGGTGAGGGCGGATGACAACTCCTGAACGTCCCCTCGCCATCGAGATGCGCGGAATCACCAAGCGGTTCGTCGGGGTCGTTGCCAACGACGCCGTCGATTTCGATGCGCGGTTCGGCGAGGTGCATGCGCTCGTCGGCGAGAACGGCGCGGGCAAATCGACCCTGATGAGCATCCTGGCGGGGCTCTACCGGCCCGACGCCGGCACCATCGGGATCGGTGGCGCGCCGGTCCAACTCCGCTCCCCGCGCGACGCGATCGCGCACGGGATCGGCATGGTCTACCAACACTTCATGCTGGTCGAGCCCTTCACCGTCGCCGAGAACGCGATCCTCGGGCGGGAGGGACAGGGGACCAGACTGGAGACGGCCGAGGTCGAGCGAGACCTGGAGCGGCTCGCCCAGCAGTACGGGCTCATCGTCGATCCCAGGGCGCGGATCTGGCAGCTCTCGGTCGGGGAGCAGCAGCGGGTCGAGATCCTGCGGCTCCTCTATCGCGGGGCGAAGATCCTGGTCTTCGACGAGCCGACCGCCGTCCTCACGCCGCAAGAGGCCGCCGGGCTCGCCAAGACGCTGCGTGGCATGGCGGCCGACGGCTTCTGCGTGGTCTTCATCTCGCACAAGCTGGACGAGGTCCTCGCCGTCGCCGACCGCGTCACCGTGCTCCGCCGGGGGCGGGYCNGNKKGYGMCGGTCGAGGCGCACGCCACCGACCGGCACACCCTGGCCCGCTTGATGGTCGGCCGCGAGCTGGCGTCGTTCGTCGAGCATCCGATCGACGAGCCCCACGAGCCGGTCGCGCCCGGCGACGTCGCGCTCGACGTGCGCGGCCTCGGCGCGCTCGGCGACAAGGGGTTGCCGGCGCTGATCGACGTCGATCTCCAGGTGCGGGCCGGCGAGCTGCTCGGCATCGCCGGAGTGGCCGGCAACGGGCAGCGGGAGCTGGCCGAGGTCATCACCGGGCTGCGTCGCGCGACGGGCGGAACGGTCCGCGTCGGGGGGCAAGCTGTGACGAACCGCTCGCCGGCGGCGATCGCCGGGGCGGGGGTCGCGCATGTCCCGGAGGACCGGCTGGCCACCGGATTGGTGCCCGGGATGGACCTGGCCGGCAACGTGATCCTGCGCGACTACGACTGCCCGCCGATCTCGCGGGGGCCGTTCCTCGTGCCACGGGCGATCGCCGGCTTTGCCGACCGCCTGATTCGCGACTACGACGTGAAGGCGCCGAGCCGGAGGACGAAGCTGCGCACACTCTCCGGCGGCAACCAGCAGAAGCTCCTCATCGCGCGGGAGCTCTCCGGGGAGCCGCGGGTGCTGGTGGCAGTCCACCCGACGCGCGGGGTCGACATCGGCGCGACCGAGACGATCCACCGGCTGCTGCGCGGGCAACGCCAGCGCGGTGCGGCAATCCTGCTCATCTCGGAGGACCTCGACGAGCTCTTAGCCTTGGCTGACCGGATCGCCGTCCTCTACGGTGGTCGGGTGGTCGGGACCGTCGCCGCGGCCGGCGCCGATCCGGGGCGGATCGGTTTGCTGATGGCCGGCATCGCGCCCGACACGACGCAACGCGCAACGGCGCTGACCGATGGCTGAGGCCGCCGCCGGCAAGCGGATGCGGTTGGAGCGGGTGCGCGAGCCGTCGCGCCTGGTCACTGCCGTCGTGCCGGTCGTCTCGGTCCTCCTGGCGCTCGTGGCCGGCGGCATCCTGCTGGCGGCGTCCGGTGAGAACCCGTTCGAGGTCTACCGGGCGATGCTGCGGGGAGCGCTCGGCGACCGCTTCGGCGTCGCCGAGACGCTGGTCAAGACGATCCCGCTGCTGCTGACCGGGCTCGGCGTCTCGGTCGCCTTTCGGATGCAACTCTGGAACATCGGCGGCGAGGGGCAGCTCTACCTCGGGGCGATCGCCGCGACCGGGACCGCGCTCTTTCTGTTTCCCGACGCCCCGGCGGTCCTGCTCATCCCGGCGCTGGTCGTCGCCGGTCTGGTCGGCGGCGCGGCGTGGGGCCTGATTCCCGGCGCGCTGCGCGCCTCCCTCGGGGCGAACGAGACGATCACGAGCTTGATGCTCAACTACGTCGCCATTTCCCTGTCGGATTGGCTGGTCCACGGAGCGTGGCGCAACCCGGAGGGATTCGGCTTCCCCGGCACCAAGCAGCTCCCCGACGCGGCGTCGCTGCCGCACTGGGCCCCCTACCGTGTCCACCTTGGGCTCCTCTTCGGGCTCGTTGCGGCGGTGTTCCTCTGGGTCGCGCTGCGGCGGACGCGCTGGGGGTACGAGCTGGCCGTGACGGGGGAGAACCCGCGCGCGGCGCGCTACGCCGGGATGCGGACGCAGCGCAACATCCTGCTGGTGATGGCGCTCAGCGGCGCGCTGTGCGGATTGGCCGGAATGAGCGAGGTGGCGGGGATCGGACACCAACTCCAGCGCAATCTCTCACCGGGGTACGGCTACACGGCGATCATCGTCGCCTGGCTGGGGCGGCTCAATCCCTTCGGGATCGTCGGGGTCTCCTTCCTGCTGGCGACGCTCCTCGTCGGCGGCGACCAGCTCCAGATGACGATGGGGTTGCCGTCGGCGGTCGCACCGATGCTGCAAGGAGCGATCCTCTTCTTCCTCCTCGGGGGCGACATTCTGACCCGCTACCGACTCGTGCTTGTGCGAGGCGGCGAGGCGGCAAGGCGGCCAGGTGGCGAGGGAGGCGGCGGCGAGGGAGGGGAAGCCCAGGCCGGGGCGCCCGGCGGGCGCCTCAGTCCGCAGTCCTCCGGGTCTGAGTCGAGGTAGCCACCGTGGAGCACGTCTGGTCGCTCGACTTCCTGACGTCCGTCCTGGCGGCCGCGATCCCGGCGGGGACGGCGATCCTCTACGCCTGCCTCGGCGAGCTCCTGTGCGAACGGGCGGGGGTGCTCAACCTCGGCGTCGAGGGGATCATGCTGATGGGCGCGCTCGGCGGGTTCGCCGTCTGCTACTGGACGGCGAACGCCTGGCTCGGCGCGCTGGCGGCGCTGGCCGTGGGCGGCGCGCTGGCCTCGATCCACGCCTTCCTGACGATCACGCTGCGGGCGAACCAGGTCGTCAGCGGGCTGGCGCTGACCATCTTCGGCGGCGGGCTCTCGTCGTATTTGGGGCGTAACCTGGCCGGCAAACCGGCGTCGGACAAGTTCAGCAAACTGGCGGTGCCCCTGCTGAGCGAGATCCCGCGCCTGGGGACGATCCTCTTCAAGCAGGACGCGCTCGTCTACCTCTCGTATGCCCTGGTGCCGCTGCTCTGGCTCTACGTCTACCGGACGCGCCAGGGGCTCTACCTGCGCGCCGTCGGCGAGCGGCCGGAGGCCGCCGACGCCATGGGCGTCAGCGTGAGTCGGTTGCGGTACCTCTACGTGATCGGCGGTGGAGCGCTCGGCGGGCTGGGGGGCGCGGCGATCTCGCTCGGGACAAACCCCGGCTGGACGGAGAACATCACTGCCGGTCGCGGTTGGATCGCGGTCGCGTTGGTGATCTTCGCGGGGTGGAACCCGGCACGAGCGGCACTGGGCGCCTACCTCTTTGGTGGAGTGGAGGCGGGGCAATTCCGCCTCCAGGATGCCGGCGTCGCCCTCTCCCCGTTCTTCCTCAGCATGCTCCCCTACCTCTTCACGATCGCGGTCCTCGTCATCGCGACCGGCGAGGCGGCGCGGCGGCGGATCGGCGCCCCTGCCGCGCTCGGCCGGCCGTACGTGCGCGAGGAGCGGGGGTAGACTCGCCCGCCACGGACGACCGGCGGAGCACGAGGGCGTCGACCGCGCCGTACACTATCGTGGAACGACCTGTATCAGGCGAGGAGTGTGCCATGCCAGTCAGCGAGCAGACCTATCACCGCGTCGCGCTTGAGGATCCGGAGAGACACTGGGAGCTTCGCGATGGACTGCTGCGGGAGAAACCAGCGATGAGCTGGGAGCATCATGATCTGATGTCGTATCTCGGGATTCGCCTTGGCGAGCGGCTCGACCCGCGAGCATTCCGCGTCCATATCAACAGCACGCGGCTGCGCAGAACACCTGAGACCTACTTCGTCCCCGACGTTTGCGTGATCCCGGCCTCACTCTTCCAGGTGAGGCGTGCGGCCAATCCGGGACGTCTCGAGATCTACGACGAGCCAATGCCGCTGGTAGCCGAGGTTTGGTCACCATCGACCGGTGATTATGACGTGGATGCGAAGATTCCTCAGTACCGCCAGCGGGGAGATCTGGAGATCTGGCGCCTCCACCCGTACCAGCGCACGTTGACGGCCTGGCGCCGGCAACCAGACGACACATACACGATCACGGAGTATCGCGGTGGCATCGTGCGGCCGGTGGCGCTCCCCGATGTGGCAATCGATCTCGACGCGCTGTTCGACTTCCGGTGATCGAGCGTCGGCGGGAGGATCCCGTGGTGGTCAGCGAGCGGACCTATCAGTCGATCGCGCTGGCGGAGCCGGAGCGAAAGTGGGAGCTGCACCATGGCCGGCTGCGCGAGAAACCGGCGATGACGATCGCGCACAACCGACTGGCCATGGACCTGACCGTCGCGCTGGCCCGACAGCTGGACCGGAGGCGCTTCGAGGTACGGTTGAGTCAGGCGCCGGTCAGGCGGTCGGCGCAGGGCTACTACATCCCGGACGTGTACGTCGTTCCTCGCCACCCCGCAGGAACGGCGTTGGATGCCTTCGAGGTCTTCGCCGCGCCGCTGCCGCTGATCGTCGAAATCTGGTCGCCCTCGACCGGCGACTACGACGTCGATCAGAAGATCCCCGAGTATCGCGGGCGCGGTGACATCGAGATCTGGCGGCTTCACCCGTTCCAGCGGACGTTAACCGCCTGGCGCCCACAACCGGACGGCAGCTACCTCGAAGCCGTATTTCGCGTGGGAACGATTCATCCGGTCGCGCTGCCGGGTGTTGAGATCGACCTCGATGCGCTCTTTGATCTGGAGTCATCGGGCGTCCAGGGGGAATTGCCATGACGGTGGGTGAGCGGACGTATCAGTCGATTGCGCTAGCGGAGCCGAAGCGGAAGTGGGAGTTGCACCATGGGCGGTTGCGCGAGAAACCAGCGATGACGATTCCGCACAATCGCGTCATCACCCGACTCGTACGCCAGTTGGTGCCGCAATTGGATTTCGATCGGCTTGACCTTCGATTCGACAGCGGTCGAGTGCGCCGTGCCGACGAGACCTATTACATCCCGGACTGCTACGTCGTCCCCGTGCCGGGGAATAGGACTATCGTCGGGGAGCCCGGGGGCTTAGAGGTTTTCAGCATGCCTTTGCCGCTGATCGCCGAGGTCTGGTCGCCGTCGACCGGCGACTACGACGTCGACGAGAAGCTTCCAGAGTACCAGCGGCGCGGCGACTGGGAGATTTGGCGCTTACACCCGTATGATCTGACGCTGACGACCTGGCGCCGGCAACCGGACGGAAGCTACACGGAGACGGTCTATCGCGGCGGCAAGGTCGAGCTGGTGGCTCTGCCCGGTGTCGTCGTCGATCTGGATGTGCTCTTCGCGTAGTCGGCTTGGCCGATTCAGCGCAACTCCCCGCGGACCAGTGCCTTCGCGATCGCGTTGTGCCGCTCGATCAGCGGCGGCAGGTCGACGTCGAGGAGGACGCCGTCCTGGATGCGGATGCGACCGTTGATGACGCTGAGGTCGACGACCGGCGGCTGGCAGAAGACAAGGGCGGCGAGGGGATCGTGGACAGCACCGCCGGCGAGGGCGACAGTGTCGAGGCGGTAGCCGATCAGGTCGGCGGCCATGCCGGGGGCGAGGATACCGACGTCGTCGCGGCCGAGGACCTCAGCGCCGCCGCGGGTGGTGAGGCGCAGGGTTTCCGGGGCGCCCAGGGCGGCGGGGCCATGGGCGACGCGCTGGAGGAGCATCGCCTGGCGAGTCTCGGCGAGGAGGTCCCCCCCGTCGTTCGAGGCGGAGCCGTCGATGCCGAGACCGACGCGGCAGCCGGCGGTCAGCCAGGAGCGGACGGGGGCGATACCCGAGGCCAGGCGCATGTTCGAAGTCGGGCAGTGGGCGATGCCGGTCCGAGTGGCGCCGAGGCGGGACACTTCGGGTGGGTGGGCGTGGACCAGGTGGGCGTGCCAGACGTCGGGCCCGACCCAGCCGAGGTCTTCGGCCAGCTCGACCGGAGTGCGAGCGAAGGCTGCTAGGCAGTAGGTCTCCTCGTCGACCGTCTCGGCGAGGTGGGTGTGGGAATGGACACCGTAGGCACGGGCGAGCGCGACGCTCTGGCGCATCAGGTCGGGCGAGACGGAGAAGGGAGAGCAGGGGGCGAGGACGATGCGCAGCATCGCGTAGCGGCTGGGGTCGTGGTAGGCCTCGACGACACGGCGCGAGTCGCGGAGGATGGCGTCCTCGTCCTCGACGACACGGTCGGGCGGGAGACCGCCCTGCGACTCGCCAACCGACATCGAGCCGCGGGAGGCGTGAAAGCGGATACCCATCGCCTGGGCTGCTTCGATCTGGTCGTCGAGGCGGGCGCCGTTCGGCCAGAGGTAGGTATGGTCGCTGGTGGTGGTGCAGCCGGAGAGCATCAGCTCGGCGATCGCGATCTTGGTGCTGACGACGATCGCCTCGGGGGTGATGCCGGCCCAGATCGGATAGTGGACGACGAGCCAGTCGAAGAGCTTGGCGTTCTGGGCGGCCGGGACGTTGCGGGTGAGCGTCTGGGAGAAGTGATGGTGGATGTTGACGAGCCCGGGCAGGACGACCATGCCGCGGGCGTCGACGATGTGGTCGGCTTCCTGTGGCAAGTCGCTTGTTGGGCCGATCTGGTGGATGGCGTTGTCGACGGCGTAGAGGGCGCCGTCCGGGATCCGGGTGTCGGCGTCGTCCATGGTGACGAGGAGGACGGCGTTCTTGACCAGGAGTGATGGCATAGAGACTCTGCCCTCGCGGAAGGTCCCCGGCACTTCAGTGCCGGGCTCAACCGACAAAGCCCCGCCGGGGCTAGACACGGGACGCCCGTCCCGACACGGGTAGAATAGACGGAACGACCGGCGGCTGGAGTCCCGCGCCGTGGCCGGCGGACACAACCGTGGGCGGTGGTTCGACGAGCGCGATGCCGAGGGGGAGGGCGGGGGCGTGACGGGCAACGGCGTGGGCGTGGCGGTGCTTGCCAACGGGACGAACGGGGCCACCGGAATCGTGACGACGCTGCGCCGGTACGAGCGGCCGCGGGAGGAGCAGACGGATCTGCTGCCGTTGGCGGCCGACCAGTGCATCGCCTACGAGTCCAGCGAGGCGGCGATCGCAGTCTGCGGGTTGAGCGACGGGTCGAAAGGGCTGCTGCGCGGGTTGCTGCGGGTCGGGGCGACGCGGGTGTTTCCGGGCGGCGGGGTTGGCATCGAGTACGGCAGCCTGCTCAAGACGGCGGCACGGCCGGAGTACGTCGCGGGGCATGTGGCGGAGGCGGCGGCGCACTTGCGTGAGAAGCGGGTCGACCTGCTGTTGGTGCCAGGGATGTCGGGGTACCCGGTCGGGTCGATGTACGCTATCGTCTCGGGGATCCCGGCGGTGCTGCTGAAGAAGGGGAAGCTGCAGGGCGACGGGACCGCGTCGTACCCGGCCGGGGCGTTCGTGATCCCCTCCTACACAGGCGACGGCGACGTGGTGATGAGCGCGGACCAGGAGGCGGTGCGGGACATCGTGGACGGGATCGTGGCGCCGCGGCTCCAAGCGCAGAAGGACGTTTCCGCGCCAATCCTGACGATCCGCGCGGCAGGGGCGGACGACATCATCGACAAGGCGACGATGAGCCAGGCGGTAGGCGAGAGCGCGCTCGTGGTGGGGTGCGCCGCGATCGAGGACTTTGTCCGCCGGCACCGGGCGGCGACCGGCGACGACCGGCCGATCGAGGCATGGGTCGAGGTCGTGGCCTGGGTGACGCCGCTGATCAAGGGGTATAACCGGCCGCACGAGCACCTCTGGCGGGTCTTCAGGATCCGGCCGTTCGCGGGGTTGAACGTGACCAGCGTGCATGTGCAGCCGCGGGCGATCGGGGTCGAGGGCGTCGGGGTGATGGCGTTTGCAGGGGAGTAAGGCGCGTTCTTGTCCGGGTCAGGGAATCGCATCGCTCCCTGTCCGGCGTGGGCAGGCCGTGGCTGCCCAGGGTCAGGAAGCGCTCGCCGCCGTGGTGCAGGTCGTGCTCGATGACGTGCCAGATGATCCATTGCCGGGTCCGGGTCACGCGCTTGTCGCCGCGCTTGCGGACGAAGGGGTCGGCGAGCATGACCGGCGTCCAGCGGTCCAGGCAGTCGCGGATCATCCGCCACGTCGCCTCCAGACCGGCGACCAGCTCGTCGGCGGTGCGCGGCGGCGCGCCGTCTTCGTCCCACGGGGCGAAGGCGGCCAGCGCTGGATCGCCCTCGCCCATCCAGCCCTGAAACCAGCCGACGCGCGTCCCGATGATGTGCGCGCCCAGCAGCCAGACCGAGCGCAGCGACGGCGCGGCGCGCAGGGCGAGTGCTCGGCGGAGAGCGGGGCGATCGCCTCGACGAGCATCGTCTGGTACTCGTCCCACCCATTGTAGAACGGTGCCGGCTTGGTTCCGTTTCCCTCCACCGCCTGCTCCTTGCTTCGTCCTGAGCTTGCCGGGAAACGGCTCGCCGGGCACGTGGGCCGCCCTGGCGAACCAGTCCGCTTGAGCTTACCAGCAACAGCGGTCACGCTCGCATCCGGAGGCTGCCCGGCGCCAGGCCGTCGTGCGCACACCCGGGCGGCGGTCGTCCGTGGCATCTCGGTGTGGTAGGCTGGGATCGCTCCTTGGACCGAGTGCCCGACGCTGGAGGGTGATCTCATGGACGGCACCTCTCGAGCGGCGTTGTCGCCAGACCCGCAACCCGGCGACGGCAAGCGATCTGCGCCCCAACCTACCGGCACCGCTGACCTCCAAGCGGCATTTGCCCCCTCTTGGCAGGGCCTGCCGCGGGATTCGTTCCCGTCGGCCACGGGCGGCACGGCGCCAGGAGTCACTCCGCGCAACGTCTTGCTGCGCGAGTCAACTGGTTCCGGTCGCGGGTCAGTCCCGTTACGGTGGCACCTCGTCAGCCAGCTGCAGCGAGTCCACGGCAATCGCTGGACCGCTCGGGTCCTGGGGGGCACCGGCATCGGGCCGGCTTCGCGGGTGCGTCCCGATCGGGCGGCCCTCGCTACCGAGTCCGCGACCACCCGAATCGACCGCACCCCGGCGCCGACCGGATCGACCACCGCGCTGATCCAGCGAGCGCCGCCGACCCCCGACGAGCTGCGCGCCCAGCTCCAGGACCAGGACGCCTTGGCATCCTTCGACCAGTGGCGCCTGGCGACGGCGCCGCCCGCGTTCCAGGCCATGATCAACGGCGCCGGCGGCAAGAACGCCGTCAACTACGACGTCACCGCCGCGTCCGCGTTCTTCAAGAACAAGAAGATGACGCCCGAGCAGTTCGAGCAGAAGCGCGCGGCGAACGAAGTGAAGCAAACCAAATCGGCAAGAGAGGACATCAAGTCGGTCAAGGACAGCTGCGACGAAACTGACGGCACGAACCGGCCGGGGGCGGCCGCTAACCCGCCCGCGGCTCACGGCCACGGGGCTGGAACCCGCCCCAACGGCGTGACCTCAGAGGGCGCCCTCCTCTGGGAAACCGAACACGGCCAGCCCTGGATGACCACCGAGGGGCATTACCAGAAGATCCACGCTTACATCACCGCCTTGGTCAACTTGATCTCGCAGCTGCACAGCTACAAGCCGTACATCAGGAACCAGGGATTAATCGGCGAGCTCGACGCGGCCATCTTGCGCGCCACCCAGCGCAGCGGCGCGATGCGACCGGCGCTCGACGGCTGGAATCAACGCGCCGCCCAGTTCCCCGCGATCTGGGAAGCGACCGGCAAGCCGAAGGTCGCCGCGCTCATCAGCAACTCGGGGACGCCGGTGCCCGACTGGCCGGCGAACCCCGGTCCCATGACGGTATAGGAGGACCC
>JRHI01002948.1_pt1 | contig 10760 bp, 7 predicted proteins | sample 215371 | NCBI WGS metagenome assembly JRHI01 (sample SAMN02929681, study PRJNA255918) | sediment metagenome | biome: cave system; feature: Ice Cave; material: Sediment; isolation source: sediment from deep within a dark volcanic ice cave with no known source of... ... | reverse complement strand
GGCTGGGGATGATGGTCGCCGGAAGAGTCCGCAGGAACAAAAAGATCACGGCGACGACAAGGGCCACCGCCAGCGCCAGTTCGAACTCGACATCCGCCACCGAAGCGCGAATGGTCGTCGTGCGGTCGCTCAGCACGGCGACGTTAACCGCGGCCGGGAGGTTCGCCACGATCATCGGCAGCAGGCGTTTGATCGTGTCGACGACCTCGATCACATTCGCTCCCGGCTGGCGGCGGATGCTGAGGATGATCGCCCGCGTCGTATTGTCCAAGGCGGCGAGCTTCGTATTTTCAGGGCCCGGGCCAGCGCTGGCGACGTCCGAGAGGCGGACCGGACCGCCATTGCGATAGGCGATGACGAGCGCGCCGTAGCCCGCGGCGCTGGTGATTTGATCATTGGCGTTGATCGTCGAGGCTTGGGCCGGGCCGTCGAAACTCCCCTTCGGCGTATTAACGTTGGCATTGGCAATCGTGGTGCGAAGATCGTCGATATTGAGGCCATAGGCGGCGAGCGCGGCGGGATTGAATTTGATCCGCACGGCTGGGCGTTGGCCGCCGCCGATGGTCACCAGTCCGACGCCCGGCTGTTGCGAAAGTTTTTGCGCGAGCCGCGTCTCGCTGATGTCCTCGAGCATGGTCAACGGCAAGGTCTTGGAGGTGACCGCAAGAGTCATGACCGGCGCGTCGGCCGGGTTCACCTTGGCATAGACCGGCGGCGCCGGCAGGCCGCTCGGCAGCAAATTGTTGGCGGCGTTGATCGCGGCCTGAACTTCCTGCTCGGCGACATCGAGACTTAGGTTCAGGCTGAACTGCAAAGTGACGACCGAAGCGCCGGCTGAGCTCGCCGACGTCATCTGGTTAAGGCCGGGCATTTGCCCGAGTTGCCGCTCGAGCGGCGCGGTCACCGAAGACGTCATCACCTCGGGACTTGCGCCGGGAAGAAACGTTTGCACCTCAATCGTCGGATAGTCCACTTCCGGGAGGGCGGAGAGAGGCAGGAACCTGTAGGCAACGCCGCCGGCGAGCATGATCGCCGCCATGAAAAGCGTGGTCGCGACCGGGCGCAAAATGAAAACGCGCGATGGATTCATCGGCCGGCCCTAGCGCGAAACGCCGGTTCACGCCAAGTCATGGCGGGCCCCCGGACTGCCCGCCGTGCTCGCTTGGATGCTGGCTAGGGAGGGGCTTTTTGCCGGGCGCCACGGCGTCCGCCGGCCCGCCGCCATTGGACCCCCCGGCGGCGGAGACCACCACCTTTGCTCCGTCCCGCAAACGGTCGGCGCCATCGACGACAACCCGATCGCCAGGTGAAAGGCCCGCGTTGACCGCGAACATGGCTCCATCCAGCGGTCCAAGATCGACGCTTCGCGCCGATACTTTATCATCCGCGCCGACCAGGTAGACATAAGTGCCGGGGGCGCCGTGCTGGACCGCGCTCGAAGGCACGGTCACCGCGCCGCGCAAGGATTTGATCAACAGCCGTGCATTGACGAACTGGTTCGGAAAAAGCTTGTCGTCCAGATTATCGAAATCGGCGCGCAACTTCACCGTGCCGGTCGTCGTATCGATCTGAGTGTCGAGCGTTGCGACTTTACCAATCGAAAGGGGAGTGACATTGGCGCGGTCGTAGGCCGTGACCTCGAGCGCCGTTCCAGCGTGCATCGCGGCCATGATGGGCGGAATATCGTCCTCCGGGACCACGAAAATCACCGAAATCGGATGCAACTGGGTGAGGACCGCGAGCCCGCTGTCGGTTGTTTGAACATAATTCCCGGCATCGACCAGGCGCAGCCCGACTCGGCCATCGATCGGCGAAACGATGTGCGCATAGGTCAAATTCAGCTTCTGGATGTCGATTTGAGCTTGATCGGTTTTGACCAATCCCTCGTCTTGCTTGACAAGAAACCCTTGGTCCTCGGCCTGTTGGCGGGCAATCGATTCTTGCTTCAAGAGAGTCTGAAAACGCGCCAAATTCTTGCGCGCTTGGTCGAGCAGCCCTTGATCGTGCATGAGCTGACCTTCGAGTTGGGCCTCTGCCAATTGAAACGGCCGCGGGTCGATCTGCGCCAGGAAGTCGCCCTTCTTGACCAATTTGCCTTCCTTGAAGGCAACTTCGAGCAGTTGACCGTTGACCTGGGTCTTCACCGTCACGGTCGCGATCGGCGTCACCGTGCCGAGGGCAGTCACGACGACCTTGATGTCGCCGGTGACGATGGTGGCTACGCCGACCGGTTGCGGCGCGGTTTCCTGACCACGGCCCGAATCACTTGGCGCCCGAAGCGTTCCCGTGATCCGGTAAATACCGAGCCCAAGCAGGACTGCGATGCCCAGAACAAAGATCGGCCGTAGCCGCGATCCCGGCTTTATTTTTTCATCGGGCGGCATGACCCTGTCTTCGCGAAGGCCGGTGCCGCCGTCGCGGAGAAGCATGTCATCGGAGGCATCTGTTTTGACCCCATGGGTCCGGTCATCCATGTTTCAGCATCCAGTGCCTTGCCATTTCATGTATCTAACTCATGGGAAAAACAGCCGATCATTCTTCCAAAGTGTTTTACGGACGCTGTTCCGCGGCATGAACGTTTCGTAATGTTCCCGCTTCCACACCCGCGGCTTATAGCGTTGGTGTGCCATCGGCTCCAATCAAGTGGTGGAGACCACGAAAACCGCTACACGCGAGTCGGTCTGTTGACCCGGCTTGATCTTCACAACGGACGGCGGCTCAATTCTCCCTAAATTGGAGGAATGAGAGGATTATACCGGCTTTCCAACTCCACGCTGCTTGGCAGAACTCCGCTATCCCATCCGCCGCCAAGCGCTTGGATTAGCGCGACGGCGGCAAGAAAGCGATTCTGTCTTACCGTCAGCGCGGACTCCTCGTTGGTAAGCAAGGTTGCTTGCGCAACGACGACCGCGGTGAAGGCAACCGTGCCGGCCTGATATTGATTGAGCAGAACATCTAGCTCCTCTTGCGCCGCCTTGACCGCGGCGTCGGCGACCTTCTGCTGGCTTGCCAAGATGCGAACCGCGGCGAGCTGGTCTTCCACCTGCTGAAAGGCGGTCAGCACGGTCTGCCGGTAAGTTGCCACGCTTTGCTCGGAGGCCGCTTTCGCCGCCTCGACTTGGGCGCTGAACAGGCCCGCGTTGAAGATAGTTTGGGTAGCCGAAGCGCCGATCCTCCAGAATTCGTTGGCAAGCGCGATGGCAAGCCCTCCCTGGCCCGTGAAACCGAACATGCCTGTTAGGCTGACGTCGGGATAAAAGAGCGCTATATTTGCGCCAATCAGCGCATTTTGCTGCTGCATTTTTCGCTCGGTCGAGGCGATATCCGGGCGTCTCTCCAGCAGCGCGGAAGGCACGCTCACTGGAATGTCGGGAAGTTTGTACCCAAGCGGTGCCGGCGGGATCGTCAACTCCGCCGGCGGCCTGCCCATCAATGCCGCGATCGCATGTTCGAACTGCGCCCGCATGATGCCGACATTGATCGCCTGRGCCTGYGTATTGAGAACCTGAGCCAGCGCGGTGGCGACGTCGGCCTTCGACACMGTGCCGGCGGCRTATTGATGYTGRGTRATCGCCAGCGTCCGCTTGAAYGCCACGACCGTGCGATCGAGCAGCGCCTGCAGCGCATCCGCCGCGCGCAAATTGTAATAGGCGGTCGCGAGCAGGGCCTGGGAGGAGAGCTTGGCATTGGCGAGATCGGCGGCGGAGGCTTGGGCGGCTGAAACGTCGCTTTCGACCATGCGGCGGATCTTCCCCCATAAGTCTACGTCCCAGCTGCCGTTCGCGGCCAGCGTGAAGATCGTTCTAGTTACCCCAGAGCCTAGCGCGTTCCCAATTGCCCGCGGACCAAAATGCGACCTGGTTTCGTTATAACTGACGGTGACGGCCGGAAACAGGCCAGCCTGCGCCTCCATGATGACGGCGAGCGATTGCCGGTAAGCCGCCTCGGCGGCGGCTACGGTCTGGTTGGAGACTTCGACTTGCGGCTCGAATGAATCGAGGCTTGGGTCCCGGAACACCGCCCACCAGGGTCCTCGGTCGATGTCGTCGCGCGGTGTGGCGCGTTTCCAGCCTTTCAGCTCCTTGTAGGTTACGGGTTCAGGCGCGGCCGGGCGCAGATAGTCGGGGCCCACGCTGCAGGCGGCCAGACCGAGGGCGAGAATCGCGGCCGTAACTCCCGGCCAAGCTTTCGATTGGCGCTGCACTGGCCCCATTGGATGCAGTTGCTCCGGACACCGCCGTTCGATCCCTTCGGCCAGTTGGTCATCGATAAACGGATTTTCGGGAAAACTAGCAACATAATGCGGCGGCACTAAAGCCAAAACCGGTTGGCGCCGAGAAAACGGTCGGGTGCCGCTTTCAAGCCACACTCCCCGCCTTAGCCTAAGGGCGAAAAACCACGGCGCCGGTGGCCTCGTGCGGCTTTGGGGCAAGCGGAAGAGCGCGGTAGAGTTCATTTTTTGGTTTTCCTTTTTTGGTTTATTCCTCCCTGCCGCCGCCAACAGCTTCGAGCACATCGACGCGATGAGCAGTCCATGAGTGCTGTCATGCCAGCCATTTCGGTCGTCGATGCCGGCGATGGCGGGCCTATCCGCCACGCCGTGTTAAGCCGTGCCCGCGCGCGTGTCCTGCGCGACGCCTGCCTCACGGTCTTTCCGCGCGCGGTAACCCCGTTCCTGCCGGCGTTGGATGGAGCCGCGCGCCGCTGGCTCGCCAGGTCCAGCTCGCCCTATGTGCCGGAGATTGCGCAAATCGCGGCGGCGCTCGGCTTTCCCGGTGTCTGGCTGCTTAACTGCTCGTACCAATGGAGCTGCACCTCGCTCGCGCGCGAGGAAGACGGCGTGCCCTGGCTCGCACGCACGCTCGATTGGCCATTCCCCGGGCTAGGCCGCCATGCGGACGTTGTCCGCACAAAGGGGCCCGCGGGCGAATACTTCAGCGTCACCTGGCCTGGCTATGCCGGCGTGCTGACAGCGATGGCACCGTGCCGGTTTTCCGCCTGCATCAACCAGGCGCCAATGTGGCGCCGCACCCAACAACCCTGGCTGCGCATTTACGACCTTGCAGCCAACGCGCTTCATACATGGGCGATTATTCGCCACATGCCGCCGGATCAGTTGCTGCGTTGGGTATTCGAGACTTGTGAAACATATGCCGCCGCGAAGAGCGTGTTGGAAAACATGCCGGTGGCGCGGCCGGCGATTTACACGCTCATTGGCTGCGCGCCGGATGAGCGATGCGTGATCGAGCGGACCGAGAACGGCTTTGTCACGCGTGAGGAAAACACAAGCGCGGCCAATGATTGGGTGCCAAGCCGCCCAAGGTGGGAAGCGCGTATTGCGGCTGCTCGCTTTCTGACTTGCTCGCCGGCGGAGGCCGCGGCGGGATGCCGCGACCGGCAGGACGCGCTCGCCGGTTGGTGCGGGCTCTTGTCGCGCCGCGGTTTCGATTGGGTGAAGCCGCCCGTCCTGAATCCCTATACGCGGCTTGCCGTCACAATGAGTCCAGCGCGCGCGATCCTGCGCGTGGTTGGCTACGAAATGACAACCGCCGGCTTGCCGGAACCGGTGACCGAAGTCTGCGAGATTTAAACGCGGCAGGCGAGCTATGGCGAACTTCGCAAGCTCCCGCGCCAATGTTTATTGCTCATACGCCCCCAGGTTGATCTGTCCTGCCCGAAGGCGCGGATTACCCGCGAAGTCCACCGCCCCCACGATGCTTGCGCCAAGATTCGTCCCAACATTGATCGCGGGCGAGCCGGACTGCAAGTCCAGGTTCGGCGGCGAACTCAGGCCCACGAATTTTGGGTCGGAAAATGGTGGCGAGTGTTTGTCGTTGCCAGTTTTCGAAAGATAGGAGGAATACCCGGTATAGGTCGTGCCTTGATAGATCCATTGAGAATTGGAGGCCCCAACTTTGGAGTAGTAGAGGTTGTAATCGATCGCGGCCGGCATGGAAGCGTTCTTCGTATAGCCGTTCAGCAAAAGTCCTTGCAGGGTTGCGTAAAGGATATTGTTTTTGAAGATATTGTTGGAATCATGGTACTGGATTTGGAATTCGCCGCTGCCCGTGTTTTTTGTGTCGTTTCCGTAAAGTGTGTTATTGACGATGTTGCAATTCTGCGTTCCGCCTACTGTCGGACCATACCCTCCAATGGAGATGCCCACCGAGTTATCGGAGTAGATCACATTGTTGCGGGCTGTGACATAGGTCGCGTAGCGATTTGCGTGTTCGCTGGCGATTTCGATGCCAATATCGACGTTGTGGATCGCGTTTTGCTCGACGATAATATGAGTGCCGCCATCGATATAGACTCCGTCGGCGGCATATTGATTGCCGTAGGCCGGGTTCCCGAACGAGGTGATATTGTACACCGTATTGCCGCGGATTTCGCCGTTGCGCGCTTGGTCATAGGCGACGTTTGGTGAGACACCTTCGAAACCAATGGCGTCGATGCCGATGTTGTTATTGTCATGCACGAGATTGTTCGTGATCGCGAAGTTCGAGACGTTGCCGTCGACGGAGAGAGATTCGCTGCAGCCAGTGATCAGGTGATCGGCTTCGTTGCCGCTGATGGCAAGGCCATGGATGGAAGCAGGAGCTCGCGTGCCGTAGACGGTAAGACCGAAGGCGTTGGCGTTGCATCCAGTGGCGGTGTTGGCGATGTTATGGATGTGGTTGTTGATGATTTGAACGTTATTGCCCGCGCCGAAGATGTAGATCCCGATCGGCACGTTGGCGGTGGAGGAGGTCTTGTAGTTGCGGACTTCGAATCCGTTGACGATCACGTAGCTCTGATTCTGGATCGTGAAGAGTCCCCATTGGCCCGTTGGAATTGAAAGCATAGTGCCGTCAACGGTGGCGAGTTCCCCTGGATAGCTGGAAAACGTAACATAGCCTGACGAAGCGGATCCGGAAACCGGAATCGTAACCACCTCATTGTATAGTCCGGAGCGGACGTAGACCGTGTCTCCCGCATGGACGGAGTTGGCGGCGTGCTGAATAGTGCGCCAGGGGGCTGCGAAGCTGCCGGGATTGGAATCCCTGCCGCTGGTGGACACGTAATAGACCTTCCCCGCTGCTAGTTGCGTGAGGAGGGTCACCGTAGCCGTGGCGGAGGCCATGGGCGAGGCTTGCGACACAGCGGTAATATTGGCAATCGCAGGCACTGGGACCGTCGAAGGCGCGGTAAACAGACCAGAGCTTGAAATGGTGCCGATGGAGGGGCTGCCGCCGTTGATGCCATTCACCTGCCAGGTGACAGCCATGTTGGTGCTTCCCGTGACGGTGGCGGAGAACTGCAGTGTATGACCGGCCTGCAGCGGAGCGTAGCGCGGTGACATCGAGACCGTGACGGCCGTCGAAGCCAGCTTGGTCGCTCCGTTCGCCCGGTTGGGCAGGGCGGCAAAAGCGAGGGCCAGGGTCATCGCGGCCAGCAATACAATGGCGAAGCGTATTTGGACGTATTTCATGGGCGAATCCGCGAATTGTCGAGAATAAAACCGACATCCACCGAAAGACGAGCTTGTTGAGACTGAGATTACGGTTTTGGACGAGCATTGGCAAGGCTGAACCATCGCCGCGATGCTCCGGCACACCCAAGGTGACTATTCGCCGCTCAATGCGCCTCGTCCCAATTTTGCGCGGCCTTGGCATCGACCTGCAAGGGCACCGCGAGCTGGATATAAGGATGCGGCGCGTCGGTCATCACCTTGCGCACCACTTCGATCGTGGCTTCGACCTCGGCGTCCGGCACCTCGAAGACAAGTTCGTCATGGACCGGTAAAAGCATTTTCGCCGAAAGTTTTGCCTGCGCCAGCGCGGCGTCCATGCGCACCAATGCGCGGCGAATAATGTCGGCGGCCGAGCCCTGGATCGGCGCATTGATCGCGGCGCTACGGCAGAAAGATTGCATTGTCGCACACTGTTCCATTCTGCTTATAGCCAAGCGGCAAAAGATGCGCCTCTACGAAGGTCGACGGTATTGTTTCAAGTAGAATGATTGGCCGGCACCGCCGGATGGTGTTTAGGCCGCCAAGCAGTGCAAATTGTTCATAGCCTTCGGTATCAAGCTGGATAATTCCGATATTCGCCGTGGCAGGGACCACCTCGTCGATGGTGACAATATCGATTGGATTAACGTCTTCGTCAGGTCCTGGTTCGTCACGTGAATTAATGATGTGAGAGCCGCCTCCGATGGCTTTCCCGTTCTCGAACATACGCATGAGAGCTTGCTTCCGCACTTCGCCGAGCCCCACATTATACATGCGGACGTTGTTGATCGTGTTTAGCACCGCTGTCCATTGCGCGCAGGCGAAATTTTCCGGATTCGGCTCGAAGCCGTAAATCAACCTTCCTGGCGCTAGCGCTTGCGCTAGTCCTGGAAGGAAATCGCCGAAAAACATGCCAGCGTGAATTATATCGCGGTCAATGATATGGCGCCGCATAAAATCGATAGTGTCGAATTCCCAACCCTTTCCGTGTAACACTTCCTGCGCCGCAGCGCGATGCTGGCTTGATTTCGGCACGCAATAGCGCCCAAAAATATTCTGACATAAGGTGCAATCTACGGGAGTCAGTTCCATGCTGCCCTTCTCAGGCCTTATGAGAGCTATGCCAGATTTCGGGTGATGATTCTGAACAAGTGGCACGCGTCACGCCGTGAGGGATTTCGAGACCGCCGCAGACAGTAACTCCCATAGCTCGGCGGCGAAGCCGGCGCATTTGCCGCCGCGTCCGGGGACGTTTATCATGAGAGAGCACTTTTCGATAGGTTGGTTGCGCGGTTCGCTCTCGTCAGAGCCGAACTGTAAACGCCGTAGCTGCAGAAAGTAATTGCAGAAGGAGACATGCAACATGAAGACACGACGAGCATTAAAGACGCTTTCCGTTCAATGCATGTGGGGTAACATGCGGGCGGGGCATTTCCTCTTATGCACCCTGACAGCAGCCCTCGCGCTGCCCGCAGCGGCGCAAACAGCTGGTTTTCAAGGGCTGGGCCAGATGCCCGGCGCCGTGTTTGGCACTTACGCCAGCGGGATCTCCGGCGACGGCTCGACGATCATGGGGTACGGCTGGGTCTCTTCGTCGACAGTCAAGGCGTACCGCTGGACGGTAGCCGGCAGCTATCAGCTTCTCGATCCCCCCGGAAGCAGCGCATATTTTGGCAGCGGTGCTGTCTCGTACGACGGTTCGGTCATCGTTGGAGAGAACCCGCAACCGCATCAATTTGCCGCTTTCCGCTGGACGGCCGCGAATGGACTGATGACGCTGCCGATGAACATTGCCGCCGCAGTCACCGCCGACGGCTCGATGGTCGCGGGCGGCGACAACTGGTGGAAGATATCCGGGCAAACCGGGATCTTCGGCCCCTTTCCCGGCCAGCAGGATCAAACCCAAGCGTTTGGCCTCTCGCCGGACGGGCAGGTGGCCGTGGGCGCAGCCATCAAGGGTTCCGACGCGTTTGGTCCGACTTTCCATGCCTTCCGGTGGACACCTTCCGGCGGCCTGCGGGACCTGGGACTGACCACCGGCACTCAGAGCAGTGCAAATGCCATCTCTGCCAATCGCCTGGTGATCGTGGGCCAGGCGACGGACTCGAGCGGGTTCTGGCGGGGCTTTCGCTGGATGGCGTCAACAGGGATGCAGGATATCGGTACGCTCGGCGGCCCGATGAGCAACGCGACGGCGGTCAATAAGGACGGCACGGTGATCGTGGGCAATTCCCTCACCACCAGTTCGTCCGGCTCCAGTCACGCCTTCCGCTGGACGGCCAAAACGGGAATGCAGGACCTAAGGACCGCATTGCAGTCAGCCGGTGTCAAAACCGCCAACAAGTGGGTCGTCCTGTACACCGCGGACGGCGTCTCCGCGGACGGCACCGTCATCGACGGGTACGGCCTAAACCCGCCCACGAAGGCGTTTCCGTTCGGGCAATGGGAGCCGTTCCGGGTAGTCCTTCCCGTGCCGTGACAGCAGTCAGCAACGGTCAGATTGTCGGCCCTGGGGGAAGCTGCACGTCCACCGTGGTTTCCAATCCAGAGGCCCAATGCCGTTACGGCATACATGCGAGGTGAAGAGGTTTGATTTAGAGCTTCCAGGTTTAACGGTCAGGTATCGCTGATATCAATGCGCCTCGTCCCAGTTTTGCGCCGCCTTGGCATCGACCTGCAAAGGCACCGCGAGCTGCAAATAAGGATGCGGCGCATCGGCCATCACCTTGCGCACCACTTCGATCGTCGCCGCGACCTCGGAATCCGGCACCTCGAAAACAAGTTCGTCATGGACCTGCAACAGCATTTCCGCCGAAAGTTTTGCTTGCTCCAGCGCACCGTCCATGCGGATCATCGCGCGGCGGATGATATCGGCAGCAGAACCCTGGATCGGCGCGTTGATTGCGGCGCGTTCGTTGAAGGCGCGCTCCGAGGGATTTGACGCGGTCACGCGCGGATAATGGCATTTGCGCCCAAAAATCGTGGTCACATAACCATTCTCGCGCACGAATAATTTCGTTTGATCCATATAGGCGCGAATGCCGGGAAACCGCTCGAAATATTTTTTGATGTAGGCGCCGGCGTCCTCGCGCGAAATGCCCAGCTGATTGGCAAGACCGAAGGCGGAAATGCCGTAGATGATCCCGAAATTGATCGCCTTGGCGCGGCGGCGCACTTCGTGCGGCATGCCCTCGACCGGCACGCCGAACATTTCCGACGCGGTCATCGCGTGAATATCCTGGCCCTCGGCAAACGCCGCCTTCAATTG
>JRHI01002946.1_pt1 | contig 10763 bp, 10 predicted proteins | sample 215371 | NCBI WGS metagenome assembly JRHI01 (sample SAMN02929681, study PRJNA255918) | sediment metagenome | biome: cave system; feature: Ice Cave; material: Sediment; isolation source: sediment from deep within a dark volcanic ice cave with no known source of... ... | reverse complement strand
GCGCCAACCTATACCGGGCCGGCCAGCTCAGGCGCAGGGGGGTCTGCATGCAGCAAGACTTGCACCCGCCGCTTGCGGTCGGGCGGCCACGCGAACGCCCCTGCCGGAGTGGTGCCCGCGGCGCATGCAGCCGATGGGGCGCGGTGCGCCGAGAATCAGCGCAACCTTCGAGCCGGTCGTCCGTCTTGGGCTTTCTGCAGGGATCGTGAGTGCTCGGTGCGGGGGGCCGTGAGTGCCGTCTTCCAGGGTCCGCGACAGGCAGTCGCAGCGGCAGCGAACGTAATGGCAATGTTGGACCGAAAGGGTGAGGCAACATCATGAGCATCAATCAATTGACAGCGCGGGGGGGCCGGCGTGGCGTTGCGTTGATGTGCCTCCTCGGGCTGGCGGCCGTCGCACTTGCATTCGCGTTGGTCTCGACGCTCAACAACGCGAGCGCCGTCGTCGCAAAGCCGGTAAAGAGCGCGATCTCGCCGTTCATCGTGAACCCGCTCCCCGACCCCGGGACGCCCGCGGCAAACAGCGCCGGCATCGCTCCGTTCAGCGCCGCCAAGGCCGACATTCACGGCTTCGACGAGGTCGGCTTCATCCAGGCGATGACCGTCAGCAACGCGGGCTGCCCGAACGTGGGCGACGCGACCCGCTACGGCGGGACGATCACGATGAACAGCATCAAGATCACCGTTCCGTGCAACATGGTGATCCAGCTGCCGGCGAACACGATGAAGTGGTCTGAGTTCGTCAACCCCTCCCCGACGCTCGGGCCGGCGCTCACCATCCCGCTGTCTGCAGTCCCGCCGCCGTACCCGTCGTTCGAGATGCACGCCGTCGGCAACATCGTCGGCGCCCGCGGCCACGTCGCCGGTCTGCTGTTCGCTTCGCAGCAGGCTGCCAACACGGGCACCGGCAAGATCACGAGCATCGACTACGCGACCGGCAACATCACCGTCGCCGAGCCGACCGGTGGTAACGCCGTGCTGCAGATAAACGACCCGGCCGGCCGCTTCGGGCGCGCTCAGAGCCCCGACCAGCGCTTCAGCGTCGACGAACAGAATCCGACGATCCACTCCGGCACTGGTTACCCGATGTGCGTGCCGCGGACTGCGGACGGAAACGGCGACGCGCTCTGTCCTCAGGCGAACCGTCCGAAGCCGGTCGCGGGCCACTGCCGTGACTTCAGCGATGCGATCGCGGCGAATGTCGCGCCCGCCACGTTCACGAAGCTTCCGGCGGGCGGCAACAACCCGCCGCCAGCGGCCGGCCAGGCGTTCTGCAGTGAGTTCGTGATGCCCGCCGTCGGGGCGGGAGCGGGCGCCCCTGATCCGCGCCAGCAGGTGCCGTTCGAGGTGGGCGACACGATCCTCTGGATCGGCACGCTGGTGAGCAAGACCAGCCCGATTCAGCTGACCAACCTGGCCACCGGCGCGACGTCGGTCGCCCCAGCACTGGCGACCGACTTCTTCTCGGTCAACACGATCATCGCCCGCGTTGGCGTCTACACCCAGCCGGGCACACGGCCGGCCTACGTGTCGCTCGACGGGTCCAGGATCAGCACCAACGATCCTGTGAGGACAGACATCAACGGCAATCTGATCGAGACGGTCGACAGGCTGTTCCTCGAAGGCTCGACGACCGACGTCATCACCCCGGTTGACGCCTACATCCCGGACGTCGACCCGAAGACCGGCGCCGTCAACAACCGCTGGATCACGCCGTTCGCGATGACCAGCGAAAACCTCGGCGGCAACCCGGACGGAGGCATCATCACGCAGTTCCTCGGCTTCAGGTCATTCCTGATCCGGCTCCACGCGCCGCACGCGCCGGTCGGCCTGCTGAACCAGCCGGCACGCGGGCTCCGTCTCGTCCAGCGCACACTGTGCAAGCCGATACCAAACCCGGTGCCGGCACCCGCGGGAACGCCCGGGCCTGGGTACGACCAGGCGGCGCTGAACAAGTGCCTCGCGGACAACGCAGCGACCGGTCGCGTCGCAAACGGACTCGCCGCCGGGCAGTACTTCGTGCCTATGTTCGACTTCATCTTCCCGGAGAACCTCAGGCTCGGAGATTCGGCGACGCCGTTCGACCTCTGGCACCTGCCGTTCCTCTCATTGGGTGAGGGTCCGAACCCGGCAGGCCCGGCGGTCGGACCGCTGACGCCCGCTCCGTGGTAGGCGTTTAGGCAGTAGACAACAGCACGACGCAACCACGGTTGCCGTCGCGGAAGCGGGCCCCTCGGGGCAGCGCGCCGCGGCGGCAACCGAGTGCGTTAAGGCGGCTGCCATCGCGATGCGTTCGCCCTGGCAGTCGACCGCGGCGCGATCGATCGCATCCGGAGAAGTGCTCGCGACGAAGATCGTCGCGGCGGTTCTGGACGCCGAGACCGGTCGGGCCCGTCAGTTCACCGGCCGGACGCTCTCCGCGATCGCCAGCATCTGCTGGTTTGTGAGCAGGCTGTCGAGCGTGTTGTTCAGCCAGTAGACGGCGTGGGGGAGGCGCCAGGAGACGGTGCGGATGTGGGTGCCCTCGATGTAGACGTTGTACGTCCGCCCGGCGATCGTGCGGCTCTCGTGGGCGCCCGCGAGTACCGGCGGCGTGAGCCAATCGGTGCCCTCGACGCCGTAGTACTCGCCGGCGAGGCCGCGAGCGATCGAGACGACATATGCCTTGTGGCGGACGCCGCGCTGGTCGGGCAGGGTGTACGCGCGCACGAGGTCGGGGGTGGCGCCGCTCTGGAGGCGCAGTCGCGGCATGTAGAGCTTCAGCGGCAGTCCGACCGAGGCGACGTTCGCGAGCCCGATGTCGGACGCCGGGGTCGCGGTCAAGCCGAGACCGGCGAGCCGCCGGGTTTTGGTCGGCGACCTGAGGTTGATCGCGGGCACATGCAGCGTGGCCGGCGGGTTTCCGTGGAGGAAGTCGGCGACGTCGGCGCGGATGTCCGCCGGCGTGGCGACGACGTAGTTCCCGCCGGCGACCGTGACCGCCGCCTGTGGCAGGAACTTGACCTGGCGGATCGGCCGTCCGAGCGAGAACGCGGCGAGCTTGAACAGATGAAGCACGGTCGCCGTCCCGTGGATCGTCGTCTCCACCGACGCGTGCAGCGCCTTCAACAGCTTGTCCTCGTTGTTGATGAGGCCCGAGGCGCCGACCTGCTGCTTGGCCTGGCGAACGAAGTCCTGCTGGCGGGCGACGCGGAGGAAGTCGGTGTCGGTGTGGCGATAGCGGGCGTAGTCGAGCGCCGTCTGATCACAGAGCCGCTGGTAGCCCGGCTGGACGTTGATGCTGGCGTAGTTGTCGGCCGCGGTCGGGGCGCTGGTGTGGAGGTAGCGGTGGTCGACGAAGATGTAAACGCAGCCGATCGCGTCGACGACGCGGCGAAAGCCCCTGAAGTTGACGTCGATGATCTGCTGGATCGTCACGCCTGGAAGCGTCTGTTCGACTGTCTTGGCCGTTAGCGCGGCGCCGCCGATCGAGTAGGCGGCGTTGATCTTCTGCATGCTCGTCCCCTTCGCCCCGGCGTTGATCGTCGTGCGCAGGTCGCGCGGAATCGACATCACCGACGTCTGGTTCTTCTGGGGATCCATCCGCACGAGCAGCAGCGTGTCCGAGTGGGCGGGGCCGTTGCGGTCGGTCAGGTTCGAGGACTGGGGGCGGCGATCGGTTCCGATCACGAGGATCGTCTCGGCCCCGCCGGCTTGGGCGGCGGTGATCACGCCGGCGGCCGGGTGGAGCGTCGCGGGCCCGAGCAGGTCTGCGACGTGCTTGACCTCGAGCAGCACGGCCGCGGCGGTGGCTGCCGCCATCAGCACGACGATTGCGAGGCTCCCGAGGATGAAGCGCTTCCACACCCCGGGCGCTCTTTGAAATGGCTCGAGCGGCATCGGGCGGGTCAATCCTCGCAGAGCCGGCGGCCGGATTCGCCGCTGATCAACTCGAGCAGTTGACTCGGCTGTAGGTGATCTGAGCGACGGAGCGGGTTGGCTGGATCGTGTCCGTCCAGCGACAGCGCGAGCTGCTGTGGGCGGGGATCAGCTCGATCCGGCAGGTGAACGCGCCGGAGCGGATCGGACGGCAGCCGGTGACCTTGACCGCGTCGCCGCCGGAGATCCCGGCGCCGGCGAGCGCGTCGCGCCGGGCGAGCGCGCCGGCCGAGGCGGTCGTGAGCCGCGGAGTCGAAGACGCGAGCGTGAACGCGGCCGGGGCGGCGAGCACGATCGCGGCCGTCGCGAGTGCCACGATCAGCCTGCTGTGGGGTCGGGCGGTCACTCGGATGGTGACGGTAGCAGCGCTCCGATCCGGCCGAGCCGGCAGTTCTTCTCCGATCTTTTCGGGTTGCGCCACCGCCACGCCCGACGCCGGGCCGACGGCGAGGTGGCGTGGGGCTCGGCCGTCACCTGTGTCAGGCTGAACGCGGATGCTCCGAGCCAAGCGCCTCGCCTACCGTGTTGCGGCGCCGCTCGCGAACGGCTGGTGGGGGCTCTGTGGCTCCGATCACCAGAGCGCGAAGTGCGTGATCCGGAACGCTGGCGAGTTGCTCCTCGTTCGCCATACCTACGGCGATCAGCGACGCTGGGAGCTGGCCGGGGGCTTGCTTCGGCGCGGAGAGGACCCGAGTCGCGGCGCGTGTCGCGAGTTGGGCGAGGAGCTTGGTCTGACGGTCGCGCCGGGCGAGCTGCGCGAGCTCGGGATACTCGCGCTCGCGCTCGGGCGTCGCAACGACACGGTTCACCACTTCCTGCTCGAGGTCGCCGATCGCGAGGTCGAGGCGGACCCGGTCGAGCTCGCCGAGGTCGCCTGGTTCGCGCCGGGGGCGCTACCGGGCCGGGTCGGCGCGAACGTGCGCCAAGCGGTGGAATGGGCGGCCGCGCCCCCTTGCGTTAGCATCGGTCCCACTCGAACCGGGGAGTCCCGCGAGGGGCTGAGAGGGCGCTCGGCGCCGACCCGCAGACCTGATCTGGATCATGCCAGCGAAGGAAGTGAATGATGTCGCGTGAACACCGCAGCGCGTTTGCCCCCGACAGCGAATGCCGCACGCAGATGCACCTCGCCCGTCAGGGCGTCGTCTCACCCGAGATGCGCCGTGTCGCCGAGCGGGAGTTCCTCGATCCGGAGCTCGTGCGCGACGAGGTCGCCCGCGGGCGGATGATCATCCCGGCGAACGTCAATCACCAGGCGCTCGATCCGATGGCGATCGGCCTGAAGGCCCGGGTCAAGATCAACTCGAACATCGGCAACTCGCCGACATCGTCCGGTCTTGCCGAGGAGGTCGCCAAGCTGACGGTGTCGGAGAAGTGGGGCGCCGACACGGTGATGGATCTCTCGACGGGCAAGAAGATCGACGAGACGCGCGAGGCGATCATCGCGGCCGCGACCGTGCCGATTGGCACGGTCCCGATCTACCAGGCGCTCGAATCGGTCAAGTCGATCGAGGACCTCTCAATCGCGGGCCTGCTCGCCAACATCGAGCATCAGGCCAAACAGGGCGTCGACTACATGACGATCCACGCCGGCCTGCGCCTCGAGCACCTGCCGCTCTGCCAGCACCGGGTGACCGGGATCGTCTCTCGCGGCGGCGGCGTGCTCGCCCGCTGGATGGTTCACCACATGGCCGAGAACCCTCTATATGAGTGCTACGACGAGATCCTCGAGATCTTCCGCCGCTACGACGTCTCGATCTCGCTCGGCGACGGCTTGCGGCCCGGTTCGATCGCTGACGCCTCGGACGCGGCGCAGTTCGCCGAGCTGAAGACGTTGGGCGAGCTGACCGAGCGAGCCTGGGAGCGCGACGTCCAGGTGATGGTCGAAGGACCCGGCCACATCCCGATCGACCAGCTGGAGATGAACGTCCGCAAGCAGCAGGAGCTCTGCCACGAGGCGCCGTTCTACACGCTTGGGCCGCTAGTCACCGACATCGCCCCCGGCTACGACCACATCACGTCGGCGATCGGGGCGGCGATCGTCGGCTGGCACGGGACGTCGATGCTCTGCTACGTGACTCCGAAGGAGCATCTTGGCCTGCCGAACGCCGAGGATGTCAAGCAGGGGCTGATCGCCTACCGGATCGCCGCCCACGCCGCCGACCTCGCCCGCGGCAACCGGCGCGCGGCGCAGTGGGACCGCGAGCTTTCAGAAGCCCGCTTCTCGTTCGACTGGAACCGGCAGTTCGAGCTGGCGCTCGACCCGGAGACCGCTCGGGCGATGCATGACGAGACCCTGGCCGACGATTACTTCAAGACGGCCGAGTTCTGCTCGATGTGCGGGCCGAAGTACTGTCCGATGCACAACTTCAAGGACATCGACTGGGACACCGTCCGCGACACGATCGCCCTGCGCAAGCGCGACCGGGCGGTCGTCTGATGGGCTGCTGGCGATGACGACCCCGCGCGAGCGTCGGGCGCTCGCGTTCTTTGTCGCGTGTGTCGTGATCTCGCTCGTGCTCGGCGGGATCGATCTCGCGGGTACCCATTCGGTGGCGCTGCGGATCGCGGCGATGTTCAGCCTGGCGGTCGGTATCGCCGTGCTGCTGATCAGAGCAAGTCAGCAGCAGCGCGCCGACAAGGACCGCTAGGGGCCCCGAGTCCTCGCGTCAGGCGGACGTGCGGAGGGCGAGGCCGGCGCCGAGCAGGGCTGACGCTCCGGCGAGGGCGACGGTGCCCTTGCGGGCGTTGGCGGGCAGGTCGGCGGGTGGCGCGATCAGTGTCGCCGCGATGTCGGCGGCGTCGCCAAGCGCGCAGAGCGCCAGCCAGAGTCGCGGGCTGCGGTGCGTGAGCGCGGCGAGCACCACGGCGAGCGCGAGCGCCGCGTCGCGGGCGGCGAGGCCGCGCAGGGCGATCTGCGTGGCGGGCTGCGCGGCGGCGGCGGGTCCGACCCAGCCGCCGGCCACGGTCGACGGAGCGGCGATCAAGCCGCCGCTGTAGGCGAGGCGGGCGATTCCGTAGAGGGCGGCGGCGCGCATCGCCGAAGCTTAAGGCCTTCGGGCGTCAACGGGTCACGTGGATCGTTGCGTGGTAGTCGCTCGCGGCGACCGGCAGCCCGCCTGCAGGGACCACGGCCATCGCATGGACGGACACCTCGGCGAGCAGGCCGTGACGGTGCTTGCCGAGCGCGCGCCGCAGCAGCGCGACGCTGGACGGGCGCAGCGCCAGCCGCACCGCCCGCGGCACCGCGGCGTGCAGGCGGCGCGAGCGCGAACGGATGCTCGACTGCGTCCCGCCGTGAGGCGCGCGGAGGCGCACGCGGCTGACGATCGTGCAAGGACGATCGCAGCTGACGCGCAGCACGATCGAGCTCCGCGCGAGCAGCCCGGTCCGGCGGGCCAAGGTGACGTTGAGCAAAACCGGAGGCGGAGCGGTCGGCGGCGGGCCCGGCGGGGCGCAGGGCACGGCGGGCGCCGCGCCGACGAACGCCTCGACACGATTGCTGCCGCGGTCGGCGACGATCACCGTCCCGCGGCAGTCGATCGTCAGCCCGGCCGGGGCGATCAGCTGCCCGTCGGCGGCGCCCCGGGTACCCCAGGCGGCGACGAAGTCGCCGATGGCGGTGAACTCCTGGATGCGGTTGTTGGCGCCGTCGGACACGAACACGTTGCCGTTTGCGTCGACGGCGATGCCGTCCGGGCCGCGGAACTCCCCGGTCGCGGTTCCGGTCGTCCCCCAGGCGCGCAGCGGGTGCCCCGTGGGCGAGAGCTCCTGGACCCGGTCGTTGCCGGTGTCTGCCACGTAGATGTCGCCCTGGGCGTTGGGTGCGAGCGCGGTGGGCCGGCTGAACTGCCCCGGGTCCCGGCCGGGGCCGCCGGCTGCCATCAGCGGCGTGCCGTCGGGCGCGAAGCTCTCGATCCGGTTGGTCGCCGCGTCGGCGACGATCGCGTCGCCGCGCCGATCGACGGCGACCGCGCTCGGCGCCGAGAACGCTGCGGGAGCGCCCGGGGCCGGGTGCCCGACGCCGAGCTCGCCGATCGGGACGCCGTTGGGGCTCAGGCGTTGCACGCGGTGGTTGTCGCGATCGGCGACCAGCAGGTTGCCGGCCTGGTCGAAGGCGACGGCGGTCGGCGCTCTGAACTGGCCGGCGTCGCCGCCGCGCCGACCGAGCACTGCGACGAACTGGTGGGCCGGATCGAACAACTCAAGCCGATGGTTGGCGGTATCCGCCACGACCAAAGCGCCGCTCGGGTCGCTCGCGAGACCGCGCGGAGCGGCGAAGTTCCCGCCGCCGCGACCGGAGCTGCCCCAGGCGCGCAGCAGTTTGCCGGCGGGGTCGTAGACCTGGACGCGGTTGTTGGCCGTGTCGGCGACGTAGGTGTCGCCGGCCTGGTCGACGGCGAGCGCTCGGGGAAAGCGCAGGTGGGTGGGACCGGGCGTGTCGCCGAAGTTCGCGACGAAGCCCAGCGTCGGGCTGAGCTTGACGACGCGCCCGTTGTTGTTGTCGAGCACCAGCACGTTGCCGCTCGGGTCGACGCCGACGCCGTACGGGTACTCGAACTGGCCGGGGCCGCTACCGAACGTCCCGGCCTGGGCGATGAATGCGCCGTCGGGCGTGAAGACCTGCACGCGATGGTTGTCATCGTCGGCGACGAACACGCCGGTCGCGGTGGCCGCGATCCCGCGCGGCCGCGCGAACTGACCGGGGGCGTTCCCTCGCGTGCCCCAGGCGATGGGTCCGCTGCCGTCGAGCCCGAATCGCTGGATCCGGTCGTTGCTCTGGCTGCTGCCGGAGTCGGCGACGTAGACGTACTGGCCGCCGACCGCGATCGCTCCGCCCGACGGGCCCCCGCCAGCGATTTTCTCGGGGGCGTCACCGGAGCCGAAGCTGAACTGGCCGAGACCTGACCCGCGCGAGCCCCACTGGGCGAGCGGCGTTCCGGCGGCGTCGAGCTTCTGGATCCGCGAGTTGCCGGCGTCGACGACGAAGACGTTCCCGGCCGGGTCGGTCGCCAGCCCGGTGATCGCGGCGAACTCGCCCGGGCCGGTTCCGGTCTGTCCCCACTCGCCGCGGAACTCGCCGGTCGGCGAGAACCGCTGGACGACGTTCGACTGGGCGTCGGCCACGTAGACGTCGCCTGACGGTGCGATCGCGATCGCCTGGGGGAAGCGCAGCGTGCCCTCGGCGCGTTGGCCGATCACGGCGACCGCCGTGTAGGGGCAGCTTGCGGCTCCGGGGCATGGCGGGCCGGCGAGCGCCGTCGAACCGGCGTGAGCGCACCAGAGCAGGAGGCCGAGCCCGAGGATCAGCCACCGAGCGCAGCGATGCCGGAGCGCCATCAGTCGCCGGCCGGGCTCGCTGCGACCTGATGGCGCAGGCGGTCGCGGGCTGCCGAGAAGCGGACCGCCTCGTAGGTGATCAGCAGCATCAGCAGAGCGGCCAGGATAGCGAGCGTGGCGAGCGCGGGAAGCTCGACGCCGGCGGGCAGCAGCACGAGCAGGACGACGGCGGCGCAGAGGCGCTGCTTGTTGAGGGTGGCGATGTTGCGCAGGCGAAACGCGACGTGGGCGATCAGGTAGATCGCAGCGCCGCCGAGCATGCCGAGCGCCGGGATCAGCTCGAGCGGGGTCTCGACGTGGGCGAGGGTCCGCTTCATGCCGACCGCGACAAGGGCGATACCGGCGACCATCGGGAAGTGGAGGTAGGAGAAGGAGTCCCTAGCCATCGAGTTGCGCTCGCGCCCGGGGGGCGCGTGGGAGAGGCGGCGCTCGGCGGCGATCGCGACGACGTCGAAGTAGAGCCACCAGAAGCAGGCGGCGACGGCGGTGCCGAGCACGGCGGCGACGACGACACCGGCATCGATCGTGTCGTTGGCGCCGACGCCGATCGCGACGATCGACTCGCCGATCGCGATCAGCACGATCAGGCCGTGCCGTTCTGCGAAGTGGCCTGGAACGAGCTTCCAGCCGTCGATCCCGGCGATGAGCGGGCCGCCGGCGTCGAGCAGGACGGCGAGCGCCCAGAGTGCGAGCCGCGATCCATCGCCGGCGAGCGCGGCGCCGAAGAGGAGGGCGACGCCGATGGCGGTGCTCGCGGCCAGGCCGGTGACCGCGCGGCGCAGGGCGGCATCGCCGCGGCTGGCGAGCGTGAACAGGAGGATGTGAGCGGCGCGGACGACGGCGTAGGCGCCGGCGAAGAGGAGCGCCGACTTGCCGAAAGCCTGCGGGACGCAGAGCGACGCGACGAGGAGCGCCGCCATGGCCGCGAAGATGATCAGCCGAACGGCGCCCTCCTCAGGATCCACGACGCTGGTCASCCAGGCGTAGCCGACCCAGCTCCACCAGAGCACTGCGAGCACGAGCAGTCCCCGTGCCAGGCCTTCCCAGGTCGGGTTGGCGGCCATTAGCGCGGTGCACTGGGTGAGGGCGAGGACGAAGACGAGATCGAAGAAGAGCTCGAGCGGCGTGACCCGGGCGTCCTCGCGCATCACGGGCGTCACGCGGGGCGTGCGAGCCGGGGTGGCGGTGGACATCGCGCAATTTTCACAGGTAGCCTGCCGCGGCCGCAGTCGGACGGGCGGCGCCGGTGCAAAAGCGCGGCGCCGCCCGCGTTCCGGGATGCGGATGAGAGGACTCGAACCTCCACGGAGTTGCCTCCACACGGACCTGAACCGTGCGCGTCTACCAATTCCGCCACATCCGCCCGAGGCGGCGACGATACCGCAGGGGGCCCTCCGGGCGATGCGCCGCCGGCGTCGCGCGTCGGTGCCCGCAAGGCGTTTTGCTAGGCTCGTCGCGGCCTCGCGCCGCTATCGTCCAGGGGACTAGGACGCCGCCCTCTCACGGCGG
>JRHI01002945.1_pt1 | contig 10766 bp, 13 predicted proteins | sample 215371 | NCBI WGS metagenome assembly JRHI01 (sample SAMN02929681, study PRJNA255918) | sediment metagenome | biome: cave system; feature: Ice Cave; material: Sediment; isolation source: sediment from deep within a dark volcanic ice cave with no known source of... ... | reverse complement strand
AGGACCCTTGCCAAGCCTAGCAACTAACGCCAAATTAGTCTAAACGTCAACTTAAAGAAGGATGCCTTTCATTAGTTTATGCGCTTCCTCAACTGCCAGTAGGTTAGAGGTACAAATGCCACAGCCAGAAGCAGTAAGATAGCGGCTTCTACTCCCTGTAAGGCCCAGAAGCGATCAGCAGGCTGGTAAATGATCCTCCACTGAAGGTGATGCTCGCTAATACACTTGTTTGCAAGTGTTCCATAATCTGGGTCAGCAATTGTTCTATTAAAGCCGCAGTACTGACTGATTTCTCCTGTCTCATGTCCGGCTTGATCTGCATATCCCGCGTAGAGGGTGAGGTCTGTAGGTTGTCCCCACCTTGCATTCTGATTGTCACTCAGTGCAAATATCTTGCTCAATGGTGGCACCAAATAAGGATATGCGTTATGTAGAGCTAAGGACGACACAAGAAGGATGACGAAAGTGAGTGCCATAGCAGGGGCCGTTCTACGTATGAAGGTACCGGTTGCGATACCGAGCATGAGTCCGAACAAGGTGTAGCTAGGCAGGACAAAACCACGGATATCATACAGAAGCCAGGGGCCTAATAACGTACTCAGGGGGGCACCCCACCATGTTGTCACTGCAGCAAGAGCAGCAAAGGCCAACAGAGTTGTGCCAACAATCAAAACGAGCCTGACTGTCAGCCAGTGGTTTCGCGTGATGCTTTGTGTCCAGATGAGGTAGTGTGCGTTGTTCTCGTTCACGTGCTACCAATGGTGCTCCAATAAACACTGCAACGAATAGACATAACCAGGGCTGTAAGAAGGAGGATATGGTTGAAGCTAAGTCGAATGTGCGTCCCATAAATGCATACCCAATTTGATTGTCGCATGGTCGTGTGGCACAGGCAACTAAGCCCATATTCTGGTATGTCGTGTACATTGTGAAACCACTATTGAGGAATACAATGCCGAGAAATACAATAGTGAGAATCCCTACTACTGCTTCGATACGATATTGTCGCCAAGTGAGCCAGATCATCGCAGCACCTCCTGTTCGTTCTGCGTTTGTTGTTGCGGGCTTGCAGTAGGCAAAGCTAGGTAGGCGAGGACAATTGCTTCTAGTGTGACATCTTGCACTTGCCAGATGGGTTCAGTAATTGGGCTGTTTATTCGTACTAAGAGACTACACTGCCGTCCAGTGTAGTTAGCTTGTAGTACTGTGTGTGTCCTGATGATAGATTCTGCACGCTCACGTGGCCCAATCAATAGTTTATGGGTTGTGAGCAGCGTCTCGATTTCTCTCTCTATTTGCACGCGTGCAGTTGCTAGAATAATCAGGTAGTCACAGACTTTATCCAGGTCTGATATCAGATGTGACGAGAGCAAGACGGTCATCTCTGTGGTAGCGACTGCTTCCATCAGTATTTTCAAGAACTCAAGCCTGGCAAGAGGGTCTACATTGGCAAATGGTTCATCCAGCAAGAGCAATTGTGGATTCTTTGCCAATGCTAGAATCAATGCGACCTGAGCTTGCTGGCCTCCTGATAGCTTTCCAACAGTAGCTGTCAATGGAATATGCAGCCGCTCCAGACTAGTTCTGGCAATACCATTATCCCAACGAGGATTCAGCTTCTCTCCGAGTGTGAGCATCTCTTTGACTGAGAAATGCCGATAGAGAGGACGCTCCTGAGCCACGAAGCCAATGCGAGCTAAAAAGCTCTTTGAGGGGTGAGATGGTGACTCATCAAGCACTTGAATGCGACCTCCGTCAGGTGCAATCAAGCCCACAGCAAGGTGCATCAATGTGGTTTTGCCCGCTCCATTGAGACCAACGAGACCTGTGACGCTACCAGCCGGAACGTGCAGATTACAGTCCTGTAATACCCAATGGCGTCCATAACGCTTGCCAAGCCCGTTTGTTTCTAAGGCAGGTGTCATATTTACCTCTCCTTACTAGGGATGTGCTTCCTTCTTCATGCTCGGTGTATTCTTCAAAGAAACAATCTCCTAGCGCTTTTGCTCATGTGAAGTATTGTCACGTTGTGTAGATGCTTCTTCCTTTGGAACATGTTGAAGCGTGTCTGTGAAGAGCGCGACAATGCTCTCAGAGTCCAGACCCGCTTGGTAGGCGGTATACAGCCATTGGCGAAGGCTATTGCGCAGTGTTTCAAGATGGGCAAGTGAAGGTGCTGCTAGTGTTTTCAACACGAAAGTGCCTATCCCCGGACGGCTCTCGACTAGCCCATCTCGTTCGAGCTCGCGATACGCTTTGAACACCGTGTTAGGGTTGATTGCGATACTGGCTACGACTTCTCGCACAGTTGGCAGCTGATCTCCTGGCTGCAAGAATCCCAGGCGTAAAGCATGCCTGACCTGTTGCACCAATTGCAAATAGGGAGCCATGCCAGAACGGCTGTCAAGATGGAATTCGATCATCTTTTAGCTTCTTTTCCTGAATAGCTATTTTGCTAAATAACTAGGCAACTAGTAGAAGTATAACTTATGTTTCTAATCTTGTCAACAGATGGCTTTCCTCTTGACCTTGCCCCAAGGACAACGTTGTATAGTCTGAGTAGGAACGTGTAGCAGGGCATCCCCTCGCGGGTACCCTAAGGAAGACAAACCATGAGAACACAATTACAGATTGGGGAGATTGCGCAACTGCTCGGCGTGACGCCAAAAACGATTCGCCACTATCAAAAAGTGGGCCTGCTGGCTGAATCTGAAAGAACCGAGGCGGGATATCGCCTCTATACGGCGCAAGACCTGTTACGTTTGCATCGTATTCGTCGCTTGCAAGCATTTGGTCTCTCATTGAAGCAGATCAGCACGGTATTGGGTGAGCCAAAACAAGATCAGACGTTACGCGACGTTTTGCAAGCGCTTGATGAAGAGCTAGCGACACATATTCAGGTATTAGAGGAGCGACGCACAAAGATCAAAACGTTGTTAGAAGAGAAGCAATTTGACTCAATAGAGCAGCTACCTGTTGATTCGCCCTCGTTTCAGTTTGTAAAAAAGCAACTCGCGCCCTATCACTCACAAATGAGTACACATTTTTGGGAACAGGAAGCACAGCTGTATGCAGTGCTCGATAATTTTCAGTGGACTCCAGAGCAACAGAGCGAGGTGCAGAAAATGGCTCAGGTTGCTATTGAGCATTTCACACAACACCCAGAGGAGTACCAAGAATTATTGGCATTAGGTGAGCGTTTTGTTACCATTGCGTTCTGCTCAGAAGGCGCACCAGAACTACAACAACTGGCGGACGATTTTGTCGCTTACTTCAAGCAATATCCATTTATGATGACCATACAGCAGCAAATACCTGCGATAGAGGCACCATTTAGCCAAGTTTTTTCAGATCTGGTGACACCTATCTATTCACCTGCACAAGCGCAGGTTTTGAAGTTGATGGTGCAAAAGTTTACGAATGGAGGTACGGCATGAAAGAACAACCAATGAGTCTTACTTATACTGCTCAGCGTGGAGCTTTTTTTAGCGTGATTGCAACATTTGGTTTCCTCATATTCGTTGAAGTCGGTGCCTATTGCCTGCTCATACTGTTGCTTGTGCATAACGTGCTGTTAAAAATAGGCTTGCTAGGTGTTATGCTAGCACTCGTTCTTTTTGTGCTCTATCGGTTGCTACCTGCCCTATGGACAAAGCATCAATTGACTGAGACGCAACTTGTGCTGCACTATGGTCTTTTGCTGCATGTGGCTATCCCTCGAAAAAATATCGGCAGTGTGCAACCCGTCCATGAACGATTGAGCATGTTTCAAACAGTACAGGCTGACTATCAAGCGAACAAACGCCGCATTGTAGCATGTTTCTCAGAAGAGGGGCAGGTGTTATTGACGCTTGACCAGCCTGTATCAGTGAAAATGGGGCGCAAGATAAACATGACAAAAACGTTTCTCATCAATGTCGATAAACGGGATGAATTTCTGGATGCCCTCGGTTTCGCCATTAGTAGGGACGGGGGAGGACGGGTTGTGGGGCGGGGACCTTTGTGGTCGTCCGTTTCCAAAGATAATGGAAATATGCAAAGCGTGTTGGGCAACGACGGACGACAACAAGGGTCCCCTCCTCACCTCCCAGCCTCCCCCCGTCCCTACTGGACCCGCGATACAGATACAAGGTCTGACACGTCACTTCGATAGCACCGTTGTTGTGAACAACTTGCATATGACTATTCAGCAAGGAGAAATTTATGGTTTTCTTGGTGCGAATGGTGCTGGGAAAACAACGACGCTCAAAATGTTGGTCGGGTTGTTGCAGCCGAACGAGGGGCATGTTTTCATTGCAGGTCATGATATGTGGAAGAATCCACTCGCAGCTAAAGAGGTATTGGGATACGTGGCTGATCGCTCAATACTGTATGAACGTTTGACGGGGCGCGAGTTTCTGTCATTTCTAGGGCAAGTACGGAGCCTTTCACGGCAGGAAACAGTGCAACGGAGCACATACTTGCTCGATTTGCTTGAGTTGGCTGAGCATGCTGATCGTTTGTGCGGATCGTACTCATTTGGCATGAAGCGCAAACTTTCATTGGCCGGAGCCTTGTTACATCAACCACAGGTCGTCATTCTTGATGAACCGCTCAATGGACTAGACCCACGCAGTGCGCGTTCTCTCAAAGACCTTTTCCTGGAACTTGCCGCTAAAGGTGTGACCATTCTCTTGTCTACTCATGACCTCGCCACTGCTGAGACGCTGTGTCATCGTGTTGGTATTATTCACAAGGGAACGTTGCTGGCAGAGGGAAGCGCCGCCGAATTGCGCCAGATGGCTGAGGCACCAGACCTGGAAGCCGTCTTCCTCAGCTTGACCTCAGAGCAACGAGAGGAGGTACAGGCATGAGTATTCCACTCAGCATCTGGCACGCACAATGGCGCTCATTACGGAATGTCAGTCGGCACGATACGAAAATGAAAATAGCTCTGGGAGTGATGTTCGTCTTTAGTGCCTTGCTCGGCTTCTGGTGGAGCACACGTTTATTAGAACAAATACAGCAGTGGCAAGCGTTGGGATCTATGTCTGTCAGTTTGGGTATGTGGTCCATTTGTATGCAGACATGGTTGGGAATGAGCTTCTTCACTATGCTTGGTACACAAAGAGCGATATCCAGTGATGAGGCCATCCTGCTCTTTACTCTGCCGATATCACAGGCAACCCGTTTTCGTGCGCTGTTCGGTTCGTTTTTTCTAGAGAACTTATGGAACTGGTTTTTGCTGCAAGTAGTAGTGATGGGGTACGTACTGATCTCTACGTTGGGTTGGCAAGCGATAGCGTGGCTTGTGCTCTTGCAGGTCGGTATCGTTATGGCTGTCTTTTGTGCGCTCTTAGCAACATTACTCTTCATGGGCTATGTCTTGCCCTATGGCAGCAGCAATACACGTGTTGCTACTATCCTTATACTGCTGTGCTTGCTCTTATTAGGATGATATCTAGATGTATACGGTCTAACTACCATGCGTGTGGTGCTTTACTGGCTGCGCCCAGAATGGGCTAGTGCTCTTTTTGTCTTGCTATTCCTAATTATGGTGGGACCATGCGCAGGGATATGGGGAAGTATCTATAGTGCGACATTCTCTATTGCACAAGCAAAGAATCATGCTCGTGCAGGCTTTACTGTGCCTGGAATACGCCTGCTGGCTGGTGTCTTTTCACGCCGCAGAACGTTGCTGGGTGCCTTGTGGTTCAAAGTCATCTGTAACCAGAGCCGCAACTGGTTGTTCTGGGGACGTATCGGTGTTACATTGGTACTTGTGGTGCTCTTTCCTCTGTACACGGCGCCCTCATCCCCTCTCACATTTCCAATATGATGCTGGTGATATGGTATACGGCTGGTGTTGTGCTTTTGCATTTTATCGAAGTGGCGGTGAATGCACTGAGCGGTGAAGCTAATCGGCTCACGCTCTATCTCGTTGCTCCATTAGCGCTTACTCGTTTTCTATGTGCAAAGCTGCTCCTTTTTCTGCTTCCGGCTTTGGTTGAGGGAGTAGTAATCGGTCTCTTTCTCAGTTGGAGACTTGGGTTGATGCTCAGTCAAATAGGGTTTGTGCTTATCACTGTTGCTTTGATGGTGGTAGCAACGATAACACTACTTGTGCTGGGCAGCGCCTGGGACGAAGACTTGAATGTTGCAGTAGAAGGCTTTGCGCAAGCAGTAATGCAGGAGGAGATGCCCATTACTCCACGCAGAATGTGGCTATTGAATTTCTCTGTGTTGTTGTTTGCCCTTCTATTTTTGTTGGTATGGAAAGCATCAAATGGAGTATCTGTAATAAGCCTTATTATGATTGATGGGGTGATAGTGATAGGGATGTTGCGATTTAGTCATTGTCAAATACAGAGGCTACTCCTAAAAGGATAAGCCTCTGTCTGTGGGAAAGTGGTCATTGTTTTCGCACCGTTACAGGGAAGCTCTTTGCCGGACCTTCGCTCTCAGTTGAGTAGAAAGGTTCCCGTACATACCATTCATGACGGATGGCACGCATCAAGAGCGCACAATCAAGTTCTGCTGAACCTGAGGGAAACCGCTCGTGATCGTCGAAGAAACTTGACTGCGCCTTTGTTACCTGGAGAGGCTCGACCTTCCAGCTCTCGCATCGAAGTTCTACGCTCTCGAGTTTTCCCGCCTTGTTTGTCACCGAATACCCGAGCGAGCCTAGTTCAAAAAACGCAGAAGCTTCTTCCAGAGACGCAAAAATCGAGTGCTCAGGCAGATGTGAAGCGGTGTGGGCCTCAACTGCCACCCGGGTCTCACCATCGTCGCTCATCATGTGAACGGAGAAGTCCTTATCCTCTTCTGTCACCTGAAAGCTCGCATGATGATAGAGACCGGGAAACAGCCTTCCACCAATAAGGGTGTTGAATTGCGAAGAGGTGTCTCGCCTGGGAATATAGACCCCTTCTCGATAGTCACCGTGCTCTTCCCACTCCACCGCAATACGGTGAGCTGCATTTTCCGAAGAGAAACCGAATGGCGCTGGCAATGCTCGTGGGCGAATCTGTTTCAAACGAATAAGACAGATGCCTGCTATTCCCATTCCATGGATGAGCTTTGGCCGAAATGGGCGAGGCAAGAGTCTTTGGAGAGAGTCGGGATCGACACGATAATTCACGAGGAGACGCCGATCAATGGTACCTTCGAGGGTTGGAATATACATGATATACCTCACTATCTGAAGCAAATAGCGCGTGAAAACGCGCTATATGGCTCTTTCATCCTTTGTATCAGATTATAGCCGCTGAGCAGATGAAAAAGCTACTCAGTCACCCTCCACTTGACTAGGGCAGACACAGCCTTTGAAATAACCTGTACATTCGCATTGATTTCTGCTAAGATACATTTGGGGAAGAAACCTGGGCAAGAGACCAGGACTTATTTCTGCTGGGGTTCCTGATATCCCTCGAAAGGCATTTCTGCTAAGGTTTATGCAAGGAACTAGGCACGATTTGCAACAGGCCGTCGAGACCATCGCCTGGATATTATGAAAAAAGAGATACTATATGCAAGACAACATCATTGTCTTTCCGGAGCCACCCCCAGGTGACAGAGTCCATCTTGTCACGCCTGCCCTGCCTAGACCGCTCACTCCGCTGATTGGCCGTGAGCAGGCGGTGAAGGCTACCCAGATGCTCCTGAAACGTCCAGACGTCCGCCTGCTCACCCTCACTGGCACGGCTGGCGTGGGCAAAACGCGCTTGGCACTTGAGGTCGCTCGGGACTTGGCACATGACTTCGCCGATGGTGTGTACTTCGTCTCCCTCGCTCCCATCAGCGATCCTGCCTTCGTCATCCCTACCATCGCTCACACCCTCGGACTCACCGAGAGCGGAGCGCAGCCGTTGCTGGAACGGCTCAAGACCTCTCAGCGTGACAAGCAACGGCTACTGCTTCTGGACAACTTTGAACACATCATCCCGGCGGCACCACTGCTGACAGACCTGTTGGAAGCCTGCCCTGAGCTCAAGGTCCTTGTCACGAGTCGAGAAGTGTTGCGCCTACGTGGCGAACACCAATTCGCCGTGCCACTTCTCGCACTCCCAGACCTCAAGCACCTCCCAGATGACCAATCGCTCGCACATGTTCCGGCGGTACACCTGTTCATCCAACGGGCGCAGGCCATCCATCCCGATTTTCCATTTACGACGGAGAATGCTGCGGCCATTGCCGAAATCTGTATTCGACTCGATGGGTTACCTCTAGCCATCGAACTAGCGGCAACTCGCGTCAAACTGCTTGTACCGCGGGCACTGCTGGCTAGATTGGATCATCGACTGAACGTCTTGATCGGAGGGGCACGCGATCTTCCTGAGCGACAGCGAACGCTGCGCAGGACCATTGCGTGGAGCTATGATATGCTGCATACACCTGAGCAGCAGCTTTTCCGGCAGCTCTCGGTCTTTGTCGGAGGTTGCACCTTGGAGGCGATAGAGGCAGTCTGTAATGCTCTTCCTGACGGAGCAGGACACGTGTTCGAAGGAGTGGCATCACTCCTTGACAAAAGCTTGCTGCAACAGACCGAGCAGGAGGGAGCAGAACTGCGCTTCACCATGCTTGAAACCATTCGTGAGTATGGGCTGGATGTGCTTGCCTCTGGTGGGGAGGCGCAAGCTATACATGAGGCTCACGCTGCATACTATCTGGCACTGGCAGAGCAGGCCAAGCCGCAACTGAGTGGTCCACGACAGATTATCTGGTTCGAGCGACTCGAACGAGAGCATGACAATCTGCGTGCAGCGCTCAGATGGTTCCTGGAGCAAGGCTTGGAGAGGCAGAGGAGCGAGTTTGCCTTGCGCTTAGGTGGCGCATTGTCACAGTTCTGGGGGATATGTGGGTACGTGAGTGAAGGACGGCACTGGCTAGAGCGGGCCCTGGATGCGAGCGAAAAAGTGAGATCAGCCGTGCGAGCGAAAGCGCTCATCGGTGCTGGAGCGCTAGCGAGTCTGCAGAGTGACTTGGCTCAGGCAGAGGCACTGTGCGGAGAGGGTTTGGCACTATACCGGGAACTAGAAGATCGCCGAGGCATCGCCAACGCTCTCTCCTATTTCGGATATGCTGCTTTGATGAAGAGCAACTATGCAGCGGCACGCACGCTGGAAGAGGAAGCAGTGGCCCTCTTCGAAGAGGTAGGAGATGCTGGGGGCTGTGTATTTGCACTGCAGAACCTGATCTCGGTGCTTTTTTTCCAAGGCGAGTATGCACGAGCACATGCGCTGCTTGAGGAGAGCCTAGAGCTCTCCAGGCAAGCAGGCGACACCCGGGGCTATGCGGCCTCACTCTTACTCGTGGGAATCGTCCTGCTGTCTGAAGGCGACCTTGCAGGAGCATACGCACGGCTTGAGGAAAGCCTCACCGTCTCCAGAGAGAGGGGCTATAAGTGGAATATCGCTACCACGATCCATTTCCTAGGGCTGGTGGCCTTCCTGCAAGGGGATGCGGCCAGGGGCCGCTCACTGTTGGAGGAGAGCCTAGTGCTCTTCCAAGATTTTGGAGATCGAGGAAGCATGGCCCAAGTTTTCTTCAGCCAAGGATTCATCTCGTTCGGTCAAGGTGATTATGCGGCGGCTCGTACGCTGATGGAGCAAAGCTTGGAGATCGCCAGGGAGCTGGATCGCAGGTGGGATATGGTCTCATATCTGGAAGGATTAGCAGCCGTGGTGGCGGCGAAGGGAGAGCCAGTACGGGCAGTACGGTTCATGAGTGCCGCCCAAGCGCTCCGTGAGTCCATCGGGACACCCCTGCCATCATTGCTGCAAGCCATGCACGAGTTCACCCTCGCTTCCACGCGCACGCAACTGGGGGAGCAGGCCTTTAACTCCGCCTGGGCCGAAGGGCGAACGATGACGCTAGGACACATCCTCGTCAGCCTGGAACCCATGCCAAAGCTCGCTCTCGCACCCCCATCTTCGGCATCTGCCGCGCCTCTTCCTCCGCTTCATGCCGGGCTCACCCCACGTGAGATGGACGTGCTGCGACTGCTTGCACAGGGCTTGACTAGCGTGCAGATGGCCAAGCAGCTCGTCATCGGCATTGTCACCGTCAATTTTCATGTGCGCTCGATCTACAGCAAGTTGGGAGTTTCCTCCCGTAGTGCTGCGACTCGCTATGCTATAGAGCACAAATTGGTGTGAGGCTTCCTCATTCTCAAATGTTCCCCTGGTGCGCTTGACTCACAGCACCCACGAGAGAGACTCTCGCGTTCATCCAGCATACCCTCTTCCCATGACAGCCTCCCCGTCAAAACTGACGGGTACCCTAAGCTGAAGACCTGCTCCTCTTCCAGAAAAAATCCCTCAGTTCTGACGGCGCATTCTCAGCCATCACACGTTAGACTTGTGAGCAGAAGAGTTGAAGTCGAGACGAGACCGAGGAGCAAGGGCACATGGAAGAACGCAAAGGCGAAGCCTTCTCAGGCACAGAGCAGCTCACGGTTATGGGCAGACAGCTACATGTAGGTGATGCCGCTCCTGACTTCTGTCTGGATTACCTGGATCTGGCGGATCTGGTCGTCCGCACGATCTCCCTGGCTGACTCAACAGGAATAGTGCGCTTGCTGAGCGTCGTGAACAGTCTGCAACGTCCGGTCTGCCAGCAAGTGACGCGCCAGTGGGAGAGCTTGTACGCAATGTTGCCACCAGATGTCTGCATCTATACCGTGAGTATGGACATGCCACAGATGCAAGCTCGTTGGCAGGATACTGTGGGCGTGTTGCACCAAGGAGCCGTCAAGAAATAACGTTAGTAATTGAGATGTCGCGAGG
>JRHI01002944.1_pt1 | contig 10768 bp, 11 predicted proteins | sample 215371 | NCBI WGS metagenome assembly JRHI01 (sample SAMN02929681, study PRJNA255918) | sediment metagenome | biome: cave system; feature: Ice Cave; material: Sediment; isolation source: sediment from deep within a dark volcanic ice cave with no known source of... ... | reverse complement strand
GTCGACATGCTGACCAAGGCGGCGATCAAGGAAATGATCGTGCCTTCGCTTCTGCCGGTGCTTGCGCCGTTGGCCGTTTATTTTGGCGCTCTCCTGATTTCCGGCTCGAAGGCGTCGGCCTTCGCGGCCTTGGGCGCGTCGCTCCTCGGCGTCATCGTCAACGGGCTTTTCGTGGCGATTTCGATGACATCTGGCGGCGGCGCCTGGGACAATGCCAAGAAGAGTTTTGAAGACGGTTTTATCGGTAAGGACGGCGTCAAACATTTCAAGGGCGGCGATGCGCATAAGGCGTCCGTGACCGGCGACACAGTCGGCGACCCTTACAAGGACACCGCCGGTCCCGCCGTCAACCCGGCGATCAAGATCACCAATATCGTCGCGCTCTTGCTGCTCGTCATCCTCGCGCGTTGAGGTTGGCGCCGCGCGCGATGTGCTCAGAAATGCAAAAGGTTGATGAACATGCCTTTCAGGAAGGTCGATTCGGCGCCGGCGGTCGGCGTGGTGCGCGATACGAAATCGATGAGCTTGCCGTCCTCCATGCCATAATTGGCGACGCGCTCGACTTTCTTGTCCTTGGTGAAATAGACCGCGAAGACCCGCTGGTCGGTGACCTTCGGCGGCATGAACTGCACGCTGCGATTGGTGACCTGGCTAATGTAATACCAGGCGTCGCCGCCGACGGTGGATGTCGTCGTCGGCGTCCCCAAAAGGACCAGGATCTGCTCCGCGGAAGCCCCGGCCTTGACCTGTTCGGCCGATTTCGGGTCGAGCTGATACCCATGGACGACTTGACCCTCATAGCCGAGGCAGCCGCCGAGCCCCAGCGCAAGCGCCGCCGCCAAGGCCAGTTTCATGCGGCCCGGTGTCCGGCCGTCACCACTCCGGGTCCGCGCCCTCATAAAAACTCCATTCCGGACGCCTCCGAGTTACGCATTTTGGCGAAGCAAGCTTCTGTCCAAGCCAGGCAAATGCCATGATACAGGGAAATTCCCTATAACAAATGAATAACTTGCTTGCGCAATTGATGCCGCCCCGCCGGACAACGGACCGGCTCCTGTCGCCTAGGCCTAATAAACCTTGCGTTTTGCCGCGCGATGCCTACCTTCCGGCCAAGCGAAATTCAAGCCCCGCAGGATCACCGGCAGGGCGTCCAGTGGCCGCCTTTGGGACAGGGCAGCATGGTTCTCCGGCTCTTCCGCCGCTCCGCCCATCGGCAACTGATCGACCGGCTTTCCGGCGAGATCGTGGCGGCCGCCCGCGATCCTGTCCTGTTCACGGAGTATGGCATCGAGGACAGCCTGGAAGGCCGCTTCGAGGCGGTCACATTGCATGCGGTTCTTGTCCTGCGGCGCCTCAGTCGGATGGACCCGCCGGCGCCCGACATAGCCCAGGATCTCACGGACGCCATTTTTCGCTCCTTCGAGACCGCCTTGCGGGAAATGGGCGTTGGCGACATAAGCGTGCCGAAGCGCATGAAAACCATCGCCGGGGCTTTTCTCGGGCGCGCCGCTGCCTATGACATGGCGTTGCGGGGGCGCGCGCCGGCGCTCGAAGCCGCGCTTGCGCGAAACGTCTACGATGGCCGCAAAAATCCGGGCCGGCTCGCGCGTTACGTGGCAACGGCCAACGAAGCTTTGGCCGAGGCCTCGCTCGAGGCCTTCACCCTCGGCCCGGTTCCGTTTCCGCAGCCCTCCGCCGTTCGTTGAGCAGGGTCCGCTTCGATCGAACCCGGTCCGGGGCTTTCCCGCGAAATGGGTTTCAACTTGCCGGCGTTGATGTTTTAAAAATCCGCAAACAGGGGGTGGCGATGAAATCCGGCACCGTTCCCGGTGCGGAATCTCGCAAGCCCGGTCCCGGCAAGACCGGCGCTGAGCCCGGCCGGGACTGCTGGCAAAGCCTCGCCAAAAGCCTTCCGATCAGATTATTGACCCCGCAGCTTTATCGGGTAACCTCGTCACGCGGGAGATCGCGCCAAACTCAATTCCAACACGAATCTAGACGGCACCCGTCCGCCTACCTGCGGTGCATAATTTGAGCTTAGCCAATTTGAGGTGAATATGTCACGAGTTGATGTAGTCCCATCAATGTTAAACACCGAAGGATTTGGACTAGAAATCGGACCTAGCTATAGCCCTTTGATGCCGAAATATCGCTTATAATGAACTGCTAAGACGCACAATTCAAGAACTAAAAGTGATTAATACGTGATTGCAATGTAAGTGATGTGAGAACAGCAAAAGCGATCCCGTTCTCGACCTGAAGGCTTTGACGCAGAATTCTTAAGGTCGGCTTTTTTTCGCAATGCGGCCTTCATGCTGACGGAAATTGAGAAAGTGCTCAAGTGGGTTCATGCCGCTCTTTTCCAGGTCCGGATGACGGTCCAAATAGCTCCAAGTTGAAAAATCCGGACCTGGATCCAAGCCTTGCCTAGGACCCTCGCGGAGATAATGATCGAGCGGATCTACACCATCTCTATTGGCATCCGGATTTCTCTCCAAATACCAGCCGGTATTAAAATACCTGTTCGGGTTCCGCTTCTCGGATATGCCATGTAGCACATAGTGAAGGTACGGATCGATCCCAGATTTTCTAACGTCTGGATATACTTCAAGATAATAGCTCGGATCGAACAACGGCGGATATTTCTCCCACCCACACTTCAGCGCAGCCTTTCTCATTGTCAACCGTAGCCTCTTCCAAAACGATGCTTGCTCGGCTAAAGCGATAGGAGTGGGTTCCTCGTTTTCAGTTTGCGGGGCCTGTATTTCAATCGCTTGGGCAACCCGCATTTCCAGATCCGCAAGCGATTGTTGCTCTTTAAAAACATTTTCCCGCACGCGCAACATTAGTTCCTGGGCGTTGGCCTCAGATCCAGGAAACCAAGTTCTTCCTGCCTCTCGTCCCTCGATCAGATAGTGCTCATATGCGCTGTTTTGAATATCCGAAATCGATCTGAGATCGTTATTTATGGCAAGGTAATCTGCTGCGCTAAACATCTCTTGGGGTACAGCCAATTCGCGCGAAAATTTCGAATATTGCTTGTACCTGTCGAGCAAATAAGTTAACTCGAACGGCACTTTCAACCGGGTGTTTTGGATCGCGCGGAACCAGGTTCCCTCAACCACATCGCGCGCCACACGATGAGTTGCGACACTCTCGCTTCCCTGGGCTCGCCACCTTTCGGTATTGCTATAGACGTCCTCAAGACTGCTTACCAAAGCATCTTCGTCCCGCATATCGGCCAGAGGGCCAGCCGCCAAAGGCGTTTCTCGATAGGGGGGCACATCGGCGTAGACAGAGGGAACACCGGTGCTTCCGAACTCGACCATTTTTATGTCAGACTTACTGTTTATGAAGTCCTGCGTTTGTATATCTCCCCAGGCTTCCAGAGGGGCCACAGCCATAAAATTGTGCCTGCGAATATACTCACGATAGTTGTTATAGCTCAACATCCCCGTCGCATGAACATTAAGACCACATTTGCGCAAGTCGTTCACTGGCGCTCCGACATACACTATCGGCAGCCCTTTCGAGCGAGTAAACGTCCGTATTGCACTGAGAAATGGTTGCATTGACTTCGTTAACGGCAGATGGTCGCTACTTGTGATTAACAGCGCATCCGGTTCAGTTTTACCTGGAAGCAACTCCACTTTGTCAGTGACGTTAGGAGCGATCACTGTCTTGTGCTCAATCTGTATGCCGGAAAGACGTTGTAAACTGGCGGTTAACCTAGCGCTTGTTGTTACGACTGCACCGGATTGCCGCAGCAACGATCGGATCAGGATGCACCATTCAGGACCGAATTGCGGGCGGTAACCAGGTGCGCCAAGAAGATTATCATCAATGTCATAGACAAATTGGCCATCGAAGGTGTCGGTTATGAAAAGCGGGTTTCGGCTAGGTACTCTTTGAACCCAAACCGCATCGATGTTTCGAATCTCCTCCGGAACCCCAACCGAACGAATAATCGCTCCTTTACTAAGAATGTGATAGCCTTTGATGCACCCCGTTTGGTACATCGCATCGAAAGGGATGCGCACTCGCAACTCCAGGCAGTTTTCATAATCATCGCTGACTACAAGTACACATGGTCTGTTATCAGGAAGCGCCGGGTTTAGGCGGTTTTGCGGTACAATTTCTCTAGATCTAGGCCGACACTTCGCAAGCAATTGCTCTTTTAGCGTCGAGAATGCGTCCTTCGATTCAAAACGTTCCTTGGCTAGACGGCGTGCGTTTGCGCTCATAATACTTAGCTGATCCAGAGGCGTCTCCAAGACCTCCTTGAACACATTATTGAACTTGGGCGGACTTGCCGGATCTACGCACCAACCAGCTTTGTACGTCGAAACCTCGTGACTTAAAACCGAATAATTGTTTGTGATGACCGGCACGCCATGAGCTAAATAGTTGACCGTGCGGATAGGAATCGCAAATTCTCGTTCCAACGTCCTCGCGTTCAGGTCAATTGCGATCCCCCGGTTGTTCATCAGTGACGAAAGCTCTGGATACGGGATCCCGTCCGTCAAATGGACAAAATCGAACTCTCGCAATGCCGCGAGTTCGCGATCAACGGTCGAGGCATGGGTCATATTTGCGTTGGGCTTATCAACGATAAACATCTCGCCGCGTCCAGCTTGTTGAAGCATTAAAGCTGATGCGAGAAGATGCCCTTCGGGGCTGTTCCAAGGGAGGAACGACCCTGTGCAGAAAAATGTCGGTTTCCCTACGTCATAAGGACCCACGATTGGCTCTTCAGTCGGATAATATGGTATCCGGATCATATCCGGGACAGTGAATGAATCTAATTGAAAGCTCAAAAGGCCAGACCAGTAGGCCTTTTGCTCAATCGAGCCGCATATAAGAATATCGCCTGTGAGTAATTTATTTATGTATTGCTTCGTCAGCTCTTGCAATGTAACTCCGGTTCTTCCACTTGCAAATTGCGCAAGGGCACCCTCTACGTTTTGTAGTCCATTTACGTCGTATACAATTACTGGGCCTTCGCGACGATAACGAGGAAACGTGTAGACCTGCGGCCAGAGACACAGAACGACATCCGGTTTCAGGCGTCCAATGATGTCATCAAAAGTACTACCTATATCCCACGAATAGGCATTTTTCCTTTCTTCGTCGCTAAGTTTCTCCCAGTTCTGCTTTGCGAGATCAGTCACTCGCGGCACGGAATACGTCACAGCGATCCCTTGCTTTCGAAGGCCTTCGACAATTTGGTGGCTTCTAATTCCGCCTCCAGTCGAAACCACATCTTTAGACGGCAGAATATCGATAGCAAATACGTGTGCATGCAGATGACGATCAGTTGTAATCAATGTCATTACGGTACTAACGTCCTGTCGTTTGACTGGCGATGTAAGTAAGAAGTTTCTCTATTAAAGACCTCTGCCTGGTAATAACAAGATTACTTACATTAAATATAGCTGTCTTAGCTGCGTACCCAAGCGCTTCGTTTGGCCATAGCTCAAGCTTTTCCAGAGAACGCGATTCCAGCGTGGGTACAAGTTGAAGAATAGTGCTAGCATCGAGGCTGATCGCAATGCCTGGACGCTGTTCGAGGAAACGGCGTAATCGAACCCAGTCTTCCGCATCGATGTAGAGTAGGATAAATTCGATTGTTACTCTACCATCGTCAAGCGAGCGAGATTGCAATCTTTCACAAAGGCCGACAAGATCGAACCTGCGAGCCTGCCTCACGTTTTGGATGACATCGAGAAGCGCTTCCGCTTCTAGTGTCGGGTCACTCGCGAAGTCACCGGTGAATAACCTATGAAGCGGTTGTTCTATATCAACATTATCGATAGCGTCCGGCGACAATCCTAGGTTCAGGGAATGCTCCTGGAGCGCCTGAACCGAGCAATTTCGGTCAAAATCTACTATTTGCTCGAATTCCCCCAAAGTCACTCCTGAGCGACGGACAGCATTACTGTAACGCCCGCCGGGCAATATCGCGCCTTGCCTTGCCCGCAATTTCTCGAGCTCGGCACAGGTCTGAGCGAGTTCCGCGGTGCGATCGCGTAGCTCATTCGTAAGCTGCTCGTTCGAAGCATTCTCGCGCGCGAGAGCAAGCTCCACTTGTTCGCGCTGGCAGCCCTGCTCGGCGAGAGCCTGGGCAAGGTCGCTCGCCTCTCGAGCTCGCGCATTCAATTCCATGGAAATCTGCTCTTTTGCTTGCAAGGCCGCGGCGAGCTCGGCTCTAGCGGCATCGTGCTGGCACGACCAATGATCACGTTCTTCCGCCAGCTTCGCCGTCGTGCGCAGCAGGTCCTGGCTTCGGATTTCGTCCTCGAGCACCGTGCGGCCGAACATCGTGCTCGCACGATTGAAGGCGTCCCGGATTTCGTCCAATGTTTTCAGCGCTGAACTCGACCGCGGCGCATGCGCGAGTCCGCGCATAGCGTCATAGGCGGACATCGTCCACTCGTGCATATCCGGATGGGCCGCGAGTTCTGGCGCGCTGACCCTATGGTGGACCAAGTCATCGCCGATGAAGTTTTCAATCTCATGCGCGGTCGCGTCGGAAAGGCGCGGCCAAGGAAGGCCGAGCTCCGTCGACGCTTTCTCCGCTACGCCCCGCCAATCTCGCAGAAGCTGATCGCAGGTGAAAATCGAACGGGGAAGCGCGCGGCTCGCGATTTCGGCGTCGATAATGTGGCGCAACCAAAGCACCGCCCCTGTGGCGAGCGAGAAACCGTCCCGCTTCCGCATCGAAAAGGCGACTTCGAGCGGCGCGCGAACCGGAATGACGACACGCGCCCGAGCTTTAATGCCAGCCAGAACCTTGAGCCAGAAGGGCGCGAAACGGCAAACCCTCGGATCCTTAAGGACAGCGAGAGGCTCGCCCTCGAATTCCTCTTTGAATAACAGCTTGGCGCGTTTCCTAAAGGCGGCGGCAGTCGGCGATTGGTACCAGGCAGGATTGAATTGCCGCCAATCGGCCCAGGATGAGCCGGCCGACGCCAGTAGCTCGTCGTGGAAAATCATCAATGCTTGCGACTCGAAATAGCCGCGTTCGTTTCCGTCGTCAGCGGGTATCAAGGTTTTCGGTTGCGCTCCGCCGAGCTTCACCAACAAACCCGCGGCCGCGCTTGTTCCGCTACGGTGCATCCCGAGAACGAGAATGACATTTCTCATTTTATTGCTGCCATGCGCGTCGGGATGCTGCTGCGATTTGGCCTAGATGGGGCGGAAGGTCGAAGGGAGCGAATAAGGCGATTATCCCGGATCTGACTTCGGGTGGCGACCATGCCACTATCCTTCCCTCGTTGGAAGGACCGTCATGGCGCGTATACAGCCGAAGCTAATCCATCAACTCACAATCGCCCAATTCGAACGGATGTTCCTGGATGACGGCGCCTGTTGCGCGTATCGTGTTGGCCGCCGCTGGCCGGAGGGTGTCCCTGCCCGCGTTGCGGCGCGGAGGTCAAGCGCCCGGAAGCCACAAAGCCGCTACCGCAATGGTGGGCGCGACAGGGATCGAACCTGTGACCCCTCCCGTGTGAAGGGAGTGCTCTCCCGCTGAGCTACGCGCCCGCGATGCGCTCCGGCGCACCCGACTGCCCTTTATGAAAGCAAGCCGTTTCAAGTCAAGGCGGATTCGTCCCTATGCCACGCCGAGCGCCGCGACCGCGCCCCATAATTCGTCGTAGTGGCCGATCACCCGGTCCGGCTTGAAATTATCGACGGGCTCGTCCGTATATCCGAAATTGACCGCCACGATAGGGATCCCGGCGTTGCGCGCGGTATCGATATCCATTCTGGAATCGCCAACCATCACGGTCCGGCCACGATCGCCGCCGGCTCGTGCGATGGTTTGCAACAATGCTTCGCCATCGGGCTTGCTGACCGCAAACGTATCCTTGCCGCAGATCGCCCGGAAACGGCCGGCGACGCCGAGCGCGGTCAACAGTAGAATGGATGGATATTCGACCTTGTTGGTACACACGGCAAAGGCAAAACCCGCTGCCTCGAAGCGGTCGAGCGCCCGGGCGACGCCCGGAAACAAGACCGTCTGATCGGCGACATGGGCCTCGTAATAGGCCAGAAAACCGGCGAGCATCGCGTCGATGCGGGGTTCGCACGCCTTTATGCCATTGGCCAAAAGCCCGCGTTGGATCAAGGCCCTGGCGCCGCCGCCGACCATCGCCCGGGCTTCCAGCACCTCGATTCCGGCCAGGCCTTCGCCGGCGAGAATGACGTTGAGGGCCGCCACGAGGTCACCCGCGGTATCGGCGAGCGTGCCGTCGAGATCGAAGACGAGAAGCGGCGCGCGGGGGGGGTGTTGCATTGCGCAGGGCTTAGGACGCAAGCGCGGAATGGTCAAGATCGCGGGTCTGTTCCCGGCGCCGCCCAAACCGGCTTTCCGGAGTTTCCTCAGCTCGTTCAATCTCGGCGCGCGCATGGAACCATAAACGCATTATTAAGGATAAACTCGTTATCCTGAACCAGCTTGGAATCGCGTTTTGGGAGCTGACATCATGAGATGTTCGCATGTCTTCTCGCCGCGCACGGGGCTCTTGCTCGTTGCAGGGATGGCCGCGCTCGCGGCCGCGCAGGGCGCCCTAGCCGCCAGCTATGAATTTCTCGCGGCGCCGGAAACCGATCTCAACCGGGTGTATCGCCTCGACCGGGCGACCGGCGAGATCGGCGCCTGCCAATATGGCCTGAAGGAAGCCTCGGTCGGCGTCACGCTCTGTTATACTTCGGGCGAAGGCGCGGGTCCGCAGGCGCCAAGCGAATATTCCCTCATCGCCTCCCGCCATGAGCGCGAAGGCGGCGTCTTCAGGATCGATATGCGCACCGGCCTAATGTCGATTTGCTATGTCTTGAACGATGTGGTCGTCTGTACGCCGCAGGCGAGGTAAGCGGCGGGTGCGATTAATAGCTCATCGGATGGATGTCCCTGCGCGAGGCTAAAAGCCGCTCGCCGGAGATTGTCCAAAATCCTGAACTTCACTTTTCGATGACAAGATCGGAGGACGCGCCGCGAAATGTTGACCAAAGGACAGTGATCGCGGCCGCGCCAAACCCATACGTTGTTAGTGAACAGCTGCTCATCGCATAGATCCGGAAGACCGTCGGGAACAGCCCTTCAGCGGGTACGGGCGAATCCAGCACTGGAAATATGGCCTCCAACAGAAACAGGCTCGAGTTCGTAAAGGCGCCGACGACCATCGCCCATCGAACAGTCCAATGCAACGGAACCTTTGCCGCGTAGAACCCCAAGATCAGAGCGGTCATTAATAAGAAATCGATGTGCGCCTGAAGCACCCTGCTCTGCTTTCCAGCAAAAATTGCGTGCAGGAACGGGACGCCAATTATCAATCCGACCAGGCACCATGCCAACAACAACGCCATCAACAGCCACAAAGCAGCTCCTCTGAGCAACACGATATTTGGCGGATCGCTAAGGCGCTGTTTCATGTTTATCCCCGGTTTGCCGGCGTCCGAATGGTGCTCTCAGTCTTCTTGAACGCAAGCGATTTGGAGCATAGGGCTTCATGCCATCTGAGGCTTGCACGGGACGGCGCAAAAAGTTGACTGAAACGGTTATTTTAATATGCTATATATCGGTCCGAAGACCCCCCGCTGAGGTGGCATAGCCAAAAGGACACGATTTGGCCGACGGTATAACACTCTCGACGGACGATCTCCCGGCCCGCCAGCGACGCGACTGGTTGCGCGAGGTGATCGGCCGGGAATATGCGAATGTCGAAATCATGCCGCCCGCGGACGGCCGTTTGTTCAACGAGATGACGATCTACCCATGGAAGGAGCTCCGCCTGTCTTCCATAAGATCGAATGCCATCACCATCGAACGATTAGCTCGCGAACCAAATCAAATCAGTCATGATGCCTATTACGCGGTTATTCTACTTTCAGGCAAATATATGCTGGAGCAAAACGGACGGGAGGTTTTTCTAAGTCCCGGAGACATGACGATATACGACGCAACTAAACCTCATCGAATAGTCTGCCCGGAGTGCTTCGCGAAATTGATTGTGTCCATCCCGGGGCCGATGCTGAGGGACAGGGCCGCCGGTATCGAGGATTGCATTGCGCAACGCATTCGCGGAAATGAGGGAATGGGCTCGGTGACGGCAAACTTCATACGGTCGTCCGCCAGTCACGCCAGAGAATTACCATCGCGCGAATTTTCCACACTGTCGGAACATTGTATCGACTTGCTGACCTTGGCGCTGGGATCGGTGCGCCCGGCGGCAGTCACGGCATCCCGAACCCGCATAACCTTGATGAATAGAATCAAGGACTTCGATGAATAGAATCAAGGACTTCGTCGAGCAACACCTCGGGGACCCCGAGATGAACACCGCGCTGGTGGCGCGCGGCGTGGGATTGTCCTCGCGTTACATCAATGACATCTTCAACGATGAGGAAACGTCCCTGATGCGCTACGTCTGGAAGCGTAGGCTTGAGAATTGTCACAAGGATTTGTTGTCTCAAACCCGTGCCGGCCATCGCATATCCAACATCGCTTTTCGCTGGGGCTTCAATGACCTGTCGCACTTCAGCCGGACATTCAAACAACGCTTCGCCCTTTCGCCTCGAGACTACACACAACAGAATGAAGGCGAAGCGGCCTCTGCCGGGTCGATTTGCGCGCCGGAATGATATCGATTTGCTGCGTTCTGAACGATGCGGGCACGCCGCCGCATTCCAAATGGCCCGCGCGGGGAGGAAAAAATCGTGCTTGCCATCCGCCTCGCGAAGATTAGCTGCGCCGCCGCCATCGCGT
>JRHI01002943.1_pt1 | contig 10773 bp, 7 predicted proteins | sample 215371 | NCBI WGS metagenome assembly JRHI01 (sample SAMN02929681, study PRJNA255918) | sediment metagenome | biome: cave system; feature: Ice Cave; material: Sediment; isolation source: sediment from deep within a dark volcanic ice cave with no known source of... ... | reverse complement strand
AAGCAGTGGTACTATACCATCTTGGAGGCAACGGTTACAGTAGAAGTAGCTTGCTCGACGCTCAGGCCATCCGGGTTACAGCGATGATGATGCACGTCGTAGACCAAAGGGATGCCCTCGGCTTTGCAGACGGGCAGTAGATCGGCGGGGGTGTAGGTCTTGTCGTCATTCTCTACGGTCAAGCGGCTTCTAACCCGCCGTGATAGAAGATTGAGGTTCCGGGCATAGTCGACCAGTGCTTTTTGTTTATCACTGTAAGCCCCGCCGCCGTGGATGTTGATGACATCGACACCGACCCATTCAGCGACCGCGGATTGATATTCCAGTTCTCGCACGGACGCTTGGACCACTTCGGGCCGCTGCGAGTTCAGGACCACGAACTGATCCGGGTGAAAGCACGTCCGCAGCTTGTGCTTGCGGACGAACTTTCCGCACTCCTTGAACCGGCGAACGATTTCACCGGCTTCGGGAAGATCACCGACTTCGTAGCCGCACGTTGGATGGGTTTTGACCGGGAGAATCTGGCTGTTGATACGAAAGCAGCCGATGCCGTTGTCGTCGCAGAACTGAAGCGAGGCCAGCAACGCCTCGGCGTTGGCGGCGCAGAGTCGTGCCAGCTTTGCCAGTGCGTCGGGCCATTTCATCTTGGCGATGGCGGTAGCCGTCGTGGTGACGAACTTGATCGGCTGGTCACGGAATATGCAGCAAAGGCCAAGGCGAATCATGGGTTCCCCCAATTCATCGCTGTGATCGACAGTTGCAGCACCGTGGCGATGGACACCCACACGAAGTAGGGCACTTGAGCCACGGCGACCCAGCGGTAATGCGGCCAGACGACGACCATGCACCAGAGGATCGTGGCCCACACGATCACGATGTCCGCCGCCGCAAGCGGGATGTTTCGCAGCCCGGCGAAGATCGGCATGAACAGCAGAGTGAGTGGCAACGGTGCGGCGAAGGCAAACGCAGCGGAAGCACCGGCGATGGGAATGTGATCGGGGGTGCTGACAACACCATTGAGCGGGGCCGGAATTCCCGGCTCCGCCCTGTTGAGCGTGACGGTCGCCCAGGAGAAGTGCATCTACCACTCTTTCGGGCCTGCCCAGGCAGCCTTTTTGCTATTCATGGGCAGGGCGACTTTCAAGCGTGAATACGATAATCCTCTCACCGGTCTTCGTGTCAATATCCGTAAACACACTCCTCACCCCGACCCCCAGGATTTCCTTAACAATGCCATTAAGGAGCGGATACCCGACTTCAAGAAGTCGTTCACGGGCCTGCTTGATGAGTTCCCGGCCCTGACGTGTCTCTTCTGCCTCGACCACCTTGAGTTCAGCGGGGCTAAGGATGCCTTTGATGCGAACGAGAACCATGTCCTCCACGAAGTACGTCTTCGTCTCAAGCGGCACACGGCCCATGTAGTCCTTCTCGAACTTGATAATGCCTTGATTGACCTCGGCTTCCAGTTCGTCTTTGTTTTGCATCGCTGTTTTCCTCCACCGACCAACCGTTCATGAGGCCGAAAAGTCCGGGATTGCGATGAATGCTTGACCATGCCCATTCCGACAGGATCGACAACTTACTCGACAACCAGGCTCCCGTCAGAGGCGGGTTCCCGTGGGAACAGCCAGGCAGCTCAACCAAACGAGGACGGTAGCCCAGCCAGCAGTTTTTCCAGGGCGGCGGGGTCCACTGGCTTGACCATGTGGTGATTGAACCCGGCCTCGTTCGAGCGGCGAATGTCCTCATCCTGGCCCCAGCCCGTCAAGGCCACGATGACCATGCCCTTGCCCCACGGCTGCTGCCGAATGCGGCGACATACATCGTAGCCGTTCAACTTCGGCAGCCCGATGTCCAGCAGCAGCACGTCGGGCCGAAACGCACCCGCCGCTGCCAAGCCCTCCGAGCCGTCGTGAGCGGTGCGGATTTCATTGCCCATGAGTGATAGCATCATTCCCAGGCTGATCGCTGAGTCACGATTGTCGTCCACAACCAAGATGCGCCGCTTCGGGGTGGCAGCGACCTTTTCGTTGTCTCCCGTCGCAACGGGCTGCTGTTGTGGCGGCTGCTCAAGGACGGGCAGGCGCACCCGGAACTCGCTGCCTCGGCCCAGGCCCTCACTTCGGGCCTCGACGGTGCCCCCGTGCATCTCGACCAACCGCCGCACCAGTGCCAGTCCGATGCCCAGGCCACCGTGCGACCGCTCCAACGACCCTTCGACCTGGGTGAATAGCTCGAAGATGCGGGGGAGCATTTCAGCAGCGATCCCGACTCCTGTATCCCGGACACAGACGACTGCCTCGCTGTCCTGTCGCTCGACGGTCAGCCAGATGTGACCCCCTTGCGGGGTGTACTTGGCCGCATTGTTCAGCAGGTTCAAGAACACCTGGGCCAGCCTGGTCGGATCAGCGTCCAGGTGGACCGGCTCAGGCGACAAGGTAACGGTCAGTTCGTGGCCGCACGCCTGGATGAGTGGGCGGCTGGCCTCCAGTGCGGCGCTAATCACCCCGGCCAGTTCGATCCGCTTGCGGCGCAGTTCCATCCTGCCACCGTTCATTCGGGACAGGTCCAGCAGGTCGTCCACCAACCGCACCATCTGCTGCACCTGCCGCTCGATCACGGCCCGGCTTTGTTCTGCCACCTGGACGTCAGCCCCGGCCAGTCGCATGACTTGCAGGGCGTTGCGGATCGGGGCCAGCGGGTTCCGCAGTTCGTGGGCCACGGTCGCCAAGAACTCGTTCTTGCTCCTGTCGGCCTTCTTCAGCGCCTCGGCCTGTTCCTCCAACTTGAGTTCGGCGCACTTGCGCTCAGTCATGTCACGCAGGATTTTCGAGAAGCCGGTGAGATTGCCACCGGCGTCGTACATCGGCGTCACGATGCCCAACGCCCAAAACCGGGTTCCATCTTTCCGCACATGCCAGCGCTCGTCCTCAGCACGTCCGTCCTCTCTCGCCAGGCGGAGTTCTCGCCCAGGCAGGTCACGCTGAAGGTCTTCGGGGGTGAAAATGACCGAGAAGTTGCGGCCAAGAATCTCGGCCTCTGTATAGCCGATGATCCGCTCGGCCTCCGTATTCCAAGTAGTGATGTTCCCTTCCAGGTCCATCATGAAGATGGAGTGATCCTTGATGTTCTTCACGAGCGAGGTATACCGAGATTCGATCTCCCGCCTCGCCTCTTTCGCCTGACAGTGTTCGGTCGTGTCCTCGATGGCGAGGAGGATGAACTCGGTCTGATTGTCTTGGCGGCAAATACGGCGGGCGCTGAGCAGCATGAACTTCCGCCCGATAACCGGGAAGACGTGTTCGACCTCGAAATCATCAAATGCCGAGTCCTTCGGCAAGACTTCCTCCAGCAGTTTCCGCAACCAGGGGATGTCCCACTGTTGGCTGCCGAGTTCGTAAATGAGTCGGTCTTCGGTTTCTTCGGGCGTGACGTGGAAAGTCTTGTAGAAGGATCGGCTCGCCTTCTGTACCCGCAAATCGGCGCTCAGGACCAATAATGGTTCCCGCACCATGTCTACGATGCTGTCAGCGTTGAACAAGATCGGGACAGTTGACTTCGGCATACCATATCTTTCTCATGGCCACGACAAGAGATCAAGATTGCTTTGGCAGCCCGGACAACAAATCCTCCACTGCCTTTGGGTCTGGCGGCTTGACGAGATGGTGGTTGATCCCCGCTTCTGCCGTGCGGCGGCGATCCTCTTTCTGGCCCCAACCCGTTAGCGCCGCCAGTACCACTTTCTCCAGACCGGGCTGCTGTCGCATCCGGCGAGCAACCTCGTACCCGTCCATCCCCGGCATCCCGATGTCCAAGAACACTAAGTCCGGTGAATAGGTCCTCGTCATCTCCAGCGCCGCCATACCGCTGTAAACTACCCGGACTTCGTGGCCTTGAAGCCGGAGGAGCATGGCGAGGCTGTTGGCTGCGTCCTCGTTGTCATCCACGACCAGCAGACGGTGGCCCGTAGGCGAAGCAGGCTCGTGAGCCTGCTGCCCCGTCTCCCGTCCACGGTCCTGCTCAACCCCCTGCGCCGAGATCGGCAGGCGCACGACGAATTCACTCCCTTTACCCAGCCCTTTGCTGCGGGCTTCGACCGTGCCGTTGTGCATCTCCACGAGGTTCTTCACCAGCGTCAGGCCGATGCCCAGCCCGCCCTGCGCTTTCGTGGAGGCATGGTCCACCTGCACGAACAACTCGAAAATCCTGGGGAGCATGGCCGGGGCGATCCCGATGCCGTCGTCCCGTACCTGAAGTACCGCCAGGTCGCCGTTCCGTTCGGCGGTCAGCCAGATGCGCCCTCCCGGCTCCGTGTACTTGGCGGCGTTCGTCAGGAGGTTGCCGACGACCTGAGCAAGTCTCACCGGGTCGGCGTCGATGGGCAACGATTCGGGCGGCAGGCGAACGCTCAACTGATGCCCCTGAGCGTCCACGAGCGGCTGCAGCGTCTCCACCGCGCGGGCGACGACCGTGGCAAGTTCGACCCGTTCTTTCCGGAGTTCGATCTTGCCCCGCATGACCCGTGACACGTCCAGCAGGTCGTCCACCAGCCGGACGAGGTGATGTACCTGGCGCTCCATCATGTCCCGTGACCGCTCCACCGTCTGCGCATCGACCCTCGGCATCTTGAGGATTTGCAGCGAGTTGCGGATCGGGGCCAGGGGGTTCCGAAGCTCGTGGGCCAACGTCGCCAGGAACTCGTCCTTGCGGCGGTCGGTGTCCCGGAGGGCCTGGTAAAGCTGCGTGTTCTCGATGGCGATGGACGCCCGGTGCGCCAAATCCATCGCCAGGGCGAGGTCGGCCTCAGTGTACCTGCGGCCCGATTCGGCGGTGGCGAACGTGAGGACGCCGAGCGAATTGCCCGAAACGACCAGCGGCACGCAGATGTAGGACTTCAGGCCCAGCGACCGGATCAGGCGCAGGTGCCGCTCGTCCCTCGCCTCCTGCACGAGCATGTCGTCGGTGATCTCGCTGACGATCTCCGGTTTCCCGGTGCGGAGGACGGCGATCGCCCCGCCCGGCGCTTGGGGGTCCGGAGGGTAGTCTCGCATCAACTCGTGGGCAAGGTTGATCTTGTCGGCGTCTTGGTGGGCAACAGCCAACCGACGTAAGCTGCCGTCGTCGTTCACCAAGTCAACGGCAGACCAATCGGCAAAATAGGGCACTGCCAGGTTCGCCACCTTCTGCAACGTGCTTTCGTAATCAACCACGCCCGCCAGGGCCGCGCTCGCCTCGGCCAGATAGCGTGACGACTCCTCCGCACGCTTCTGTTCATGGATGTCGGTGCCTGTACCGAACCAGCGGGCGACCCTTCCCGACCCGTCTTGGACGGCCACCGTCCTGATGAGATGCCAACGGTAGCTTTGCGTGCGGCGCTCCAGCAGCCTGATTTCCATCTCGAACGGAGCGCCGCTTCGCAGGGACGCCGCCCAGCGTTCGCTGGCGGGCTGGGCGTCGTCGGGGTGCAGGATTTGATCCCAACCTTCTTTGCCCACCGTCTCCCGCACCCCGGTAAACTCGTGCCAACGGCGGTTCAGGTAGTCAATGTTGCCGTCCGGTCGGGCGGTCCACACGATCTGCGGCATGGCGTCGGCAAGTTGGCGGAAGCGCTGTTCACTGTCCCGCAACGACTCCTCCATTTTCTTGATTTCACTGATGTCAGTATTCGTCCCGAACCAGTAGAGAACCCGACCTTCCTCGGTCCGCAGCGGGTTGACCCGTGTAAGAAACGGGCGGAACTTCTCGTCTGCACCCTTGAGTGGGAACACCATGTCGAACGGTTGGCCGCTGGCGATGGACCCCTTCCACTGCTCCAGCACGTTCGGCAATACTTCCGGGTCATGGACCGATTGCCAGCCCCATCCTTCCATCTGCTCTGGCGTCGTGCCGGTGTATTCGTACCAGCGGCGGTTGTACCAGAAGATGTGCCCGTCCGGGCGGGCCATCCACGCAAGTTGCGGAATGGTATCGGCCAACAACCGCAACTTCTGTTCACTTTCCCGGAGCGCCGCTTCTGCCTGCCGCCGTTGGCTCACGTCCCGGAAGTACACCGACAGGCCCTCCGACGACGGGTAAGCATGAACCTCGTACCAGCGGTTGTGCGGCGGGTAGAAAGTCTCGAACCTTACGGTGACGTTCTCGGCCACTGCACGGCGGTAGTTGCGCTCCAACTCTGTTTCGAGGGTATCCGGGTACTCCTCCCAATGGTTCTTGCCGAGCAAGTCGTCCCGACTGCGGCCCAGCAAAACCTCGGCCTCCCGGTTGACGTAGGTGAATCGCCAGTCCCGATCCAGGGCGCAGAAAGCATCCGTGATGCTCTCCAGAATTACCCTGTTCCGCTGCTCCTGCGCCCTCACCTTGGCTTCGGCAGACTTTCGTTCGGTGACATCCCGTGTGAAGCAGCGGGTATGAACGAACTGACCATTCTTCCACAGCACGCTTGAGTCGATCAGGACGTCTTTTATCGACCCATCTTTGCACCGCAGGCGGGCCGGATACTCGTTGAGCTTTTCCCCCGCCTGCAACCGCTTGAGGATGTCGCAGATCACATCCTCGTCGGCGTGAAAATCAGTGATGGCACGACCGACGTACTCCTCCCGGCTGTAGCCGAGCAGGTCCAGTTCGGCCTGATTGACCCGCAAGATAACTCCGTCCGGGCCGACCCAATGCAGGCCGACCGTGGCGTTTTCGAAGAAATCGGCCAGTTCCTTTTCGCTTTGTTGGACCTGCTCTTCGGCGGTCTTCCGTTCGATGAACTGGCCGATGTTTCCGGCCACCGTCGCCATCATTTCCAAGAGGTCGGCGTCCGGCTCCCGGATGCGCTTCGTGAAGAACTCGATCACGCCGAGAGTCTGGTCACTGACAACGATGGGACAGGCGAAGGGCCTGTGCAGGTCGTATTTGGTGGCAGATGCAAGCCGTGGGAAGTTGGTATCCTGAGCTACGTCAAGAATCCAGGCCGGTTTGCCGCTGGCCCACACACGGCCTGGAAGCCCTTCTCCCCTTCCGAACTTGCGGCTGCAACTGGCCGTCTCGAATTCCGTCACCTGCGCACCTGGCCTGTGCCAGCTTTGACGGCAGGCCAGTTCGCTGCCTTCGTCGCTGAGAATCCAGACGAAACCTACGTCCCAGGCGAGGCTCTCACACACCGCTCTCAGAACGCCGCTGGCACCGCCCTCCACACTCGTCGCCTCGCTCAAAACGCGAGTCACGGCGAGTCGGGCATTGCGGTACTGCTCTGCTCGTTTTTGCTCAGTGATGTCCCGCAGGTAGGCCGTGAACAGCGGCGGCCCGCCCGAGGGAATAGGCGTGATCGCCAACTCCACCGGAAACTCCGTACCGTCCGCACGGACGGCGAACATCTCGATCCGCTGGTTGAGGACCGGGCCTTCGCCGGTGGCGAGGTAGTGGGCCATGCCTCGCTGGTGGGCTGCCCGGAAGCGGGCCGGGATGATGAGATCGGCCATGTTCTGCCCGATCACGTCGGCACGGGCATAACCGAACGTCCGCTCCGCTGCTGGGTTGAATTCCAGCACCAGGCCGTGCTGGTCGCAGGTAATGATACAGTCCAGCGCCGATGTCAGGATCGCCGCTTTGCGGGCCTCGCTCTCCCGCAATTCCTTCTCGCCCCGCCGCTGTTCCGTCACGTCCCGGAAGATCAGGATCACACCCGACGCCGAGCCAGTCGCATCCCTTATCGGTGCGGCACTATCGTCAATCGGCCTCTCAGTGCCGTCCCTGGTGACCAAAACCGTGTGGTTGCCGAGGCCGACGACCCGGTCATCCCGCAGGATTTTGGCCACCGGGTTCTCGACCGGCTGGCGGGTCTGCTCGTGGAGAATGCGGAATACCGTTTCGAGGGGTTGCCCCTGGGCTGCCTCCTCGGTCCACCCCGTCAAGTCCTGGGCGACGGCATTCAGAAACGTGACACGACCTTCGGTGTCCGTGGCGATGACCGCATCCCCGATGCTGGCGAGCGTGACCCGCAGCCACTCCCGCTCCGTGTGCAGCAGGGCCGACTGCTTCCGCAGGGCTTCCTCGGAGCGCTTGTGTTGCAGCACTACCGCCGCTTGATTGGCGGCAACGCCGAGAAGAAGATGGTCAGTCGGGCCAGGGAAGTCCGGCTGTCGAGAGGCAGCCACGAGAACCCCGCAGTTGCCTTCGTACCCGATGGGGAGGACGGCCAACGACACCGTGCCCTCACCGATGGGGTTGGCTACGACCGGGGATGGGCCGAACTTACCTTCCTGTAGCAATAAACCGAGTGCCTTGCTGATTTCTTGCGAGCGGGCGGGCGGTTCCAGAGTTTGTGAAGCACGAAGTGCCTCATGAACCCTTCCCTCGGTGATGCCGTTCACTCGGACGTGGACGAAATCCGCATGGGGCAAGCTACGCAGTAGCACTTCGGCCAGACTGTCCGCAATGGCCTGTGGCTCAGTTCGGCCCCACGCCGCCGACAATACCGAAAGGGCGGCTAACTCCCGGACGCAGCGTCTCAGGTGTTGGGTTTCGTCGGTTAATGGCGCCATCGCTCGCTTCTCTATCCCGTCTGATAATCCCGCTCCCGGATGTGGCCCGTACGGCCCGGTCAAGTGGGAGCCTTCCGCACTTTGCGCAGCCGCAGTTCTTGCAGGAATTCATCGGGGGGCACGAAGAACGGGTTGTCTTGCAGGATGCCCCCGATAATGACCATCGGGTGCGTCCGCATGATGTCCATGACGACCTCGGCTCCAAACTGGAGCAAGTCGTAAGTTCAGCACACTGCGTCGTCGTACTTCGGCAGGACGTAATTCAGGCGAGTTTCGTACTCCACGATGTCATTGACGCCGGGGCGATCCTCCAGCGCCCACTCCATGTTGGCGACGAGTCGGGTGAGGGGATAGTCCTGCGCCTTGCCGCCTTGAAGCACTTCTTCGATCAGGGCGAGCATCCGGTTCTGGTCGAAGTGCCCTTCCCGCAGATAGGCGTCCTCCCAGCGGCGGATTTCCAGTTGGCCCTTTTCCTCGACGTCGGCCACGTCGATACCGGCTTTCGCCAGCAACCGCCGATGCTCCGGGCGGTGGCCGTCCTTAACGATGTGGAACGCCTTCTGGCTGTGGTCGATCCCTTCCTTGACGAAGGGGAGGAGAACCCGGTACTCCTCGTCCTTGCTGTTGAAGAAGGCGCAGACGTGGCGGCGACGGTCGAGAGCCTTGCCCGCCAGCCGGACTTCCTTTTTTTCATCCATCGTCGTTCTCCTTGCGATAGCTCATGCCGCCTTACGGGGCGCAGCGGGCCACACCGATGATGGTCAAGCCGGGCGCAGGGCCAGGAACCAGGTGAAATCTTGCAAAAACCGCCCCGATGCGGATGGGCGGCTGTGTGCCGCATAAGGACCGGCTCCGTCCGGTCGTCGCTGACCGGGGCACCCGACGTAACAGTTCATCTTATCAAGGCATTCGGCTGCCGACAGGAGGAAGGATACGCTGAAGAACTGAACCGAGCGGTTTGACGCCGTGATCGACAGCGGCCTCTTCCACGTCTTCTCGGACGAGGACCGCCGCCGCTATGTTGAAGGACTGGCGACCGTCTTGAAGCCGGGCGGTCGGCTGTACCTGCTCTGCTTCAGCGACGAGGAACCGGGGTCACAGGGGCCGAGGCGGGTGTCCAAGAAGAACTACACGACGCCTTCGCCGGGGGCTGGGTCATCGAATCCGTCGAGCCGTCCCGCTACGAGGTCCGGCCCGATCTGAAGGACATGACCTTCAGCGAGGGCGGGCCGAAGGCGTGGTTTGCGGTGATCCGGCGGGCGAGATGACGCTGGCGTTGGTCGAGGGATGCCGATGATGAAGCTGAAGCGAGCTTACGAAGCACCGTCGAAGGAGGATGGCCTCCAGTTTCTGGTCGAGCGACTCTGGGCCCGTGGGGTGCGCAAATAAAAGGCGCAAATCGACCTGTGGTTGAAAAGCATTGCACCCAGGACGGAAGTCCTCAAGTGGTATGATCACGACCCCGCCAGATGGTCGGAGTTTCGCAAGCGGCATTTGGCCGAACTGAAAGACCAGGGCGACGTACCGGCGCTCCTGAAGTACGTCACCGAAGACATCACCGTTACATTCGTCTACGCCGACAGCGACAAGGAGGCACAGCTCGGTTGCCCTGAAGGGGCCAATCGCTTCACGCTTCGCCGTCCAGCACGTCCCGCACCTTCTGAGTCAGAATAGCGGGACTGTAAGGCTTCTGCATGAAGGCGGTCCCTGTCTCCAAGATACCGTGGCGAACCACGGCATCCTCCGTGTAACCAGAGCAGTACAGCACTTTGATGGTGGGCCTCATATCCTCCAACCGCTCGGCCACTTGACGCCCACCCATGTGCGGCATTACCACATCGGTTACAAGCAGATGAATCGGCCCTTGATGGCCTTTGGCCAGCCGAACGGCGTCTCTGCCGTTCGACGCTTCCAACACCGTATAGCCGCTGTTCTGGAGAACATGGCGGGTCAAGGCACGCACGCCGTCGTCGTCCTCGACCAGCAACACGGTTTCGTTTCCCCTCGGAAGTTTGTGGATACCGGACGACGATTTGCTGGACGACACTCGTTCTTGAACCTGGGGGAAATACACCCTGAACGTCGTCCCACGCCCCGGTTCGGTGTACACGCTGATGTGACCGCTACTCGACTTCACGAACCCGTAGACCATCGCCAACCCCAACCCGGTCCCTTTCCCCGGCTCCTTGGTCGTAAACTGCACTTTCCCAAAAAACCTAAGCCCAAGCCGCGAGCTTGAGCAGGG
>JRHI01002942.1_pt1 | contig 10773 bp, 9 predicted proteins | sample 215371 | NCBI WGS metagenome assembly JRHI01 (sample SAMN02929681, study PRJNA255918) | sediment metagenome | biome: cave system; feature: Ice Cave; material: Sediment; isolation source: sediment from deep within a dark volcanic ice cave with no known source of... ... | reverse complement strand
AACAACACATACTCCTCACCAGGGGTTGACACAGGACGTCTCATCGCAGCTCGTCCGCCGCCGCGGCGATCTCCTGCTCGTCCCCCGGGGCCGGGATCCACGGAAGCCGAAGCGGATCGTCGGCGTAGCGGGGGATCACATGCACATGAAAGTGGAAGACGGTCTGCCAAGCCGCCTGGCCGCACGAGTTGATCAGGTTGACGCCGTCGGCGTGCAGGCGCTCATGGGCGCGCTGGGCCAGACGTTGCGCGGCCAGCGTCGTGGCGGCGAGCTCGTCGGGCTCGATCGCCAGCAGATCTCGGGCGTGGCGGCGGGGCACGACCAGCGCGTGACCGCGGGTGGCCGGACTGGTGTCCATGAACGAGACGGTCCGCTCGTCCTGATCGACGATCTGGGCGGGCAGCTCGCCGGCGATGATCCTGCAGAAGATGCAGTCCTGCTCGCTCACGCGCTGGAGCCTATCGCCCCGCCGCCGAGCGCCCGCGGAGGCGCTCACGCGCGTAGGCGATCGCCTCGTCGCGGCCGGCGAGCTCGCCCGCAAACGACGCCTCCTCGAGCTCGCCGAGCACCCGCCCGAGCTCGGGACCTGGCCGCATCCCGAGCAGGCCGGCGAGCTCGTCTCCTCGCAACGGCGGCCGCGGTGGATCGCGGCGCCAGGCGAGCGCCTCGGAGAGCATCTGGCGGGCCAGCTCCAGATGGCGCGTGATCGCCTCCTCCGAGCCCCGCCCGCGCGTGGCCAGCCGGTCGGCGACGCTCAGCAGGGTCACGTCGACCTGCACCGGCTCGCAGGCCCGCAGGTAGCGGTAGATGGTCCGCCGGCTGAGCGGCATCTCGCGGACGAGGAAGCCCAGCCGCAGATGGTGGCGGGTCAGCGCCGCCACATGGTCGGACAGACGCTCGCTCGCGCGCAGGCGATCCAGGAGCGCGCGGACGACCTGCGCGCCCGTTTCGTCATGGCCCATGAACGTCACCCGTCCCGCCGCCGTCACGTTGCGCGTCTGCGGCTTGGCGATGTCGTGCAGCAGCGCCCCGAACCGCAGCGCCTGACCCCGGGTGAGCTCATTGGCCAACGGCTCTGCCAGCAGCCCTCGGATCTCATCGGCCTGGTCGGGCAACCGACGTTCCGGGTTGTGCTCGAGCGCGATCGTCTCGGCCAGCACGGCTCTCGTATGCGCGTGCACGTCGAGGTGGTGGTAGTGGCTCTGCTCGACGCCACGTAGACTCGCCAGCTCCGGCAGCACGGCTTCGGTGGCGCCCAGGGCATCCATCAGTGCGAGCCCGCGGAGAGCGTGATCGTCGCTGAGGATCCGTTTGAGCTCGGCGAAGATGCGCTCGGCGGCCACCCGGTCAAGCCCCGGAGCGGCCTCCCGGGCAGCCGCCAGCGTGTCGGGCTCGACCTCGAAGGCGAGCTCGCAACCCAGCCGGGCGACGCGCAGGGTCCGCAGCGGGTCGGCCGTGAACGCCGAGGACGAGACCATCCGCAGCCGTCCCGCGCGCAGATCCCCGATCCCGCCGAACGGGTCGATGGGCTCGCCGCCCGCCAGCGGCTCGGCGATCGCGTTGACGGTCAGATCGCGCTGCGCGAGGTCATCCTCGATCGAGCTCCCGGCCAGCGGCAGGAGGTCGAGCTGCCAGCTGTGATCGCGGGCGACGATCCGCCAGGCCCCGGAACCCTCTGAGAGGGCGAACGGGTGCCCCTCGGCCGGGCGGGCCAGCGCCCGGGCCAGCTGCTGCGGATCGTCCTGCACCGCGACATCGAAATCGGTCGTGCGACGACCGAGGAGCCGATCCCGCACGGCGCCGCCGACGAGCCAGGCGTCCTCCCGCACCAGCCCGGCCAGGATCTCAAGCGGCCGACTCATACGGGCTCGCCATCGCGGTGGTAGAGCCGCCGGACCCGACCGGAGATGCCACACAGAACCTCGTAGCCGATCGTATCGATGCGCCGAGCGAGCTGTTCAGCGGTCTGTCGCTCGGTACCGTCGCATCCGATGATCGTGACCCGGTCTCCCACCGCAACGACCGGCGAGGACCCCAGATCGACGGTCACGTTGTCCATGCTCACTGTGCCCACCAGCGGGTACCGCCGTCCGCCGACCAACAGCTCGCAGTTGTTGGTCAACGCCCGTCTGACCCCGTCGGCGTAGCCGATCGGAGCGGTTCCGATGGAGGTCGGTTGGCGGGCGATGAAGCGGCGTCCGTAGCCGACGCTGTCACCGGCGGCCGCCGGCTTTACCGCCGCCAGGTAGGAGCTGAGCTCCAGCGCCGGTTCGAGCCCGTGATCGTCGGGGTCCCGGTTCATCGGGTCGCAGCCGTAGATGGCGATTCCGCAACGCACCATGTCGAAGTGCGAGGCCGGCTGGTTGAGCGTGGCCGCGCTGTTGGCGGCGTGGACCACCACGTCGCTCGCGAGCTCACGCAGCTGGGCCGCGAACGGAGCGAAGCGCTGCAGCTGCACGGCCATGAACTCAGGGTCGTCGTCGGCGGTGGCGAAGTGAGTCATGGCTCCGGCCAGCACGGTCGTCGGAGTGCCGACCACCTGGTGGGCGACGCTCAGGGCATCATCGAGGTCGCGGGTGCCGAGGCGGCCGAGCCCGGAGTCGAACTTGACGTGGATCCGGGTCGGGTGGCCGGAGCCGTTCTCAGCCGCCACATCGCTCACGAACCGCTCCGACCAGGCGACCAGATCGGCGCCGGCCCCGAGCGCGACCGGGAGCTCTTCGGCAGTGATCGCTCCCATCACCAACAGCGGGACCGAGATGCCGGCGCCGCGCAGCTGAACGGCCTCGTCGACCGTGGCCACGGCCAGCCAGGTCGCGCCGGCGTTCACCGCGGCCCACGCCACCGGCACCGCGCCGTGACCGTAGCCGTCGGCCTTCACCACCGCGCACAGCGCCGCTTTCCCCAGATCACGCCGCAGCCGCACGACATTACGTTCGATCGCCGCCAGGTTGACTCGGGCCAGCGCGCGCAGTGGCATCTCGACGCGGCTACGGCTCGCGCGCCAACGCCTCGAGCACGTCGACGCGCGTCACTACTCCCAGCAGGTTTCCGTCCTCGTCAACCACTGGAAGCCGGTTGTGCCGGCGCTCGGAGATCAGTCGTGCCGCGTGACGGACGCTGTCGTCGCCCCGCACGGTGATCGGGTCCCGGGTCATCATCTCGGACACCGTCGAAGCGAACGCATGCCGCAGCCGCTCCTCGTAGTGCTTGAGCGACTCCAGATAGATCACGCCTCCCCACAGGTCGATGTGGTGGGGTAGGCGGATGTCGGCTTCCTCGTCGCGGATGACCAGATCGGACTCGGTGACGATCCCGATCACGCGATCGGAGTGATCGATCACCGGAACCCCCTGAAGCTCGTGTTGGCGCATCAGGCGCAGCAGCGACTCGACTTCATCCTCGGGATGAACGCTGATGACGTCACTCACCATGATGTCGGCGACGGTTTCGATAACGCTCAGCGTAATGCTCGGACCGCGCTCGTGCGGCGCGCTCAGTCGCTGACCGGCGGCAGCGCACGGGGCAGCAACTCGATCACATCTCGGGCGATCACCCCTTCGGTGCCGATCGCCCGCGCGGCGAGCCGTCCGGCCGCGGCGTGGACGAACACGCCGGCGCAAGCGGCGTGGAACGGATCCATGCCCTTGGCCAGGTACGCCGCGACCACCCCTGAGAGCACGTCCCCGGTGCCGGCGCTGGCCAGAGCCGGGGCGCGTCCCCGGTTGACCGCGACCCGGCCGGAAGGATCAGCGATCAGCGTGTCGTCGCCCTTCAGCACGACGATCGCCTGCGCCTGGTCCGCGGCCTCCTGAACGCTGTGCAGACGGTGAGCCTGCACGTCGGCGCCGTCGCGCCCCAGCAGCTTTCCGAGCTCTCCCGCGTGGGGCGTGAGCACGGTGGCGGCGGTTCGGCCGCTCAACGAGCTGAGCACGCCGGCATGCGCGCCCAGTCCGTCGGCGTCGAGGAGCAGCGGAACCTCGGCGCGCCCAGCCAGCTCTCGCGCGAACTCTGCCGTCCGGGAATCACGCCCGAGGCCGGGCCCGAGCACGAGCGACTGCACACGGCCCGTGCGCTCGAGGACTTCGGTCAGGGCAGCCGGAACGAACACCCCATCTTCATCGGGCAACGGAACGGTCATCACCTCTAGCAGGCGCAACTCGAAGATCATGTTCAGCGACGCGGGCACCGCCGCGGTCACGTAGCCCGCGCCGGCCCGCATGGCCGCTTCGGCCGCCATGCACGGCGCCCCGGTCAGTCCCGTCGAGCCGCCGCAGACGAGCACGCTGCCCGCGGCGAACTTGGTGGAATCGCGCTCGCGCCGGGGAATGCCATCGGTGACCGTCTCGAGGATCAGGCCGACCTGCGGGTCGGCGGGACCGCCGGACGGAATCCCGATGTCGATCACGTGCACCTCCCCAGCATGCGCCTTCCCGGGCGCGATCCACAGCCCAGGCTTGGCGGCGTTGAAGGTCGCCGTGGCCGCGGCCTGCACGGCCGGGCCGTGCACCTCCCCAGTCGAGGCGTCGACCCCGCTGGGGACGTCGCAGGCGACGACGACGCTCTCAGAGGCGAGGGCGTTGATCGCCTCGATCGCACCGGCGCCCGGCTCCCGCGGGGAGCCCGAGAAGCCGGTGCCGAGGATCGCGTCGATCACGCACCCGGCCCCGGTCAGAGCCGCGACGTCAAACGGCGCTGGTGCGGGACCCGGGAGACGCTCGAAATTGGTCCTCGCGTCGCCCTGGAGCTCGTCGGTGGAGGTGAGCGTCAGCACATCGACCGCTCTCCCCCGCTCGCGCAGCAGTCGCGCGGCGACCAACCCGTCGCCGCCGTTGTTGCCCTTGCCGCAGAGCACCGCGAGCTGACCCGAGGGGACGAGCTCGCCGACCAGATCCGCCAGCCCGCGGCCGGCGCGCTCCATCAGCGTGAGCCCGGAGATGCCCCGTTCGCGGATCGCCCACTCGTCGAGGGCGCGCTGCTCGGCGGCACCGGGCAGCGGCTGCAGCCAGGCCGGCAGGCTCACGGCTTGAGCGCAACGGCGACGGCCGCCGCATCCCGGTCGGTATGCGTGAGCGAGATCGAGACCTCGACCCCCAGCTCCCGCGCGCGCGCGGCAACCTTTCCGTGCAGCTCGATCGCCGGCGGCCCGCCGTCGCCGACCACCTCCACCTCACAGAAGTTCCAGCCCTCCAGCGCCAGCGCCTTGGCCACCGCCTCCTTGGCCGCGAAGCGCGCGGCCAGGTGTTGGCCCGGACGGGCCCGGGCGGCGGCATAGGCTCGCTCGCGATCGGTGAACAGGCGCTCGGCCAGCCGCGGGCGGCGCTCGAGTGCCCGCTCGAGCCGGTCGATCTCGAGCAGGTCAATCCCGATTCTCACTCCACGGTCACCGTCTTGGCCAGGTTGCGCGGCTGGTCGACGTTAAGTCCCCGCAAACGGGCGATGTTGTAGGCGAACAGCTGTAGCGGAATCACCGCCAGCAGTGGAGCCAGCATCCACTGGGTGCGCGGGATCCAGATCACCTCATCAGCGTGCTCGGCGATCCGCGCGTCGCCCTGCGTGGCCACGGCGATCACCCGCGCGCCCCGGGCCCGGACCTCCTGGATGTTGGAGATCACCTTCTCGAGCACCGGCGATTCGTTGGCCACCACGACCACCGGCGTGCTCTCGTCGAGCAGGGCGATCGGGCCGTGCTTCATCTCTCCGGCCGCGTACGCGTCGGTCGCGATATAGGAGATCTCCTTGAGCTTCAGCGCCCCTTCGAGCGCCACCGGCAGACCGACGTGGCGACCCAGATAGAGGAAGAAGTCCGCGGCGTGAGCGCGCTGCGCGATCTCCTCGATCCGCTTCCCTCCATGCTCGAGCAGTTCGGCGATCAGGTGCGGCAGATGCTTGAGTTCGGTGATCGTGGCCCGCAGCGCTTCCGGCTCCAGCGTGCCGCGCAGCTCGGCAAGACGCAGCGCAATCAGGTACATGGCGGCCACCTGGCTGAGGAACGTCTTCGTCGCGGCGACTCCGATCTCAAGGCCCGCCCGGGTGTAAAGCACGCCGTCGGCGTCCCGGGTCATCTGCGAGCCCACGATGTTGGTCAGCGCGAGCACGGTGGCCCCGCGCTCGCGTGCGGTGCGCATCGCCGCCAGCGTGTCCGCGGTCTCGCCCGACTGAGAGATGCCGATCACCAGGTCGCCGGGACCGACCACGGGATTGCGGTAGCGGTATTCGGAGGCGATCTCGACCTCTACGGGAACGCGGGCCCACTCCTCGATCGCGTAGCGGCCGATCAGGCCGGCGTGGTAGGAGGTGCCGCAGGCGACGATCACCACGCGCCGAATGGTCCGCAGGAACTCGTCCTCGATCCTCCCCAGATCCCCGAGGTCGATGGTGTCCTCACGCGCGGCGCGCTCGCCGATCGTCTCGGCCACCGCATCAGCCTGCTCGTGGATCTCCTTGAGCATGAACGTCTCGTAGCCCTGCTTCTCGGCTGTCTCGCTATCCCAGTCGATCTCGACCTGCTCACGTTCCAGGAGGCCTCCATCCGCGCTCAGGAACTGCACGTCGTCCGGTCGCAACACGACGATCTCGTCGTCACCGATGTACTGCACGACCCGGGTTTCCCGTAGGAAGGCCGGGATCGCCGAGCCGATGAACTGCTCACCCTGGCCTCGGCCGATGATCAGCGGGCACTCCTTGCGGGCGCCGACCAGAAGCCCCGGTTCGTCGGCGCTGATGGCGACGAACGCGTAATGGCCGCGCAGCTCGGCGTACGTGCGGCGGACGGCCTCGATCAGCCCGTCCTCGCTGTGGCGCGCGACGAGGTGGGCGATCACCTCGGCGTCGGTCTCCGAGGTGAACACCGCGCCCTCGTCGGTCAGGCGGTCCTTCAGCGCAACGTAGTTCTCGACGATCCCGTTGACGACGATATGCACCCGGTCGGTGTTGTCGAAATGGGGATGCGCGTTCTCTTCGGTCACCCGTCCGTGGGTGGCCCAGCGGGTGTGGCCGATCCCGGTACCCGGGGCCGGAGGCTCGGCCAGCGCCACCGCTGTTGCCGTTGGCTCGGGCCGCTCTCCGAGCGCTCGGCGCAGCGCGCTGAGGTTGCCGACGGCACGGACGGCATCGATCCGATCGCCGTCGAGCACGGAGATCCCGGCACTGTCATAGCCGCGGTATTCGAGCTTCTCGAGCCCGGCCAGCAGCAGCGGGCGGGCGGCTCGGGGTCCGACGTAGCCGACGATGCCGCACATTCGGGTTGGGAGCTCCTGGATCGGGATCGGGTGGTGGATCGAGCCGCAGCGGCAGCCCGCGCCCTCCTCTCTGGCCGGAGAGCGAGCCCGGGATCTTAGAGAGTTGACAGGCGTTACCTGGCCCACGAACCCCTAGAGTTCCCGCGCTGATGGCCCACCCTCGCGTTCCCCGGCTGCCGCTGGTCCCTGATCCGTTCCGCCGAATTCACGTCCCACGGGACCTGAAGGCAATCACCGTGACCGGCGAGCAGGAGGACCCGGCGGCCGGGGGGCTCAGCGAGCGGACCGCCAACCGGATCTGGGCCGCGGGCCGCGAGCTCTACCGCACCGGCGTCCATCCGGCGCTGCAGCTCTGCGTTCGCCGCAACGGCCAGGTGGTGGTCGACCGGGCGATCGGCCACGCCCGCGGCAACGGCCCGCACGATTCGCCGGACACCCGCAAGGTGCCGGTGAGCACCGACACGCCGTTCTGTGTGTTCTCGACCTCCAAGGCCATCACCGCCCTGGTCATCCATCTGCTCCAGGAGCGCGGCGCACTCGACATCGCCGACCGGGTGGTCGACTACATCCCGGAGTACGGGGCCCACGGCAAGGCCGGGACGACGATCGCGCACGTCCTGGCCCACCGGGCCGGAGTTCCCGGGCTACCGAAGACGGCGCTCGATCTCGACCGGGTCAGCGACCGTGAATTTCTCACCAAGACGATCTCCGACGCGAAGCCGTTCGTGAAGCCGGGCACGCTGCTGGCTTACCACGCCGTCTCCGGCGGCTTCATCCTCGGGGAGATCATCTGGCGGGTCACCGGCCGGAGCATCCGCGACGTGCTGGCGCGGGAGATCCTCGAGCCGCTGAGCTTCCGTTGGGGCAACTATGGCGTCCGACCCGAGGAAGTCGACCAGGTGGGCCTCAACTACGTCAGCGGGCCGAAGCTGCTGCCGCCGCTCTCGACGCTCGTGACCCGGGTCCTCAGCCTGCCCATCGACAAGGTCGTCGCGCTGTCAAACGACCCGCGTTATCAGACCGCCGTGATTCCGAGCGCCAGCCTGATGACGACCGCCAACGAGCTGTCTCGCTTCTTCGAGATCTTCCGCTGCGGTGGCGAGCTCGACGGGGTGCGGGTGATGGCACCGGAAACGCTCCGCCGGGCGCTGACCGAGCAGTCGCGCCTCGAGATCGACCTCTCGCTCGGCTTTCCCACCCGCTTCAGCTACGGCCTGATGCTCGGCGCCAAGGTGCTGAGCCCGTTCGGACTCGACACCGATCTGGCCTTCGGCCACCTCGGGCTGATCAACATCATGGGCTGGGCCGACCCCGAGCGTGGCGTGTCGGTAGGGCTGGTGACGAGCGGCAAGCCACTCGTCTATCCCGAGCTCCCGCGCTTCTACGGAGTGATGCAGCAGATCGCCTCGGAGGTGCCGAAGGTTCCGGCCTCCGAGCGGATGATCTAGACAGGCCGGGTCAGCCGGAAAGCGCCTGCTGCACTACCAGCGCGAGCCGGTCGGAGATCTCGTGCGTCTCCCGTTCGCTTGGCGCCTCGACCATCACCCGGATCAGCGGCTCGGTTCCCGATGCGCGCACGAGCACTCGACCCCGGCCGGTGAGCGCGGCGTGCTCGCGCTCGATCGCGCCGGTGAGCGCGACCTCGCCCATCGCGGCGGCCAGCGAAGCGCGGTCGGGGGCGCGGATGTTGACGAGCCGCTGTGGCAGCTTCTCCATCGCGTGGCGATCGGCCAGATCACCGCCGGTCAGGGCCTCGAGCGTCAGCAGTGCGCTGGCGATACCGTCGCCCGAGGGGCCGAAACCGAGGTCGATGATGTGCCCGGACTGCTCCCCGCCGAGCGTCCAGCCGCGCTTGCGCAGCTCGTCGAGCACGTAGCGGTCACCGACCGCGGTGATGGCTACCTCGACGCCGGCCGCCGCCATCGCGGTGTGGAATCCGTAGTTGGTCATCACGGTGACGGCCACGCCGTGACCGGGGAGGCGGTCGAGCCGGCGCAGATGGATCGCCGCCAGGGCCACCAACTCGTCGCCGTCGACCACCGAGCCGTGGCGATCCACCGCCAGCACGCGGTCCCCGTCGCCGTCGAAAGCGAACCCGGTGTCGTAGGAGCCTTCCCCCATCGCGGTGCAGATCGTCTCCATATGGGTCGACCCGCAGCCGTCGTTGATGTTGCGCCCGTCAGGCTGGTCGGCGAGCACGTCAACTTCCGCTCCGAGGCGGCGGAAGATCTCTGGCGCGGTGCGGTAGGTGGCGCCGTGGGCACAATCGAGCAGGATCCGCCGACCACTGAGGTCGAGCTCCGAGAAGCGCGAATGCAATTCGCGCAGGTAGTCCTCGTGTGCACCGTGAAAGCGACGGACCCGTCCGATCCGGTCCGGCGTCGGGGGCTCGCGCTCGAGTTCGGCTTCGATCTCGTGCTCGGTGTCGTCATCGAGCTTGAAGCCGTCGGAGGCAAACAGCTTGATCCCGTTGTCCTCGTAGGGATTGTGCGAGGCCGAGATCACGGCGGCCAGATGCAACCCGTGGCGGCGCACGAGCAGCGGCGCTGCTGGGGTCGGCAGCACCCCGGCGAGTAGCGCGTCCCCACCGGCAGCGGCGACGCCGGCGGCCATCGCCGCCTCCAGCATCTCGCCGGATTCCCGCGTGTCCCTCACGATCACGACCTGGGGCCGGTCCTGGGCCACGTGGGTGACTGCGGCTCGCGCCAGCGCCAGCGCCAGCTCTGCGGTGAGGAAATGCCCGGCGCGGCCGCGGACGCCGTCCGTGCCGAAAAGCTGGCGGGTCATCTACCTCAGCGCGTCAGCGCTTGGAGAACTGCGGCCGCTTGCGGGCCTTCTTCAGCCCCGCCTTCTTGCGTTCCTTCACGCGCGGGTCACGCGTCAGGAAGCCGCGTCGCTTCAGTTCGCCACGGAGGTTCGGATCGGCCACCAGCAGCGCGCGGGAGATGCCGTGGCGCAGCGCCCCGGCCTGGGCGGCCACGCCGCCACCGTGCATCCTCGCGATGACGTCCATGCGGGCCTCGTAGCCCACCGTCTCGAGTGGCTGGCGAATCATCCGCTGCAGCGTCGGACGAGGGAAGAAATCGTTGAGTTCCTTGCCGTTGATCGAGTACGTGCCGCTTCCCGGCTTGAGGGTCACGCGCGCCACGGCCGTCTTGCGCTTGCCGGTCGACGTGTAGCGGGCTCCGGCGGCCAGGTCGATCGCCGCGTCGGCGATCGGCTTGGTCTCCTCCTCGGCCTCCTGGGCGCGAGCGGCAGCTGCTTCGGCTTCGGCCTCCGCGGCCGCCTGGGCCTCGGCGTCGAGGAACTGCTCGCCCTCGGGAACGATGTCCGGCTCAAGGTCGGCACCGGGGATGTCCGGCTTGACGCGGGGGGTTGAATCGTCGTCGTCCTCCGCGACTGCCGCGGGGACCGGCGTCGGCTCTGCCGTGGGCGTGGGCGCGGCGGGTGGCTCGGGGTCGGCCGCGGCGGCTGGCTCAGGGGCGGTTGCGTCGGGCGCCGGGTCCGGAGCGGCGGCGGCGGGCTCGTCGGC
>JRHI01002941.1_pt1 | contig 10777 bp, 11 predicted proteins | sample 215371 | NCBI WGS metagenome assembly JRHI01 (sample SAMN02929681, study PRJNA255918) | sediment metagenome | biome: cave system; feature: Ice Cave; material: Sediment; isolation source: sediment from deep within a dark volcanic ice cave with no known source of... ... | reverse complement strand
CTGATGTTCTATTACATCCCCTCGGTGGACCAGGCCTACCAGAACATCAAGGACCTGCAGTTCGTCGAGACCTTCGGGCTGGTGACCCGCAACCTGCACCGCTGGGCGGCGCACGGCATGGTGATCACCGTCTGGCTGCACATGGCCCGGGTGTTCTACCAGGGCTCCTACAAGCCCCCGCGAGAGTTCAACTGGGCGATCGGCTCCATCCTGCTGGTGGTGACCCTGCTGCTCTCGTTCTCCGGCTACCTGCTTCCCTGGGACCAGCTGGCGGTGTGGGCGATCACCGTGGGCACGAACATGGCCAAGTACGCGCCCATCGCCGGCCCCTACACCCGCTACGTGATGCTTGGCGGCCGCACCGTCGGCCAGGGAGCGCTGATCCGCTTCTACGTGCTCCACGTGGTCGCCCTCCCGTTGATCGGCTTCATCCTGATGGTCATCCACTTCTGGCGCGTCCGGAAGGACGGGTTCACCGGAGGCCTGTAGGGATGCCGAGGAACGAGTCCGCCCAGCTCCAGGGGGGTGGTCGCGGGCATTGCGAAGCCGTGCCCTCGAGTGGACGGGGGGAGTCCCCCCGCGATCAGATAGGAGGCGCACGGCCATGGCCACGGTAGTCGGCAACGGCGGAGGCTCCGGGAACCGGCCGAACGGGGGTCGTACCACCGTCCCGAATCGCCGGGGGGTCACCGGCCCCGAGCTGGCGACGCCGCCGCTGGTCGTCCGGCGGCGCGAGGAGGAGGAGACCGTGGTCACCTTCCCCGCGCTGGTCTTCCGTGAGTTCCTCGCCAGCATGGCGATCACCGGCTTCCTGATGCTGGTCTCGACCTGGGTGAACGCGCCACTGCTGCAGCGCGCCAACACCGCGATCACCCCCAACCCGGCCAAGGCGCCCTGGTACTTCCTCGGCCTCCAGGAGCTGCTCGAGCGCTTCCCGCCGGTGATGGCGGGGGTGGCCTTCCCCACCTTCGTGATCGTGGGGATGATCCTCACCCCCTACATCGACAAGAACCCCAGCCGGCGGCCCCAGGACCGCAAGGTGGCGATCGCCCTGATGACCGTCTACATCATGCTCGCCGTGGCGTTCGTGGTCATCGGGGTGTTCTTCCGCGGCGTCGCCTTCAACTGGGAGTGGTTCCGCATCCTCGGCCATCCGGGGGTGAATCCGGGCGTATGAGCTCCGGCCTGACCAGGCTCTTCCTGGCCCTCTCCGCCTTCATCCTGGTCCTGACCGGCGTCGCCGCCGCGAAGGACAGCAGCGACCGGCACTACCTCGCGATCCAGGAGCAGTACAAGCTCGACTACAAGGACTCCAAGTTCGACGTCGCCGTCCAGCAGCTGTTCCCGACGTTCGTGCAGGCGAAGCGGGGCGACACCTTCCGGGTCGAGCGCTGCATCAGCTGCCACGTGCCCGACCTCACCATCATCGGCCCGCAGAGGGCGGCGGAGCGCCTGGCGAAGGACTTCCTCAAGTACGAGCCCAAGCACGCCGAGATCGCCAAGACCTACGGGTTGACGCTCACCCACCCGGCGACGATCACCCAGCAGCTCTACGACAAGTACGGTGAGGACAGCTACGCCACCACGGACGGCTTCCATCCGTACACCATCGCCGGCGACAAGCCGGGCACCGTCGACACCGTCAAGCTGCCGGGCTTCATCCCCAAGTTCCTGAGCCCGGCGCAGAACAACGGCCGTGAGCTCGGCCTCGACTCGGTGGGCTGCATCACCTGCCACAACGGCGGGCGGCTGTCGCTCACCGACAGCGAGTCGCACCTCAACCTCATCATCAACCCCGAGTTCACCTGGACCGAGGGGGCGTCGCTCTACTACAAGTACTGCGCCACCTGCCACGGCGGCCTCGGCGAGGGCAAGATCGGGCCGCCGCTCGCCAACCAGGACCGGCTCGGCTACTTCAACGAGGACTATTACTACCGGTGCATCGAGTACGGGTACACCGACTTCGAGCACCTCGGCAGCGTGATGCCGGCGTGGGGCTCGGCCGCGTCCGACTTCCACTACGATCCCACTCGTGACAAGCAGCCGGGCAAGGTGACCCGGGTGCTCTCCGAGGATCAGATCAGCATCCTGGTGCAGTTCATTCGGCACTGGGAGAAGTACGAGACCCTGCCGTGATGAAGGAGGAGCGTGGTATGCGTCGCGGCACCAGCAGCACGGTGCGTGCCTTCGTCGGCACCATGGGCATGTTCGTCGTGCTGCTCATGGGCACCTTCGTCATCATCCTTCTCGAGCACTACCTCGAGAACTTCAAGAGCCACTGATGCATCCACAGATCCTGGCTCTGCTCGGCTCCCTCGACCCCGGCGACGCGGGCTGGGGCGATGTGCTCTTCGTCTCCATCTGGGCGGGTGCCTCGCTCCTGCTCGCCGCATACTTCTGCTATCGCAGCTTCATGGCGGGGTAGCGGAACGACGGAGGTGATCCACGGTGGCCCGACCGGCGACGAGACGGCCGGCGGCAGGGGCCGTGGCCGAGAGGGATAGGCGGCGCGATCCGCGGGTTGCGGCCGCGCTCTCCGTGGTGCCCGGCCTCGGCCAGCTCTACAACCTGCAGCCCGCCAAGGCCGCCTTCTTCCTGCTCGCCACCGTGTTCACGATCGGCCCGGCGGTGCTCCTCATCACCGCCGGCGAGCGGCTCGGCACCACCCTGCTGCACCGCGGCGCGGGCACCCTGTTCCTGCTCCTCGCCCTCGGCTCGGTGATCGTCTTCCTCGCCCTCCTCCTGCTCGGCCTCGCCTTCTGGGCGAGCGCCGTGGTCGACGCCCGGCGGAGCGCCGTCGAGATCAGCGAGCGGCGGCTGAGCAGCGGCCGCTGGTGGTTCTTCCGGCTGTGAGAGGCAGCGGGCTGGGCGCCGCCCTCGAGGCCGTCCACCGCATCGTGCCGCCCGCCACCGGCGGGCTGGACTGGCCGCGTCATCGCACCGCGGGTGCGGTCCGGGGGGCGGAGCGCTCGCGCCTGCTCCACTACGAGCGGCTCATGGGGCTGGCCCACGCCACCGCGGTGCCGGTGGCGCTCGCGGCCACCCTGGTCCACGTCGACTTCATCGCCCGGCCGGCCACGCCGTGGTTCCTGGTGCTGCTCGCGACCACCCTGCTGTACGCGGTCGTGTACCACTTCGTGCTGCCGCGGCGGTGGCTCTCCCACACCAAGGTGGTGCTCGGCCTGCTCGTCGACGTGGCCCTGACCACCGAGGTGGTGCGGCTCACCGGCTACCACATGAGCCTGCTCGTCTTCCTCTACTACCTGATCATCATCGCCTGCGCGCTCACCCTGGAGACGCGCACCCTCTACGCCATCTGCGCGGTGATCAGCCTCGCGTTCTGCGCGGTGCTGCCCCTCGATCCGATCTTCGCGCAGGCCGCCCGCGCCCACGTGGGCCACGTCCTCCTGTTCCTCTTCTCGGTGTGGGGGGTGGGGTTCATCAGCGCCGCCGGCGCGGCGCAGATCCAGGCGGCGGAGCGGCGGCTGATGAGCAGCGTGCGCACCCAGCGGGCGATCGCCGAGGAGAACGCCAAGCTCTCCGTCGACCTCGCCCGCCGCCTCGAGGAGAGCCGCGCCCTCACCGTCTCCCTCGACCGGCAGCGCGAGGAGACCCGGCGGCTGGCCGACATGGTCATCCACGCCCAGGAGGAGGAGCGCCGCCGGGTGGCGCGCGAGCTGCACGACGAGTCCAACCAGCTGCTCGCCGCGCTGATGACCACCGTCGACGCCGCCGAGGCGGCGGCGGCGCGGCAGGGCCAGCCCGAGCTCACCGCCACCCTGAGCCGGCTGCGCCGGCTCGCCAGCGCCACCCTCCGCGACCTCCAGCGGATTGCCACCGAGCTGCGGCCCCCCGCCCTCGACGAGTTCGGGCTGCTGCCGGCGCTCACCCGTCACGTCCGCGACCGCACCGCGGACACCGCGCTCGAGGCCTGCGTCGACATCGAGGGACGGCCGCGCCGGCTGCCCGCGACCGTCGAGGTGGCCCTCTACCGGATCGCCCAGGAGGCTCTCGCCAACGTGCAGAAGCACAGCGATGCCCGCAGCGTCCGGCTCCGGCTGCGCTTCCTCCCCGGCGCGGTGCGCCTCGACGTCACCGACGACGGGGTCGGCTTCGACCTCGAGGGCGAGAACGGCGGCGCCCGCTCGCGGCTCGGGATCGCGGGCATGCGCGAGCGCGCCAGCATCGTGGGCGGCAGCCTCCGGGTGACCAGCCGCCCGGGCGGGGGGACGCGGATCTCCACCAGCATCCCGCTCACCGGGGAGGCGGCGGTGAGCGCCCGTGGCTGAGCGCATCCGGGTCCTCCTCGTCGACGACCACGCCATGTTCCGGGAGGGCGTGCGCTCGCTGCTCGAGGGCGAGCCCGACCTCGAGGTGGTCGGCGAGGTCGAGGACGGGCGCCAGGCGGTCCAGACCGCGCTCACCCTGGCTCCCGACGTGGTGCTGATGGACATCACCATGCCCCAGCTCGACGGCATCGAGGCGACCCGGCAGATCCGCAGCCAGAACGACGCCATCAAGGTGCTCATCCTCACCATGCACGACAACGAGGATGTGTTCTTCCGCTCGATCAGCGCCGGCGCCTCCGGCTACGTGCTCAAGCGCAGCGGCGGCCTCGAGCTGATGAGCGCGATCCGCTCCACCCACGAGGGGCACTCGTACCTCTCGCCGCTGCTCGCCAAGGCGCTGATGAGCGACTATCTGCAGCGCGGCGAGCGCGGCCAGGACGGCACCGCCCAGGGCCGCCGGCTCTCGGGGCGCGAGCAGGAGATCCTCAAGCTGATCGCCGAAGGCCACTCCAGCCGGGAGATCGCCGAGATGCTCGACCTCTCGGTCAAGACGGTGCACAACCACCGCACCCGGCTGATGACCAAGCTCGACATCCACCGCAACACCGACCTGGTCAAGTACGCGATCCGCCTGGGGATGGTCCAGGTCGACTGACGGGCGCGACGCCCAAAGCTGTGATGAGTTCGTTGCCGTCCGTTTCGGCTGTTCACGGCTTTGCCCGGCGGTCCGTGGCCCCCGCCGTGGTCTGATCACCGGGCGCCGTTCCGGAATCGGATGGAGGCGGTGCGCGCGGTCTGCGACAGGCGCCGTGCCACGACCCTGGGGGGACACGGCAATGACGGCAGCAGGTGGAACCCGCGAGGGCGGCAGCTGGGGGAGGGGACCGGTTCGCGCCGTGGTCGCCGGCCTGGGACTGATGGTGGTGTTTGCGGCGACCGCGACCGTGCTCGCCTCGGCCGCGGCGGCCGCCGCCGGCCCGCTCGAGCCGGTCATCGTCCGAGCCCAGCCGGGAGCCGGCCTCGCGGCCGCCGAGCAGGCGGTGCGCGACCTCGGCGGCCGGGTCGGGCTGCCGCTGCCGATCATCGACGGCTTCGCCGCCCGGGTCCCGCAGGCGGGGATCGCGGCCCTGCGCGCCGCCGGCGGAGTGGCCTCGGTCGAGCCCGACGCCCCGGTCCGGCTCTCGGCGAGCGGCGGCTTCGACGCCGCCGGCGACGCCGGGTCGCTCTTCACCACCACGGTCGCCACCGGCGCCCAGGCGTTCTGGCGGAACGGCTACACCGGACGCGGTGTCGACGTCGCCCTCGTCGACTCCGGGGTGGCCGCCGTCGACGGTCTCAGGGTGCCGGGCAAGGTGGTCAACGGACCCGACCTCACCCTGCACGCCTTCCCTCCGGCGCGGCGCTCGGTCGACGGCCTGGGCCACGGCACCCACATGGCCGGGATCATCGCCGGGCGCGACACCGCCGCGGTGCCCGGCGCCTACGCGGGCGACAGCGCCGACTTCGTCGGCATGGCCCCCGACGCGCGGCTGGTGAACGTCAAGGTGGCCGACGCCCAGGGCAACAGCGACGTCTCCCGGGTGATCGCGGGCATCGGATGGGTGATCGAGCATCGCACCGACAACGGGCTCAACATCCGCGTCCTCAACCTGTCCTTCGGCACCAGCAGCACCCGGCCGTACACCCTCGACCCGCTCGCCGCCGCCGCCGAGGCGGCCTGGCGCCGGGGAGTGGTGGTGGTCGCCGCGGCCGGCAACTTCGGGAACGCCGGCGGCGGGCTGGCCGACCCCGCCGTCGACCCCTACCTCATCGCCGCCGGTGCGCTCGACACCATGGGCACCCTGACCCCCGCGGACGACGGCGTCGCCGCCTTCTCCAGCCGCGGCACCGCGGCGCGCACCCCCGACCTGGTCGCGCCCGGGACCCACATCGCCAGCCTGCGTGCCCCGGGCTCGACCCTCGACGTGCTCCACGGCGCGACCGCCACGGTGGGCGGGCGCTTCTTCCGCGGAAGCGGCACCTCCCAGGCGGCGGCGGTGGTCTCGGGGGCGGCCGCACTGGTCCTCTCGCAGCGGCCCTCGGCCACCCCCGACCAGGTGAAGGCGCTCCTCACCGGGGGGGCGTTCCCGCTCGCCGGGACCAGCGCCCTGCTCCAGGGCGCGGGCCGGCTCCGGCTCGAGCCCCTGCTCACCGCCCCCACCCCCAACACCCACCAGAGCTGGCCGGTCTCGACCGGCGGCGGCCGGCTCGAGCTGTCTCGCGGCTTCGGACGGGAAGAGGTCGGCGCCGGCCTCGCCGCCCTCGGCGGCGGCTGGTCGGGTGGCGGCTGGTCWGGTGGCGGCTGGTCGGGCGGCGGCTGGTCGGGTGGCGGCTGGTCGGGTGGCGGCTGGTCCACCTTCTCCTGGGCCTGAGAGGGAGATCGCCAGCGCGATGACTGCCGAGGGCGCCGTGCGGCGACGCCGTGCCCAGGCCCCGGTCTGGGCATTGACCGCGGCCATCATCATCGGCGCCGCCGTCCTGCAGCTCGCCCAGACCCGCCACCTCCGCGGCGTCGGCGCGCCGGTGCACATCCCCTGGTACCTGCTCGCCGGCCTCTTCGTGGTCGCCGAGTGGTGGCGGATCTGCCTCTACTTCCGGAGCAGCGCCCACTCCTTCTCGCTGAGCGAGATGCCGCTGGTGCTGGGGCTCTTCCTCGCCGACCCGTCGGAGCTGGTGCTCGCACGGGTGCTCGGCGCCCTGGTCGCCATGGGGCTGCTCCGCCGCCAGCCTCCGCTCAAGCTGCTGTTCAACATCGGGCTCTTCGCGCTCGAGGCCGAGGTGGCCGCGATCGCGGTGGGCCACGTGGTCCGTGGCGGAGGGGCGCTCGGCCCCGCCGCCGGGGTGGCGGCGCTGCTGGTGGTCGCCGCCGTCTCGCTGCTCGGGGTGGGCCTGATCATGCTCGCCGTCACCCTGTCGGAGGGACGGCCGCCGCTGCGGACCCTGGTGCAGGGACTGCTCTTCCAGCTTCTCGCCGGGGTGACCAACGCGAGCCTGGCGCTCCTCGCCGTCTTCGTCCTCTGGAGCGACGGCCACGAGCTCTGGCTGCTGGTGGCTCCGGTCGGCACCCTGGTCGCCGGCTACGCCGCGTACGGCGCCGAGCGTCAGCGGCACCAGCGGATGCAGCATCTCTACGAGTCGAGCGAGCTGCTCCAGCGCGCCCCCACCGACGGCGCCGCCACCTCCGCGCTGCTCGCCCAGCTCTGCCGGGTCTTCCAGGCCGAGGTCGCCGAGGTGACCCTGCTGCCGCCCCCCGGGGGTGCCACGGCGCTCCGCGCGATGCAGCGCCGCGACGACTTCGTCGAGAGCGACCGGCGCGTCGACATCAGCCTCCTGGAGGAGCTGGTGCACTTCGCTGTCGAGGAGCAGCGCGGGGTCCGGCTCGGCGCCCGGGAGGGCGCCCTCCTGCCCGCGGTGCTGAGCAGCCGCCACCTCAAGGACGCGATGTTCGTCGCCCTGCGCAGCGAGAGCCGGATCATCGGCACCATGCTGGTGGGCAACCGGCTCGGCGACCTCAACACCTTCAACGCCGAGGACCTCACCCTCTTCGAGACCCTTGCGGTGCAGGCCAGCGTGGCCTTCGAGAACGGCAGGCTCGAGGACCGGCTCAAGCACCAGGCGTTCCACGATCCCCTCACCAGCCTTCCCAACCGGGCGCTCTTCAGCGACCGGCTGGCCCACGCGCTGACCCGGCGAAGGGCGGTGGGCAGCCCCGGCGTCGCCGTCCTCTTCGTCGACCTCGACGACTTCAAGGTGGTCAACGACGAGCTCGGCCACGGCGCCGGCGACCAGCTGTTGCGCGCCGCCGGCGAGCGCCTGGTGGCGGTGCTGCGTCCCTTCGACACCACCGCGCGGCTCGGCGGCGACGAGTTCGCGGTGCTCGTCGAGGACGTCGCCGGCGCCGCCGACGCCGGCCGTATCGCCGAGCGGATCGTCGCGACCCTGAGCGAGCCCTTCGTCCTCCAGGGTCGCGAGGTGTCGATGCGCGCGAGCATCGGCGTGGCCCTCGCCGGTGAGGACGAGGTGGACGGCGAGGAGCTGCTGCGCCACGCCGACATCGCCATGTACCGGGTGAAGCAGCGCGGCAAGGGGGCGTTCGAGGTCTACCAGGCGAGCATGCAGGAGGTCATGGTGCGGCGCCTCGAGCTGCGCACCGACCTCGAGCGCGCTGTCCAGCGCGGCGAGCTGTTCCTCCACTACCAGCCCATCGTCCGGCTCGACGACGCGCGGATGGTGGGCGTCGAGGCGCTGGTGCGCTGGCAGCACCCGCTGCGCGGCGCCATGCCTCCCAACGACTTCATCCCTCTGGCGGAGGAGACCGGGCTGATCGTCGGCCTCGGCATCCACGTCCTCGAGATCGCCTGCCGTCAGGCCCGGGCCTGGCACGTGGCCCACCCCGAGCACGGCGACCTGGAGATGAGCGTGAACCTGTCGCCCCGGCAGCTGCAGGACGAGGGCTTCGTCCGGCAGGTGGCCCGGGTGCTCGCCGAGACCGGGCTCGACCCCCGCCTGCTGACCCTGGAGATCACCGAGAGCGTCATGGTCGACGGCGGGGCCCCCACCGGACGGCTGAACGAGCTGAAGGCCCTCGGCATCCGCCTCTCCATCGACGACTTCGGAACCGGCTACTCCTCGCTCAGCGCGCTCCAGCACCTCCCCGTCGACAGCCTGAAGATCGCCAAGCCGTTCGTGGACGGCATCGCCGAGGACCCGCAGAAGCGCGCCTTCGCCCAGGCGATCGTGCGCCTCGGCAGGACACTCAAGCTCGACCTGATCGCCGAGGGTGTCGAGCGCCGGGAGCAGCGTGACCACCTGCTCGAGCTCGGCTGCCAGATGGCCCAGGGCTACTACTTCGCCCGTCCCATGGACGCCGCCGCGATGGAGCAGCTGCTGCAGGCCGGGTCCCGCGAGGAGTGCGCCGCCGTCGCCTCCTGAGTGGTTGTACCCATCGGCGCCATCGCGGCCCGGTCACGGTGGTGGCGGCAACACGTTTGTCTGGTATGTTGCGGTCGCCATGGGCCTGCTCGACCTCCTCCGCCGCCTGCGCGACACCGCGTCCGGGGACGAGCCCGCCAACGGCGCCCGGCCGATCCCCGATCCCGGGATGGTGCCCACCGCCCGGGGCACCTGGGAGCAGGCTGCCCTCACCAACGTGGACATCACCGAGGTGGTCAAGCGGCAGCTGGGGACGGTCACCCCTCCCTGGAAGAAGTAGCCGGGCCTCCCTGGCCCTGGCTCCGGCCTCCCGCCGTATAGGGTCTTTGCCCCAGGAAGCTACGCCCTGTTCTGGGGTGTAGTGCCTAGATCGCTCGTTTGACGCCCCCTTCCGGCGGGTGCCAAAATGCGGGTGCTCTGCCCCGCCCCTCCCCAGGGGGCGGAAGGGCGATGCTCCCCATCGACCACATCGGGGGTCGCGCCGGTGATCCTGGCGGCCGATCAGTTCGGCACCACCTACGACAGCTCTCCTCTCCACCCTGCGGGTCCGGTGCAGGAGCACATCCAGAGTGTCTACACGCCCATCTTCTGGGCATCGGTGGTGCTCTTCGTCGTGGTGTCGGCCTTCATCATCTACAGCGCCCTCCGGTTCCGGCGCAGGAGCGACGACGAGGAGCCGGCGCAGATCCACGGCAACAACCGGCTGGAGTTCGCCTGGACCATCGTCCCCTTCGTGATCCTCTTCAGCCTGTTCATCGTGACCGCGGTCAACATGAACTTCATCACCCAGGCCCCGCAGGGCGCGCTGAAGGTCTGCGTGCTCGGCCAGCGCTTCTCCTGGTCCTACTACTACAACACCGACTGCGGCATCGCGGTCCAGGTGCCGGGCGGCGAGAACCACGACACCAAGCTGAGCTACAGGAACATCCTCGGCAAGCGCGCGGTGAGCGTCCTGAAGGTGCCCGCGGGCCGGCCGGTGGCGCTGGAGGTGGTCTCGGCCGACGTCAACCACTCGTTCTACCTCCCCACCCTCGGCGGCCAGATCAACGCCATCCCGAACCAGCTGAACCACATGTGGTTCCAGGCGGACAAGGCGGGCAAGTACTACGGCCAGTGCACGGAGCTCTGCGGCGACAACCACTACGCCATGGAGATCGTGGTCGAGGCCGTTCCCGGTGACCAGTTCAAGGCGTTCATCGACAGGTTGGACAGCAACAGCGCCCGGGCCGGGGCCGGCGCAGGAGGTCAGTGATGGCGGTGATGGATGCCCCGCTGCCGCGGGCCCAGGCCACGTCCCGCTGGGACAAGAACAAGGGCCTGATCTCGTGGCTGACCACCGTCGACCACAAGAAGCTCGGCATCCTCTACCTGTACACCACCTTCTTCTTCTTCCTGATCGGCGGGATCATGGCCCTGCTGGTGCGCATCCAGCTGGCCGAGCCGCAGAACAAGTTCCTGAGCCCGGCGCAGTACAACCAGATCTTCACGATGCACGGGACCACGATGATCTTCCTCTG
>JRHI01002940.1_pt1 | contig 10783 bp, 9 predicted proteins | sample 215371 | NCBI WGS metagenome assembly JRHI01 (sample SAMN02929681, study PRJNA255918) | sediment metagenome | biome: cave system; feature: Ice Cave; material: Sediment; isolation source: sediment from deep within a dark volcanic ice cave with no known source of... ... | reverse complement strand
GTGCGCGAGGCCGAGGGCGAGCACGCCCTCGGTGCCCGGCTTCACCGGGACCCATTCGTCGGCGTTTCCGCCGGTGAGCGACATGCGCGATTCCACCTGGACGAACGCGCCGCGCAGCCCCGTGCGTCCCTGGCGCATCGCGCCGTAGGCGGCATTCTGCGCTACGGGAGAATTCCACGTACCGAGAAAATCGGCGCCGAACGCGATCGCGAAGCGCGAGCGCGCCAGATCGATCGTGGGCAGTTGCTCGTGGCCGAAGCTGATCGCGTTGGCTCGGCGCAGCACGTCCTCCGCGAAGAGCTCGTAGGTGATGGGCGGCGGCGCACCGAAGCCTTTCAGCAGCGCCGCCGCGAGCGCGAGCCGGCGGCCGCGGCGCGGCCGTCCGAGGAACGCGAGCGACTGCTGATCGTGAGCCGCCGCCAGCGCGTCGAGCTGTCCCGTGAGCTCCGCGATCGCCTCGTCCCACGCGATGTCCTTGAACTCGCCGGCGCCGCGCGCGCCGGTCCGCTTCAGCGGGTGCGTGAGGCGATCGGGGTGATACGTGATCTGAATCGACGCCTGGCCCCGCGCGCACAGGCCGCCCTGGCTGATCGGATCCTTCGCCAGCCCTTCGAGCTTCTTGGCCACGCCCATCTTCACGACGCCCGGCTGCCCGTTGCGGGTGGTCTCGACGTCGGCTTCCATCACGCGCACGTGCAGCCCGCAGCCGGCCGCGCACACGGGGCACACGCTCGTCTTCCATTCCGCCACGCCGGGCACGAGATCGTCGTCGGGCACGAAGCGGATCAGCTGGTGCTCCGGGTTGCCGCAGCTGGCCAGCGTCGCGCTCGTGCCCGTTATGGCGGTGAGCTTGATGAAGTCTCGTCTGTCCATGTAGCGCGACGGCTTTCTGATCCTCGTAGCGCGAAGRCTTTCTGATCCTCGTAGCGCGAAGACTTTCTGATCCTCGTAGCGCGAAGGCTTTAGCCGAGCGTCAGTAGTGACACGTCAGACAATCGTTCGACGCGTTCTTCGTTTTGTGGCAGTTCACGCAGAAGCCCATGTTGTGATCGACGACGCGTTCGGCAACCGTCTGGTTCGCCACGTCGCCGTGGCACGTCGCGCACGCGACGCTGGCGCGGATGTGGGGCGCGTGATTGAACCGCACGTGCGCCTCGCGCGTGAACCCGTACACGCGCTGCCACGGAATCTCGATCCCTTTCTCCGCATAGCCGTTGACCTTCTTGATGAGCGGTCTGTCGGTGGCGATCTGGCTGTGGCAGATCATGCAGGTTTTCACGCTCGGAATCCCCGCGATCGGCCCCTTCGCCACGCTCTCGTGGCAGTCGACGCACTCCGCCTTTTTCGCGATGTGCGTCTTGTGGGGAAACGGAATCGGCTGAACAGCGGCCGGACGGATCGCGAAAAAGTCGCGGGCGGCCTCTCCGGTCGTCCGGTGCGCGGGCGTGAATACCGACGATGACACCTGAGGCGGCGCGCCGCACGCGACCGCCACCAGCGCGAGCAGGGCGCATGCGGGCCTGAAGGCCTGCACTACCCTCCCGGGCGCAGTGCAGACCCTCGGGCCTGCCGTCGGTCTCGACATTACTTCGCCTGCAGGCTCCGGAGGTAGTTCACGATGTTCCAGATATCGGGCTCCGTCATCTTGCTTTTGTAGCCTTTCATCTCGAACTTCGGGCCGGCGCCGTCGCGGATCACAAGAAAAATCTCGCCGTCGGTCGATCCGCGGTCCCACTTGTCGTCGATGAGATTCGACGGGTGCGTGCCTTCGGGCGCCATCGGGCCGTTGCCCTTGGCGTCAGCGCCGTGGCAGAACCGGCAGTTTTTCTGGAACGCGGCCTTGCCCGCGGCGATCGACTCGGCGCTCGAGGCGACCGGGTTCTTCATCTTCTTGCCTTCGGGGCTCCCGCCCGGATTCTGCGCGCCGGCATGGACGGTCATGAGCGCGACGCAGGACAGCGCGAGCGCAGCAATACGGGCAGTCGATACGCAACGCATGATGGATATCGTCTCCTTCGTCATTTTCTTGATGTCACGTGCTAGACGCTGGGCCGGCAGGCAGGTTCGGCGGTGGTGATTTTCACACACCTGTCGGGCGACTGCAACGGTCCCTTTTACCGATCAAGGATTGTTTCAGCGAACGACGGCGATGGTCACTTCCTCGTCCGCGACCAGCGCGCCGTCATCGGCGCGGCAACGAAGCACGTACGTGCCAGGCTCGGAGAACGTCACCTGGACCGGCACGATGCCGTCGTCGGGCAGTTTCGGCGCCGCCCATTGAGGTGCCCACGGCGAGTTTGCGCCGGCGCGCGTGTCCTCCCAGGCTTTGACCTGCGGCGGATCGAACGTCGCCTTCCCGCCGACAGGCCCGCGATAGACAAACCACGAGACATGCAGCCCGAGGTTCTTGCCGACGGTGATCCGGGACGGCGGCGACATCGCCGGATTTCTCAGCGCCGCGGCGAGCGCCGGCTCGGCAGCGGCTCGCGCCTGTATCTGCGCCAGGGTCGCCAGTGACGGTGGTGGGCGGCGTTTGGGGATGCCGTCGTCCTTCACTTGGCTGACGACGGTGATCGGCTGGCCCGCTTTGACGGTGCGCGCCTTCACTTCCTGGATGTGGACCGTCGGCGGGTGGTTGCCGCGCACTTCCGGGCTGCTGGTGCCCGCGCCCAGCGCGCCCGTCTCCGACGCCTTCACCACATCGTCGACCACATAGTCGGCCCGCAGCGTCGCGTAGGCGTGCTCGGTCTGGCCGTGCGTCGTGAGCGTCCAGATCAACTCGTCCTTCTCCGTGAACCCGCTCGGCACCGGCACGCGGAAGACGAACCGGTTGCGCCGCGGCAGAAAGTGCGTCGGCTGCCCCCGGTCCGCTCCCCCGAGGTTGAACCCGTTGTCGGGCCCCACCGGCACGTCGATCTCTTCCTCCCAGTTCCGGTTCATGTACCCGAACAGAAAATACTTGGTCCCGTCCGCCGCCTGCTCCCACCCTTCGTACGCCGGCGAGATGGTCTGCCCCTTCGTGTACGACAGCGACTGCGCGCCCGCCGCGGGCGCCAGCACCGCGAGGGCGGCGGCGAGCGCGACGCCTGTCAATCCGCAGTCCGCAATCCGCAATCCAATCCGCAATCCGCAATCCGCAATCCACAATGTGGAGGGCGCCTTCCTGTCGCTGCCCGGCGGTCTCAGCGAGATGGTGCGGGCGCTGGTGCAGGCGATCGGCGAGACCCACGTCCGGACAAACACCGGCGTCGATGCGATCGCCGGCCGCGGACCGTTCGTCGTGCGGACATCCGCCGGCGAGGTCATCGATGCGCGGAGCATCGTGCTCGCGACGCCCGCGTACGCGACCAGCCTGCTCATGGGCGATCGGGACGCGGAGATCGCGCGCCTGGCGGGCGAGACGCCCTACGCGTCGGCGGCGACGGTCGTGCTGGCGTTCAAGCGCGGTCAGGTTCGCCACGCGTTGACCGGCTCCGGCTTCGTCGTGCCGCGCGTCGAGAACACCGGCATCCTCGCGGCGTCGTGGCTGTCGTCGAAATGGCCGAACCGCGCGCCGGAGGATCGCGTCCTGCTGCGGACGTTCGTCGGCGGCGCGCGTGACCCGAACGCGCTGGAGCGGTCGGACGCCGAGCTGGTCCGGGGATCGCTCGATGCCCTGCGTCCGCTCATCGGAATCGAGCGCGACCCGCTGCTCGCGCGGGTGTACCGCTGGGAGCGGGGCAACGCGCAGCACGAGGTCGGCCATCTGGAGCGGATGGCGGCAATCGATCGCGCGCTGACGCGGCACCCCGGGCTGTTCATCACCGGCAGCGGCTTCCGCGGCGTCGGTATTCCCGACTGCGTGGCTGACGGACGCAAGACGGCCGATCAGGTCGCGGCCTGGCTCACAGGCAACAGCACGGAAGGCACGGGGGATCCGCGGAGGAGACGGTAAGTCTCTGGTGTCCGGACGTCGGCGTTTCCACCGGGAGCGCCGTGGTAGCGTTGGTATCGAGGAGTCGCGTTCGTGAAACCGATTCACATCATTGGCGTGCCGCTGGACCTGGGGGGCGGACGGCGCGGCGTCGACATGGGACCGTCCGCGCTGCGCATCGCGGGGCTCGGCGAGCAGATCGCGGCCCTCGGGTACACCGTGCTGGACAAGGGCGATCTGCCCGCTCCCATTCCCGAAACGCAGGAGCTGCGCGACGAGCGCAAGAAATACATCCGCGACATCGCGAAGGTCTGCCAGAAGGTGTATCAGTCGTCGCTGTCGTCGCTCGACGAAGGGGCGATGCCGCTCGTGCTGGGCGGCGATCACAGTCTCGGCGCCGGATCGGTGGCGGCCGCGGCCGAGTGGGCGCGGCGGACCAAGCACCTCCCCATCGGCCTGCTGTGGGTGGACGCGCACGGCGACATGAACACGCCGGCGACGTCGGCGTCGGGCAATGTCCACGGCATGCCGCTGGCGGCGCTGCTCGGCGCCGAGCCGGCCGAGCTCTCCAGGATCGGCACGTTCTCGCCGAAGGTCCTCCCGGCGCACACCGTGCTCGTCGGCATCCGGAACCTCGACGCCCGCGAGAAGATCGCCGTGCGCGACTCAGGCGTCCACGTGTTCACGATGAAGGACATCGATCGCCAGGGCATCGCCTCCATCGTCGAGCAGGCGGTGAACCTGGCGGGCAGCGGGACCGCCGGCGTGCACGTGTCGTTCGACATCGACGTGTGCGATCCGCTGATCGCGCCCGGCGTCGGCACACCCGTGAAGGGCGGGCTGAATTACCGGGAGGCCCACATGGTCATGGAAATCGTCGCCGACTCGGGCCTGCTCACTTCGCTGGATCTGGTGGAGGTGAACCCCACGCTCGACGTCCGGAACACGACGGCGCAGCTGGGGACGGAGCTCGCGCTGTCGGCGCTAGGAATGAAGATTTTGTGAGCCGGACTCGGCCATCATCTCTTCGAGTGTCTCGACGAGCAGCACCAGCGAGTACGGCTTCTCGATGAGGCGCGTGCGCGGTCGCAGCCGCTCGAGCTCGGCGGATTCCGACGGCACCCCGGAGAAAATGATCACCGGCACGTCCGCGGGTGTGGCGACGACGACGTCGCGGCCGGATCCGCGACGGAGCCGGAGGTCGATGACCGCTGCGACGAGGCGATTCTCTTTCAGCGCGTCGAGCCCTTCGTCGGACGTTTCCGCCGTGACGACGGCGAAGCCGTGCATCTCGAGAAACTTCACCAGAGGGCGGCGGACGGAGACATCGTCTTCGACCACCAGCACGAGGCGCGCGGCATCTTTGGACATGAGGGCGCCAGTATAGCCCGAGCGGGCGCCGCACCGGGCACGATCCGCGTAGTACAATACGCGCTTCCCCCGCGGGCCCCTAGCTCAGTGGTAGAGCACGTGACTTTTCATCAAGTGGTTTCGAATCAGAACGCCCTAAATCACCCGAAATTCTTCACGCTTTGCACTGCGAACTTGCTCTGGGTAGCACTGGGGTAGCACAGAAGGTGACGCTCCGCGCGAAGCCGGTTTCGTCATGAGTCGCCCGCAAATAGCGTTCCTTACTTCGCGTGCTGCTGCCGCCGATTCGGATCGATTCCTGTTGGCAGGCCCAGATGGGTGGCGAGGGGCCGAACGAATGTGATGCCCTCCGGTGCTCTCGCACGGCGGACCGCGCCAGGCAGCGCCGCCGTCTGATCCGCCCATGTGGCGCTCGCCGCAACCGGGCGCACCTCGAGAACGCGGAATGTACGATGACCGGCTGAATCCAACGACGCTGGCATAGCGGCACGAGACAATATGGAATGACCGGCTCTCCATCGTAACGTTGTAGTGCTTCGCAGCACGCAACCACGGCGGCAGAGCCACCGACATCGCGGGTTAGCGCCGCACGGCGCCAGAGCCGCATCGAAGGGAGCCGGTCATGAAGGACGTTACCACGTACGTTGGAATCGACGCGCACAAGAAGGATCTCTTTATCGCGATGCTGATCGGCCCTGGCAAGACGCCGGTGACGTGGACGGTCCCGAACGAACCGCAGGCGGTGCGCCGCTTGGTCCGGAAACTCGAGCGCGAGGCGTCCGGTCCGGTGCAGGTCTGTTATGAAGCCGGGCCGTGCGGGTATGCGTTGCAGCGACAGATGACGACGGCGCGCGTGAGCTGTCAGGTGATCGCGCCGGCGCTGATTCCGCGCAAGCCGGGCGAGCGGATCAAGACCAATGCCCGGGATGCGCGGAAGTTGGCCGAGCTGCATCGGGCGGGCTTGCTGACGGAGGTGCGGCCGCCGACGCCGGAGGAGGAGGCCGTGCGGGATCTGTGCCGCGCCCGAGACGATGCCCGCGAGGATTTGCAACGGAGCCGGCATCGATTGGGAAAGCTGCTGCTCCGGCGGGGCCTGCACTTCAGCGGTCGCAACTGGACGCGCGCGCATCGCCAGTGGATCCACAGCCTGACGTGGGCCCAGCCGGCCGAGCGCGTCGTGGTCGAGGATTATCAACTGGCGATCGATCATCTCGAAGCGCGACTGATCGAGCTGGATGCCAGGCTGAGCGAGATCGCCCAGACGGATCCGTATCGCGAGCCGGTCGGCTGGTTGCGGTGCTTTCGTGGGATCGACACGTTGACCGCGATCCTGATCCTCGCCGAGTTGCATGACTTTCGGCGGTTCCCGTCGGCGCGCGCGTTGATGGCCTATCTGGGGCTCGTGCCCGGTGAGGACTCCACCGGCGACAAGCATCGGCGCGGGCGCATCACGCGCACCGGGAACACGCTGGTCCGCCGACTGCTGGTGGAAACCGCGTGGCACTATCAACATCGACCGACCATCGGCGTCGCGCTGGTGAAACGACGGAAAGGACAACCGGGCCGTGTGATTGCGATTGCGGATAAGGCACAGCAGCGACTCTGTCGTCGATTCCGACGTCTGACGGAACAACACAAGCCCGCGCCCAAAGTCGCCGTGGCGATCGCCCGCGAGCTCGCCGGGTTCCTGTGGGCGGCCCTCCAACCCGCGGTGCCGGCGAATTAACCACGCGAGGGTGTCCGCGACCGCGATCAGAGCCATGAACGAGATCCGATGCCGGCCGTCAGTGAACGGACCGCGAAGACGGCGGATGATCAGAGGCACGATTGTGAGGATCGGCGAGCTAGCAATGCGATACGGACGTCCGTCCCAACTCGCGACCCTAGACTGCACGTCCTCCCGACGAAGCACTGTCATGTGTGCTCTGCCGCGGGCGACCGCGGTAACCACCGAATATCAGCGTGACTCGTCGTCGAAGCGCCCTCGATTGTCCGTCGTCTTCGCGGCCCGCACGCTGGCGCGTGCATCGCCAAGCGGATGTCAGAAGAGGCGCGCGGCCTCCAGGGCTTCGCGCCCTGCGGGCGGCGCCTGCGGCGCCCCTGGACCCCGCGCGCCTCTTCTGACGAGAAGGCCTTATGCCGGCAAGCTGACGCTTGCCGGCGGGTGTCAGATCTCCATCGCAGGACGGGGGCTTGACAAAGGATCATTCCATATCAGTTTAGTTACGTAACTAGGAAAGTGAGCCGCGGGAGGGCCTCCGCCGCCTCCGCTTGCTTCGGCCGGCGCGACTGAATCGCCATTCAGTTTCGTCTTGACGCGTCGCAACACGGGCCCCACCATGACGAGCCGGGGGAAGCAGAAGGAGCGCTCGTGTCGAAGCCCATTTCTACGATCAATCGGTACAAGGCCGACCTCCGCGAGTTGAACTTCCGCCTCTTCCAGCAGTTCAAGCTGCAGGAGGTGCTCGGTCAGGAGCCGTACGAGGCGTGGGGCGAGGAGGAGGTCCGCTCGTCGCTGGTCGAGTGTTATCGATTCGCACGCGAGGTCACCGGACCGCTCAACGTCATCGGCGACGTCGAGGGCTGCAAGATCGTCGACGGCAGCGTCGTCACGCCGACCGGCTTCAAAGAGGCGTGGAAGAAGAGCTACGAAGCGGGCTGGAAGGCCATTGCGGTCCCGCCGGAGTACGGTGGCGCGGGCGCGCCCCGCACGGTGCAGGTCGTGATCGAGGAGATGCTCTCCGGCTCGAACACCGCGTTCAACATGTACCCGGGGCTCGCCTACGGTGCTGGCGAGGTCATCGAGCAGTTCGGCACGCCGGAGCAGAAAAAGACCTTCTGCGAGAAGATGTTCACGGGCGTGTGGGGCGGCACGATGTGCCTCACCGAGCCGCACGCCGGCAGCGACGTCGGCTCGGCGAAGACGACGGCGACGCGCAACCCGGACGGCAGCTACGCGATCCGCGGTACGAAGATCTTCATCACCGGCGGCGATCACGACTGCGCCGAGAACATCATTCACCTCGTCCTCGCACGCGCGGAGGGCGCGCCGCCCGGCACGAAGGGCCTCACGCTCTTCGTCGTGCCGAAGCGCCGCATCAACGCGGACGGCTCCGCGGGTGAGAGCAACGACGTCGCGGTCGGCGCGATCGAGCACAAGATGGGCATCAACGGCTCGGCCACGTGCGTGCTCAACTTCGGCGACAACGGCAAGTGCATCGGCTGGCCGGTCGGCGGCGAAGAGAAGCTGAATCAGGGCATGCCGCAGATGTTCCGCCTGATGAACGCGGCGCGCATCTCGGTCGGCATCCAGGGCGTCGCCGTGGCGTCGAGCGCCTATCTGAACGCGCTCGAGTACACGAAGGACCGCAAGCAGGGCTCGAGCATCACGCACTGGAAGGACGCGACCGCGCCGCGCGTGCCGATCATCGAGCACGCCGACGTCCGCCGCATGCTCCTGCACATGAAGGCGCACGTCGAGGGCATCCGCGCGCTCGCGATCAAGCTCTCGATGCACCAGGATCGCGTGAACGTCCACAGCGGCAAGGACGAGGCGAAGACGGCGTATCACCAGGGCCAGATCGATCTGCTCGTGCCCCTCATCAAGGCGTACGGCTCCGACCAGGGCTTCCGCATCTGCGAGATGGCGATCCAGACCTACGGCGGCGCGGGCTTCACGCGCGACTACCCGGTCGAGCAGTATTGCCGAGACGCGAAGATCTTCAGCATCTACGAGGGCACGAATCACATCCAGGCGATGGACCTCGTGGGGCGCAAGCTCGGTCAGGCGGGCGGCGCGAACCTGCAGGCGTTCCTCGGCGACATCCAAAAGTTCGTCGCGGCACACTCGAGCCACCCTGCGATCGGGCCGTCGGTGAAGAAGCTCGGCGCCGCGCAGGAGGCGGTGGCTGGAACGGCGATGCGGCTCCTCATGTGGTTCCAGTCGGGCCAGCTCTCGCTCGTCCCGCTCGCGGCGAATCGCTTCTGCGAGATGATGAGCGAGATGACGGTCGCATGGCTCCTCCTCGACGGCGCGGTCGTTGCCGAGGAGGCGAAGAAGAGCGTCGACGCGAACCACCCCGATCACGCGTTCTACACGGGCAAGACGGCGGCGGCGCTCTACTACGCGCGCAACGTCCTGCCGGGCGTCGAGCACAAGGCGCAGCTCCTCGCGGAGGAGGACAAGTCGCCGCTCGAGATCCCGGACGCCGCGTTCGCGACGGTCTGAGCTCCGGCGGTCACGACGGGGTCGGGCGCATCGCGCGAGCGAGGCGCTCGACCTTCGTCATGAAGAGGAGCCAGAGGACGGAGCCGACAGGCACCGGCGCGAGCAGCTGGCAGACGCTCGCGGCGATCGCGAGCGGCTTCGGCGGGCTCCGCGGCGTCGGATGGGCGACGCGCATGCGCTCGAGCGCGTCGCAGAGGCCCATGCTCACCACGAACATCCAGTAGTAGTGGAAGTACGGGAGCAAGAGGAAGAACCCGGCCTGCCCCGGCGTGATCCAGCCGCTCCACGTCTCGGCCCACCGCTGCTCCGGAGGGAGCCACGACCACGCGCGGAACATCCAGTAGGCGCCCGCGAGCACCTGCGCGAAGAACGCCGCGACGGTGACCCCAAAGAGCGCCGCGCCGGCGAGGACGAGACGCTCGTCGGCGCCCGCTTCACGCGCGCCGAGCGCGGCCGCGAGCCAAAGCGCGCACGCCGCCACGAACGCCGCCGTGCTCGCGGTGGCGAGGACGAGGTAGACCCGACGCGGGGCGCGGGGCAGCTCCGGCAGAGGCGGCCCGGACGGACCTCCGCGGTAGGGCTCGGCCGAGGGTGGCACCACGTCGCTCACGCCGAAAAACGTCGTCACGCGATGGGCGACCGGCAACGCCGCCTGGAGTATCTTGCGAGGATGCGCAAGCTCGGCGGGGGGAAAGCCCTCGTGCTCCTTGCGGCGGCGATGCCGTTCGCGAGCGGGTGCCGTGGGTCGATGGCGAAGATCGATGCTGTGCGCGACGCTCTCGTCACGGACGACGTCGCGCCGATCGCGGACGCGACCGCGGGATTTCCGACCTGCTCGGAGCTGCCCGCCGTCGCGACGCCGCCGGGCGCGCCGGGCCCCTACGACGCGGGCTGCCTCTCGGCGATCGCGAACGCGCTCGGATCGAAGCGCGGCTTCGTCGGCGACGCTCCCGATCATGCCGCCGCGACGACGGCTGCGCTCGTCGTCCTCCGCGAAGGTCGCGGCGACTGGCTCGCGAATGCCGACGCGTGGCTCGCCGACGTGAAGAGCGGCAAGGGCACGGGGCACGACGCGCTCCGGCTTGCCATTGCGCGTCGCATGACGGAGAGCGCGGCCACGGTGGGCCGGAAAATCGAGGACGACGCGAGCGCGAACGCGGCGATGAAGGCGGTGGTCTCCGCGATCCCGGGGGCGTGCCCGACGTACTGGCTGCTCGGCTCGGGCGTCGACGCGACGACGCTCGCGACGGAGCTCTCGGCCGACCATGCCG
>JRHI01002939.1_pt1 | contig 10789 bp, 10 predicted proteins | sample 215371 | NCBI WGS metagenome assembly JRHI01 (sample SAMN02929681, study PRJNA255918) | sediment metagenome | biome: cave system; feature: Ice Cave; material: Sediment; isolation source: sediment from deep within a dark volcanic ice cave with no known source of... ... | reverse complement strand
GCTCTACGCTTACTGGATCACGATCAATTACCGCGAAGCCTATGGGATGCATGCCTCGAACGGAATCCTGTTCAATCATGAAGGTCCTACCAGGGCCGAGACCTTTGTGTCGCGGAAAATCACGCGCGCGGTCGCGGCAATCCATTTGGGTTTTCAGGATAAGCTCTTTTTGGGCAACCTCGATGCCAAGCGCGATTGGGGACACGCGCGGGATTACGTCGATGGCATGTGGCGCATTGTGCAACAGCCCGAGCCGGACGATTATGTTTTGGCGACGGGAGATGCCCATACGGTGCGCGAATTCGTCGAGCGCGCCTTCGCCGAAAGTGGCATCGAGATCGGCTGGAAAGGATCAGGAGTCGACGAACAAGGGTTCGATAGAAAGAGCGGCCGGACTCTTGTCGAGATCGATCCCCGTTACTTTCGTCCGACCGAGGTCGATCTCCTTCTTGGCGATCCGGGGAAGGCATTCAAAAAACTCGGTTGGAAGCACACGGTTACGTTCGCGCGGCTGGTGTCTGAAATGGTCGCGAGCGACTTGACCGTGATGAAGAAACGCGGCCGGATCTGAGGAATATTTCATGGCTAATCTCTCGGCCAATGGCGCGACAAAGCGGCGAATCTGGGTCTCTGGCCATCGCGGCATGGTCGGCTCGGCTATCCTGCGGCGCCTCGCCAAGGAAGACGTGGAAATCCTGACCGTGGATCGCGTTGATGTCGATCTGCGCGATCAGCAAGCCGTCCGGCAATGGGTGGCCTGGGCCAAGCCAGATATTATCATCCTCGCCGCCGCCAAGGTTGGCGGAATCCTTGCCAATGACTCTTTTCCAGCCGATTTCCTGTTCGATAATCTTGCAATTGAGACGAATGTCATCCAGGCCGCGCATCTGGCCAATGTCGAGCAGCTGGTCTTTCTTGGATCGTCTTGCATTTATCCGAAATTCGCGCCGCAGCCGATCAAGGAAGAAGCACTGTTGACTGGACCGCTCGAGCCAACCAACGAATGGTATGCGATCGCGAAAATCGCCGGCATCAAGATGTGTCAGGCGTATCGGCGGCAATTTGGCCGACGCTACATCTCGGTCATGCCATGCAACCTCTATGGCCGGAACGACAATTTCGACCTTGCGACGAGCCATGTCTTGCCCGCCCTTATCCGCAAATTCCATGCGGCCAAGGTCGCCGGCGAGACAGAGGTTGTCGTCTGGGGCACCGGGACCCCCATGCGGGAGTTTCTCTATGCCGACGATTTGGCCGATGCCGTGGTGTTTCTGATCGATCGCTACGACGGCGGCGAGCCGATCAATTGCGGCGCCGGCTCCGACGTAAGCATCCGCCAGCTGGCCGGGACAATTGGCCGCGTCGCCGGATTCGAAGGAAAACTCGTCTTCGATACCGCGAAGCCCGACGGCACGCCACGCAGAGTGATGGATTCAAGCCGGTTGGCCGCTCTCGGCTGGCGGCCAAAAACAAGCCTCGAAGAGGGCGTTAACGAGGTCTATCGCTGGTTTGCGCGGACACAAACAAGCGAACCCGCAACCACATAAACGAAGCTCTCGACATCGCGCCTGAGCGGGCCGATTCAAAGGCCAGGCTTCAAAGCCTGCTGGACGCCGATTTTCACGTGACTTGACGGCGGCGAGCTGCGCCTCTTCGTCAGTGTGATAGCGAGGCAACCGCGGCAAAGGTGGGCGTCAATTGCGCCTTCCTGCCATGCAACGGAGTTTCCGGCCGCGTCCGACGGGGGGCGGTCGAAGTTTGGATGCTTTGCAAGAGGATAGACAAGCCAATGCGCTTCGGGATTGTGACGCCCGTTCTCAACGGCGAGAAATTCCTCGATCAGACGATTCTGAGCGTGGTGAGCCAGGCTGGCCCTTTCACGATCCGCTATCACGTCCAGGACGGCGGGTCGAAAGACCGGACATTGGAGATCTTGGCGGCATGGAAATCCCGCCTCGCGCGCGATTTTCCGGTCTTCTGCGAAGGCATCGAGTTTTCTTTCGCAAGCGCCCCCGACCGGAGCCTCTACGACGGTGTCAATCGCGGCTTTGCCGCCTGTGCCTATGCCCATGCAGATGCAATGGCGTGGAACGGCGCCGACGACCGTTTCGAACCGGGCGCCTTCGCGACGGTCGGAGAGATATTCAGAGACTTCCCGGATATCGACTGGGTGACAGGGCGGACGACCGTTCTCAGGGAAGCTGGGCCGATGCTGTCTATGCCGCTGCCGATTATTCCTTTTCCACGAAAAGCCATAGCCGCCGGTATTTTCGACGGCCGGTTCGCGCGCGCTTGCATCGAGCAAGAAGCCACCTTCTGGCGGCCGCGATTATGGCAAAAGGCCGGTGGCGTCGATCCGAATTTCCGGCTTGCCGGTGATTTCGATCTCTGGCGGCGTTTCGCCAGACAAACCGATCTCGTGAACGTCGATGCAATCCTGGGTTGTTTTCGGGTGCGAGCGGGCCAGCTTTCGGAGGACGTGGCAGGCTATCGCGCCGAAGTCGACGCATCGCTTTCGCCGGCTGAAATCGAAACGCGCGCCAATGCCGCAAAGAGCTATGCGCGGGCGGGGTTCGATTACCGTGTCCTAGTGCGCCATTGCGGGGGGCCGTGGCGGTGTGAGCGTTGGCCGATGTGCATCGCGCCGATTTTCGGCACCAAGGCCTTTCGCGCGGAACATTGGCGCCTGAGGGTCATGGCGCGGTTCGCCAACAAATCAGCTGGTTGAGGAGGCAGCGTTTGGAACTCATCCTCATCGACAGCGGATTGGTGAACAAGACAGGGCATCATTACACGCTCGCCAAGACGCTGTCCGGGGCCTTGGCGCGGCGGAAATTGCGATACCGCATTTTCGGGATGAGCGGCCTCGATACGTCGATCGCCGCCGAAATCGGCGCCATCCCGCATTTCAGCCGCTCGCCTTATGAGACCGTGCCGTTTTCGCGGAGCGAGGAATGGCTGCGATCCATCGCGGCGATTTTTGGTGGCGCTCCGTTCGGCGGCTCACCCTTTTCTGAACGCCGAACATGGAAGGCGCTCAATGGAACCTTCGAGCGGGATCTCGAAGCGCTGCCGGCGGGCGTTTGGCAGAAGGACAATCTCATAGTCGTGGTGACGATTACGCAAAACCAGATTCTTGGGCTGGTTCGCTTCTTGCGCGCAAGGCCGCGCGACCGGCTCCCCTGCGTCGTCTGCAATTTGATGCTGCAGCCGGGCTATCTGTCCTGGGGGGCAGTTTCGAGGTACGGGGAAAAATTCTACCGCGTTGCCTTCAGGCTCGCGGCGCCGCTGATCGGCCGCTTTCTCTTCTTTACCGTGGAAAACGAAGCCATGCGGACACTGTATTGCAAGGACTTTGGCGTCCAGACGCGGATTTTGCCGCTCCCTTTTGGCGAGTCCGGGCCGCAACGAACAATAGAGGGCCCTGTTTGCGTGGGATTCTTCGGCGATTCGAGGTGCGACAAGGGATTTCACCTCTTACCCAGGGCGATCGAGCTTTGCCGGCGTGACAGGCTTGACGCCGAGTTCATCATCCAGATTCTTGATAACGGCCGGGATCAACGCACGATCGAAGCGGAAGCCGCCTTGCGCGCGCTGAAAGCTGTTCGCTTCATCGAAGGGGTGCTTTCAAGCGACGATTATGACGCCTGGACCGGCCGCACGGACGTGATGCTGCTGCCCTACGATCCGGTCACCTTTGGCATGCGAGGCTCGGGCATTTTTACGGAGTCCGTAGCCGCCGGACGTCCCGTCGTCGCAACAAGAGGAACGTTCGCGGGCAGCAGCGTCGAGAACAATCAAGCGGAGGGCGAGGTTTTCTCGCCGCACACAAGCGAGGAACTCGCCGCCGCCATCGCCCGGCTCATGCCGCGTCTTCCGGCTTGCAAGGCGCGCGCGGCGGCGCGCGCCAAGGATTTCGCCCGCGGCCATAGCCCCGACGCCTTTGTCGATGTGCTTTTGGCGCATGCAAAAACTTGATATGTTCAGGCGCCGTTGCGTCCGGAGCGGCGCATCCTTTCGCGCATGAAAGAAATCTCGGGATAAGAATTGGAGCGGAGCTTTTGCCGGCGCCCCGCCACAAGGCACTCGATCAATCTTCCGCGCTGGTTCTCGACATAAATCGCCGTCACTGGTCCATGAGGAGAGACGAGAGCAATGAACTTCGCTGGCGCATGCGTTCCGATCCTTGCCGTGTCCATAGCCGTGGCGGGCACCAACGATTACCCCACCGAGGCGCGCGCCGACTATGTCTTCGTCTGCATGAAGACCAATGGCGAAATCCCCGATATGCTACGGCGATGCTCCTGTTCGATCGATGTCATAGCGTCGTTGCTGCCCTACGACCGTTATGTGGCAGCGCAAACCGTGGCGAGCCTGAATCAGGCGCGGGGTCAGATCGGGACCATGTTTCGTGCGAGCGAACAGTTGAAGGCCATGCTGGCCGATTTGCGCCGGGCTGAGGCCGAGGCCGAAATCCGCTGTTTCTAGGCGAATGCAGCGCAAACGTCCTTGCCGCCGATTCCGAACGGCTGGCGTCGTGGATCACGTCGTCCGGACCCGCGACGCGCCCGGCACCCAGATGCTTTTATTACCCAACACCTTCAGCCAGGAAATAATACCAACCGTCCGAAAACCTGACACCTGCGGGATTCCCAATTAGCCGCAACCGTGGTTCGATGCGGCCCGTTGATTTGCGGAGCGGCAGCATGCCGGATTCGAAAAAGCCGAGCACTTTTTTAAGGACATGCTCTATCGTTGCGCGTGATATGGACCGAGCGCTTCGATGCCCGGTCATTCCAGGCTCCGTTGAATGACCCTGGCGAGTGCGAAAAGCCGTTGTTCGATAAGCGCCGGCGTCTCGCACACATAGGTGAGCGATTGGCGCCGTTCATCGAAAATGCGCAGGTCCCATTCCAAGTCCCGCGCACCGGCCTCGGCGTCCTGTTTGCCCGCATCCGGCGGCTGCTTGCTCGGCCCTTCTCGCGCCAACGTGTTCTCGGCACGTATCTTTGCGGCAAGCTCTCTTTGTTTTGCGCCGAAGCGAAGAAGCCCTTCGATCACTTGCGTGCGTTCGTCGTTGAGCGTTTCAAATAGCCCGGCGAAAACGGAAACCAGCTTTTTGGTCTTGTCGGCTCCCTGCGCCTTCGCAAAGTCCTCGATCGTGCGCTCCGCGTCGTCGAGCGGGGTGCGCCGCGCCGCGAGCCTTGCCACGATATCGGCGACGGCCTGATCGTCGCGCCAGGCCAGGCCGTCGATCGAGGGGCCGGACCATACCGCGGCCAAGGACAGCCGCCCGACGAGAATTTGCCGGCAAGGCCAGTTCCGCTGTGGGGAGTCCGCTGTTTGTTCAGCCGCGACAGCCGATGTAGCCTCAAGCATAGCTGTAAACGTGGTCAGCCACAACGCGGCTTCCCGCCAGCGGCGGCGCCAAGTCGCTGGTCGCGAACCGAGCATCTCTTCTCCAGTCCAGTGCCCGGCTCTTTAAAACATGTTTTCGCAGGGGGTGAAAGACAACTGGCCGGGAGGCCGTGACCAAGGACGGCAAAAACTCCGGAATTCGGTCTGCGCATAATTCGTAGTAGAATGGCCGTGCATGCGGAGGCACGGGGCCACGCAAACGGATTGGATTTTGACAATGAGCGAAGTTGCCAAGGAAAAAACCTATAGCGAAGCCGAGATCAAGGCGCGCCTCGAACAGGAATTGCCGCGCTGGGTCTATGAAGGAGATTGGATTCGCCGCACGTATAGGACGGCGAGCTGGAAAGGCACGCTGATGCTGATCAACACGGTTGGTCACCTGGCCGAGGCCGCTTGGCACCATCCCGATCTCACCGCCTCTTACGCTTGGGTCGAGGTCCGCCTCCAGAACCATGCCGCCAAGGGGATCACGGACAAGGATTTCGAACTGGCGAAAAAGATCGAGGACGTCGTGCTTTGGCAGCCCGGCAAGGCTGGCGGCGCTCTGGAGGGGACCCCCTCGGATCAGCGTTTTGCCTACCTCGATTACAAAAAAAACTAACCGTCAATTCCGAAAATGGCCGTCGCTTTTGGGCCGTTCAAGCTTCGTGGAATCGCGATAATGCGCTCGCCGCCGCAAGGAAACGAGAGCAATATGTGCGCGAAAGTCTGCTTTATCGAAGGAGTCGGCGATGGGTTTCGTTGAACTGATTCTCACGGTTTGTACTTTGACCGAGCCCGCGTCATGCGAGGAGCGGCATCTTTCGTTCGTTGACGAAGGCTCTCTCGTGCAATGCATGTCGCAGGCGCCGCCGGCGATTGCCGAATGGGCGAATAGCCATCCCGGCCGGAGAGTCGTGAAATGGCATTGCAGCTATCCGGGAAATGAAGGCAATTCACTCTAAGCTAGCGGTCGATCCTTGGCGCCACGTAAGTCATCTTTACGCCGGCGCTGAAATCGAGCAGGCATGTCACCAGCCGACTAATCCACCTTTCCTTATTTGCGATGGTGAATGTCATGACGTTCGTGGCTTCCATAAGATCGCCCTCGCGCATGCCCGCGATATGCGGTAGCATAAGATTCAATGGTCTATGTACCGGTGAAGCCAAGTTACGACGCGGATGTGATCATCGCTGGTGCCGGGCCGGCAGGGGCTGCGGCGGCGTGCCATCTGGCGCGTTCGGGAGCGTCGGTTATCCTTCTCGATCGGGTGGCCTTTCCGCGCGATAAGGTGTGCGGCGATTTTGTCGGCCCGTCCGCCCTGGTCGAGCTTGACAACCTCGGCGTATCGCAATTGGACGGATACGCGCGGACCAATATCGCGCGCCGCGCCGCGCTTTATATAGACGGCGAAGAGCTGATCTCCCGGCCGTTCCCGGAAATTGCGGGCATGCCTTCCCATGGCCGGGTGATTCCGCGTATCGCACTCGACAACTTCATCGTCGATGCCGCGCGGAGCGCCGGTGCCCGGGTGATGGAGGGGTATAAGCTCGCGGGATTCAAAGCCGGCCGCGTAGCGGTCGCCGTGGAGGCGGCCAGCGCGAACGGACACTTCACGTTGCGCTCCCGCCTGCTGATCGGTGCCGACGGCAGCAGTTCGACGGTGGCCCGGCTCATGCGCGGAGCGGCGCCGCCGCGGCGCGACCGGTTCATCGCCGCGCGGGCCTACTTCGACAACGTCGAGGGGCCTGACGACCAGCTCGACCTCTATTTTGACCGCAGCTGCTATCCGGGTTTCTACTGGTTGTTCCCCACCGGCAATGGCGAGGCGAATGTCGGGCTCGGCTTGGCGCTCGAAAGCTGGCCCGCCCACAATCTCACTCCCGCTGCCATGCTGCGCCGCTTAATGCGCGGCGATCCGGCCCTCGCGGCGCGCCTGCGCAATGCCCGCCTGCGCGGCAAGATCGTGGGCTGGCCATTGATGACCTATAACCATCGGCTCCCGGTCGTGTCCAATCGGGTCATGCTGATCGGCGACGCGGCGAGTCTGATCAATCCGCTCAACGGCGAGGGCATTCAATACGCTCTGCTCAGTGCCCGCTGGGCGGCCGAGGCGCTGGCGCCATGTCTGCGCGGCGATGATTTTTGCGCGCCGGCGCTGGCGCCTTTCGCGGCGCGAGTCGAGAGCGAAATGCGTTACGACATGGCGCTCGCCCGGCTTATCGTGCAGCTCATCAGCAACCGGGCGCTCACCCCGCTGTGGATCGGGGCATCCAAGATCTTGGCGGCGCGCGCCCACAAGGATGCCAACACTGCGCGCATCGTATCTGGAATCTTCGCCGGGCTGTTACCGGCGCGCGACGCATTCAAGGTGGTAGGCGGCACCATCGGCGAGGCGGCCCGGTCGCTCGCCAGCAAGGCTGTGACGAGGGCGTTCAGCGGCCCGCACGGATCGGCTGGCCCCGGCGTTGGCACCGCGCAGGCGGGTTACCAGCTTGCGGGCGATGCGGCAATAGGTCCCGCGGACTTCGCCGAATGGTTGAAATGCGCCGCGGCCTGCACGATGGAACTCGGCTCGCAGGCCGCGTGGAACGCCATCGCGGGCAAGCCGAAAGGGACGGTTGTGCCTGCTCTAAAACCATCCCTGTCTAGGAATCGGTTTGCCAATGAAGATCGCGGCTGACGACCAGAATCTTAGGTAAGATATTTACGCAGCGGCAAGGAGCGGAGGGCAAGCAGCCTTTCACGCTTCGTTTCGCGGCGGTTTCCGCTCGACGTGGCGAAAGCTCCATTCGACAACCATGCCGGCTCCGGTYTCACCRTGGAYGACGATCTGGGYGCAACTGCGCGGYCCATCCGGCGCCGCRAAAAAAATGCTYTCCTCGATGWKYGCYTGCCCGGCCGTTGTYTCGAAAAGCCATCGTCTCCCRTTCGGCAAAAYRCAMAGCACGGCACGGCCCTCGCGAACCCGCTTTAGGCGCACGTTCGGATGRATGTGAAARCGCAAGGCAACGGCGCGYGTCTCAATCGGCCCGCCKGCCYCGGCGGCGCGCAAMCGATCGGTGCCYTCSAGCRTCTTGCCGTCYCTGTTGAGCGTGATSCGGCGTTCGTGGATTAAGCYGAATCGCGCTTCGTAACCATTATGCGCGASAACCACCATTGTTCCCGAWGGCMSGTCGTGGCGCTCGACATCGACSYTGTYYGGACCCGMGACGGTYTGATCGCCGAGCCATTTTCGCAATCCCGTGTGAGAGGCGAAACGRCMMGAGGAGGTGTCGTCGATGAYGAGYGTCGAATGTGCCGCCGTCATSCGGGCCGCCTCGCGYGCCGGCGCGCGATTGGCATCCGGCGCGCCGCAATTGATGACAAGSCGCTGCGCGCCAACCGAAAACTCGAAGGACGAACATCCGGCATGTGCGCGTTGGGAATAAATTTGTGGGGGCGGTCGTCCCGCATCGATCAGGGCAATGGCGTCCGCTGCCTCGAGGCGCTGGTAGCCCGAGTGCCGCGCACTGGTGAGCGGCTGCGCTCGCACGTCGTCGTATGCGAGGATCGTCGCAAGCAGCTCGGGCGGCGTGACACCCATGCCGTTGAACAGGGCGAGCGTGCCGTCGCCATGCCGGAACAGACGCAGCATCGGCATCATGCGATCGATCGCGTTGAGGAGTTGCGCCGGGGGTTGGAACCCGCGGGCGGCATAGGCCTGCCGCAAGGGAAGCAAATCCGGAAGCAAGTCGAGCAAGATCTCCGGATTGCGGCTGACGTGGCCGCCGTCGGGAAGAATTTGCCGGTCAAGCTCGTCGGCAAGCGGTTTGGTGCCTTTTCGGGTCAGATTGCGAGTGCCTTCCACGCAAAGACCGAGTTCGGCGAGGGCAATCGCGGCAATGAGACGTGGTTCGCCGGCGAGCCCCCCGGCGATCTTCTGCTCCAGGAAAACCTGGGTGCGGCCGAGACCTTTCATGAAGCGGCGGTAGAAGACGCGGTCGGCGCCATCGAGGATCACTGGCGATTGCGACAGAAAGGCGAGCATGCGCCGCGCCGCGACCTCGGGCTCCCATGCCGGAATTGAACTAGGCTTGCCCGCCAAGCTCAAAAAATCGTCGACGAGGACGCGGGCATTGGCGCGCGCCAGGGCGGTATCGGCGGCGCGCAGATGACGGAGCCAGCCGAAGCCCGCGAGAGCCCGCGCCCATGCGGCCGATCCCGGATCCAGTTCAAACGGCGAGCGGCCGTGCGCATTGACGATCTTGCCGCCGAAAGCAAAATAGCCGGCATAGATGTCCGCCGCGAGGGTCGGATCGCTGGTCCTTATATCTTGTGGCGCAATCAACAGCCTCTCCGGCCGCCGCCGCCCTAGCCCGATGGCGGCACGGGCGGGCGCACCGAGGCCGCGACGCAATGCCAGTCCCGCGCGAGCCGCAAGGTAACCCGCGACGCGCAACCAATCCTTGAATGTCGCGCCGGCCAGGGCTCAACTCCTCGAATTCCCATGCCGGCACGCGATGGAAGCGCGGATGCGGCCGGCCAGACTTTCTCCATGGGCGCACGATCGCCGCAAGCCCGGCGGTCCATCCCCGGGGCATTGCGTTATCGAAAATTCCTATCGGGTTTATTAACTGCGGCGCAACAGGCGGGCGGCGAAGAAACCATCGAGGCCGGAAAGCCGCGGCTCGGCAGCGGGAAGATGCGACGGCAATGTCCGCAATTCGCCGTTTTCGTTCAAGAGTTCGGGCAAACCGCCAACCTCGCCGGGTTCTATCGGAACACGCATGACGCCGGGATTGCGGCGAAGAAGAGCCGCAATTTGCATTTCGCTTTCTTCGGGTTCAATTGAACAAGTGCAATAGACGATCATACCGCCGGGCTTCACCAGTTCGACGGCTTTGTCGAGCAGGCGTGTCTGAAGCTCCGTCAGCGCCATGATATCGCGCGGTCTTTTGATCCAGGCGATATCCGGGTGACGCCGGATCGTCCCCGTGGCGAGACATGGCGCGTCGATCAGAACCGCATCGAAAGGCCCGGTCTTAAAGTTTACGATATCGGCAACGACGATGCTGGCGCGCAAATTGAGCCGGGCAAAGTTCGCGGCGAGCTTTTTCAACCGCTCGGCCGAACGGTCTATCGCCGTGACCTCGGCGCCGGCCGCCGCGAGTTGCGCCGCCTTGCCTCCGGGAGCGGCGCAAAAATCGGCCACCCTGATACCGGGTCCAACCCGTAAAAGCCTCGCAGGCAGAGCTGCCGCCGCATCCTGGACAAACCAGCGGCCTTCCGCGAAGCCCGCGAGTCCGGTCACCGGCATATGCGTCCAAAGCCGCAGCGAACCGGTCGGCAAGACGGTCGCTCCGAGCCGTTCCGCCCAGATCAAAGGGTCCGACAGAACCGTGAGATCCA
>JRHI01002938.1_pt1 | contig 10800 bp, 6 predicted proteins | sample 215371 | NCBI WGS metagenome assembly JRHI01 (sample SAMN02929681, study PRJNA255918) | sediment metagenome | biome: cave system; feature: Ice Cave; material: Sediment; isolation source: sediment from deep within a dark volcanic ice cave with no known source of... ... | reverse complement strand
GCCCTAATCAGACGAGTTCAGGACTGGATTACGCGGGAGCCTCGAGGTCGATGCTGAGCACGGCGATGGGCTCCGGGCCCGCGGTCGCGAGGTGCCTGTCGAAGAAGCGACGGTTGCCCAGCCCGGTGAGCGCATCCGTCTCCGCCATGTCGGCGAGGCGCAGCACGTGCGCGCGCAGCGCGTCCTCGGCGCGCTTCCGCTCGGTCACATCGCGGGTGTTGAGCACGATCCCGCGTACGCTGGGGTCGTCGAGGAGCCCGTTCACGAAGGTCTCGGTCTGGCGCCACGATCCGTCGCGGTGGCGCCACCTGCACTCCACGGGGGCTGCCAGCGCCGCGCCCGCCGCCGCCTCGCGCACCGCGGCCGCCATGCGCGGGAGGTCACGCTGGTGCAGCCCCTCGTAGAGGCTGCGTCCCTGCAGCCCCTCCGGTGGATACCCAAAGACGCGCTCGACCGACGGGCTCTGGTAGCCCACCGTCCCGTCCTCGGCGACGATGGTGATGACGTCCGACGAGTGCTGCACCAGCGACCGGAAGCGCACCTCGCTGCCGGCGACGTTCTCCAGGGCGGCTCCCGCGAGCGTGGCGATGTACTCGGCGAGGTCGACCTCCTCCTGGCCGAAGAGGCCGTCGATCTGGTTGTGTCCCACGCAGAAGCAGGCGGTGGCGTGACCGCCCACCAGGATCGGTGCGTAGAGGGCGGAGCGCACTGAGGCGAGGTCGATGCTCTCGCTGGTGGCGGTGGTGTCGGACGAGCCGACGATGGGGTGGCCCTCGCCGATGGCACGGCTCGCCAGGGTGCGGCTGAAGCCGGTGTCGAACGACCCGGAGACGACCACCAGCTCCTCGCTGGGGTCCTCAACGGCGTCGATCATCAGGCAGCTCTCTCCCCGCAGCAGGTCCAGGGCGGCGTCGTGAACGGCCTCGAACACCGCCTCGCGGGAGCTGGCCGAGGCGATGCGGCGGCCCACGCCGAGCACCCTGTCGAAGCGGTCCGCGAGCGAGAGGCCTATCCACCGATCCTCGGCCGTGGGCCCGTCGTCGCGACCGCCGGTTAGCTCCGCGAGCTCGCGCTCGGCGGCGGCGATCTCCTCACCGCCACCGGGCCGCCCGGCGGCCAGCCCCATCCTCCCCCGGGCCAGCCCGCTCAGAGCGCGCTCGTACCGAGCCTGCTGTGCGTCCGCCACCGAGATGCTGGCGTCGAGCAGTGCCCGGCCCCGCCGCTCCCGGCCGCTGAGGACGGCGATCACGCCCTGCTCACGCAGCGCATGCGGGAGGTTGTTGCGGTAGCGGCGCGCCATCCTCGTGGCCCTGGTCGCGGTGCGACGGGCCCGCCGGAGCAGGGCTCGGCGCTGCGCGACGGCGTGCACGGGCAGCGACTCGGCGTACGCGCGGAGCGCCGTAGCCAGCCACGGCAGCACCGGCGCGACGTACTCCTGGCGCAGCCCCGCCGCCCTGACCAGGCGCCATGCGCTCTCTAGGACGGCGGCGGCCTCGGCAGGGTAACCGCTGCGCAGCAGGCGGACCGCTTCGCCCTGGAGTAGCTCGGCGCGGGTGTGGACGTCGTCTCCGACCCGCTCGAGTGCGCGGGCGATTAGATCGGCCGGCACGCGGCCCTCGGAGGCCTTGGCCCAGACCCCCAGGCTGATGCCCGCCGCCTGCCAGTCCCCGATCTCGACGCCGGCGTCGTATACGCGTCGGCCCATCTCCACCGCGGCCTGCAGCTCACCGCTGCGGTACAGGGCGAAGGCGATGTGCCAGCGCGCCGTGTTGACCTCCCACCGGTCACCGGTGCGCTCGAGCAGGCGCACCGCCTCACGGCAGCGCTCGATGCACTCGTCGTACCGCGTCGCGGCGTAGAGGACCACGCCGAAGAAGTGGAGCGACTGTCCCTGGCCCCACACGTCGTCGAGCATGGTCCGGATGTCGAGCGACCTGCGGACGTAGGCCAGGCCCCGCCCGTATGCGGGGACCATCGTCATGACCGGGGCATGTTCCGAGTACGCCTGGGCGAGCTCGGGTGTCGGGTGGTAGCGCTCGGCCAGGTTCATACCGCGGAGGTGGCTCCAGGCGCAGGGGACGCGGCCGGAACGGAACCAGTACGTGTACGCGATGCGGCTGTGGAGCCTCGCCGCGAGCAGCGCGTCGCCGGCGTGCTCGGGTGAGCGCCGCCGCACCAGCCCCACCGGAAGCAGGCTGTGCGAGAGCTGGACCAGCACCTCCCAGAGGAGCAGCACGAGGAAGGCAACGCGCCGGCGCGGGGTGTGCCGACCCAGGTAGCGCAGCGCCGCCTCGCACTCGTCGCCGGCGGCGCGCATGTCGCCGCGCTTGAAGGCGAGCTCGCCCAGGCGTCCGTGGATCTCCGCGCGCTGTCGGTCGCTCGCAGCCAGCGCACGGGCGTACGCGAACTGCTCAGCCGCGGGCGCGTAGGCTCCCCGGAGCATCATCACGTCGCCGAGTCCCTCGGCGATCTCGCGGCGGAGCTCCGTGTCCTGCGCGGCGACTCCCCGCCGGGCGATCTGGAAGTGCCGCTCGGCGAGCTCGAGGGCGTGCTGTCGCCGGGCCCGCCGGCCGGCGGCGATGGCGTGGGGAAGGGCGCGCTCGACATCGCCGGCGGCGTCGAAGTGGTAGGCGAGCTCGAAGACGTGGTCGCCGGGGAGGGACTCGAAGTGGACGGCGGCGGCACTGTGGGTCTCGGCGCGCTCGGCGGGGGACAGGCGCTCGAGCAGCGCCTCCCGCACCTTGTCGTGCACGAAGGTGCAGCGCCCGCTGATCTCGTCCATCCAGATCATGTGGCGCCGGCGTGCTTGGTCGAGGCCCCGCACCGCCTCGATATGCCCGTGTCCGGCCAGGGTGACGGCGGTGGCGACGTCGAACTCCTTGCCGAGCACCGCGCCCACCGAGAGCAGCCGCAGGGCGTGCTCGCCCAGCGCCTCGAGCCGGCGGACGAGGATGACGGCGGCGCGCCGGGAGGCGCTGAGCTCGGCCATCGCCCTCGGATCGAGCCGCCATCCGGCGTCGCCGTCCACCAGGGCACCGCACTCGACCAGACCGCGGAGCACCGCCGAGGCCATTAGGGGGCTGCCCTCGGAGAGCCGGGTGACGAGGTCGACGGCGGCCGGCGGGAGCACCCCCGCCATGGACACCACCAGCCGGTGCACGTCATCGGGGCCGAAGGGCGGGAGCGCCAGGCGGCGTGCCGGCTCGAGGCCGCGCAGGGGGTGGTGGTCCGGGACCTCCTCGGAACGGAAGGCGCAGACGAGCAGCAGGCGCCCGGCGCGGTGCGGATCGGCCCCCCGACGGCGCCACCAGTGGGAGAGCAGCGTGAGGCTCAGCCCGTCGGCCCACTGGCAGTCGTCGAGGATGACCACCGTGGGCCGGTCGTCGTCGGCCAGGGCGTCGAGGAAGACGGTGAGGGCCTGGACGGTCCTGGCCTCGCCGAAGGCCTCGGGGAGCACTGTGGGGCCGCCGCGGCCCAGCGTCGCCGCGAGCCGTGGAAGCGCGTCACAGACCGCCTGCGCCGAGTCCCCCAGGCGGTCCCGGAGCGCGCCGGCGAGCGCCTCGTCCTCCGCCATCGCGGCCTCCACTTGCGTGGCCACCCCGTCGAGGACTTGGAGCGGACGCTGCGCCGTCTGGTCGGTGCCATGGCCGCGAAGCACCCACGCCCCCAGGTGCTGCGCCTGCCGCGCGAACTCGTCGAGCAGGCGCGTCTTGCCTCCGCCGGACTCGGCCTCGACCGTCACCAGGCACGGGATGGCCGCAGACGTGGTTTGCAGGGCCGTGCGCAAGGCGCTCAGGTCGCCCTCGCGGCCGACGAACGCCGGCTCGGTCACGGTGCGGCGGCGGTCGTGTAGACCCACCACCAGCGGCGGGTCCTCGGCGCCGCCGTCGAGACCGAGCGCGATCTCCTCCAGGTCCGCGAGGACCGCCTCGGCGCACTGGTAGCGGTCCTGGGGATCCTTGCGAAGGAGGTGCTGGACGGCCTCCTCGAGGGCGCGGGGCACCAGCGCCAGGTCCCGCAGGCGGGGTGCGGGCACGTTGAGATGCTGCCGCAGGACCTCACCCACGGTCTCGCCGAGGAACGGCAGCCGTCCGGCGAGGCAGCGGAAGAGCAGGACCCCGAACGCGTACAGGTCCGAGCGCTCGTCGACACCGTCACCCAGCAGCCCGGCCTGCTCCGGGGAGACGTACTGCGCGGTGCCGACCGGGTAGTCACGGATGCTCACGTCCAGCCGGCCGCTCCGGGCGAGGCCGTAGTCGATCAGGGTCGCGCGCGACAGTGGGCTGCCGCCGTCGACGATGACGTTGGCCGGCTTCACATCACGATGCAGCACCCCGCGGGCGTGCGCCGCGCACAGCGACTGGAGGATGTGGATCCCCACCGTCAGCGCCTCGCGGGAGCTCAGCGCGCGCTCGGTCAGCACAGCCTCCAGGGTGACCCCGTGGATCTTCGGCATCACCAGGTAGAGGACCTCACCGTCCCGACCGAAGTCGAGAAGCGGCCTCGAGCCGGCGTTGCCCACGTCTCGGAGGACCTCGGCCTCGTGCTCCAGCCGCATGTGGGCGACCGACGAGACACTGTCCGCCGCAGCTGTCTTGACGATGACCTCGCGGCCCGTCACCCGATCGCACGCCAGGAACGTGTCGATGCCCCGCCCCCGGCGCAGCAGCTCGATGAACTCGTACCGGGACGCCAGGGGACGGACGGTCGCAACGGGCGGAACCGTCGTCATCGCACGATCAGAGGTATGGCCCAATCCCCCGTGTCCTGCAGGCTGGAGCCTAGGATGGCCCGGCCGGGGTAAAGGAACGGCCGCGACTGCGGGAAGGAGTTGTAAACGACCTCCGTCGCGGCCTGGCCCGGCCCTCGACGGGCCGGTGGCGCGCGCCGTGTCCTCCTCGAGCCGGCGGGCGGACCAGCGGTGCACGTACCAGCAGGCGGGGACGGCGATCCCGCTCGAGCGCAGCCGGTCGACGAAGCGCTCCAGGTCGCGCTAGGCGACCTCGAGGAGCTCGGCGGGGAGCTGGTCGAGGTCCCAGGGATCGACGCGATGCTCGCCCATCGGCTCAGCTCGCCCGGTCGAGGCGCCGCTCCATCGCCGCCTTGGCGGGACGGATCAGGCGGGCGTAGCGGGGCTCGTCCCACCAGGGACGCTGCGCGGTGAGCACCGGGCGCAGGCCCGGGTAGAGGAGCAGCGCCTGCTACCTGGGGATCTCCCGGACGTCGGCGGGGGTCATTCGCCGTCACCCGCCGGGTCGAGGTGCTCTCGCTCCAGCCGTCGCGCGGGCGCGACCGGCTGATCACCGCCTCCTCGACCTCGGGGACCACTTTGGCGGATCCCCTCCAGGTCCCGGGCGCGACTTCGCGAACTCGCCCCGAGAGCTGCGCTCGCTGCGCGATCCCGCCGCCGCTGATGACGACGAGGAGTAGGACGCGTAGGCCCGGCGGCTGAAGACCGCGCCGTCTCGTTGACGCACAGGCCAGCGCAGCTCACCACCATGCGCCGCCGACGTGGTGGCCCGGATCGTCGACTCGACGCCGACGATGACTGCTCCATCGGTCATCTACTACTCGTAACGTGTCTGCGACTGCTCGTGATCAGAGGAAGGGGGAAGCTTGTCCGGCCCACCATAGCGGTGTGTGGAACAACGGTGCGGGCGCTCCGTGGAACTACATGGACGTTGGCGAGAACTGGAACGTGTTCTGCTGCACAGGCTTCAACTATGGCTCTCAGCAGTGTAACTGGCAGCGGATCGACGTCTGTCAGGGCGGCGGGCATGGTTCGCGTGGAGGAGGCGGCTGATGCAGGTACAACGGAGCCATACGCTCATCGCGGGATTGCTCGCGGTGGTGGCTTGCTGGACGGCCTTCGTTCTGGTGGGACCAATGCTGGTTGGCGTCATGCATCGCGATGCCTGGAGCGGAGTCAGCGCGGGCGTCACAGCGGTGATTCTCGTGGCTGGCCTCGTTGCCATTGGCCTGGCTGGGCGGCTCGTTCACTTGATCCGCCAGGGGTTCGTGCGTCGGTAGTCGACGGATTAGGATTAGAGCACGCGTGCTCCGAGGGGCCGGTGACACGCCACCGGCATCCTCGGGCACGCCGGCTCCAGGCATACGCGTTTTGCCTGGATCTTGCCCCGCCGCCGCCGTGGCGCGATAGGGACGACCTGGCCACGCCATCCTCATAAGGGGCTCCGAAAAGAGGTCCTTTCGGAGCGGCGCGGCGAGCTGGCTCGCCGAACTCGGCCGGACAGCCCTCAGACGGCCTCCCCTTTCGGAGCACCCAGGAGGCGGTCGAGCGTCGCCATCCCCACCTTCAGCTGCCGTGCGGCCGCCCGCTTGCTGAGTGTCCCCGCCTCGAGCTGCGCCAGCACCTTCGGAAGGAGCCGGGCGACATGGGGACGGTCGGCGGCGGAGGGCCGGGCGATCCTGGCTCCCTTCCGCCGGCATTGGCCATGCCCTCACGGCCCCGCTCGGAGATCAGCCCCCGCTCGAATTCGGCCACGGCCGCGAGCACGGTGAGCAGGAGCCGCCCGGTCGGCTGGTGGTATCGACGTCCTGGGTCAGGCAGGAGAAGCCGACGCCTCGACCGTCTGTGTCAACCTTTGCTGAGACACCGAGCCCGCAGCCACGGCCGGACCCGGAGGTGACCGAACGCGCGCAGCAGCGCCGGTTCGGCGCGGCTTACAAGCTGAGGATCCTGGGCGAGTACGAGGGGCTGGACAAGGCTGCCAAGGGAGAATGTCCCCTTCGCCGCCGAGAAGACCCTCTTCAACTGGGCGGATATCGGAACTCGGGTTGTGACCCGGTAGACGGCCGAGCCCCCTACGGCGACGACGACGGACTCGCCAGCTGGAGATGCTGGCGGATGGCATCGTCGTCGCGGAGCATGCTTGCGTAGAACCCGCGGCGGGTCTCGGCATCCTGGACGCCTGCGCTCGAGAGCGACGCCGGCCCACGCTGAGGGCACTCGGGCGGCCACTCACGGGTGCCCGGGTCGTCGTGGTTGGGCTGCGCGACACAGGTCCGGGCGAGGTCGGAGGCCGCGAGGAGTGAATCCACGCTCGGCTTCTGGCCTGGAAGCGACAGAACCTTGACCCCACTCTCGAATCGCAGAAGGCAGGAGGTGAATCGTCCGAGATCGCCATCGTTCGGGTCACAGGTGCGCAGCGTGCTGTCACTCAGCTTCTGGTACTTACTGCAAGGCCGCGCCGGAAGCGTCGGCCGGTGTGGGCCCGGACGACCGCCGCACGAGCAGGAGGATGGTGAGCGTTGCGATGGCGGCGCTGACGAGGAGCACGACGATCAAAGCCCGGTGACGCGGGCCCCGATCCGGCCGGGGCGAGCCATAGAGACTCCACTTCTCCCCGGGCGCGTGCGGCGGTCGCGAGAAGGCCACGCCCCGCTCACCATCCCGGGGCTACGGCCCGATCGCGGGCCCAAGGCATCATGAGCCTCCCACAACGAGGAACAGAGCGGCCGCGAGGAGGGCCAGCGCGGCACCTCCTGCAGTGACCAGCCCGCCAAATCTGGACGTACGGCGCTCGGCACGCAACCGAAGAATTCCCTGCCGTCCCAGTGTGTAGGCGGCCAGCGCCGCGGCGAACAGAGCCCCGTCTCGAGGTCGATGGAGAGACAGGACAGCGAGCACAGCAATGCCGACCGTCAACGCCAGAGCGGATTCCAAGAGCTGGGTTGGAATCCGCCGGATGCCCACTCGACGGTCTGACGACCACACTCCCCAGCGGGAGGCTGTCGGACGACCGTGGCAGCAGCCGCCCACGAAGCAGCCGATCCGCCCGAGGGCCAGCCCGAACATCAGGCCCGGGGCGGTCGCGTCGAGATACGTCCCGATCGAGCCGTGTCCGACGGCGAGGAGAGCGGGAGCCACGACGACGATGCCGGCGACGAGCCCCTGGATGCACCACCCCTCGCGACGGCGGTCGCCCCGGTGCAGCACAAGGAACCAGGCCTTCGCCCCGACGACCCCTCCCGCGATCGCGAGCAGCGAGATGCCGAGAGCGTGGTCGATCCTCAGGTGCCTGGCAGAGATGACCGACGCCTGGGTGATCAGTGCGACGATGATGCCCAACGCGACGAGGACCAGCCAGCCCCCGAGGATCACCCCGGGCACGCGAACGAACGGCAGTGGACAGGTGCTGACCGGTGCCGGCGAGCCGGCCGACAACGTCCAGCTGCGCCACGACCAGGCGGCCGGAGGCAGGGGCTTCGAGGCCGGACGTGCTTGCTCCCTGCCCCTCGACGTCCGGGACCCATCAGTGCGGGGGCAGAGCATGACCGCGTCCACCTCCCATTCCCCGGCGTTCACCCCGCCGATCCGAGCCGTGATCGCGACCGCACCGCTGCCGGCAACGATCCCGTGGACGATCTCGTTGTGAACGAAGTGGTCGCCCGCCTTGGGGCGGCTGCCGGCAAGCCCAAGGCGCCGTCCGGCGAGACGGATGGTCACGGGTCGTGGTGGCGTCTGGGCCGCCGGGTCAAGGAACACCGTGACCCCGAGGGTCTCGGGCGCGAACCGCTCGATGTACACGTCGAGACCGGACGGCGACTCGCCCGTCATCGCCGGCTCGGACGAGGGCACACGGACGCGCCGACTCGCTGCTCGCGTGTCGGCCGTGCCTGTTCGCTTCATGTCACCTCTGTCGAAGGATCGCGCGGAAGGCCGACCGCCCGGAACACCTCGTCCGCACAGCTCAACGCGAAGGTGCGACCGAGCTGAGAGATGGATACCAGGTGGGAAGGGAGATTCGCCCTGTCGTATCCCATGCTTGTGAGCCGGCGGGTCGGGCCGGACGGTCGGACCTTGATCTACTATACCAGCCGTAGTAGCTTCGTGAAAATCGGTTGTGGCGGCTGGGACTTGGGCGCTGGCGGCGGCATGCGGCCGGTCGCCAGAGATCTCCAACCGCACACGGCTGCCGCCGACACAGAAGCACCGCCGGCATGCTAGGCTCCCGCGCCATCGATCGGGGAGGCTGCAGCGGAGACCGGCGCGAATGGTCGCTCGCTCACGCTAGTGGTGCGTCAGGATATTAGGTAGACAAAGCGACCGGGGTACCGTACGCTCCGAACATGTGGTCGCCTGCATCACCGCTCAACCTCACCGACGAGGACCGGCGTGTCCTCGAGACCTGGGTTCGGGCCCATAACACTCCGCAGAGCATCGCGCTGCGGTCCACCATCGTCCTCGCCGCCGCGGCCGGCCAGCCGAACAACCGGATCGCCAAGGACCTGGGGGTGACGCGCACCACCGTCCTGCTGTGGCGAGCTCGCTTCGCCGAAGGCGGGACAACGGCACTGACAGAGATCGCGCCCGGCCGGGGACGCAAGCCATCGATCAGCGCCGACAGGGTGGCGGAGATCGTCAACCTCGCCCTGCATTCGCGGCCGAAGGGCGCGACCCACTGGAGCTGCCGGAGTATGGCCGCGGTCACCGGCGTGAGCCACGACACGGTCAACCGCATCTGGCGAGACCACGGCCTCCAGCCCCACCGGGTGGAGACGTTCAAGCTCTCCAATGACCCGCGCTTCATCGAGAAGCTGACCGACGTCGTCGGCCTCTACCTCAACCCCCCTGATCGAGCCGTCGTCCTGTGCGTCGACGAGAAGTCTCAGATCCAGGCTCTCGACCGAACCCAGCCGGGGCTGCCGCTGAAGCCCGGCCGCTGCCAGACCATGACCCACGACTACAAGCGCAACGGCACCACCACCCTGTTCGCGGCGCTCAACGTCCTCGAAGGGACGGTGGTCGGACAATGTCTGCCCCGCCACCGTCATCAGGAGTTCCTGCGCTTCCTGCGCCGCCTTGATCGAGAGTTCCCCAAGCACCTCGACCTGCACCTGATCCTCGACAACTACGGGACCCACAGCCATCCCAACGTCAAGACCTGGTTGGCCRGCAATCCCCGCTTCCACCTGCACTTCACGCCGACCTCGTCGTCATGGTTGAACCTGGTCGAGTGCTGGTTCAGCGCATTGACCACCAAGCGGATCCGCCGCGGCTCGTTTGTCAGCGTGCCCGACCTGATCGCCGCCATCAGGGAGTACATCGGCGTGAACAACCGGGACCCTCGTCCATTCATGTGGACCGCCTCGGTACAGGACATCCTTGAGAAACTCAGTCGTTGTCGACTCATTTCACAGACGGACCACTAGGAGATGGTATTTCCGGTGCCTCGAGGACCTCGGTGGTGCACGCACCTGACGATCGTGTTGACCGTGGTGATCATCCTGCTCGTGCCGATGAGCGGACGAGTGGCGCGGGTGGTTGCGGGGGCGTCCGCCGCCGCCAGCAGCGTCGAGTCGGCGGTGATCCACCTCGACCGCTACCGGAGCGATCTCTCGCCCACATCGGTGAGCACGTCGCTCGAACAGGTTGCCAGGTTCCGCTGGCCACTGCCGGGCCTCATCACCCAGGGCTTCGGACCGTCATCACTCCCCATGGAGCCGAGCGTCAGGATCGGTCACCGGTCCTATCCGCACTTCCACACGGGAATCGATATCGCCGCGCCCTTCGGTGCGCCGGTCGTCGCGCCAGCCGGCGGCATGGTGGAGTACGCCGGATGGGCGGGGGGGTACGGAAACAGCGTGGTCGTCGTCCATGACGGGGGGATCCGCACCGTGTTCGGCCACCTCAGTCGCGTGCTTGTCTCTGAGGGCCAGCATGTGGACACCGGCGCCGTTCTCGCACGCGAGGGGTCGACGGGAGCCTCGACGGGCCCGCATCTTCATTTTGGGCCTCCCGGCATGGATGTGGGTCGGGATTGGGAAAGTCACCAG
>JRHI01002937.1_pt1 | contig 10806 bp, 9 predicted proteins | sample 215371 | NCBI WGS metagenome assembly JRHI01 (sample SAMN02929681, study PRJNA255918) | sediment metagenome | biome: cave system; feature: Ice Cave; material: Sediment; isolation source: sediment from deep within a dark volcanic ice cave with no known source of... ... | reverse complement strand
GCGCCGTCGCTCGCGGTGACGGGAACATATGCGCATCGTCGCGCGCAGCTCGACGCGCGCGGCAGCGCCGCCCGCCGGGAGATCCTCTCGGTGAAGGCCGACCTGCCTGTCGACCTCACCCTTCGCCCCGTGCGCGAACGCATGCTCGACGATTCGCTCACCGTCAGGATCCGTGCCGACTCGGCAACCCTTGTCGGTCTCGAGGCGTTGGTTCCGCATGTGGAAGGCCTCGCCGGCACGCTCTCGGCCGACCTCCTCGTGCGCGGCACGCGAAAGCAGGTCACCGGCGAAGGGACGCTCCGTATTCGCGACGGGGCCTTCGAGCTGCCCAAGTACGGCACCACCGGCCGGAACGTGATCATGGACGACACCCTCTCCGGCGACAGCGTGCGGATTCACCTGCGCATGTCCGACGGCGAAGGCCGCAACAACACGCTCAGCGCCAACGGCGCGTTCTGGCTCGCGGGAGGAACGTGGCGGGCGAACCTCACGAGCACCGGCCACGGCTTCCGGGTGATGGACGATCCGCTCCTCGCGCATATCGACGCCAGCTGGCTCGTCCATCTCACCGGTGCGCTCAAGCAGCCGACACTTGAGGGAAATGTCGAGCTTCCGACCGCGTTCTTCGTGCTCGGCCAGCAACGGCAGGTACGTCCCCTGCTCCGCGACAGCCTGAGCGCCACGGAGCGGTCACTCCGGGCGGCGAACATTTCGTCGCTCCGCGTAGTGCTGGGGAACGACGTCCGGCTCCGGTCACGCGACGCGAACGTCAAGCTGGCCGGCGACGTGGAGATCAACGGCCCGCTCGTCAATCCGTACGTGAGTGGCGAGATCTTCGCCGACCGCGGGACGTATCGCGTGAACCTGGGCGTACTGAAGCGCACCTTCCGCGTGGACAGCGGCACCGTCCGGCTGGCCGGCGACCTCAAGGAAAAGCCGGCGTCGCTCGACATCTGGACATCGTACCGGGTGCGGCGCCCGGACCAGGACGACGTCTCGATCGTCGCCCACCTGACCGGTACGCCGGACGCGCCGCGGCTCGAGCTCAGCAGCCCCGACCTGGGCTCCGCGGTGGCCCAGAGCGAAATCATCAGTTACCTGATTTTCGGCGCGCCGAGTTTCGCCCTCGACGGACGGCCCGGCCGGTCGACGGTCGGCACCGCGACGGCCGCGCTGGTGCCATCGATCGGCGGCGTGCTCGAGGGGCTCCTCGGCACACTGCTGCCGTTCTTCAACAGCCTGCAGGTCGCCACGATCGCGGGCAGCGGTCCGCAGAATCTCACGGTGAACCCGCTCGATGGCCTGCTCAACAGTTTCGCGCTGATCGCGGGCCGGCAGGTGGGCGCAGACGGGTTCCTCAATCTGTCCGGCGGGGTGTGCCGCGGCAGCCAGCTCGCGTCGGCGCAGAGCCCGCCCAGCTGGGCGGGGATTTCTGCGGAATACCGTCCCAAGTACCGGCTGTCCGCCGTGGCATCCTTCGACCCGGGTTCGTCACCATGCAACGGCCTCGGACGGTATCAGTTCGGCCTCGACCTGTTCCGCGAATTCAAGTTCTAACCGGTCACGACCCCAGGCCGAACACCTCCACGAAGGTCAGCCGGTTGCCGTCGGGATCGGTGACGATGAACTCCGTGGTTCCCCACGGCTTGGCGGCAATGTCGCCCGCCGGATCGATCACCCCCCGTTCCCGGTATGCACTGTAGAGGGCGCGGATTTCCGTTACCTCAATGCGGCAGGTCGAACTCCCCGGCAGCGCGACTTCGTCGGTGCGCCAGAAATGAATCTCGATGGCGTCGCGCCTGACCCCGCCGTAACTCCCCGCGTTGAAATCCATTTTGAAGTCGAGCATGTCCACGTAGAAATCGATCGCGCGGCGGACATTCACGACCGGCAGCATGGGAATGCCGCGGGCGAAGTACGGTGAGGAGGGCAAGGAGGCAAAGGCTGGAGATGGAAAGTCGGGGACAGAGACTGTTGAGGAAAACTTCGCCTTTCGCGCGGCGGCGGCAAGGCGCATCTTGTTGGCGGTCCTCTTGCCCTCACCCGGAGCTTCGATGCGACACGCCCTGCTTCCCGTCACCCTCATCGCCCTTTCCGCCGCCGCAGGTTGCCACAGCGCTGCGGGCCGTCCCGGCGCCGTCGCGTCGACCGCCCCGTCCGCGCAAGCCGCCCCGTCCGTGACCGCTTCGCGGCCCGGCCCCTGGCGGTCGCTCTTCGACGGCGCGTCACTCGGCGCCTGGCGCGGCTACAAGGAAGCACAGGTGCCCGACGGCTGGAAGGTCGTGGATGGTACCCTCGCGAAGGTGGGCCCCACGCGCGACATCATGACGCGCGACGAGTTCGGCGACTTCGAGCTCGAGATCGATTGGAAGATCGGGGAGGCCGGGAACAGCGGAATTTTCTACCGCGCCACCGAAGCGTACGACCGCATTTACTGGACCGGTCCAGAATACCAGCTGCTCGACGACGTGAAGGCGGACGACAATAAGACGCGGCTCACCTGTGCCGGCGCTGCGTACGGACTGTATCCCTCGCCCCCCGGACACCTGAAGCCCGTCGGCGAGTGGAACCGCACTCGCATCATCGCCAAGGGGTCCCACGTGGAGCACTGGCTCAACGACTTCAAGCTGCTCGAGTACGAGTTCTGGAGCCCCGACTGGGAGGCGAAGGTCAAGGCGAGCAAGTTCAGCGCGTGGCCCGGGTACGGGCGCGCGAAGCGGGGCCACATCGGCGTGCAGGGCGACCACAACGGCCCGCTCGCCCTGCGCAACGTCCGCATTCGGGAACTCTGACGATGGGGATCAAGGCCCGCCTGTCCGCCATGATGTTCCTGCAGTACTTCGTGTGGGGCTCGTGGTTCGTGACGATGGGAACATATCTCGGCGCCACACTGCACTTCTCCGGCACACAGATCGGGAGCGCGTACGGCGCCATGGCGATCGCGGCCATCGCGTCGCCGTTCTTCATGGGCATCGTGGCCGACCGCTTCTTCGCGAGCGAGAAACTCCTCGCCATTCTCCATATCGCCGGTGGCGTGGTGATGTGGTTTCTCTCGCAGCAGACCGACTGGGGCACGTTCTATCCGCTGCTCCTGCTGTACGCGCTCTGCTACATGCCGACGCTGTCGCTCACGAACTCGATTGCCTTTCACCACATCAAGGATCCCGCGCGCGAGTTCCCGCTGATCCGCGTGCTCGGCACCATCGGATGGATCGTGGCGGGTTTCGTGGTCGGCATAGTGCTCCACGCCGACGCGCTCGCCCTTCCCATGCAGCTCGCGGCCGGCGGCTCGATCGCCCTTGGGCTCTTCTCGCTGCTGCTTCCGCCCACTCCGCCGCGGGCCGCGGGGGCGCCGTTCAGCGTGCGCGACGCGCTCGGCCTGGATGCGCTGCAGCTCCTCCGGAACCCCGACTTCCTCGTGTTCGTGTTCGGGTCCTTCCTGCTCTGCATTCCACTGCAGTTCTACTATGCGTTCGCCAACCTGTTCCTGAATGAGATCGGGGCGCCCCACCCCGCGTTCATCCAGTCGTTCGGCCAGATGTCGGAAATCGGCTTCATGCTGCTGCTCCCCTTCGTGCTGCGCCGGTTCGGCATCAAGGTCATCATGCTCGTGGGCATGCTCGCCTGGTCGCTCCGCTACTTCGCCTTTGCCCACGGCAACTCCGGCGCGGGAATGGGACTGATCTACGCCGGCATCCTGCTCCACGGCGTGTGCTACGATTTCTTCTTCGTGGCCGGGCAGATCTACACCGACCAACGTGCCGGCGTGAAGATTCGCGCCGCCGCTCAGGGATTTATCAACCTCGTCACGAACGGCGTCGGCTATTTCGTGGGTGCCTCGGTGTCGGGCGCGGTCGTGACACGGTACGCCGCCGGCACGGCGACCGCAGCGACGCACGACTGGTACCAAGTCTGGCTCGTGCCAGCCTGGGGCGCGCTGGCGGTCTTCGCGCTCTTTCTCTTCCTGTTCCGGCCGCGCCAACCGGCCGCGGCGGGCCAGGCGTCCCCGTGACCATGAAGCGTTGAACGTTCTCGTTGAAGCCGCCGTCGACAGCTTTGCGGACGCCCTCGCCGCCGAGGGGGAGGGTGCGCACCGCATCGAGCTGTGCGGACCCCTGATCGACGGCGGCACGACGCCGAGCGCCGGGCTCATCGCCCGGTGCTCGGAGCGGCTCCTCGTGTCGGTGTACGTGCTGGTTCGGCCGCGCACCGGCAATTTCATTTACGACGACGACGAGATCGCGATCATGGCGAAGGACATCGCGGTCGCGAAGGAACTGGGCGCCGACGGCGTGGTGGTCGGCGCCCTCACCGGCCATGGCGACGTGGACGCCGACCGGCTCGCGGAACTGATTGCCGTGGCGGCCCCGATGCGCGTGGGCTTTCACCGGGCCTTCGACCAGCTGCGTGATCCGGCGGAGTCGCTCGAGCTGCTCGTGTCGCTGCAGATGGATCACATTCTTACGAGCGGCGGCGCGCCCACGGCGCTCGAGGGCGCGAGCCGCATCCGGCAGCTGGTGCAGCGGGCGGGTGACCGCATCGGCATCACCGCCGGCGGCTCACTGACGGCGCAGAACGTGCGCGGGCTCGTGGACCAGACGGGCGTGCGGACGGTGCACGGACGGGCATTTCGCGGATTGGCGAAGGCGGTGCTGGGCGCCTGATCGTGACCGGCCGGCGCTCGGTAAACGAACGGCGTGCCTCCCGGAATAATCGGCGAGCTCCGTGGAGCAGTCGGCACGCGCCGAAAAAACTCGGCAAGCTCCGTTCGACTGCCGTCGAACGACGGTCGACAACCGCCAAGCTCACGTGCAGAACCGGCACGCGCGGTTGAAGCACGGCACGCTCCGTTCCACGACCGCCACGGACTGCTGCACGATCTGCCCGGCCCCGTGATCCGCGCGGATGCTCGGTGACTCAGCTGCGTTGCTCGCGCACGCGACCGGCAGGTCCGGTGGCGGCACTCCGACGCTCGCGGCACCGGCTGCCACGCTCGCTCATCGCCCTGCCACGTTCGCTCGCCGCCGCGCCGCGCTCGCTCGCCGGCGCGCCAGGTTCGCTCGCCGCCCTGCCACGTTCGCTCGCCGGCGCTCCGCGTTCGCGTACGACGGTGCAGTGAGCGCCGTTCCGCTGCCGACGTCCCCGCGCGCGTCCGTCACGGGCGCTCGAAAAATAGACGGGCCCGCCACCACGGCGGGCCCGTCTTCCCTGCCTTACCGCCAGCGTGCGTGATGACTCCCCGCGACTGCTACGCGGCTTTTGCCGGCGCCTCCGTCGCCGGGACAGCCGGGGTACGTGCCGGGGCTGACGCCGTGACCACGGTGACCGGGTTCGCCGGTGGAGCGGACGGCGCCGCTGGTATCGTCACGGCAGTGTCCGCGGCCCGCGCCGTTGGCGACGGTACAGACACCGGCGCTGGAGCGGGTGCCGGTACGGCCACACTGGCCGGTCGCGCACCCCTGAGCGTCACGCGCTTGAGCTGGTTCCACTCGGCGAGCGCCGCCGAGTCCGAGCGGAGCCGCCGGTTGATGATGACCGACAGCGATAAGACGAGCTTTCGTCCCTCGGCGATGGCCTCTTCGATGCCCGCGGCCGCTCCTCGCCGGTTGGCCACCTGCTGGCCGCGCGAATCGACCGCCCGCTTGTAATCGCCGGCCACGGTGCGGAGTTGCTGCGCGAACTCCTTCGGCAGGCCACGCGCGACGAGTGTGGAGCTGAACTGCTCGCCCGATTTCGCCATCGCCTCTGCCGTGGCGAACAGCTTCTCGGTGGCGAGCTTGCCCTGCGGCATGCGAAGGGTCTCGGTCATGCGGACGACGTCGGGAATCGACGCCTTTGCCATGTCGGCCACCGGCTGCATGTGGTGCTTGATGAGCTCCACCCGCAGCATGCGGGCTTCGGCCGTGGCGCCCTTGCTGGCGCGACCGGCCGCTTCCTGCTCCGCGGCACGCTTGGTGATCTGCTGTACCACGACGCCCAGCGCGGTACTGTGCTGCACGAGCGGTGCATCGGCCTCGGCGGAGCCGGTCGCCAGCTCCGGGTGAGCGGCGAGCCAGCCCTTCATGCGACGGAACGCCTGAAGGGTCCTTTCCTCTACGGCTTTCATCTGAATTCTCCCAGTGGGTGGTTCTGAATACGCTTCCGTGAACACCGGACGCGATCCATCGCCAGCACCCCGGCTCGTCAGGCCAGAGTGAGGGAGCGAGGTGCGAGACTCCGCGTTGGCTCATCGCACGCGTGCGGCCGCGCGCGCGCAAGGCCAAGGCCCAAGTCCGGTGGGGTCCGTGCTGACGCGTGAACACCGGAATCCCGGTCGAGCTCGACTTCTTGTTACGCCAGAGCTTTCCGGTCTGGCTGGCACCGCCCGCGACTTCGCCCGGTCACGAACGACGCTAAGGCCGAACTGCCGTTCTGCGGTGCACACGCACGAGCGCTGAGGCTCGCCCCGCGATGGGTCAAAGAGGTGTGCGACCGCGTCGAGCAATTACAGTGGGCCGGAACGTCGGCAGCCTGAGGCGTGCGACGGGTAATTGTTCCCGCCTTCTCGACCCGCTGGTGACCCTAGTCAGTGCTCAAAGCTTTGTCAAGGGGTGGCGTCAATCTTTCCACCAGAAACTCAGATACTCCTGGTCTGCGAAGCTTTCCGGCGGCGGGCAAAGCCCACGAGCATGGCCAGGAGGTTGAGCGCCGCGCAGGCGGCCCCCACGAGAATCAGCCCCTTCGCCGAGCGGCGCAGGATGCTCAGCCGGTCGATGCCGATAAGCACCAGCCCGGCCTTCGTCGTAAGGAGTGTGGCCGCCGTCGAAAAGAGCAGGAGCTGCACGAGCAGCAACACCCGGTACCCCAGGCCGGCGTACAGCCAGTAAAAAGCCAGCCCGACCAGCAGCCAGGCGAGGATCCCCGTGCGCGTCGTCTGGCCAAGGGGAAGGTCGCGGATGAGCGGCACCACCAGCAGCGCGAGCGCCACCAGCATCAGGAAGAGGCGAATGCTGCCTCGCTCCAGCTCCGCAGGAGTCGCGTCGTCGGCCGCGCGCGGTGTGGTGGGATCGGTCACGCGTCTCACCCGCCCCCGGGCAGCACCGACCGCGCCACGAACCAGACGTTCGCCGGTCGCTCGGCCAGCCGCCGCATGTACCACTTGAACCACGCGCTCCCATAACTCACGAGCGTCTTCACCATCCGACCCTCGCCGCACATGCGGCGCTGGTCGGCGTCGCGAATGCCGTAGAGCATGTGAATCTCGTACTTGCCGTCGGCCACGCCGAGTTCCTTCGCGCGCGAGACGAGGCGGTTCAGCAGCCCGATGTCGTGCGTGCCGAAAATGGGCAGGCACGCGCCCTTCGACGCATGCTCGAGCATCCGCACGGACAGGTCGAAAAAGGCGAGGTCGGTGTCACGCTTCTCGGGAAAGGCCACCTCCGGCTTCTCGGCGTACGCGCCCTTTACCAGCCGGATCGTCGGCGATAGCGCGATCAGCCGCTCCAGATCGGAGGGTGTGCGCCTGAGGTACGCCTGCAGCGCGAGGCCCACCCGCTCGTACTTCGGCCGCAGCGTTTCGTACAGCGCGATGGTGCGGTCGACATAGCTGGAGTCTTCCATGTCGATCCAGAGTGTCGAGCCGGTGGCCATCGCCTTCGCGGCCAGCGCATCGAGGTGCGCCGCGCACGCGCCCGGCGAGAGATCGAGCCCGAGCTGGGTGGGCTTGATCGACACATGCCCCGGAATCGCGCGTTCCCTGATGCGGTCGAACAGGCCGAAGTAGTGGTCGCGAACGGCCGCGGCCTCTTCGAGCCGGGTAAGATTCTCGCCGAGCTGCGTGAACACCGTACCGCGGCCTTCGCGGGCGAGCTGTTCCGCCGCCCCGAGCGCGTCATCGGGAGACTCACCCGGCATGAACTTCCGGACCGCGCGTTTCACGAACTGACGCTGGCTGGCCTGGCGATTGAGGAAGCTGCTCTTCGCCGCGGCCAGCAGAATGCTTCGTCCCACGCCCATGATCAGGGCCTCCAGGTGCCTTGTGCCACTGCGGGGACGAATCGCGCGAGCCCCCTCGGCGGAAAATTTAGCGTCTTGCGCTGCTCCGCGCTCTGGTAGGTCGCCATGAGGAGCTTCACCACGTCGAGCCCGTCGTCCCAGGTGAGCAGCGGCGGTTCCTTGCCCAAGAAGACGCGCACGAAGTGACGGTCCTCGTTCGTGTAGCCGTAGGCGAGGTACTCCTCGGGCACCACCGGCATCACACCCTGCTCGGCGTTCTGCTTCTCCACCAGATCCTCGCCCGCGCGCCCGGTCACCTCGCGACTGAAGAAGAGCTGCAGCCCGCTGTCGAGCGAGTTCCACTTCATGGAGTACTCCGGGCCGAGCAGTTCGGCCGACAGACGGAGTCCGGCGCCGACGAAGCTCCAGCTCGTGGTGGCCTCACCGATCGCGATGCGGCCGTCCGGCGTCTCGAACTCGATCAACGCGCTCGCAAAATCTTCGGAGGGCGACGTGGCGTAGTCGGCGTGCATCGATCTCCGGAGCTTCCGGGCGTAGGCGGGGCGGGACCACTTGAGCGACGCGATGTGGCCGGTGACGCGCACCGGCTTCACCGTGGACAGTGGCTCGCCAGGCTGCGTGAGCAGGTATCGCACCACGAGCGCCGAATGACACATCATGTCGTTGAGCACGCCGCCGCCCTGCTCGCACCCATTCCAGAACCAGGGGGCGTGCGGTCCACTATGCTCCTCCGCCGCGCGCGCGAGGTAGGGGCGGCCCGTGGTCGCGGCGCCGCGCGCCCAGAGCAGCGCCTTGCCCGCCTCGATGTGGGGAGCGAACAACTGGTTCTCCAGGTACCCGGTGGGCACGCCGATGTCCTTTACGAGCGTGTGGATGTACTGCGCCTCGGCGACGGTTCGCGCCAGCGGCTTCTCGCAGGCGATGCCCTTGAGCGTGCCTTTACCCGATTTCACGGCACGAACAATTTCCTCGACGTTCGACACGCGCGCCTGGTTCGGGCCACAGATCCAGATCGCGTCTATGGCGGGGTCCGCGACCATCTCCTCGATCGTGCGATATGCCCGCGCGTTCCCGACGTCGATCGAGCGGGCGAGCGCGGCCGCCGCCGCGGCGTTCTTCGCGTTCGGACTCCATACGCCACGCACTTCGGCGTCGCGCACGCCGCGCCAGCCCTGCATGTGAAAGCGGGCGTTGTAGCCGGAGCCGATGAATCCTACGCCGAGCGAGTCCACAGTCGGCAGCGAGGGACGGGAGCGGAGGTCAGCGTTCCGCGTCGACGAGCGACTGATACACGAGCGTCGTGTACTTCCCCGCGACGTCGCTGCGGTTCGGCAGCTGGTTGATCATGAACATCACCACGAGGTGCGCGGCCGGATCGACGGCGTAGTTGCTGCCGTACGCGCCGCCCCAGCCGAAGGTGCCCGCCGCGGCCAGGCCGCTCGCACCGGTGCGCTCGACGGTCTGGAAGCCAAGCCCGAACCCCAGCCCGTTGGGCGAGTGGAGCGTGCCCACCTGGTTGTGGGTCATCAGCGCGACGGTGCGCGGGGCGAGCAGGCGATGGCCATCGAGCTCGCCGCCGTTCAGGATCATGCGCAGCAGGCGGCCGTAGTCGTGCGCCGTCGAGACAATGCCGGCGCCGCCACTGAAGCTGCGGCGCGGGCCGTCGACGTAATCGCCCTGCCCGAGCGCGCCGGCGGGCGCGGGATGCACCCGGTTCGTGCTGTCGCTCGCGTACACCGTCACAAGCCGCGCCCGCTTTTCCGGCGGCAGGAAAAAATAGGTGTCGCGCATGCCCAGCGGCTCCGTGATGCGCGTCCGGATAAACACGTCGAGCGGCATGCCGGAGGCGCGCTCCACCACGCAGCCGAGGATGTCGGTGTTGTACCCGTAGACGAAGGCGTCGCCGGGCTGCGCGACGAACGGAAGCGAGGCGAGGCGCTCCATCGTCTCGCATACCGGCTCGTTCTTGTCGGCGGTGTACCACCCCCGTCCCGCGGCCGGGCCCAGCCCCTTGGCGGCGTAGAGCGGCGCGACGAGCGCATCGGTGCCGTATGAAATGCCGGCCGTGTGCGTGAGCAGGTCGCGTATGGTGATGGCGCGCTTCGCGGGAACGATCGCCCGCCCCGTGTCGGTGCGTACCGCGACGGTGGTTTTCGCGAAGGACGGGATATAGCGGCTGACAGGATCGGACAGGTCGATCTTTCCCTCTTCCACCAGCTCGAGGACGGCAACGCTCGTGATGGCCTTGCTCTGCGAGGCGATCCGGAAAATCGCGTCTGGCGTCATTCGGCGACCGGCTTCCTTGTCAGCCCATCCGACGGCTCGCTCGTAGACCACTTGTCCGTCGCGCAGCACGAGTCCGACGGCGCCCGCGATGCTGCCCGAGTCCACCGCCTGCTGCAGGAACCGGTCGATACGCGCCAGGCGTTCAGCAGACGCGCCGGTGCCGGTGTGCGTGCCGCCGGCACGTGACCCGGCCGCTCGCGGGGCCGTGGTCGCTGGGCGGGTGGTCGTTGTCTGCGCACCAGCCACTGACGGCGCCGCGAGCACGAGTGGTGCGACGAGCGCAAACATCCGGAGCGACCGGCCCGCGTGTGGGGACATGAGCGAATGAGTAGGCATCAGAAGAGTCCCACCTTTCCTTTGACGGAATTGATGAGTTTCGCCGGGTCGTACCCGACGCCCTGCTTGAACACGAGTTCCACCCTGCGAATATCCTCGATGCGCGCGGACGGATCGCCGTTGACGACCACCAGGTCGGCCTGTTTTCCCACGGCGATCGAGCCCACGCGCGCGGCGCGGCCCAGGTAG
>JRHI01002936.1_pt1 | contig 10807 bp, 13 predicted proteins | sample 215371 | NCBI WGS metagenome assembly JRHI01 (sample SAMN02929681, study PRJNA255918) | sediment metagenome | biome: cave system; feature: Ice Cave; material: Sediment; isolation source: sediment from deep within a dark volcanic ice cave with no known source of... ... | reverse complement strand
GACGGTGGATTCCGCGAGGGCGCGCGCCACAACCCATCGTGCAGTTCGGTGAAGAGAAGGTGGCTGGAGCAATACACGCCGCGGCGGGAACGGATGACCCGTTTCAGTCGCTCATGCGCATCGTCGCCAGCTACCGGCGATCGCAGCTCGCGGCCTGGGACCAGATCAAGAACCAGGAGAGCGCCGACGGACCGTCCGCTCTGCGCCAGCTTCTGGCGAGGGCGGCGGCTTCTGTCGCCGAGCCCACCGCACCGGCCCCCAAGGTCTCCTGAATAGCCACCAGGGGTGACGGCGTTCCAGGAACCTTCGGCCCGTCAGCGGCGCCTCCGATGAGCACCAACTGGTGCAGATGGCAGCATTTCTATGCGCCGAGCCGCCTATTTGTTCAATTCATCCCATGCTTTTCATTCTTTTCGTTCAAGGTGCCGGCGGCGGCGCGGGGTGTGGCGTTTGAGGAACCCGCGCGGGGCGGGGGAAGGGCTGTCACTGGGGCGCTCGCGGCGCCGGGACGTGGCGTCTGAGGGAACTCATCCGTGGCATCCGGGGAACCCGATCAAACTCCACCGAGCGTGCACCGTCGACTCAGCCGTCGGTCTTCCGTCGAGGCTATCTCCATCGATTTCACAATCGCCCTCGCTGCGCGAGGCCAGACCTCACGGGAAAGAGAACCGGAGCATTTTTTCTCACCACCTCCAGACCTCGGACGATTTCTATACGATCGCCCGATGCAGCGCCCGCTCTCCGGTCTCCCACTCCAGGGAACCGATGGCGACGCTCGTCTGTTCGTAGGAAGGGAGGAGCTTGTCAACAGGTGCGCCCTCGCGGCAGCACTTGGAGCCAATGTCCTAGTCGTCGGCCCCCCTGGCATCGGCAGGTCTTCCACGCTCCACCAGGTCGAACGCCGGCTGCGCGCGTCCGGCGTGGCCTGCGTCTGGGTCGACGGAGCGGGCCTCGACGACCCGGGTGACCTCTTGCTGATAACGCTCACGACGCTGGGGGTGACGGTCGCCTCCTCGGCTGGCAACCGCGTCCCCTCGCTCCTGGCCGCTGTACCTCGCCGCGACGAGCAGGTATGCCTTCTCATCGACGATCTCGAGGCCACTGCCAACCGGGGTCTCTTCGGCCAGTGGCGGCAGCACATGTGGCGTCTCAACGCGCAGGTCGTTGCCACCGCCGCCGGTGACGATGCCGTGCTCCACCTCGAGCACGGTGCGGACGCATGGTGGGAGGAGGTGTACGAGATTGAGGGCCTGACTCCGGAGGAGGCCTCCGCGATGATCTCGCGGCGAGCTGGATCCGCGCAGAACGTGCCCACCGACGCCGAGATGTGGATCCGAGATGCCGGTGGATCACCTCGCGAGCTCATGCGGATGCTCCGGTCCCACATGATCACCGCGGCTGATAGCCAGGCGGTTCACCGGCCCCCAGACGCTGCGATCTGGTCCCAAACCGATTCGGCGTCCGTCGACGAACTCTCGGGCGTCGAGCACAAGCTCATGGCCCTGATCCGCGAGCGGGGACACTTCGCCGTCGCTGACCCCGACGACCGCGGAGCCGCGGGCCTGTCGCAGCCAGCAGCGTTTCGCGCCGTCGGCCGCCTTGCCACTCGCGGCCTGGTGGTCCGGCGCGAGGAGAGGACCGGCGGCCGCGGCCGGCCCAGGATCGTCTACTACCCGACGCTGGCGGAAGCTCGGTAGGGGAGAGGCTTCTGACAGATGATCCCGGCGCCTGCCCGCGGCGGGGCTGTGACGCGGTGGCCGGGTGCTACCGAGCCGAGCGCCGGTTCGCGGCTTCGCCGCGAGCTCGCTTCGCCTCCCCACCCGATAGCCCCTCTTCGAGACTGTTTTTGAACGTAGAGCGACGCTCCGCCGAAGCTGAATAGCAGCCCTATTCACAACGGTGGTGCTTGAAGTATCACCCCGACGACGCTAGGATTGCCCCCGGTATACGAGCTACTTACCCACGCGACCCCCGGTGAACTCGCCGCCCGCCCCCCGAGACCGGGTGACATGCAGCCCCTGGACACCCGGCTCATCCCCACCCCCGCCCCGGCTGACGGCCGCGCCGTCATCACGGCCCGGAATATGCATGGCTGTTGCCTCCGAGGAGGACACGGCCGATGAGCACGGTCCACGGTGCCAGCGGTGCCGCGTCGTCCTCCGGACGGACGTTTCTCAACGATCACCGACGCTGGGTCGCGCTGGCAGTCGCCGTCCTGGTGGCCGCCTTGGTCGTCGGCACGGTGCAGCTGGTGCGGTCCCGACAGTCGGCCCCTGCGCCGGCGCCGGGTCAGCAGGCAGTCGTCCCACCTGTGACCGCGTCCGCCAGTCCGACCGCTACGGCCGCCCCGACGCCGACGCCGAGCCCCACCTTGGATCCGGAGGTGGCGGCCATCCTCAAGGCCCACGCCGATGCCAACGCAGCCGGCCTGCACGCCGCCGCGATCCCAGACCCGAACGATCCGCTCCTCGTGCAGACGATGACGTACATCGCGTTCTCGGACCTCAAGAAGAACCTCATCGTCCACCGCGCCGAGGGCATCGTGATAAAGGGCGACCGCCAGTTGCTGCACCCGCAGGTCATCGCGATGACACTCACCACGGCGACCGTGGTCGACTGCGAATTCTCGACCGAGGTGCCGTATTCCCTGGCCACGGGCGAGCCCATCGCTGGTGCCTCCGCCACGCAGCCCGGGGCGTTTTTCGCCTCTACTAGCTACTTCGTGATGGTCGACGGGGTTTTCAAGCTATCCCGAGTGAAGTCGGAGATAAACGCATGCAGCGGATAGCTGCTGCCGCGGTGGCCGCGACCATCGTCGCGCTGGGGGCCCCAGGGCTGGATGCGCAGGTCGCGTCGGCAAGCAATCCGCCCGATCCGGGGTGCGGCCTCTATGTTGGAAGCGACAAGACGATTATCAACCTCGGCGCCTGCAGCCCCGGCAGTACCCCCACGCCTGATGCTCAACCGCTTTCGACGCCGGTGTGCACCTCCGCTCCGGTCTCTGGGAGCGACACGGCTGGACTGCTCAACAGTGATCCAACCATCGGCGTGACTATCAGCGGCGATTCCGGGACCGGCACCTGGTACCTGGTCACCTGCGGAAGCGCGAGGTCACTGGTCTACGTCGGCAAGGGCCAGCCCGCACCCACAGGACCGAGCCCGGCGGTGCTGGCGCAGTGGGCGCTTGCGAAGATGCGCCTCATCGCCCCCACACTGGCGATGGCGCCACCCACGATCCAGCTGGTCAACTTTCCCGACTGGCTTGCAGTCGATGCAGCGAACTGGAAGCCGATCTCAGCTAAGGCGACCGCGGGCCCTGTGTCCGTGACGGCCGTGGCCCAGCCCGTGTCGGTGTCCTGGGATTTCGGCGGCGCCGACCAGGTGGTCTGCGCGGGCCCCGGGACGCCCTGGAACCCCTCCATCGACACCGCCCTGCAGCATCCGGATTGCAGCTACACCTGGCGCCACGACTCGTTCGATGCGCCCGGCGGACGGTACAACGTCACGGCGCGCATCAATTACAAGGTGACCTGGACAGCGACCGGGGCACCCGGTGGCGGAGACCTCGGGACGATCGCCGGCGACCCGGCCCAGCAGCCCGTGTCGGTGGTCGAGTACAGGGTGGTGAACGGCGGATGAAGACCGCCACCCGACCTCCGCCGGCTGCTGGCAGGCAGTCGTCCAACGGCACTCACCGAGCTCCCGTTCCCACGGTGCGAGCGCCCCGTCGGCGCGTGCAGTTCCCGATGGTCGTCCTGGGCTTGGGCCTAGTCGTGCTGATGATGCTGGTCGCGGCTGTCGTCTACGTCCACGGCACCAGCCGCAAGTCGGTGATCGCAATGCAGCGGGACGTGTCCGCCGGGCAGATTCTTAAGGCGAGCGACTTCCAGACCGTGAACGTTTCGACAGATGGAAACGTCCAGCTCGTCCTGGACACAGAGGAGAGCGGTCTCGTCGGTCGTCCGGCCGCAGTCCCGCTGCGGGCCGGTTCGATACTCTCCCGCAGCCAGGTAGGCGTACCGTCGGGAGCGGCTCCGGGGACCGTGGTCATCGGCCTCCTGTGCAAGCCAGGGCAGTACCCGCCATCGATCATGAGCGGTCAGCGAGCTGGCATCTACGTCTCCTCGGTCGGCCCTGGGGGTGCGGCACCGGCGGCGAGCGGGGGAGCGATCCCGACCGCGGCGATTCCCGCGACGGTGCTGGCGGTCGACCAGCCACCCGACCTGGCGTCGAGCGGCGTAGTCCTCACCTTGAGCGTGCCGGCAGATTCGGCTGCCGCAGTCGCGAGCGCGTCGCGTTCGGGGCAGATCACGATCGTCCTCCTCCCATCCGGCAGCTGAGCATGGCGCTGTGGGGCCTGGCCTCGGTGCGGCGCAGTCCCGGCGTCACCACCCTGGCTCTGGCGACCGGTGGGAACTGGCCAGCGGCTCGCCGGGCCGTCGTTGCCGAGCTTGATCCCTCCGGCGGAGACATCGCCCTCCGGTTCGGCCTTCCCCCATCCCCTGACATCGGCACCCTGGCCGCCGAACTTCGCCCCGGGGCCGCAGTTTCTGGCGGAAGCAGCCTGCTGCTGGACCACTGCCAGCGGCTCCCAGGCGGCCTCGAGGTGCTGATCGCCCCGCCGTCGCCGGGCATGGCGCGCATGCCGCTGGACGTCCTCTCGAACACCCTCGTCACGCTCGCAGGGCACGCCGGGGTCGACATGCTGCTGGACTGTGGTCACCTCGAGAGTGCCAGCCACCGGACGTCCGCGGCTGAGGGCGGGTCGACCGGCACGGTCACCGCTGTCGAGCGTGGCCCAGCTGTGGCCGGCCGGACGGCTGTCGCTCGGCTGCTCGAGCAGTGCGACCAGGTCGTCCTCGTCACGCGTCCCGCCTGGACAGATCTCGTTCACGTCGACCAGTGGAAGGCCGGGCTGGAGTACCTGCAGGTGCCGGTCGCCCTGGTGCTGACGGGCCGTGGCCGATTCGGCGCCCGCGAGGTTGAGTCCGCCCTCGGTCTCGAGGTGCTGGCCGTCGTCCCGGAGGACCACATCGGCGCTGCGGTCGTCGCCGGTGAGCGCAACGCGAGGCGGCCCGGCGGTCTGCCGCTGATGCGGGCGGCTCGCGAGCTGGCGACCGCGCTTGTCGGCCGCCTGCCCGTGCCCATCGACGTGACGGCGACCGAGGGCGACCTGCCGGAGCCGAGCTCGCCGTTCGCTGGGGTCCATCGGGCATGAACGCACTCATCGACACGGCCCACACAATGGTGGCCGCGCGCCTCCGGGAGTGGGTCGAAGAGCAGCATTTCAACGATCACCCTGTCACGGACAGGGCTGAGCGTATCCACGCCGAGGTCCTGGTACGGGAATGGCTCCGCGCCTACACCGCGAGCTGCTATCAGCAGTCCTCACCGGCCCTGACAAGCGATGAGGAGGCAGCGCTGACCCGGGCGGTCCTCAACCGCCTCTTCGACCTGGGCGTCCTTCAGCCGTACCTCGACGACCCCGAGGCGTCGCTGATCACCATCAACGGTTGCGACCGGGTGTTCCTGAAGCTCGTCGACGGAACCACGGTCCGCGTCCCACCGGTGGCGGAATCGAACGCGGCGCTGGTCGACATGGTGCGGCGCCTGGCCGAGACCCAGGGATCAGCAGAGAAGCGCTGGGACCCGGGAGCTCCGTCCCTCGACCTGCGCCTTCGCGACGGCAGCCGTCTCCACGCCCTCATGGTGGTCGCTGACCAGCCCACCGTCACCATCGTCAAGCGGCGGCTGCGCAACCCATCGCTCGACCAGCTCTCGGAGTTGGGCTCGCTCATTCCCGACAGTCGCAATCTGCTGGAGGCGGCCACGCGAGCCGGGACCAGGCTGATCTTCTCCGGCGGCCCTGGTGTGGGGAAGACAACCCTCATGGACGCGCTGAAGTCGATTCTTGGCGACCTCAGAATCATCAGCATCGAAGATCCCCCGGAGTTGATCTACGACCCTGCCCTGCAGCCACAGGTGGTTGTCCTCGAGCCGCGGCCTCCCAACGTGGAGGGAAAGGGCGAGGTGACCTCACGGCAGCTCGTGATGTACGTGAAGCGCATGCGGCCGGACGTCCTCATCTTCGGCGAGGTTCGAGGAGACGAGGTCATCCCCATGCTCAACGCGATGGGCACGGGCGTTGTGGGAGCTGCGATGAGCTCCGTGCACTCGGACAGTTCGGCGTACACCTGCACCAGCCTGCAGACGCTGTGTGCCCAGTCGCGCGAGGCGCTCTCTCTGGAATCCAGCGCCCTGCTGGTCGCCGGTTCTGTGGACCTGATCGTCCACTGCGACATGGTGGTGCGCGATGACGGCACGGAGCACCGGTGGGTCAGCTCGATCCGCCAGGTCGTGGGAGTCTCGAAGGGGGAGGGGGACCCGGGCAGATCGGTACTCACCGACGAGGTGGTGAGCGTTGGCGAGCACGGACGGCTGACCAAGCCAGTCAAGCGCCTCAAGCCGGGACTTCGCGAGAAGCTGGAGCAGTTCGGGTACTACGGTCAGCTCGCGCTCGTGTCGGAGGGCGACTGGCAGTGATCGTGCTGATGATGCTCGCCGGCGCCGGTGCCGGCGTCGGGCTGCTCCTCGTCATCCTGGGTCTGCGGGGCGCCGATGACCAGGTCGAGCCGAGGGCTCCGCGTCGCGTCCCGACGGTCTCGCTCGAGCAGAGGGCGGTGAGGCTGATGGCGGTGGCGATCGCCGCTGTGATCGTCGGCGTCGTGACGCGCTGGCCGGTGGCCGCCGTGTTCACACTGGGGACTGGACTGATGCTGCCGCGTCTGATCTCCGACCGCGGAAAGCAGCAGTTGCAGAAGGCCGTCCGCGAGGCGGTGCCGGTCTGGCTGGAGCAGATGCGCGGCACCCTGCGCGGCAGCGGCCAGGGGATCCAGACGGTGATCCGCGTCACCGCGCCGGTCGCGCCCGCCGCCATCCGCGCCCACGTCATGGTGTTGGCCGACGACCTCGACCGGCCCCGGGCGGACGTCGGCGCAGCGTGGCGCCGCTTCGCCGAACGCGTCGGAGACCCCACCTGCGAGATGGCCGTCGCCGGCCTGCAGATGCAGCACGGTGAGGGTGGCCTGGGCGTCATGCTGGGATCGATCGCCACGACGGCGCGTCGCGATGTCGAGATGCGGGCACGGATCGAAGCCGGTCGAGCTCGCCAGCGGTTCACGCTCTGGTTCGTCGTGGGCCTCACGCTGGCCGTCTGCGTGGCTCTCAAGCTGTTCAACGGCGCCTACCTCGATCCCTACGACATCACCCAGCCGGACGGCCAACCGAGTGCCGTCGGCCAGTTGGGTCTGGCGGTGGTGGCCGCATGCTTCGGTGGCGGCATCTGGTGGGCGGAGCGGATCACAGCCGACGTGCCCGTGCCCCGGTTGTTCCGTCCCAGCGGCGAGAGCCCGACGTGATTGGTGCGCTGGCGATCGGTGCCGTGACCGGCCTCGGCATGTGGCTGGTCGTCTACGGCGTCTGGCCACCCAGACCCTCCCTGGCTGCGGCTCTGCAGGCCCTCGAGCCGGCGCGACCGGCGCTGACCCCCATCGTCGCCCCCGCCGCCGAGGACACGGCGGGGTTCATGGAGCGGCTGGGTCGTCCTCTGGCGCGTGGACTGCTGCGCTGGACAGGGGAGGCGGACTGGATCCGCAGGGGATCACTGTCAGCGGACCTGGCGGTCCTGGGTCGGACCCCGGACCGCCATCTCGCCGAGAAGCTGGCCGCTGCCGTCGGTGGCCTCTTCCTGCCGACGGTGGCGATGTTTCCACTCATCGCCGCCGGGGTCGTCCCCCCTCTGGCGGTGCCGCTGGGGCTGGGCATCCTGATGGCGGTGGCCGGCTTCTTCGTGCCCAACCTGGCGGTTCGCGACGAGGCACGCAAGCGACGCCGCGAGGTCCGGCATGCCCTGGCGGTGTTCACCGACCTAGTGTCCCTCTCGCTCGCCGGCAGCAATGGGGTGGAGACTGCGCTCGCCGACGCCGCCCAGATGGGGGACGGGTGGGCATTCACGCAGATCCGACGCGCCCTGAACAGCGTGCGCTACACGCAGGAGGCGCCCTGGGCTGCGCTCGCACGGCTGGGCAAGGAGCTGGGTGTCGAACGCCTCGAGGAGATGGCCCTGGGCGTCAGCCTGGCGCTCGAGTACGGCGCCGAGGTGCGCCTGGCCCTGCTGGAGCAGGCCAGCTCCATGCGCAGCCAGCTCCTCGCCGAGTCGGAGCGCGACGCCGGCGTCGCCACGGAGGTGCTGAGCCTGCCCGTGGTGTTGCTGGTCGTGGGTTTCCTGCTCTTCATCGGGGTTCCGGCCATGATCCGCCTATTCACGATTTCATCCATCCACCACTGAGGAGGCCCTGGAATGTCCGAGCATCAACTGCTGCATCGGTTGATGGCCATGTGGGTGCAGCTGCGGGAGCGACTGCGGGACCAGCGCGGCTACACCACCGAGACCGTGGCGATGACCGCCGCCCTCGCGACACTGGCGATCGCCGTCGTGGCCGCGCTGTCGCTCATCGTGCTCCGGGTCGTCAACGGCATCACCGTCTGATCGGAGACGGGGCATGGCAACGAGGACGGCGGCCCGACGGAACCAGCGTGGCGCTGGGGCGCTCGAGGTCGCCGTCGTCATGCCCTTGGTCCTGCTGCTCATCCTGACCGTCGTGCAGATGACCATGTGGCAGCACGCGCAGCACGTGGTCGAGGCAGCGGCTCAAAAGGGCCTGGAATCGGCGCGCGTCGAAGGTGGCACCGCCGGCGGCGGCACCGCGGCAGCCCAAGCGGCGGTGACACGGCTCGGGGACCAGGTGGTCGTCGATCCGCAGGTGTCTGTACGCGCTGTCGCAGGTGGCGTCCAGGTTGATGTCGACGGCACTGCCATCTCAGTGGTGCCGTTTATCCGTCTGCCCGTCCATGCCGTCGCGCAGGGACCCGTCGAGCACGTGATCCCGCCGCCATGACGCGCTCCTGGACCACGCACCACGCCCGCCGGCATCAGCGAGGCTCGGCGGCGCTCGAGTTGGCCATGGTGGCTCCCATCGTCGTCTTCGGCCTGGTGGATCTCACCGTCGCGGGCGGTCGTGTCAACGACAGCCAGGCCCGGGTTGACAGCGCTGCACACGCGGCGGCTCGGACTGCCACGCTCTACGGGACGCCCGCGGCGGCTGCTGCGGCCGCACGGCGAGAGGCGGCGGCGAGTCTCGGGCAGGCGCGCTTCAGCTGTCAGAACATGTCGGTCCAGACGGACACCAGCGGGTTCCGCGCCGGTGGGACGGTCCGGGTCGTGGTCTCGTGCGACGTGGCGTTCACAGACCTCAACTTCGTTCCGCTCCCGGGTTCCAAGACGGTGTCGGGTGACGCCGTCTCGGTGGTGGACACCTATCACGAAACCACGCCATGACCAGGTACCGGCAGCGTGGTCAGATCACCGTCTTCCTGGTCGGTGTCTTCGTGGCGCTGCTCCTGATGGCGGGTCTCAGCATCGACGGGGGGCGCGCCCTGGCGGGGCGGTCGCGCGCCATGGACGAGGCGGAGCAGGCGGCGCGAACCGGCGCCCAGCACCTCACCAGCGGTTCCCTGCTGGGTCAGCAGACGGCAACCGTGGATCCTGCCAGTGCCGTCCAGGCGGCGCAGGCCTACCTGCGCGCCACCGGCGACACGGGCGAGGTGACCGTGAAGGGGAATCGGGTGCTCGTGACCGTGCACGCCGTGGTCAACACGGCCATCCTCAACCTCGCCGGGGTTAGCACCATCACAGTCACCGAGGACGGCTCAGCGCTGGCGGAGCCGGGCAGGCAACCCGCGCCATGACCGCATTGCGCCGCGTCGCCGCCGGGGTTGCTGCTCTCATCGGGCTGGCGATCCTGGTCGTCGGCGTGCCCGTCCTGCTGATCGTGGCGGCAGGCTGGCCGCTACCGCACTCGTGGCCCAACTGGTCAGACGTCAGCGTGCGCCTGTCCACGCCGGGGGTCCCCGACGTGTACATCGTCGACGCCCTGGCGATCGTCTGCTGGGTGGTGTGGCTGGACCTCACCAAGGCGGTCGTCACCATCGGCCGCGACGAGGCGATGCGGCTCCGAGGACATAGCGTTCCGCCGCGCCGGCGAGCCGTGAATCCGGCCGCCCAGTGGATGGCAGCTCAACTGGTCGCCCTCATCGTGATCGCCCTGGCGACTCTCGGTTCGCGATCGTCAGCGGGATCCCGCGCCACCGCGGGCCCGGGTGCGCTCGCGGCCGCACTGGCCTCGCCGACAGCGGTGCAGCAGACGGTCCGGCTTGAGTCACAGGTCCATCGCACCGCGCTCTCGGGGTCCCCGCCGGAGGCAGCTGCTCCAATCGCGACGGCGACCCCTCATCACACCCACACCGTGGTCAGCGGGGAGTCTCTCTGGGTCATCGAGGGGGAGGAGCATGGAGATCCCACAGGATGGCCCAAGCTCTGGAATCTGAACAGCCGTCGCCTCGAGCCCGATGGCCGCATCTTTGATGACCCGAATCGGATCTGGCCAGGGTGGTCGCTGGAGATGGGGGAGGGGCCCGTGCTCCCAGATGCCAACGCAGCGCCTGCTGCCACGGCCAGCCAGGTGGCACCATCTGCGGCGGCCCCATCCGCACCAGCTCCGGTAGCGACGCCTGCACCGACCGCGGCAGCTCCGGCGTGCACACCGCCGGCCACCCCGGCGCCGGTGGCGACACCCGCGCCCGCATCGCCGGCGCTGCCGGGCCCCGCCGCGCCGGTTGCGGCGCCGACGTACACCCTACGACCCACCGAACAGCCACCAGCGCCCAGTGATGGAAGTGGCCAGCACCT
>JRHI01002935.1_pt1 | contig 10809 bp, 7 predicted proteins | sample 215371 | NCBI WGS metagenome assembly JRHI01 (sample SAMN02929681, study PRJNA255918) | sediment metagenome | biome: cave system; feature: Ice Cave; material: Sediment; isolation source: sediment from deep within a dark volcanic ice cave with no known source of... ... | reverse complement strand
GACCAAGCGGTGAGCCTCAAACATGTTGACAGCAGTGGTCCGGGAACTTCTCCTTCAGCCGATCGAAGTAGGGTTCCGCCGCGTCCCAGTCGTCGGGATTCTCCGAGCGCATCCGCGCCGCGCTGGTAGAGCGTCTCGGCGCTGACCGGCCACAGGCCCCAGACGATCAGGCCAACCGTCAGCAGAAACAGGGCCAGCAGCACCAACGGGCGGTTCAGGAAACGCCGCAGCGGTCCACCCTGCTTCTCACCTTCCAGCTCCTTTCGCATCAGCCGGCTCATGAGCGTCGCCGGCCCCGGTCCGCGCTCTGGGATGTCGGCCTCCGCCCTGCCGGTGGCTCGTCCCGTGGCAGCGACGTTCGTGTTGCGGACCTTCGCCTCCAGTTTGCGGCGGATCCTCTCGAGTTGGCGGTGCAACACGCCAGCATCGGCCGGCCGATGAGCCGGGTCCTTCTCCAGCAACTGACAGATGACCTCGTTCAGTGCGTGCGGTAACTCTGGTACCAGCCGCTGTGGCTGCTCGAACTGCGCGAAGCGGTGCTTGTGCAACAGTTCAACGGGACTCTCCGCCTGGAATGGCGGCTTGCCGACCAGCAGCGCGTAGAGCACGACGCCAAGCGAGTAAAGGTCGCTGCGCTTGCCGGCAGGTTTGCCGACGGCCTGCTCCGGCGACAGGTACTCGGCGGTGCCGACCACGCCGCCGGTGGCCGTCAGGTGCGTTGTAGCGAACACCTTGGCGATGCCGAAGTCGGCCAGCTTGACGATGCTGCCGGTGGAGGGTGCGTCGGGACCGTTCGGGGCCGGCAGGGTGCGGAGGAGGTTCGACGGCTTGAGGTCGCGGTGGATGATGCCGCGATCGTGTGCATGCTTCAGGGCCGGGCAGATTTGCAAGGCCAAATCAAGTACGTCGGTCCAAGGCAACCGGCGCTGTTCGAGCAGCAATTCCTCAAGGTTGGGGCCCGCGACGTATTCCATGACGTAGTAGAAGACATTTTCCTCGTCGCCGGACTCGTAGAAGCGGACGATGTTGGGATGGTGCAGCTGGCGGAGGATCTCGATCTCTCGGCGGAAGCGGGCGATGAAGCCAGCGTCCTGGGCCAGGCCAGCGGCCAGCACCTTGACCGCCGCCTGGCGGGCGACCTCGACCGGAATGGTGCCGGCCGGCGCCGCTTCATGGGCCAGGTAGACCGAACCCATACCGCCCTGCCCCAGTTCTCTGTCGATGATCCAGCTGCCCAGCCGCGCACCGATCATGCCCGAACCACCCGTCGTGTTGTGGGAAGAATCGTGGTCTGTCCAGCATATCCCATCGAGAGACGGCTTCCCATATACAATCGGTAGGAAATCGCGGAGGAGAATCACATGCGTACCGCGCTCTTGCTGATCGCGCACGGCAGCCGTCAGGTCGAGGCGAATGCCGACCTCTACCACGTCGCCGCCGCCATGCGGCAGCGCGGCGGCTTCACCCTCGTCGAGGCGTCCTATCTGGAACTTGCCGAACCGGATATCGATACCGCTGCGGCCGGTTGCGTCACTCAGGGAGTTGAGCGCGTCGTGCTGCTACCGTACTTTCTCTCCGCCGGTATCCACGTCCGCCGCGACCTGACCGCGGCCTGCCAGCGTTTGGCGGAACGCTATCCGCACGTCGTCTTCCGTCTTGCCGAACCACTCGGATTGCACCCTGTGCTGTTAGACGCGATCGCCGACCGGGCACGCGAAGCGGAGGGGGAGAAGATGGGGTGACCCCGGAGCTTGGCTAGTAGAGTGGCCAGTGAAGGCGCTTTTCACTGTCGGGGTTCCGGACTCCCTTGACCTCGAATTTGCGGGCTAGTGGCTAGCAAAGAGGCTTTTCACTAGCCACTAGCCACTCTTCTGTGCCAGGGCGTATACCTCCTCGGCATCGAGCACCTGGTCGTTGCTCTCGAACAGCCGGGCAATAGCCGCTTTGTGGATCTTCATTTTCGTTTTCCCAACGCCGAGTGCGCCGAAGCAGACGACGCCGTCCTGCACGATCGCGTCGGCATGCGCCTCGACGCCTTCGATGCCGAGCGGCAGCACCGCGTTGAGGTCGATCAGCACGCGCGCGTCGGGACAGGCGGCGCGGGCAGAACGTGGTAGCAGCACCACACCGGCCGCTCCCGCCGCGACCACGAGTGTCCGTCCCGCCAGCGCGGCACGCAGTTCGTCGGCGCTGCCGGTGGCGACGGCCTCCAGGCGAGCCGCGGGTATCTTGGCGCGGATCGCGTCGCAAACAGCCGTCGAGCGGGCCTGCTGGCGCGAAGCGACGCGCACCTCGGCGCCCTGACCGGCCAGCAGGCGCGCGACGCGCTGACCGACGGGACCCGTGCCGCCGAGCACCAGGGCGCGCGCGGCAGCCAGATCGAGGTGGCCCGCGGCCGCGCGCACCGCGGCGGCGGCGGTGGTGTTGGCGCCGTTGCCGTCGAGTAGCACCGACACGCGCAGACCGAACTGCGGGAGCATGTGCCGCAGCGCCTCGGCCAGTAGTTTCTCGCCGGCCGCCACGTCGCTGCCGCCGATGAAGAGGGCGGTGTGTTTCAGGTCCTTCGGGCCGCGCGTGAAGATGGCTCCATGGACGAGGTCGCGCACCTGCTCGGGCTTGACCTGGCCGTGCCGAAACAGGACGTCCGCGCCGGCGTCCACGGCAACCACACCATCGAAGACGCTCGCCTGCGGATCGCTGTCGAGTTGGATCAGGATTCTGCGTTTGTCCATGGTTTGCAACCGAACAGGACGCCGACGAACGCGGATCAAGTGGATTGGCGCGGAGCCGATCCGCGAAAACTCGCTTGATCCGCGTTCTTCCGCGTCCCATTCCCGCCGGGACTACTTTGGCGAGAACGGGTGTTTGGCCGAGTCCTTCTTGGCCGTGATCTCGTCGATTTTCGGCTCGCCCTTCATGGCCCGGGCGATGGCGAGCTTGGTCGCGTCGTAGTTGTACTGGTAGATCTTCATGTCGTCCTGCGCCTGCCAGTGGATGAAGACGCCGCAGACGATCACGAGGTTTTCAGCCTCGCTCTTTGGAATGACGCCCTCGGCGACGCTGTCGGCGACCGCCTTGCCAACGGCGGCCTGAGCCGGGCCGAACATCTGCACCGCCTGCTTGGCGCCTTTGATCGTTACCTTGGTAATGAGCACGGTGGCCGGCTTGCAGAGCAAGTTGGGGGTCAGCACCGCCAGCAAGTTGGAGTGACCGTGCTTCTGATTGGCCAGGGCGTTGGCGAACGCCGTGCCGACGGGACCGGCCTTGTCGCCGATCAGCAGGTCGATGTGCGCGATTTCATTGCCGTCGCCGGACAGCGCTTCCCCGATGTACATGGACATTGCAAGAACTCCTTAACGGTGCGAAAACAGCATGGGCCAACAATGGGAAGGACTATAGCAGTCCGGCGGCGGAAGGCAAATCAAAAAGTGGCCAGTGGCTGGTGGCAAGTGGCTAGTGAAGAAGGCCACCAGCCACTGGCAGTGCTTGCCGTGCCCCGGGGCGCTTCTACAATGACGAAGCCCGGCAGTGCCCACCGCAGAGACTGTGAACCTAACTTTCGAGATTGCACAGATGTCCGAACGTTCTATCGCTGTCGTCGGGGCGACCCGGCTCCTTGGCCTGCACCTCACGCCCGGTAAAATGCGCGGTCTGCAACGCATCAGCAATGCCAACGGCACCTTGACTATGGTGGCGCTGGACCAAAACAGCTCCATGATTAGCATGCTCAAGGACGCGCTCAAGAAGAAGGGCGAGAATCGCGACCCTTCTTATCGTGAGATCGTCGAGGCCAAGGTTTCCCTGGCCCGCGCCCTGGCTCCGTGCGGCAGCGCCGTCCTCGTCGATGCGTATTACGGCGTCTGGAACAGCGTCGCCACCTTCAGCGTGCCGCGCGACGTTGGACTGTTGGTGCGCGTCGAGAAATCCGGCAGCGACAAGAATTCGCGGGGCGCCCCGCTTGGCAGCATCGAGCCGGGCTGGAGCGTTGCCAAAATCAAGCGGATGGGCGCCGACGCCGTCAAGCTGCTCGCCCAGTTCGAGCCGACCGAGCCTGACAGCGCCGAGCACCAGTTCGCCTTGATCGACCAGGTTTACCAGGAGTGCCGCGAGCACGACATCCTGCTCCTCCTGGAGACAGTTGCCTTCCCCTTTGACGGCGAGAAGAAGGACAGTAAGAACTTCGCCGCCCGCAAGGGGCAGACGGTCATCGAGAGCGCCCGCTGGCTGAGCCGATTCTGCGACGTCTACAAGGCCGAGTTCCCCGGCACCCTGGGCCAGGAAACCGACAAGCAACTCGAAGCAAACCTGCGCGAACTGAACGCGGTGTGTGAACGGCCGTGGGTTCTGCTCAGTGCCGGCGTCGATTTCCCGCAGTACAAACAGCAGGTCGAGATGGCGATGAGCGCCGGCGCCAGCGGCGTCCTCGGCGGCCGGGCCTTCTGGAAGGAATACTTCCAGCAGGATGGTCCGCAGGCGCGCGAACGGTTCCTCAAGGACGTGTCTGCCGATCGGGTGCGGCAGATCGACGAGATCGTCAAGCACAGCGCCAAGCCGTGGTATGCGCGCTATGGCCTGACGCTGGAGGAGTTGCAGGGCATCCGCGTCGCCGAAAACTGGCACTTTCGCTATGGCGGCACCCGTCCCGCGGGCGCCGGGGGTGCCGGCTTTGTCGAGGGTGAAGTCTACTAAATCGCAGCCGCACGCTCGAATTGTCGTACGGGCAGCGGAAGCAGGCAAGAGGATACACACGACGGGTAGCGGAGCGCGCTTGCCGGGTCCGCGCTGCCGCCGGACAATGTTCGCATGAAGGACTTCAACGAACTGAAGCGCGAGACCCTGGCCCGGCAACTGCGGCAGCACACCAGCGCCGAGGTCCGCTTTGACGCCACCTCGCGGCGGCTCTGGAGCACCGACGCCAGCATCTACCAGATCCAACCGCTCGGCGTCGTCCTGCCGCGCACCGCCGAAGATGTCGTGGTCGTCGTGCAGATCGCCGGCGAGATGCAGGTGCCGCTCACCGCCCGCGGCGGCGGCACGAGTCTCTCTGGTCAGTCCATCGGACCCGGCATCATACTCGATTGCAGCAAGCACCTCAACCGCGTCCTCGACTTTGATCCTGCCGGCCGCACCATCCGCATTCAGCCCGGCGTTGTCCTCGATGCGCTGAACCGTGCCGTGGCGGTGGATGGGCTTTGGTTCGGCCCCGACGTGGCCACTGCAAGTCGAGCCAATCTCGGCGGCATGGTCGGCAACAACTCTGCCGGGGCGCGCTCCATCGTCTACGGGAAGACTCTCGATCACGTCCGCCGCTTGCAGGTCGTCCTCGCCGACGGCAACCGCGCCGACCTCGGTCCGGTCGGTCCCGACGAATGGGACTATCGCGCCGAGCAGCGCAACCTGGAAGGCGGCCTGTATCGCTCCGTTCGCCAAATCGTGCAGCGCCACGCGGAGGAGATCCGTCTGCGCTTCCCGCGCATCCTGCGCCGGGTCAGTGGCTACAACCTCGACGCCCTCTGCCAGGCCTTCGCCAAAGGCAGTCCCGCGGGACTGCACCAGCTCATCATCGGCAGCGAGGGCACGCTCGGCGTCGTCATTGAGGCGGAGCTGGACCTCGTACCACGGCCCAGGGAACGCGGCCTGCTCGTGCCGCAGTTCGCCACCCTGGGCGGCGCACTCGACGCCCTAGCCGTCTGCCTGGAATCCGGACCCTCGGCGGTCGAACTGCTCGACCAGATGCTGCTCGACCTGGCCCGCGCGAACCTGTCGCTGCGCGACACCATGGCGGCGATCGAGGGCCGGCCGGCCGCGGTGCTCATGGTCGAGTTCAGCGGCGACGATCCCGCCGAGGTGGCCGACCGCGTGCGGAAACTCCAGCAACGCTTGCGCGGCGCGGCGGGGCTGATGGCGCTGGTGCCGGCGCTGGACGCCGGTCTGCGCGAGCCGCTCTGGAACCTGCGCCGAGCCGCCGTGCCGCTTCTCTGTGGTCTGCCCGGCGACCGCAAGCCGACCACGTTTGTTGAGGACACCGCGGTCACTCCCGAGCGCCTGCCGGAGTTCGCGGCCCGCTTCCGCGAGGTGCTGCACCGCCACAACACCGATGGGGCCTTCTATGGTCACGCTAGCGTCGGCTGCTTGCACATTCGCCCGGTGCTAAACCTGAAGGACCCCGAAGACGTGGTCCGCATGCGCCGCATTACTGAGGATATTACGGACCTTGTAATTGAGTTCGGCGGCGCACTGAGCGGCGAGCACGGCGACGGCCTGGCGCGCAGCGAGTGGAACCGCAAGATGTTCGGTCCGGTCCTTTACGAGGCCTTCTGCGACGTCAAGCGCGCCTTCGATCCGCACAATCTCTTCAATCCCGGGCGCGTTGTGGAGGCGCCGCCGATGACGGCCAATCTGCGCTACGGGCCGCAGTACCAGCCGCTCGAACTGGCGACGGTCTTCGACTACGGCAAGCAGGAAGGCTTCGTCCGTGCCATCGAACTGTGCAACGGTTCGGGCGTCTGCCGCAAGATGCAGGGCGGGACGATGTGCCCGTCGTTCCGCGCGACCTGCGACGAGAAAGACAGCACGCGCGGCCGGGCCAACGCGCTGCGGCTGGCGCTATCGGGCCAGCAGCCACTCAAGGAGCTGCGCAGTCCGTGGGTCCATGAGGTGCTCGACCTGTGTCTCATGTGCAAGGCGTGCAAATCTGAGTGCCCGAGCAACGTGGACATGGCGAAGCTCAAGGCGGAGTTTTTGCACCAGTATTATCAGGGAAAGACTCGGCCGCTGGGCCACAAGCTGATGGGGCGCATCCATCGGCTGAACCGTCTGGGAGCACCGCTGGCGCCGCTGGTGAACTGGCTGCAAGAACGCCGCCTGTTTCGCTGGTTCCTGGAGAGAGCGGCCGGTATCGATCGTCGCCGCAGCCTGCCGGAGTTGCACCGCGACCACTTCCGTCGCTGGTTCGGCCAGCGGCCGCCCATCTTTGAAGCGGCGGAGCACGGCAAGGTGCTGTTGCTGGACGATTGCTTCACGACTTACAACGAGCCTGCCATCGGCCGGGCAGCGGTGCGGGTGCTGGAGGCAGCGGGGTATCGCGTCGAGCCGGTGGGCATGACGTGCTGCGGGCGCTCCCTTATCAGCAAGGGATTTCTGAACGAGGCCCGCGCCTTGGTGCAGGCGCAGGCGCCGGCCCTGGCTCATCGCCTGGCCAATGGGACACCGCTGCTCGGCCTGGAGCCGAGTTGCCTGTTGACCTTGGCCGACGAGTGGCCGGAACTGGTACCGGGACCGGAGACCCAGCACATCGCGGCTGCCGCCGAACTGGCCGACGAATGGCTGGCACGTGAGGCGACGGCGGGGCGGTGCGCGTTGAAGCTGGAGCCACGGCCAGGGACCTGCGTGCTGCACGGGCACTGTCATCAGAAGGCGTTGCGCGGCGTCGGCGGCACGGCGGCGCTGCTGCGTCTGGTGCCGGGACTGGAGGTGGACGTGCTTGACACTGGCTGCTGCGGCATGGCTGGCTCGTTCGGTTTCGAGAAGGAGCATTACGATATCAGCGTGCGCATCGCGGAGCTGTCCTTGCTGCCGGCGCTGGCTACGGCGCCCGAGGCAACGGTGGTGGCGCCGGGAACGTCGTGCCGGCACCAGATCAAGGATCTCGCGGGGCGGCGAGCGCTGCATCCGCTGGAAGTAACGGCGGCGGCGCTGCCGGCGGTGAATCCATTCGAGGGATGACTCGTGCAGCCGCGCTCCGCTCGAACGAGCGCCGCGATCAGAGTGCTGGCGTCTCCTGGCCACCCTGTTTCTCCTGGACCCGACACCGCCGGCGCATTACTGTAGCGGAAAGGAGTCCCTTCCCGTCCGACGCTGGCTGCATCAGGAGATTTGCCCATGTCACGACCTCTGGGACAGCTGCTGCTCGTTGCCGGCCTGCTCGGCGTCGCTACTGTGCCGCTGCACGGCGAGTCGCCCGTTCCGGCTCGCACGGACTCGTTTGGCGACCCTCTCCCCGAAGGCGCTCTTGCCCGGCTCGGCAGCATGCGCCTGCGTCATGGCAGCTCCTGCATCAACGTCGCCTTTTCGCACGACGGCAAACTCGTCGCCTCGTGCGGCAACGACAACCTCGTCCGTCTCTGGGACCCCGCTACCGGCAAGCAGGTCCGCGAACTTCAGGGACACAACTCCTGGGTCAACGGTGTCGCCTTCGCTCCCGGCGACAAGACTCTTGCCTCGATCGCCTACGACGGCGTAATCCGTCTCTGGGACCTGGCCACCGGCAAGGAGCTGCGCCAGATCCGCGGGCACCAGTCCATGGGCCGCTGCGTCATCTTCTCGCCGGACGGCAAACTTCTTGCCTCGGCCGGCAATGACGCTCTCGTCCGCGTCTGGGACGCCGCCACCGGCAAGCACCTGCGCGACTTCCAAGGCCATCGCGGCAACGGCACCTCCAACATTGCCATCTCGCCCGACGGCAAGATGCTGGCCACCGTCTTCCCGGACCAGAGCCTGCGCCTGTGGGACCTGGCCAGCGGCAACGAACTGCACAAACTCGTCGGCCATCAGGGCGATACCGAGTCGCTCGACTTTTCGCCGGACGGCAAACTCCTCGCCTCGGCCTGCATGGATAACACCGTCCGCCTCTGGGACACCGTCACAGGCAAGGAGGTCCGCCGGTTCAGCGGCCACACTCTGGGTATCTCGACGGTGCGCTTCTCACCCGACGGTAAACTCGTTGCCTCGGCCGGCTATGACAAACTGATCCACCTCTGGGAGACGGACACCGCCAAGGAGGTCCGCCAGTGCAGCGGCCACCAGGGGATGGTCTCGGAAGTATCGTTTTCGCCGGACGGGAAAATGCTGGCCTCGGCGAGCTGGGACCAGACCGTCCGCGTCTGGGACGTGGCCACCGGCAAGGTGCTGCCGCAGTTCTCCCGGCAGGCCGAATTGCTCAACAGCGTGGCTGTTGCCGCGGACGGCAAACTGCTCGCCTCGGCCGGCGCCGATGAGGTGATCCGCTTCTGGGAGCCGCTGACGGGCACACTGCTGCCGCGGACGCTCACCGACGAGGCGCCGGTGACCGCGCTGGCGCTGACGGCGGACGGCAAACTGCTGGCCTCTTGCAGCGACGGCAAGGCGGTCACGCTCTGGGACATGGCCACGGGCAAACCGCGGCAACGCTTCGCCGGCCATGGCGCCAGGGCCAACCAGCTGGCGCTGTCCACTGATGGCAAGGTGCTGGCAGTGGCCGCGCCCGGCATCGGTATCAGCGTCTGGGATACCGTCAGGGGCAAGGAACTTTCCCAGCCCATCGCGCCGGGTACGAACGAGGTTTTTTTTGCCGCTTTCGCCCTGGCGCCCGACGGCAGGTTCCTTGCCTGGTCGATCTACAACCAGGGAATCCATCTCTGGGACGTGGGCGCGGGCAAGGAGGTACGACAGATTCTCGGCGGCAGCTACAGCGGCCTGGCCTTCGCGCCCGACGGCAGGACCCTGGCGGCGGCCGGCTACGACAAGACGCTGCAGCTATGGGAGACAGCCACGGGCAAGGAGCGTCGCGTGTACACGGGACTGACCGGTCTTGCCTCGACCCTGACGTTCTCGCCGGACGGCCGACTGGTGGCCACCGGCGACAGCGAGAAGGCGATTCGCTTGTGGAACCTGGCCGCGGGCAAGGAGGCTCGCCTATTAAAAGGTCACCAGGGAGCGGTCACGTCGCTGGCATTCTTGGACGGTGGCAAGGCCCTGGTGTCACGCAGCCAGGACGGTACGGCGCTCGTGTGGGACACGGCGGCGCAGGTCCGCGACCGGCACGCGCGTTCGGTCAAGCTGTCGCCGGGGGAATTGGAGACGTTCTGGAGCGACCTTGCCTCCGACAACGGCGGCAAGGCGTTTCAGGCGGTATGGGTACTGGCGGCGGCGCCGGACCAGGTGCTGCCGGTGCTGCGTCAACGGCTGCCGCGCGCAGCTGTCACCGACCAGGGACCACGGATCGCCCAGCTGATCGCCGGACTGGACAACGATGAATTCGCCGTGCGCGAACAGGCGGGACGAGAGCTGGAGAAGCTGGGCAGCGCCGCCATACCAGCACTGGAGCAGACGTTGGCTGCCGATCCACCTCTGGAGGTACGGCGACGTGTGGAGGTACTCCTGGACAAACTCCGTAGCGATGGCGGGACTCTCGAGTCGCTGCGGGCGCTGCGCGCGGTGGAGATGCTGGAGCGGATGGGCGGCGGCGAGGCGCGGCAGGCGCTGGCGGACCTGGCTCGCGGTGCGGCCGGGGCGTCGCTGACGCGCGAAGCCCGCGCGGCGCTGGCGCGGTTGAACTCTCCTTACTAAACCACCGTGCATGATTCGGCGCCACACAAGCCCGACGCGCCGGCGAGGGACGCTGTTTCCTTCGCTGGCGCTTCAGGCTTGTGTGCTGCACCTTCATCCACGGAGATTCAGCCCGCGGCGGAAGCAATGGGGAACAAGTCCAGGGAGCTATTCATGAACCGCGTCGCACTGCTGCTGTTGATGGGCCTGCTCATGTTCGGCCCCGGCATTGTCCGGGCCGACGACGACTCGAAGGGTCGCGGGCCGGTACGGCTGACCGAGGAGGCGTTGCGCATCCACCGCGAGGCACTGCTCATCGACGGCCATAATGATCTCCCCTGGCAATTCCGCGAGAAGGCCGACCTATCCTTCCAGAAGATCGACATCACCCGTCCGCAGAAGAACCTGCACACCGACATCCCGCGGCTGCGCCAGGGCGGCGTCGGCGCCCAGTTCTGGTCCGCATACCACTGCTGTCAACATGTTTGAGGCTCACCGCTTGGT
>JRHI01002934.1_pt1 | contig 10811 bp, 9 predicted proteins | sample 215371 | NCBI WGS metagenome assembly JRHI01 (sample SAMN02929681, study PRJNA255918) | sediment metagenome | biome: cave system; feature: Ice Cave; material: Sediment; isolation source: sediment from deep within a dark volcanic ice cave with no known source of... ... | reverse complement strand
CCTGGTCGCTGGGCGAGCTCATGGGATACCTGGCAGGTGCCGGCGACAGTCAGCGCCGCTGGCGATGATGTCCGGGCACGTAATTTGCTAACTTATTCCCGCTTGGGGGCCGTTCCCTGAGCCGCCTGCCCGTCCCTTGGCGTCGCCGCGCTCCGCAGGGAAGACCGCGGCGACGTTACTTGTTCCACAATTGAGGATTCCCATGAATTTCGCCTCCCGACTGGTTCGCCATACGCGGCTGACGATGCGCGCACGGGGGCACCATAAAGGTGAGACTCCGCCGTTCCTGATCGTCTTCATCAACTCGATCTGCAACCTGACCTGCGAGCACTGCTTCTACTGGCGCGACCTCAACCAGCGCGACGACCTCACCTTCGCCGAGTTCGTGAAGCTTTCGGAGGAACTCGGCCAGATCGAGACGCTCAACCTGTCGGGGGGCGAACCTTTCATCCGGAAGGAGTTCGCCGATATCTGCTCGCTCTTCATCAAGAACAACGGCGCGAAGCAGATCTACGTGCCGACCAACGGCTATTTCACGGAAAAGACCGACGCGTCAATTCGTGCCGTGCTCAAGAACAAGGAGCTGGAACTCTTCGTCGCCGAACTCTCGCTCGACGGCATGCCGGAGTATCACAATCGCTTCCGGGGCAACCCCAAGTCGTTCGAGAAGGCGATGGAGACATACGAAATGCTGGCAAAGCTGCAGCAGGAGGACCCGCGCGTCCGCATCCATGCGAACACGGTCGCCATGAGTGAGAACATGGATGAAATCCGCCAGCTGGCCGTATACCTGCACGAACGCTGCCCGGCGATGGAGCACCAGAACCTCGCGGTCATTCGCGGTGACCGGAAGAATCCGTCACTCACAGGACCGATCTTGCAGCAATACAAGGATCTCTATCGCCACATCGCCGAAACCTGGAAGGACCGGGAGAAGGACCGTTTCGGCACGAGCGTGGAGCCCATGCTGCAGTGGGCGAAAGTCGAGACAATGAAGTCCGAGTCGCAGTACATCCCCTGCCGCGCCGGCGTGCTGTCCGGGGTGATCTACGCCAACGGCGATGTCTCGGTGTGTGAGACGCACGCTCCGATCGGCAATCTCCGGAACAAGAGTTTCTTCGAGATCTGGGATTCGCCGGAGGCGGTGGCGCTTCGTGAGCAGATTGACGCGAAAAAATGCTACTGCACGACGGAAGTCTTCATGTGGCCCAGTATCGTCTTCCAGCCGGTGCAGCTGGCGCGGGCCTACGCCGGGGCGAAGCGCACCTGGAGCAACTGACATCGTGTCGTACTGGAAGGGCAGAAGTGCGCTCGTGACCGGCGGCTGTTCGTTCATCGGCTCGCATCTCGTCGACGCGCTTGTGGAACGCGGAGCCACGGTGCGAATAGCCGATGATCTTTCGAGCGGCACGCGGGAGAACGTCCAGCACCTCCTCGATCGCCATGCGGTGGAGTTCCTCGAGACCGACCTCCTCGCGCCCGGCGCGGCAGAACGGGCGGTGGCGGGGATGGAACACGTTTTCCACCTGGCGGCGAACCACGGCGGCCGCGGCTACATCGACCTGCACCAGGCGGCATGCGCCACGAACCTCGCGCTCGACGGCCTCATGATACGTGCAGCCCATGCCGGCGGCGTGCAGAAGTTCACCTTCGCGTCGTCGGGATGCGTCTACCCGGAACACCTCCAGCACGACCCATCGCAGCTCCTCTACCTCACCGAAGAGCTCGTGCAGCCGCCGTACGCCGCCGACAACCTCTACGGCTGGGCCAAGCTCATGTGCGAGCTCACGCTTCAGGCGTATCACCGGGACTACGGCTTCAAGTGCGCCTCGCTACGCTATTTCACGGCCTACGGAGAACGCTGCCTCGAGAACCATGCGGTCATCGCGATGATCGCGCGCGCATTCGTCAAGCAGGACCCGTTCATCGTGTGGGGTACGGGCGAGCAAATCCGCAATTGGACATACGTGAGCGACATCGTCGAAGGCACGATCCTGGCCGCTGAAAAAATTGACGATGGGACTGCGGTCAACCTCGGGACGATGGAGCGCACCCGGGTGATCGACGCCGCCAAGGAAATTCTGCGCCGGACCGGCGTCCACTCCACGCTGCAGCCCGACCCCACGAAACCCACGGGCCCCTACAACCGCGTTTGCGACAACGCACTCGGCCGGAAACTTCTCGGCTGGGAGCCGAAGGTGTCGTTCAGCGACGGCCTCGACCGGACCATTCGCTGGTACCATGAATCGAAGAACGCGGCGACGGTGAGTGCGGGCCTCGAACGGATGCTGACGGAGCGGTAACGCTAGGTTACCCTGGTGAGGGCGTCGCCGGCACCGAACCACGATCCGGTTACTTCGCCCAGCCCCCACGCGGTAACAAAAATCGCGAGCAGCGGCAATGACCGGATCAGCTCGCGCCGGTGCCGTCCCCCGCGCCAGACCCGGCTGACGATCCGGCCGAACAGCACGGGAGGGAGCGCCAACGCCAGCAGGCCATAGCCCAAGCGCCGCGCTGCCCCGGCGTCGCCGAGTCTCGCGCCGGCAAAGGCACGCGCGAAGAGAAAGCGTTGCGACAGGTAGCCACCCACCGAGTAGTGCATCTTGTGTTGCACGATGATGTCGGGCCGGTTCCAGAGCGCGATGCCGCGCCGGCGAAACGCGTCGTGCAACACATTCTCCCACCGGCCGGCTTCCACCACACTCCGGAACTCCTCGAGCAGGTCGCGGTCGTAGGCCGTGTTGTTTCCGGTGAGCCACTCGGTCGTTCCGGGTGTCGCCGGCGCCGCAAGCTGGCTGTATTCGCAAAACCAGGCGGCCCAGTCGACCGTGCGATCCGTGGCCGCGTTCACCAGACCGCCGCCGATCACACGGGCCGTCTTCGTGCGGCCCTCGATCATCTGGCGGGCCCAGCCGGCGGGCACAAGGACGTGGTCTTCGATCACCGCCACCGTCGGCGCGGTGGCCAGCCTGAAGGCGCACGCGCGCATTGCCGGAATGGACGTGTCATTCGGCACTGGCAGCACGCGCACCCACGGATAGCGGCGTGCGATCGCGTCGCGGACGGACGGGCCGCATCGCTCGGGCACCAGAACCTCCACCTGAGCCATCTCTCGCTCGCGACCGAGCGCGGCAAGGCATCCGTCTAGATCTGCCCACCCGTTGACGGAGGGAACCACCACGCTGAGCGCAGCCAACGATAGGTGGTCGTTCAGCGGTTGATCGTTCATCACCGCGCGCCGCCGCGGGCGTATCCGATCGCCTCTCCCGCCGCCCAAGCCGAGAGAAAAATGAGTGTCGCCGGCAACGCGCGCCAGAAATCAGGCGTCCCGTCAGTGCGTGCGGCTTTCGCGATCCTGGAGGCGAGCAACAGCGGCAGCAGCGGCGTCGCAGCGAACAGTGCCGCCCGATGCCAACGCGGGAGGCGGCCGGCACGCGCCTGGGCGTAGTCCCTCCCGTGCGCGAACCGGTCGCGGCAGAAGGCGGCGATCTGATAGCTCCTGTTCTGCCGCACGAGGGCGGCAGGAACGAAACGAAAGGACCGGGCGGCGGCGTGGAGCCGACCGTGCGTCTCGTTTTCCCATTCTCCACCAGCGAATCTTTCGGCGACCTCCGCCACGATGCTGTGATGGTACGCCACATTCGCTGCGGCAAGGCGCGGTGGCCCCGCCGCTTCGCGCGTACCGCCGTACGGGCCATATTCGGCGAAGAACGCCCCGCAGTCCGTCGCGCGCGCGCGTTGCCCGTTGCCGATACGGCCTCCGACAACGTGAACACCGCCGGTGGCGGCTCCCATCAGCGCGGCGAGCCAGTTGGCATCCGCCAGGACATGGTCCTCGGTGAGGGCCACCCACCCACCGGATGCCCGAACGAGCCCTGCTGCGCGAAGGCGCGGCAAGCTGGCGTGGGCCGGCGCCGCCACGAGCCGGCATCCCTCCGCGACGGCAGCAACCGTTTCATCATCCTGATGCGCGCGCCGGACAACGATCAGCTCCGCATTCATTTTCGCGCACTGTGGCCGCAGCACCGCCAGGCACTCCCGCAGCAGGCTCTGGCTGTTCCACGAGGCGACAACTACCGACAGGAGTGGTGGCGCTGTCACGCGCGCCTGGTGTTCGCGCGCCATGCGCCGGCCACTTCGCCCGCGGCCCACGCGACGGCCAGGAGGAACAGCCACGGCAGTGCCGCGACGAAGCGCTGGCCATGACGACCGCCCGCGTGTACGCGCTGGCCGATGCGCGCAACGAGAACGAGCGGTACGAGCGGAGCGGACAGCAGGAGTCTGACCCGGGATTCGCGATGTCGCGTGACGCGTGAGTCGCCGAACTCCCGGCCGTGCCGAAACCGCTGCCTCAGCATGCCTCCGACGCGCACCGGGCCGACGAATGTGGCCACCGCCCCCGGAACCATCTCGAGCACAAGTCCGTCGCGCTCGAAGCGGCGGTGATATTCTACCTCCCAAAATCCTTCCTCCAGCAGATCCTTGTGGCGCACGACGTCCTCGCGCCGGTACGCGGCGTTGTCGCCGGGAATGTCCCGCGCGCTTCCCGCGTGCGGCCATGCGTCGGGGGTGTACAGCGAAAACCTCAGGAAGTACGCGGCGGCGGTCGCCGCATCGGCGCCGGTGGCAAGCGCGATCGGGCCACCCACTCCGGCTACGCCGGACCGCATTCCGGCGACTAGCGCCTCCGCCCAGGTAGACGACACGCGAAGCTGGTCCGTCGTACATGCCACGATCCGTCCCCGCGCGCGAGCAAAGCCCGCACCCCAGAGCACGGGAGTGAGTGTTTCCGCCGGCAGCTGTGTCTCGCGAACGTTCATGAACCGCAGGCGCGGCAAAGGCGGCGGACCCATCCGGCCCGCGCGCACGACAATGAGCTCCGTCGAGATTCCTTCGCATGCCTCTTCGAGTGCAGCGACGACTTCCATGATCGCCGACCCTTCCGGCACGGCGAGCACAACGCTCAGGTCGGGTTCGCTTGTTGACACGCTCTTCTCGGAAAAGAAAGTCCAAACTCGCGCGGACCAGAACTCTGGCCTGCAGTATGGAAGGGCGGCAGGAACTGTGCCAGCGGGTCTGGTACCGCCACATGTTATGCTTCTCGACGCACTGTCGTCTGCCGATCGCACGCGTGATGTACGCCGCCTGTCCCGTCAGCATCCCGACGCAGCAACCCTGAGGCAATGACCGAGAAGCGCCCGAATGCCGGGAATGGCGACGAGGCTCCGCCGCTCGTCTCGATTCTCGTTCCGAGTTACAACGGCGCGCGCTTTGTTCGTGAGGCGCTCGACTCGATTCTTTCCCAGACCTATCGGAATATCGAGGTCCTGCTCCTCGACGACGCCTCGACCGACGACACCGCCGCCATCGCCGCCGAGTACGCCGGCCGAATCACCTATATCCGGCAGCCGGCCAACCTGTACATCTTCGACAACGTGAACGTCGGTATTGCGCGGGCGCAGGGCGAGCTGATCGCGACCTACCACGCCGACGATATCTACCTGCCGACGATCGTCGAAGCGCAGGTGGCGTATTTCCAGAAGCATCCGGAGGTGGGTGCGGTCTTCTGCGCCGATATTTTTGTCGACGCGGACGGAGTCGAGTACGCCCGGCTGGTGCTCCCCCCCGAGGTGCGCGGCGAAGGCGCACTCGACTACCCGGTCGTGCTCAACACGCTGCTCACCTTCATGAACTCGTTCCTCGTCTGCCCCACGGCCATGGTGCGGGCGTCCGTGCACCGCGAAATAGGCGTGTACGACCAGACCCGGTACCGGATCGCGGCCGACCTTGAAATGTGGCTGCGCATCGCACGCCATTGCCCGATCGCGGTGCTCGAGTCGCATCTCATGAAGTACCGGCATTTCCATGGCAATGCGTCGCAGCTATATAATCGCCTGCGCACCGATCCCGAGAATTATTTCATGATTCTCGATGAATACCTCGCGGCGGGCGACCGCGCGCTTGCCACGCCGATGGCGCTGGTGAACTACGAAGCCCACCGCTCGCAAGACCGGCTGATGGCCGCCATCAGCTGGTACATCAAGGGCGACGCGGCCGAGGGGAGACGCGCGCTGCACCAAGTGCGGCCCGGTACGATCGCGCGAGCCCGGCACGTGCAGCGCGGGCGGCTGCTGGTGCTGGCCGCCGGCATGTGGGTGCTCCTCCGGCTGCCCCGTGTGGAACGCATTGCGCAAGCCATGTACCAGCGCTGGCACGTCAAGAAAGTTCCGGCACGGGCGACATGATCCGCGCCATCGTCACGATCGGGGTGCTCCAGTTCCTCTCGATGCTCCTGATGCTGGCGAAAACGAAGATCCTCGCGGTTACGCTCGGCCCTGCCGCGGTGGGCACGATGTCCGTGATCGACAAGCTGACGGCGCTGGTCGCGCAGACGCTTTCCCTGTCGCTTCCCTTTGCGGCACTGCGCTTCCTCCCCGCCGCGCTCCGCGAATCGCCGGAAGCCATGGAGCTGTTGTACCGTCGCATGCGGAACGTCCTGCTCGTGCTGATCGTGCCGGCGGCGGCGCTGTGCATGGCCATCTCGTTTAGCGCGCCGGCGCGGTGGGGCGCGGAGCTTGTGCCCTACCAGCGGGTGCTTCTGCTCGCCTTTGCCGGCCTCCCGGTGGTCGGGCTCGTGCCATTTCTCACGAACGCGTACGCGGGAGGAATGACCCACGCCCGCGCCATGACTTTCTCCATAGCGCACTCCGCAGTGCTCGTTGCAGCGGCGGTGGCGGCGGCGGTCGGGTTCGGGCTCGGCGGATTCTACGGGCTGTACGCGACACTGGGTACGGTGCTCGTCGTCATCGCGGCACGAAGGGTCACGGCCGCCGGCAGCGGTGTACCATCCACGCCGCGTGTCAGCGCGGGTTTTCACCTGCCGGTCGCCATCTGGCGGTTCGCCGGGGCGCTGCTGGCGCTCACCTTCGCTGCCCCGTATGCCGCGCTGTTCGTGCAATACACCTCCCTGCGATTGTACGGCGCGGAGGCATCAGGCATTCTGCAGTCCGCCGTCAGCATCTCGTTTTCCGTGCGAACGCTGCTCGGAACGGCCCACGCGGTGCTCCTCACGCCGCACGTGAATCGCGAGGCCGAGCCGCGCGCGCGGATGATCTGGGCCAACGAGTTCCAGCGTAACACTGCCCTCCTGTTCGTGGTGGTCCTTCCACCGCTCCTCCTGTTCTCCGACATTGCCCTCCGCGTCCTGTATTCCGGCCAGTTCGTCGGGGCCGCGTCGTTCGTGGCGCTCTTCGTCGGCGCGGAGGTCGTCGCGCTGCTCTCGGGCACGTACCAGTCCTTGATCGTGGCGGGCGACCGCATGACATTTCACGTCATCCAGAATCTTCTGGCGCAAGCATTGCTGGTTGGAGTCGCGGCGATCGCGCTTCCGCGCCTCGGATTGGCGGGGGCAGGTATCGCCGCCCTGGCCGCTCCGCTCTTCCTGTATGGCACCACGCTGCTATTCCTTCGACGCCAGTACGGCATTCGCGTGTCATCCGAAGCCGCCGTGATGGCCGTGCTCACCTTTGCCKWGCTSCTCNCCTGCGGCGCCGCAGGGAGCAGCTATTACGGGTTCTCCGGCACCGTGCTTGGCACGAAGGCGGCGCTCTGCGTGGCCGTCTGGACAGCCGCATACCTGGTGATGCCGGTTGCCGACCGGTCGCGGCTACGCGACGGTCTTGTCCGTCTGCGCCGTACGGTCTCCGCGCGGATGGCAGGACGAGGCACTGCGGCCTGATGTGCGGTATCGTGGGAGCGCGAAAATGGAGTGGCCGGATTCGTGCCGCACAAGCGAAAAATGGTGGTGTGGCCAGTCGTATTCACACGCCGAACGCGGCGCGGTAAATTCATCGCATGAGCATGAACAGCGGCGGACGACAGGTTACGCGGGGATGAGTCGCCTGCGCGTCCTGCACATCACACGCAATTATCCGAACAATGTCTTCCCGCGCATGGGTCTCTGGACCGAACGGCTGCTGCGGTCGACTGTCGGCGAATGCGAGGCGGAAGTCATAGCGCCAGTCCCCTACTGGCCGCCGCTCCCGGGCCCCGCTTCGTTCACCCGATACCGGCGCGTGGCGCGCGAGACGGAGGCCGGTGGCGTCAGGGTGCACCACCCCCGATTCTTCGTCGGGCCGGGCAGCTGGCTGAGTGAATTCGAAGGCGTGCCGTTTCACGCCGCCGTTAAGCGCGTCGCCGATCGCCTGCAGGCACGACGCCCTTGCGACCTGATACACGCGCACGTCGTCTACCCCGATGGCTGGGCAGCCGCGCGGTTGGCCAAGCGCTACAACGTGCCGCTAGTCGTGACCGAGCATGCCAGCTGGCAACCGTGGATGGACAATGCGCCCCGCGTCCGACGGCACGCCGTCCAGGTGGCGGCACAGAGCCGCTTCGTCATGGCGGTCAGCCACTCGCTGGCGCGCGCCATCTCACAGTTCGTCGAACTTGGCGACCGGCTTCGGGTCATTCCGAACGTCGTCGACGAGGAGGTCTTCACGCTGCCCAACGCCGGGAAGAAACCGAAAAACAACCGGCTCCTCTTCGTCGGCCTCATTCGCCGGGTGAAGGGCCTCGACGTATTGTTGAGTGCGGTACATATCCTCGTGCAGCGCGGATACGATGTGAGCCTTGCGGTCGTCGGGGAGAGCATTTACCGGTCGTATCAGGTCGACCTGAACGCGGCACGTCAGCAGGTGATCACGCTCGGGCTCGAGGCCCGCGTCAGCTTCCTCGGCGGGATGGCTCCGCTACAGGTGGCCCAGGAGATGTGGAAGAGTCGCATGCTTGTGCTGCCCAGCCGTCGCGAAACCTTCGCGGCGGTCATCGTGGAAGCCCTGGCCTGCGGCCTGCCAGTGGTCGCGACCCGTTGTGGCGGCCCGGAGGACATCCTGACCGATGAGGTCGGCCAGCTCGTCGAAGCGGAGAATCCGGCGGCGCTCGCCGACGGCATCGCCGCCGTCCTGGACGGCCGGACGCGCTACGATCCGCCCGCGCTCCGCGCGTACGCTGTCGAACGCTTTGGCATGCGGGCCGTGGGTGCGCAGCTCGTCTCCATGTACCGCGAAGCGGTCGCCCCGGACCACGGCTCGCGGTAACCGATGGCCACCATCACACCGGCCAGCCCTTCAGGCGTTTCGCTCTTCATCGAACCGCCGTCCCATCACTTCACGCGCGACCGGTTGTTCGAGCCGGACGTGGTGCCGTTCGCGGGTGACCAGCTCATGGCGCCCTACGCACACCTGCGCACCGTGCTGAATGCCCGCGGAATCGACGTCCACACCGCGGACGCCCTGCCGGATGCCGGCGGGGGCGGCCGGAACATCTACGTGTCGATCGGCAACCTGTCGCGATGTGCGTCGCTGGCGAAGCGGGCGGACGTCACACTGAGCGCCTTCTTCGCGATGGAGTGTCCCGTCAACGACCCGTTGATGTACCGGCGGCTGCGCCGGAAGCACGCGCTCTTCCGCCGGATCTACTCGTGGAGCGACGCGGCGTCGCTCGAGCCCTACGTCGGCGCGCGACTGGAACTGCAGCACTTCTGCTGGCCGCAATCGTTCAGCCAGGTGCATGAAAAACTCTGGTCGGGAACCGACCGCAAGTTCCTGGTGATCATGAACGGCAACAAGCTGCCGGCGCTCAGCGGCGCCACGTTGCATGCGCAGCGCCTCCTGGCGATCCAGCATTTCGGGCGCACCGGGGAGATCGACCTGTACGGCCGGGAGTGGGACCAGCCGCCGCATCGCGTGGGGTTCAGTCGACGTCCGTACACCGTTCGTGTTCTGGAACGTCGCGCCCGTGCGTGGTGGCAGACGATCAGGCCAGATCCCCTGCTCGTGGCGGCCCGGCGCGCGTGGCGCGGTCCCGCCAACTCGAAGTCGCAGACGCTTGCCAACTACAAGTTCGCCATCTGCTTCGAAAACATGGTGATGAAAGGGTGGATCACCGAAAAGCTGTTCGACTGTTTTTTCACCGGGACCATCCCGGTGTACCTCGGCGCTCCCGATATAGAGCAGTACGTGCCGCCCGAGTGCTACGTCGACATGCGCCGGTTCGGTGGCTTTCGCGAGCTGCACGAGTACCTGCGCGCCATGAGCGATGCAGAGGCCCGCGAGTATCGCGAAGCCGCCCGCCGCTATCTCGCGTCACCCGCCTTTCATCAATTCAGCAAGGAAGCGTTCGCCGATATTTACTGGAATTTCATCCGGCAGGACGCCGACATCGCATAGGTCCGGCGAGCCCGCGGCTGCGGTCGAACGGGACGAGGCGCTAGCGACCGACGCGGATGTTCGGGTTCGCACGTACGAATTCGGACAGCGCCGGGCAGGCGTCGGCGGCCGGATCAACCGGCGCCGTGGTCGAGAGCAGGAGGGTCTGTGGCTGGAAGCGGGCTTCGACCTGCAACTCCCGGCACGCGGCGAGCAATCCATGGGCGAGCGGGCCCCGCTCCTGCGTGAAAATCGGCGTGAGCAGCACGTACTGGATCTTCCGCTCGCGGAGTTCATGCGCGATGTCACCGGCGGGCGCACGCAACACCAGCTCTGCATGTTCTCCCAGATGGCCGCTCAGGAACTGCACGTCGGACGGTCGCCAGGCGAGCACGACGTCTCCCGCTGCCGCGTGCTCCCGTACGTACGCGGACGCGCTGACGATACTTCGCTTTTGCTCGTTGAAGCAGCCCGGGTTCGTGAATGGCTTGGTGCGGTCGCACGCCCGGAAACGCCCGACCCGCTCCGCCGCACCAGTCGCGGCACCCACGGTGAGCAGCGCGACGAACCCGGCCAGTACAGGACCCCGCGCGCGCACGGGCA
>JRHI01002933.1_pt1 | contig 10820 bp, 8 predicted proteins | sample 215371 | NCBI WGS metagenome assembly JRHI01 (sample SAMN02929681, study PRJNA255918) | sediment metagenome | biome: cave system; feature: Ice Cave; material: Sediment; isolation source: sediment from deep within a dark volcanic ice cave with no known source of... ... | reverse complement strand
GGCAACATCTACGCGGATGAGGCCTGTCACCTGGCGCGCATCCGGCCCGACCGCCCGGCCGGCAAGCTGGGCCAGGAGCGCTGCCGGCGTCTCGCCGCCAGCCTGCGGACCGTCCTCGAGCAGGGCATCGCCAACCGGGGTAGCAGCGTCAACAGCTACCTTGACGCCTGGGGCAACCTGGGAGGCAACCAGGCCACACTGAAGGTGTACGGCCGCGGCGGCCAACCCTGCGCGAGCTGCGGCCGGCGGCTCGCGGTCGCCCGGGTGGCCGGCCGCACCACCGTCTTCTGCCGGGGCTGCCAGCGGTGAGCCGCCGCCTGCTCGCTCTGGGTGTTCTGGCGGTCGCCTTCGCCTGGATGACGGAGGCGGTGGTCTACGGTCTCCTTCACGACCTGGACCGCGAGGTGTTGGGCTGGTTTCGCTCGATCTGGAACCCCTCGCTCGACTTGCCGATGAAAATGATCGCGGCTTTGGGCGGGATCGAAGTGGCGGCGCTGCTGACCCTGGCCACCGCCTACCTGATCGCCCGCGAGGCTCCCCGCAGCGCCCTGTGGGCGCTGGCCGCGCTCCCTTTGGCCGAAGTGGTGGAGATCCTGGAAAAACTGCTCGTCGTCCATCCAGCGCCACCGGCCGACCAGACCCATCTGGACGGCTATTCGATCACCGACCCTTTTGCCCGCCTGCTCTTCGGACACCGACCCAACGGGTTTCCCAGCGGGCACATGGTGCGCGTGGTGATCGCTTTTGGGCTGCTGGGCTTTGTGGTGTACCGGCTGACCCCGCTCGGATCGCGTGGGCGATGGCGCCGGGTGGCGGCGGTGGCGGTACCGGTGGTGGCCACGCTTCTGGTCGCCTTCAGTCGCCTCTACCTGGTGGTGCACTATCCATCGGACGTGGTGGGCGGTGTCCTGCTGGGCGCGGTGGCGCTGATCGCCGCCACCTTGTGGCTCGACACCCACGGCGCCGCCCCGCCCACGGTGCTGCCACCACCGCCTCCGCCGGATCAGACCGGGCTGAACTGAGGGCCCGCCGGCGGCCGGTGCTGCTCACGATGATGAGGTTCAAGAACCGTTTCGAGGTTATGTTCGAACTGGCGCCGCCGGCGTCGTCCGGCAGGGGAGTCGATCAGCTATGAAGCCTTCCGGGTATCCGCTCATTCCCGCCGAGGAGGCGCTCGCCCTGGTTCTTGACCGGACCCTTCCGCTCGGAATCGAGGAGGTGGGTCTGGGCGAGGCGGCGGGGCGGGTCTGTGCCGCCGACATTCGCTCTGAGGTCGAGTTGCCCAGATTTCCGGCGAGTGCGGTCGACGGGTTCGGGTTCCAGGCCGCATCCGCTCCCGGACCCCTGCGGGTGGTGGGAGAGTCGGCGGCGGGCCGGCCCTTCACCGGCCGGGTGCAGCCCGGCCAGGCGATCAGGCTGCTGACCGGCGGGATGCTGCCGGAGGGGGCGGATACGGTGGCCATGGTCGAGGACTGCGTGACCAGTGAACTTCCCGACGGCATGGTGACGGTGCCCGAGGGGTTCCGGGCCGGCCTCAACTTCCACCGGCCCGGGGACGACCTCCGCCCGGGCGACCTGGTGGCTCGGGCGGGACACCCGCTGGGCGCCGCGGAGGTCGGCCTGCTCGCCTCTTTGGGAATCGACAGGATCTCGGTGTGGAGGCGGCCCCGGGTCGCCCTGATGTCCACCGGTGACGAGCTGGCGGAACCGGGCGGGCGGCTGGAACCGGGGCAGATCTACGACTCCAACCGATTCAGTCTGCAAGCCGCCCTGATCGAGGCGGGGGCCGGCGTGCGCTTCGCCGGCCGCGCTCCCGACCGGGCTGGACCGCTCCGTGACTTCATCCTGACCGCACTGGAGGAGGCCGATGTCCTGGTCACCTCGGGAGGTGTCTCGGTGGGCACCCACGACCTCGTCAAGCCAGTGCTCGAGGCGCTGGGCCAGGTGCTCATCGGGCGGGTCAAGCTCCGGCCCGGCAAGCCCTTCACCTTCGCCACCCTGCCCGGCGGCCGGTATGCTTTCGGACTGCCTGGCTTTCCGGTGTCGTCGCTGGTTACCTTCGAGGTCTTCGTGCGTCCCGCCCTGCGCCGAATGCAGGGGTTCGCCCGCCTGCAGCGCCCGCGGCTGCCGGTCAGGCTGGGCTACGACGCCAGGGCGGCGGGGGATCGCACGGAATATCAGCGGGTGAGCCTGCGCCGGTCCGGTGGTGAGCTGGTGGCGATTCCGACCGGCTCTCAGTCGTCGTCCCGCCTGTTGTCGCTGGCCGGAGCGGACGCCTTGGTGGTGATCCCGCCCGGGCAGCACGGGATTCCGGCCGGCACCTTGGTGGAGGCGATCATCCTGGATCTGCCCTGAATTACGGCCGGCCGTCAGGTCTTGCCCCAAACGTCTGTTCGTCCGGGGTACAATTCTGAGGTGGCCGCGCGATTCGAACTGGAGTGCCCGTTCGAGCCGGCGGGGGATCAACCACAGGCTGTCGAACGGATCGTGGAGAGCCTGAACTCCGGCAATCGAGAGCAACTCTTGATGGGAGTGACCGGTTCAGGCAAGACCAATGTCATGGCCTGGGTGGTTCAAGCGATGCAGCGTCCGGTGCTGGTGCTGAGCCCCAACAAGACGCTTGCCGCCCAGCTCTGCGCTGAGTTCCGCCGGCTGTTCCCGCGGAACGCGGTCGAGTACTTCGTCAGTTACTACGACTACTACCAGCCCGAGGCCTACATCGCCAGCTCCGACACCTATATCGAGAAGGACTCGAGCCGGAACGACGAGATCGACCGCCTGCGCCATTCGGCCACCCAGTCGCTGCTCACCCGCCGTGATGTACTGGTGGTGGCGAGCGTCAGCTGCATCTACGGCATCGGCTCACCGGTCGACTACATGGGGGAGTCGCTGGAACTCGAGCAGGGACAGTCGATCCGCCGCCAGATGCTGCTCCGCAAGCTCACCGACATGCTCTACGAGCGGCACGACTACGACCTCGGCCGCCTGCGCTTCCGGGTCCGGGGCGATGTGGTAGACATCGTCCCCGCCTCCGCCGAGATCGTGCATCGGATCGAGTTCTTCGGAGACGACATCGACCGCATTCTCGATCTCGACGCCGTTACCGGTGAGATCTTGGGCACCCGCCAGCAGTTGCAGATCTTTCCGGCCTCCCACTACATCACCCCGAGCCAGAAGCTCCAGCTGGCGCTGGCCGACATCGAGGCGGAGATGGAGGATCGCTGCCGGTGGTTCGAGGAGCACGGGCGCCTGCTCGAGGCGCAGCGGCTGCGCCAGCGCACCATGTTCGACCTCGAGATGCTCCGCGAAACCGGCACCTGCGCCGGCGTCGAGAACTATTCGCGACACCTGACCCGACGCCAGGAGGGGGACGCTCCCTATACACTGATCGACTTCTTGCCCGACGACACCATCATCTTCGTCGACGAGTCGCACGTGGCGGTGCCCCAGGTGGGCGCGATGCTTGCCGGCGACCGCTCTCGAAAGGTGCCGCTGGTCGAGTACGGCTTCCGGCTGCCGAGCGCGTTCGACAACCGGCCGCTGAGTTTCGACGAATGGGAGGCACGCATCGGCCAGGTGGTATACGTCTCCGCCACCCCGGGCCCCTACGAGCTCCGGCGAAGTTCGGTCCAGGTGGAGATGGTGGTCCGGCCCACCGGCCTGGTCGACCCGGTGATCGAGGTGCGCCCGAGCGCGGGTCAGGTCGACGACCTGATGGCGGAGGCCAGAAAACGGGCCGAGGCCGGCCAGCGCTCGCTGGTGACCACCCTCACCAAGCGCTTTGCCGAAGACCTGGCCGACTATCTCACCGAGTACGGGATCAAGGTGCGCTACCTGCATTCCGACATCGATGCCATGGAACGGGTAGAGATCCTGCGCGACCTCAGGTCGGGCGCCTTCGACGTACTGGTCGGAATCAACCTTCTCCGGGAGGGGCTGGATCTGCCGGAGGTAAGCTTCATCGCCATTCTCGACGCCGACAAGGAGGGCTATCTCAGGTCCTACCGATCGTTCATCCAGATCATCGGGCGGGCCGCCCGCAATGTCGATGGCTTCGTCGTGATGTACGCCGACCAGGTCACCGACTCGATGCGGGTGGCGATCGAGGAAACCAACCGTCGGAGGGCGATCCAGATCGCTCACAACGAGGCCCACGGAATCACCCCCACCACCATCCAGAAGGCGATCTACAACATCGAGCTCGACAAGCAGGAGACCGCGCTGGAGGCGGCGGTACTGGTCTCCGGCTCGGACCTGCCGCGGGCCGACATTCTGGCCATGGTCCGCGACCTCGAGCGTGAAATGAAGCGCCTGTCCAGAGAGCTGGCCTTCGAGGATGCCGCGCGAGTGCGCGACCGGATCCTCGGATTGAGGCGCCAACTGGAAGAGCCGGCGGCGAAGGGCGGCACCAGCCGCCCGACCAGCCGCATGGAGGTCGCCGCCGATGCCGAGGCCGCGCTGGCGGCGGCCGCCGCGCCCCGGCCTCGAGAACCCCGGCCGCGCCGGGGCCACGGCCGGCGCCGCTGATCAGGAACCGAATCAAACGGCCACCGGCGCCGGTTGGAGATACTCGAAAGAATGACCGGACTCGAGGCCATGCGACGCGACCTGGAGCGTTTGGAGCACCTACCCAACTGGCGCAAGACGATTGGCGCCCGGATTGCCCGGCTGGAGCATGGGCTGGCCGAACTGGAGCTGGAGGTAGGGCCCGGCCACCGACACGAAGGCGGTGTGGTCCAGGGTGGGATCATCACCCAGCTGGCGGACGCCGCCATGGGCATCGCCCTGCGCACGGTTCAGCCGGCCGACCGTACCAACACCACCATCGAGTTGAAGATCAACTTCATCCGGCCAGCTGTGGAAGGGCTGATCCGCGCCACCGGGCGGCCGGTAGCGCTCCGGGCCGAAGTCCTCTTCGCTGAGGCCGAGGTGGTCAACTCCGAGGGCAAACTGGTGGCCCGGGCCACCTCCACCTGCCTGGTGCTGCCGGCCCGCCGGGGAGACCTGAGATGAATCAACCCGCCGAACTCTCCGGCCCGGTGGAAGCCGCCGGAGACCGCATCGCCGGCTCGCCGGCGTGGCGTGCCCTTGGCATCGAACCGATCGCGGCAGGCGAGGGCAGGGCCACGATCAGGATGCGGGTGGCGGAGTCGATGGCCAACTTCCAGGGGGTCTGCCACGGCGGGTTCATCGCCGCCCTGGCCGACTCGGTGATGGGCCGGGCCCTGCGCACGGTGATCGCGGACGGGGCGCGCAGCGCGACCATCGACCTCAAGCTCAGCTTCATCAGCCCGGCCCTGATCGGGAGCTGGCTGGTGGCCAGCGGCGAGGTCATTCATCACGGCCGGGCGACCGCGGTGCTCGAGTGCCGGGTCCGCGACGAGTTGTCAGGCGACCTGGTCGCCACCGCCTCCGGCACTTTCAAGCTGGCCCCGGCCAAACATGTCGACTGACTTCATCACCATCCGGGGCGCCCGCCAGCACAACCTGAAGAACATCACCCTGGCGATCCCGCGTGACCGGCTGGTGGTCTTCACCGGGCTGTCCGGGTCTGGCAAGTCGTCGCTGGCCTTCGACACCATCTACGCGGAGGGCCAGCGCCGCTACGTGGAGTCGCTGTCGTCCTATGCCCGCCAGTTTCTGGGGCAGATGGACAAACCCGACGTGGACGCGATCGACGGTCTTTCCCCGGCCATCAGCATCGATCAGAAGGGTGCCAGCCACAACCCTCGTTCCACGGTGGCCACGGTGACCGAGGTCTACGACCATCTCCGCCTGCTCTACGCCCGGATCGGGCACCCGCACTGCTACAACTGCGGCCGTGAGATCACCCGACAAACCGTGGACCAGATGGCGGACCAGGTCGAGCGGATGCCGGCCGGCACCCGTCTGCTGGTGCTGGGCCCGGTCGTCCGGGGCCGTAAGGGCGAGTACCATGCGCTCCTGGAAGACGTTCGCCGTCAGGGTTTCGTGCGGGTGCGGATCGACGGCGAGATCCACCAGCTGGAGGCTCCGATCCGGCTCGAAAAGAACCTCAAGCACGACATCGAGGTGGTGGTCGATCGGCTGACCGTCGGGCCCGAGCTGCGCACGCGGCTGGTCGACGCGCTCGACACCGCGCTCAAACTCGGGGGCGGATCTTTGATCCTGCAGGTGCTGCCCGACCGATCGGAGCCGGAGGCTTCCGGCCAGGAACTGGTGATGAGCGAGAAGTTCGCCTGCTCCAGCTGTGGGATCAGCTTCGACGAGCTGGAGCCGCGCAACTTCTCCTTCAACACCCCCTACGGCGCCTGTCCGGAGTGCACCGGCCTGGGCACCCGCCTGGTGGCCGATCCGGAACTGATCATCGCCGACCCCGACCTGACCATAGCCGAAGGCGCGGTCACGCCCTGGAGCCGGTCCCAGAGCTTCTATCCGGACCTGCTCAAGGCGGTGTGCGAAGAGTTCGGCATCCCCGCCGACGTGCCCTGGAAGCAACTCACGGCGAAGCAGCGGGAGATCATCCTCAACGGCTCCGGCCGCAAAAAGGTGCGTTTCCACTACGTCAACCTGTCGGGTTCGCGCCGGCTCTATGACGGTTACTACGAGGGGATCGTCGCCAACGTCCAGCGCCGATACACCGAGACCACCAGCAATTACATCCGTGAGGACCTCTTCCGCTACATGGCCAACCGGCCTTGTGCCGCCTGCGGCGGCCAGCGCCTGAAGCCGCAGTCGCTGGCGGTGACCGTGGGCGGCCTCAACATCGCCCAGACCTGCGCGATGTCGGTGGCCGAGGCCGACCGCCACTTCGCGGGGCTCGAACTCACCGAACGCGAACAGACCATTGCCCGCGGGATTTTGAAGGAGATCTCCGAGCGGCTGCGGTTCATGCTCGACGTCGGTCTCGACTACCTCACCCTCGACCGGGCCGCAAGCACTCTTTCCGGCGGGGAGTCGCAGCGGATCCGGCTGGCAACCCAGATCGGATCCCGCCTGGTGGGGGTCCTGTACATCCTGGACGAGCCTTCGATCGGCCTCCACCAGCGCGACAACCGGCGCTTGATCGATACCCTGCTCCGGCTTCGCGACCTGGGCAACACCCTGATCGTGGTCGAACACGACGAGGACACGATTTTCTCGGCCGACTACATCGTCGATATCGGGCCGGGGGCGGGCGAGCGGGGAGGGGAGGTGGTGGCCGCCGCCCCCCTGGAGGAGTTCCTCAAGCACGAAACCAGCCTCACCGCCGCTTACCTGCGAGGCGAGCGCTCGGTGCCAATGCCTTCCCGGCGCCGTCCCGGCAACGGGCGCTCGCTGGTGGTGAGGGGAGCCCGTGCCAACAACCTGAAGAACGTCGACGTCGAGTTCCCTCTGGGCAAGTTCGTAGCGGTGACCGGGGTCAGCGGCTCGGGCAAGAGTTCTCTGGTCAGCGACATCCTGTCCCGCCGGCTACTGCAGGCACTCTACAGGGCCAAGGACAAGCCGGCCGCCCACCGCACGGTGGAGGGGATCGACCAGATCGACAAGGTGATCGACATCGACCAGTCGCCGATCGGCCGCACACCCCGCTCCAACCCGGCCACCTACACCGGCGTATTCACTTACATCCGGGAGCTCTTCGCGAATCTACCGGAGGCCAAGGTGCGCGGCTACGGCCCCGGGCGGTTTTCGTTCAATGTGCGCGGCGGACGCTGTGAAGCCTGCCAGGGCGACGGGATCATCAAGATCGAGATGAACTTCCTGCCCGATGTCTACGTTCCCTGCGAGGTGTGCCATGGCCGGCGCTACACCCGGGAGGTGCAGGAAGTGAGGTACCGCGGACACTCCATCGCGGACGTGCTCGAGCTGACGGTGGAGGAGGCCATGGAGGTGTTCGAGAGCATTCCCCGAATTCGCAACAAGCTGCGGACTTTGCACGATGTGGGCTTGGGATATATCCATCTGGGCCAGCCGGCCACCCAGCTATCCGGCGGCGAGGCTCAGCGGGTGAAGCTGTCGACTGAGCTGTCACGGCGCGACACGGGCCGGACCCTGTATCTGCTCGATGAACCCACCACCGGCCTCCACTACGCCGATGTGGAGCGCCTGCTCCAGGTGCTGCACCGGCTGGTCGATCAGGGCAACAGCGTGATCGTGGTCGAGCACAACCTCGACGTGATCAAGACCGCCGATTGGATCATCGATCTCGGCCCCGAAGGCGGGTCCGGCGGCGGCCGGGTAGTGGCCGAAGGTACGCCGGAGCAAGTATCGGCCACCCCCGACTCCTACACCGGCCGTTTCCTGGCCCCGGTCCTGGCCCGCGCCCGGGGCCAGGTGCTGGTGAGCGCCTGAGGCCGGGCAGCGGTCGACAGTTCAGCAACGAGGAAGGAGGCGAGTTGAACAACTTCTATCAGGAGTTCCAGGAAGCCATCGCCGAGGTTTCCGACCTGCGCCGGGCGGCGGCGGTGCTGGAGTGGGACCTGGAGACGTACATGCCCCCGGCCGGAGCTGAGACCCGTTCGCAGCAGCTGTCGACTCTGAGCCGGCTGGCTCACGAGCGGTTCACCTCCGATCGGATGGGAGAACTGCTCAGACGGGCGGCGGAAACCGTCGATCCGGCTTCCGACCAGGGCGCCATCCTGCGGGTCACGACCGAGGAGCACGAGCGCTCCCGGCGGGTTCCGGGCCGGCTGGTGGCCGAGATCTCCGAGGCGAGCACGCTCGGGCGCAAAGCCTGGGCGCAGGCCCGCGCCGAAAACCACTGGTCGGGCTTCGAACCTCACCTGGCGCGGCTGGTGGAGCTGGCTCGAGCCCACGCGGAGGCGCTCGGCTACGCTTCGGAGCCGTTCGATGCCATGCTCGACCTCTACGAGCCGGGCCAGACCGCCGCCACCGTGGCCACCACCCTCGGTGAGCTGCGCGACGGTCTGGTGCCGATGGTGGCGGCGATCGCCAGGTGCGGCGATGCGGTCGACGATTCCTGCCTGCGCGGCGACTACCCGGAGGCCGATCAGGTGGCCTTCGCCTGGGAAGTGGCCCAGCGGATCGGCTTCGACGCCGAAGCCGGGCGCCAGGATCTGACCGCGCATCCTTTCTGTACCGGTTTCGGGCCGGGTGACGTGCGGATCACCACCCGCGTCGACCGGCGCTTTTTACCCATGTGCCTGTTCGGCACCATCCATGAGGCCGGCCACGGACTGTACGAGCAGGGTTATGGCCACCAGTGGAACCGCACGCCACTCTGGGACGCCGCCTCCCACGGCCTGCACGAGTCGCAGTCAAGGCTGTGGGAGAACCTGGTGGGRCGCAGCCGGCCCTTCTGGCGCCACCTGTATCCGGATCTGGTCGCAAGGTTCCCAGAACTGCGGACCACCGATCTGGAGACCTTCTACCGCGCCATCAACAAGGTCTATCCGTCATTCATCCGGGTGGAGGCAGATGAGGTCACCTATCACCTGCACATCCTGATCCGCTTCGAGATCGAGCGAGAGCTGTTCTCAGGCTCGCTCGCGGTGGCCGAGGTGCCGGCGGCGTGGAATGCCAGGATGGAGGAGTACCTGGGCATCACCCCGCCCGATCACGCCCAGGGGGCGCTCCAGGATGTCCACTGGGCGATGGGCGCCTTCGGCTACTTTCCCAGCTACACCCTGGGCACCTTGATGTCGGCGATGCTGATGGACACCGCCCGCAAGGCGATGCCGGATCTCGACGATCAGCTCCAGGCAGGCCGGTTCGCGCCTCTGCTGGAATGGCTGCGGGAAAACGTCCACGTCCACGGCAAGCGATACCGGCCGGCCGAGCTGATCCGGATGGTCACCGGCCGCGAGCCGGAGGCCGGGACCTGGCTGGCGTACGCCCGAGCCAAGTTCGGCGAGATCTACGGCATCGCGCTTTGAGCCCGTGCCGCCGGGTCGCCACCTGGTGATCCTCGCCTACGAACTGGTCGGAGCCGGACCCGACCTGGTACTCGTCCCCGGCACCTTCAGCGATCGGCGCACCTGGTTGAAGCTGGTCGGCGCTCTCAGCCGGCGCTTTCGCCTCCTGCTGCTGGATCCCAGGGGGACCGGGTCGACACCCGATCCCGGCTTCGACTTCAGCCCCGACGACCTCACCGGCGATTTGCTCGAGACCATGGATATGGCCGGAGTCGCCACCTGCCGCCTGGTTGGCCACAGCCTGGGCGCCCAAGTCGCCCTGGCCGCGGCCGCGCGGCGGCCGGACCAGGTCAGCCAGGTGGTGGCGATCTCACCGGCGTTCGAGATCGACCCCTATCTGGCGGTCACACTGCGGCTCTGGATGGCGATGGTCGACTCGGACTGGCCGGATCAGTTGGTGTATTCGGGTCTGGTACTGAACGCTTTCGGCCGCCGCCACGTGGAGCGCCTGGTCCCGGCGGTGGTCCAGGACCTCGTCCGTCATCCGCTCTCGCGTGACACCATTCGCCGGTACATCGCCTGCGATCGGCGCCAGGATCTGCGCCCGTTGCTCGAGCGGGTGTCCTGCCCGGTGCTGGTGGTGGCTGGCGAGGAGGACACCCTGACCGGCGTCGATCAATGCCGGCGGTTGGCGGCGGGCCTGCCCGGGGCGCGACTTGAACGGCTGCCGGCCTGCGGACACAGCCCTCAGGTCGAGGCGCCGGCCCAGCTGTTGCGTCTGCTGGCCGGCTTCCTGACCACGTGAAGCGACGGCGGACGGTACGGATGCCCGCTCTAAACTGGTTAGCGGAGACGTCGCCTAGTCCGGTCGAGGGCGCGGCACTGGAAATGCCGTAGGCGGGCAACCGCCTCAAGGGTTCGAATCCCTTCGTCTCCGCCAGTGTCCTGTCTCAGGACATCGTGCACGCCTGTCGCAAGACATTG
>JRHI01002932.1_pt1 | contig 10821 bp, 8 predicted proteins | sample 215371 | NCBI WGS metagenome assembly JRHI01 (sample SAMN02929681, study PRJNA255918) | sediment metagenome | biome: cave system; feature: Ice Cave; material: Sediment; isolation source: sediment from deep within a dark volcanic ice cave with no known source of... ... | reverse complement strand
GGCGGTGGAGTGTAAGCGGGCGGCGGAGCGGGCGGCGAAGGCGGTGGAGTGTCAGCGGGCGGTGGCACTGACGGAGGCGGTGGCCCTGGCGGAGGCGGCGGGGCCGGTGGCGGCGGTGGCGCGGGGTCGTTGACGGGTTCGGGGTCGCCGGCCTGATGTCCAGGTGGGTTGCTCATGTTCAGCCGATTATCCTTTAACGCCGCCCGCCCGTCATCTGCACACTTAAGAGCCAGAAGATGAGGGTACTGGTCGCTGGCGGAGCCGGCTACATCGGATCGCACACCGCGCGCCGGTTATTGGCCGCCGGTCATCATGTCGTGCTCTATGACAATCTCTCGCGTGGACACGTCGAGGTGGGCGCCATCCTCGGTCTGCGCCTGGTGGTCGCCGACCTGGCCGACCGTGATCGTCTGGAATCGGTTCTGCGCGAGGAGGCCATCGACGCGGTCATGCACTTCGCCGCGCACAGCCTGGTCGGCGAGAGCGTGGTCCAGCCCCTGCTCTACTACCGCAACAACGTGGCCACCACCATCACTCTGTTGGAGACGATGCGGGAGGTGGGCGTCGACCGCATGGTCTTCAGCAGCACCTGCGCGGTCTACGGCGATCCCGAGCATGTGCCGATCGCGGAGGACGCCCCCCGTAGCCCGGTGTCTCCATACGGTCGCAGCAAGTTGATGGTCGAGCAGGTGCTGGAGGACCTCCAGGGCGCCGACCCGAGCTTTCGCTTCGCCTCCCTGCGCTACTTCAACGCCTGCGGCTGCGCCGCTGATGGCAGCCTGGGTGAGGATCACCGGCCGGAAACCCACCTGATCCCGGTCATCATGCGCACCGCGCTGGGGCGGCGGGATCGGGTCGACGTGTTCGGCGACGACTACCCGACTGCGGACGGTACCTGCATCCGTGACTACATCCACGTCGACGATCTCGCGGATGCCCATATCGCGGCGCTCCTGGCGCTCGACCGGCATCCCCAGCTGATCCTGAACCTGGGCACCGGGCGCGGGTACTCGGTGTGGGAGATCCTCAGAGCCGCGGAAAGGGTGAGCGGCAAGCGGATTCCGGTCCTGGTCGGGCCCCGGCGCCCGGGCGATGCGGTGAGTCTCTATGCGGATTCCACCCGGGCCCGGCAGATCCTGGACTGGGAGCCGGTGTACAAGGACCCCGAACCGATCATCGAGACCGCCTGGCGCTGGTTCCGGGAACACCCGAACGGCTATTCCCCCTGAGAGGTCGGGAGCGCTTTCAACCCGAGCGGCCAGCCGGCGACCGGGATCAGCCCGGCTCCGAGTGGCGGCGTTGGTGAGCGCGCAAGATCAACCGCACCGGCCGGTCGAAGAACAGATAGTCCCAACTCCAACCGAAGAGGACCAGCAGCCGGTTGCGCAGACCGATGATCAGCAGCAGGTGGACGAAAAGCCAGCTCAGCCACCCGATCCGGCCGCTGAGCCTGAGCCCCCCGATCTGGGCCACTCCCGCGTGGCGACCGATGGTCGCCATGATGCCGCGATCGCGGTAGCGGAAGGGCCGGGCCGCACCGCCTCGAATCGCGGCCAGCAGGTTGAAGGCGGCCAGGTCAGCTTGCTGGATCGCGACCGGCGCCAGCATGGGCAGCGGCCCACCTGCGGCCGGCTCCAGCTCGGCCATGTCGCCAATTACGTACACCTCAGGATGTCCGGGCAGCCGCAGCATCGGGTCCACCAACACCCGACCCGAACCGCCGGTCGGGCAGCCGGCGGCGGCCAGCCCGCCGGCCAGTTCGGCGGCTTTGACCCCAGCCGTCCAGACCAGGGTGGCGGCCGGGATCAGGGTGCCGTCTCCCAGCCGCACCCCTTGCGGTTCGACCCGCTCGACGGTGGTACCGAGATGGACATCCACCCCCTTGCCACGCAGGGAGCGAAGCGCCGCCACCCGCAGCCGGGGATCGAACGCCGTTAGCAGGCCGTCCGCCGCCTCCACCAGGTGGATGCGGGCGATGCCCAGATCCAGAGACTTGAAATCGAGGCGGAGCACCAGTCGCACCAGCTCGGCCAGAGCTCCGGCAAACTCGACCCCGGTCGGACCGCCTCCCGCCACCACAAAGCTCATCAGCCGCCGCCGTTCGGCGGGTTCGGCGGTCAACTGTGCCCGCTCGAACTGTTCGAGAACATGAACCCGCAGGTCGAGCCCCTCTTCCAGGGTCTTCACAGGAAATCCGACGGTCTGGATGTGCAAGTTGCCGAAGTAGTTGGTGGTGCTGCCGGCCGCCAGCAGCAGATGATCGTATCCGTATTCCTCCCCGGTGCCAGTGGCCACCTTCCGTCGCTCGAGGTCGATCGCCACCACCTCACCCAGGCGGAAGTCGACCCCCGGCAGCGAGCGGACCAGCGCCCGCACCGGCTGAGCGATGTCGGAGGGATCCAGTAGCGCCGACGCCACCTGGTACAGGAGCGGGGTGAACAGGTGGTAGTTGTTTCGATCCAGGAGCAGCACCTCGAGGCCGAGGCCGGCGCCGGCACGACTGAGGCGACGGGCCGCCCGCAGGCCCCCGAAGCCGGCTCCGACGATCACGACCCTGGGCATGGCTTCAATTCCAACAGGTTCGGCTCCGAACCACCACGAGTTGGCTCCAAACCTCGTGTCCGGCGCCGTGGCCGGCGGCTCAGCCCAGGCGTCTGGCTCGGCGGGCGATGCTGATCTGCCAGACCACCAACGGCAGGAGGAGCAGCCAGATCAGTCCGAACAGCGCAGTCGGACCCTGACCGGGATCCCGCAGCACCTCGGCGACCGCCGCCAGCGCGGTCCCCGTCATCGCCAGAAAGGCCAGCACGGTGACCAGGGCCAGCGCCGAACAGTAGATGAGCAGGCGCTGACGGGCCCCGGGCTGGGCCCCACCTTCCCGCTCGAGCTGATGCTCGAGGGCCGCTTCCTGTGCCTGCGTGAACAGGGTGACCAGGACCAGCAGCACCCCGACCGCGCTCAGCGAACGGTCGATCCGGGTCTCGACCGGAGTCGCGGCCGCCACCAGCCAGGCGTGCCTCACGAATCCGCTCCCGGTGGTCGCAGGCCCAGTACGTCGAGGACCTCGGTCTCCCCGATCTGACGGGAGGTGACGAGAGTTCGGCCACGTGAATCCACCTGGCGGGCTCGATCGTGGGGGAGCTGGAGGAGGATCGCCCGGGCCGTCTCGTAGGTGCCGGCCTCCGAGAACCTGATCGTCCAGGTCAGCCCGTGCTCCTCGCTCCCGGTCCCGACCACGGTGGCATCCTCCTGCATGCGGGCCTGGAACTCGGCGAACAGAACATCCTGGTACTGGGCGCGCACGCTGGCCAGCAGGACCCGGGCGGCATTGGGAGTGATGCGGTAGAGGGCCGACAGCTCCCGTTCGTCGGGAATCCTCTGCAGCCTCGAACTCAGGTGACGAACCTGGTCCGCCCGAAGCCCGGTCAGCGTGCTCGGGACCGGACCCTTGCCGGAGGCGGTCCCGAGCAGCTGGTCGACCGCCCCCGCCAGCGCCGCTTCCACCAGCCGGGTGGCTTCTCCGAGCGAAAGCCCGGTAAGTCGCTTGACCCGCCCCGCCGCCGCCGCGCTGGTCTCCTGATCGATCTCCATCAAAAGCCTCCCTGGTGCTCCCGCGGCGAGCCCAGCCTAGGCCGCGCTGAGATGGGTGTCAACCTCCGGCGCCCCCAGAAGCAGGAAGGGCGGGTCGCCTACTGGCGCCCGCCCTTCCCCGGATCAGGTGTCCCGGCCGGCCCGGCCCTAGTCCTCCCCGATCGCCACCAGGCTGACCCTGGTGTACCAGTTGCCCAGAGCCACCCGGGTGCCCCCACAGGAGCCGAAGGGAGCCGCGGTGTACTGGGCGAGGGTGCAGGTCTGGCCGATGTACTCGGAGGCGATCCAGACCCGGTCGCCGACCACGGCGGCCGCACCGTAGTCGCCCCACCGGGTTCTCGGTGGATTACCCACGAACGCCTTGTAACCGGTGAAGCCGTCAGCCGGTCCCAGGCCCGCGGCCGCCACGTGGACAGGCCCGGTGCCTTCGTCGGAAACGGTCACGTAGGCCGCGCTCGGGAACTCGTCCCGCCCGAACAGAGTGAACGCGATCACCCCCCGACCCTCATGGTTGACGCCCACCGCGGGATAGGTGACGTTGTTGTCGGGAACTCCGAAGTACTCAGCCTTCACGGTGGTGGCGTGCACCCCGTCATCCTCGGCCGCCGCCTCGATGATGAACCACTCGAAGCCGGCCTGAGTCTTGCCCCGGATCTTCAGCGCCGTCTCCAGAGCGCTGTACAGCTTACCGTCCTCGTAGGTGACCTGCTGCATCCGGGTGTCGCTTCCGTCCAGCCCGTAGGTGACCTCGTGCGGGCCCTGAGCGCCGATCAGGAAAGTGGCGCACGCGGTGTCGTTGAGACAGTCGCGGAGCGGGGCCGGTCCATCCTTCTGCGCCCACCGAGCGCCATCGGCGATGAAGTAGGGCCTGGCTCGGGTGATGGTGTTCTCCAGCCTGAGGTCGGGGGTCGCAGAGTCGAGCGATCGGGTGTTGGTCAGAGCCCACACCACGACCTCGCTGGAAGGCTGGTTGCAGGTCGCACCGGTGGAGGGGCAGATCGCCTCGTCGGCGCCGTTGGAACTGAGGAAGAACTCGGTGCCTCCGTGCGACCGGTTCCACTTCCCGCTGGGCGTGGCCGCCGGCCAAACCGTGAAGCCGGGCTGGTCGCCGAAGGTGGGCGAGTGAACCGCGCCCCGAGTCTCCAACACTACCGCCGCCGGATGGGCGGCGGCGGCCGCCAGCTGGCGCTTGGAGAGGGCGATGATGTTGGCGCTGATGAAGCCGTCGCCGAACAACTCGTACTCATTGGTGGTGACGTAGACGCCGTGGCCGTCGAGGCCAATATGTGGGTAGTCGCCGATACAGGCGTTGGGATGCGGGGCCTTCACCCCCGGGGAGGGGCGGCAACCGTGGTTGGGAGTGCCGTTGGTGCCGTCGTTGGTGACGTCGATCCGGTACACGGTCCAGGTGCCGGTGGGATCGGAGGAATTGCTGACGGCGAGGTCGAGGTGATTGCTACCGGCCAGCGCCGAAGTGGTGCCAACCCGGTCGAGGGTGAGCACGACGTGGAAGAAGCGCTGGGTGTCGGGATCGTAGACACAGGTCGGATCGGTGAGTACCGGCCCGAACCGGCCGGTGGCCCGGTTGATCGCGGCCGGATAGCCGTAGAAGGTGTTGAGGTCGACCACCGGGGTGAGCGGCACGCCGCCGGTGTCGAAAACCCGGAGGACGTCGTTCACCGACTCCAGCACGAACCTCCCGCTGGCGCATAGGCCCTGGTCGGGAGGCTCCACGGTGAACTGGTTGCCGCCGTTGGCGAGTCGCTGCTGGCGGAGATTGAGACCATTGAAGCTCTTGAGCAAAGTCCCGGCGGCGGTATCGTGGTCGGCCCCCAGCGGACCGGCACCTGCATCCGGGGCATTCGGCTGGGCGGCCCCGTCGACCGGGGTGGGACCCTCGGCGCGCACAGCGGGATCGACCTCGAGCGGGCCCCGTGCGTCGCTTCCGGCAGCGGCCGCGTTAGGACTGGTGGTTCCGACCAGTGTAATCGCCGCGGCCTGCGGCGCAGCCTGGACGGGGATATGGCCGACCGGTCCCACCAGCAGGGTGGGAACGGTGAGCGCGACCGCTCCGACGGCGGATCGCACCCGCCAGGGCAAACCGGCTCTTAACACTTCATGACCTCCCTTCATCCTCGTTGCTGGCGCCCTGAGCTGGTCGCCGGAAAGCTAGACTTCTTCGGCTCCAGCCTTTCGCTAGTACGGCAGTTTAGTGCCCCTTCGAGCCGGCGGACACCCATAAAGGCATCTATATGGTTTTGTAAAGATCCTGGGACCTCGTATCAGCGGGCGGACACCTGAAACCCGGGGCGGCGATTCCGCCCCGCGTCATGACCGGGCTTCGCCCTGCCGGCCTGGCTCCGGCCCGGCCCGGATAATGGCCACATGCTCCCCCTGCAAGGCATCACCGTGGTCAGCATCGAACAGGCGGTGGCGGCGCCCTTCGCCAGCCGCCAGCTGGCCGACCTGGGCGCCCGGGTGATCAAGGTCGAACGGCCTGGCGGTGGCGACTTCGCCCGCGATTACGACCACGTCGTCAAGGGGCTGTCCAGTCACTTCGTCTGGCTCAACCACTCCAAGGAATCGGTCGCGCTCGACCTCAAGCGCCCGCTCGCCGTGGAGGCGGTGCGCCGGCTGATCGCGGGTGCCGATGTGTTCATCCAGAACCTCGCCCCGGGCGCCGTCGAGCGGCTGGGATTGGCACCCTCGGAGCTGAGGGCGTCGCATCCGCGCCTGATCACCTGTTCGATCTCAGGCTACGGCTCGACCGGTCCGTATCGCGATAAGCGCGCCTACGATCTGCTGGTTCAGTGCGAAGCCGGCGTGGTGTCGGTCACCGGCACTCCGGAGACCCCGGCCAAGTCGGGGGTGGCGATGGCCGACCTCAGCTCGGGCACCTACGCCTTCTCGGCCGTGCTAGCCGCTTTGTTCCAGCGCGAGCGAACCGGTGCCGGAGCCACCATCGAGGTGTCGCTGCTGGACTCCCTGGTCGAGTGGATGGGATTCCACCTGCTCTACACCGAGCACTCCGGCCAGCAGCCGTCGCGAGTCGGCGCCAGCCATCCCATCATCGCCCCCTACGGGCCGCACCGGGTCGCCGACGGGGTGGTTTTCATCGGTGTCCAGAACGAGCGGGAGTGGGCGCGGCTTTGCGCGGAGGTGCTGGACGAGCCGGACCTGGCCACCGACCCCCGTTACGACCGGATGGAGCGCCGGGTCGAGCACCGGCCGGAACTGACCGCAAGGATCGAGGCGCGGCTGGCCGCTTTGACCACGGCCGAGGTGATGGCCAGGCTCGACCGCGCCAACATTGCCTGCGCGCGGCTCAACCAGGTCCGTGAGGTGCTCGACCATCCGCAACTGGCCGCGCGCGGCCGCTGGCAAATGGTCGAAACTCCGGTGGGACCGGTGCGGGTCGCGCGGCCGGCGATCACGATCCAGGGGGTCACGCACCGGATCGGCCGGGTGCCGGAGGTCGGCGAGCACACCTCGGCGGTGCTGGCTGAAGTCGGCTTCGGCCCGGAGGAGATCGCGGAACTGGTGGCCGGAGCCGATCCTTCCTGAAAGGGCTCCGGGCGGGAGCAGGCTCACGCCCTCCCGGCCCGGAGCCCTGGACTCAGGCGGCCTGCGCGCGCTCCTCGCCGGTAGCCGACTCGGGCGCCCCCTCGCACTCGTACACATCGCAGCGGCGCATGAATCTGGTCACCCGGTAATCAACGAAGGCCGACGCATACGGGATCCCGAATCCGGCCGCGGTGGCGTTCATGGCGGCGGGACTGGTGCTCGATCCCCAGGTGCGGGTGTCGAGCCTCTTCTCGAGCGTGCGCAAGGCGGCCAGGTGCTCGGCCGGGGTGAAGGTGCAGTGGCCCGCCCGGTTCACGTATACCTGGCGGAGCAACTCGCTGCGTCCGGCCTCGTGAACCGCGGCGGCGTAGGCCTGTTCATCCTGGGGCAAGACCAGGCCGTCACCGATGGTGTGCATGGCCAGCACCGGTGCCTCGAGTTCGCCGTTGAAGACGATGAAGCGCTTCATGTACTCGAAGGCGGCCGGGTCGGCGGAGATCCGGGGAGTTGAGTCCAGAGTGTCGAGATCGTCCTCCAGGCTGAGGCCGGCGGCCCGGTACAGAGCCTCCACCTCCGCGCGGTTGATCGACAGCGAGAGCTGATGCCGGTAGTCGACATCGGTGTTCCACGAGGGGTTCCCATGGGCGCGGGCCTCGAGTTCGGCCCGGAGCGCGAAGGCGAAGGGCCCGTCCACCCTGGCCAGCCACAGGTACTGGTTCTGGAGCCGAGTGGCATAGTCGGTCKYGGCCGGTTCCGGGGTATTCCGGTCGAACCAGCCGGGGACGTCACCGAGCGCGGCGGCCAGGGCCATCCGGGCCCGGCCCTCGGCCGTCTGCATCGCCGCCGCCATAATCTGTTCGGCGAGATTGAGGTTGTTGGGATCGGTGATGTTCACCAGTTGGAGCCCCGAGCCAGGGGCCAGCAGGGTCTTGATGGCGAACTCGATGTCGAGCGCCTGGTTCCACACGGCGGGGCCGCCGGCGACCACACCACACATCGGGATGGCTCCGTCGAACCGGCCCGGGTTGAGCTGGAGCAGACCCGCCGTGATGATGCCGCCCAGCGAGTGGCCCCAGGCGATGGTCCGGTGCGGCCGCCCCTGGGGCAAGGTAGCGAAGTAGTCGAGCAAGGCGATCTGGTTCTGGAAGGCCTGTTCCAGGGCCCAGCCGGTGGCGGTGTAGGCGGTGGCCGCCAGGGCGTAGCCGTGGTCGAGCAGGACTTTGCGGGTGACCGGGTCGGCGGCATCGACCGGCGTGGTGGGTCGAGGGGCGCCGGGCGGCACCTCATAGCCATGGCTGTAGAGGACCAGCGTGCCGTTCCAGTTGCCGGGCACCTCGATCAGGTAGCCGCCCCAGTTGGCGCCGGTGTAGGTGCTGACCGGCGGCGGTGGCGGCGACGCCGCCACCGGGACCACCGAAAACCCGAGCAGCCAGCTCAGTGCCGCCACCCCCCATCCGGCCCTCTTGAACAGCGATCCCATGGCTCCTCCTTCCCGCGTTGATTGACGAACCCGANGCTGGYCCGGCCCGCGTCAGCGGCCGCGTCRAGACCCGCYRGCACGTMAGTAGGGCGATGCTATGCCCGGCCGGGCCGGCCCGTCAACCGGCGCCCGGGATCCGAGTTGCGTCATCCGCCGGCCGCCAGCTGGCCCGCCACTCGAGCGAGATTGGTCGGTTCCTGAGTAATCTCGCCCGCCAGCATCTCCTTCAACGTCATCACCACCGCCGCATTGGCCGGAGCCGGGATGCCGCGCAAGGCTCCCTCCCGCACCACGTACCCGTTGAGGTAGTCGATCTCCGTCCGCCTGCCCTTCTCCACGTCCTGGAGCATCGAGGCCTTCCCGGCCCGGGCGCCCGACCGGGCGGCGGCTACCTCCTCGAAGACGGTGCGGATCTCGCTCCGGGCGCGGGGGTCCGAGCCGATCCGCAGCAGCAACTCGGCCGGGATTGGCCGGGATGCCCCGGAAGGCTCCACCGGCTCCATGCGGTGACCCATCGCCCGGCAGACCCGGGCGTTCTCGGCCAGCACCTGGAGCACTACCTCGAAGCCGTCGGGATCCAGCCAGACCCGAGGCGAGGGCAGCCCCGACATCGCGCCCAGGGCGTTGGTGGCGCAGTTGAGCGTCAGCTTCGCCCACAGCTCCCCGCGGATGTGCGGCGTGGTTCGGCTCCGGCCGGCCGCCGCCAGCAGCCCGGCCAGCCGTTCGACCCGGTCGCTCGGCTTCCCGTCCAGCTCCCCCACCGTGTAGGTCAGCCAGTCCGGGCTGCTGTAGCGGGTGACCACCGCGGGCTCATACATGCCGCCGCTCATGTGTACCACGCAACCGACCGTCCGCTCGGCTCCGACCACGGACGCGATCACGTCCTCGTTGATGCCGTTCTGGGCAGAGACGACACAGCCGTCAACCGCCAGGTAGGGCGCCAGCGCCCGGGTCATCCACTCGGTGTCATACGACTTCACCGACAGGAAGACCACGTCGAGCGGACGCTCGAGGTCTCGCAGCTGGTCGAGATGGATCGCCTCGACATCGACCCGGAACTCCCCATCCGGACCCTTCACGGTGAGCCCCGACCGCCGCATCCGTTCGACGTTCTCCGCCCAGGGATCGACCAAAACCACATCAGCGCCGGCCCGGCTCAGGTACGCACCGATGGTTCCCCCCATCGCCCCGACTCCGGCGACCGCGATTCTCCAGCCCATGCCAGGAATCCTATTCAAGCCGGGCGCCGGGCTGCTTGACGCTCCGCATCAATCCGGGCCGGTACCGGCGGCGGTTTGCGGGCCCGGCCGGCACCGACTAGGATGCGGGCAGGGAACTCGGCCCGCCCGGCGGGCCGGCGGCCTGGTCCGGCAACCGCTCGATTTGCCAAGGAGGACCCCCGTGTCGAAAAGGATGCGCTTCGGCATCTTCATGGCCCCGTTCCACGCTCCCACCGGGCAGAACCCCACCACCGCCTTCCAGCGCGACCTCGAGGTGATCCAGCTGATGGACAGCCTCGGCTACGACGAAGCCTGGATCGGGGAGCATCACTCGTGTGGGGTGGAGCTGATCGCCGAGCCCATGATCTTCATCGCCCACGCCGCCGCCCACACCCGTCACATCAAGCTCGGTACCGGGGTGCTCTCGCTTCCCTACCACAATCCGCTATGGGTCGCCGACCGGGCGATCCTGCTCGACCACCTGACCCGAGGTCGTTTCATGCTCGGACTCGGTCCCGGCGCGCTGCCGACCGATGCCGCCATGATCGGTATCGACCCCTCGGAACAGAGGGAGGCACTCGAGCACGACACCGAGGTGCTGATGCACCTGCTCACCTCCGATGAGCCGATCTCGGCCGAGACCCGGCGCTACCGGCTGGTCAACGCCCGCTCCCAGCTCCGGCCCTACACGCATCCCACCTTCGAGGTGGCGGTGGCGGCGATCCAGTCGCCTTCCGGTCCCCGAATCGCCGGGCGTCACGGGCTCGGACTGCTGTCGATCGGCGCCACCATGGCGATCGGCGCCGACGTGCTGGCCCTGCACTGGAGCGTGATGGAAGAACGCGCCGCCCAGTTCGGAAAGGTGGCCGACCGCGGCCGCTGGCGGCTGGTCGGACCCATGCACCTCGCCGAGACCCGGGAGCAGGCGATCAAGGAGGTCACCTACGGCATCGACGCCTGGTTCGA
>JRHI01002931.1_pt1 | contig 10821 bp, 9 predicted proteins | sample 215371 | NCBI WGS metagenome assembly JRHI01 (sample SAMN02929681, study PRJNA255918) | sediment metagenome | biome: cave system; feature: Ice Cave; material: Sediment; isolation source: sediment from deep within a dark volcanic ice cave with no known source of... ... | reverse complement strand
GGCGAGGCGGGCGCAGTCGTCGGATTCGGGGGCGACGTCGATGACGCGGCCGTTCCAGCCGCGGAGCTTGACACGGACATCGCCCCAGCGGGTGACGACGGTTTCAACGCGGCGCGCGGCCTTCGTGCGCTCGACGGCCGTGGCGCGGACGCCGAGGGTGGTGCTGTTCTCGATCAGGGCGTTCGCGACGGCGCGCCGCCGGGCGGATGGGCAGAGGGCGCTGACCTTGGTGGCCGGGCGGCCTTTCTTCATGACGATCGGGGTCAGCCAGACGTCGAGGGCGCCGGCGGCGAAGAGACGTTCGGTCAAGAGGTCGAAGGCCTGCGGGTTCATGTCGTCGACGTTTGTTTCGAGGAGGAGATCGCCATCGCCGTCGGGATCGCCGCGGAGGTCGCCGATCCAGACGCGGAGAGCGTTCGGCCACGGCAGCTCGTTGGCGCCAAATCCGTAGCCGATCGCCGACGGCGCGAAGTCGGGACGGGAGAACGTGGCGAGGGTCGTCAGGATGGCGGCGCCGGTGGGGGTGAGGAGCTCCGCCTCGACCCGTTCCTGACCGGGGTCGGGGCCGGCGGAGGGGACGCCGGCGCGCGCCAGGAGCGCGGCGGTGGCGGGCGCGGGAACGGGGATGAGACCGTGCTCGGTGCGAACGAAACCGGAGCCGAGGCGCGGGGGGCCGCTGAAGACGCGCTCGACGCCGAGGAGGTCGAGACCGATGCAGGCGCCGCAGACGTCGACGACGGCGTCGACGCCGCCCACTTCGTGGAAATGGATCTCCTCGGGCGGGACGCCATGGACCTTCGCCTCGGCCTCGGCGAGGCGCTCGAAGATCGCGATCGCCCGATCCTTGATCGGATCGGCGAGGGCAGAATCCGCGATCAGGGCGCGGATGGCGGTCCAGGTGCGGGCGGGCTGATCGTCGGTCAGGCGGACGGTGAGGCCGGTCCCGTGGATGCCGTGCTGGGCGGCCGGGTTAGCTTCGAGGACGTAGCCGCGCAGGTTGAGCTTGCCGAGCTCGGCGCGTAGCCGGGGGAGCGGGAGACCGGCGTCGACCAGGGCACCGAGAATCATATCGCCGCCGGCGCCGGAGAAGGGGTCGAAAAAGGCGATGCGCACGGATGGTGCTCCTTGTTGGATGAGCTGCGCACTGGGGCCCTCGACGATGGAAGGGGTCGAAAAAGGCGATGCGCACGGATGGTGCTCCTCATGCGGGTTGAAGCGCGTCCTCCACGGGTGGCGCGTCTGGCCCGAGGAGAGCGTGATGAAATACCTCCGTCGCGGCACCGCGGCGCATCCAGCGGCGATTCCTCAACCACCGACGTTCTGCTACCATGCCGGCTGATTGATGATTGAACCACGAACCGGGCGAGGATAGGAACCAGGAGCGCAGGATGCCGAGCGCGGTCACTTCCGCAAACGTTACCACGGCGACGGCGCGGCGCTTCGGCGGGCACTCGATGACCGCGACGCTGCGCACGGTGCTCGTGCGCAAGCCGGCGCCGGCGATCACCGGCGAGCAGTGGCGGGCGTTCGGGTACAGGCATCCAATCGACCAGGAGCGGGCCGAGCGCGAGCATGCGGCGTTTCGGGAGATCCTGGCGGGCGAGGGCGTCGATGTGATCGCGGCGGGGCCGGATGAGCCGGGACACCTCGACGCGATCTTTACCTACGACCCGTCGATCATGACCGATCGCGGGGCGATCCTGCTCAGGATGGGGAAGGAGCCGCGACGGGACGAGCCGACGTTCGCGGCGCAGTCGTATCGGGCGCTCGGCATCCCGATGCTCGGGATGATCGAGGAGCCGGGGATGGTCGAGGGGGGTGACACCCTCTGGCTGAACGAGCGGACACTGGCGGTCGGGCGCGGGTACCGGACGAACGAAGACGGAATTCGGCAGTTGCGGGTGATCCTGGGCGAGATCGACGTCGAGGTCCTGGCGTTCGATCTGCCGCACTGGCGGGGGCCCGCTGAGTGCCTGCATCTGATGTCGCTGATCAGCCCGGTCGCCGGGGATCTGGCCGTCGTCTATCCGCCGCTGATGGCGGTGAGCTTCGTCCAGACGCTGCGCGACCTCGGCTGGCGGTTCATCGTGATCCCGGACGAGGAGTACGAGACGATGGCCTGCAACATCCTGGCGCTGGCGCCGGGGCGGTGCCTGATGCTCGACGGCAACCCGCGGACGCGACGCCGCCTCGAAGCGGCGGGGTGCGCGGTCCTGACCTACGCCGGGAGCGAGATCTCGCTCAATCGGGCGGGCGGGCCGACCTGCCTGACGCGGCCGCTCTGGCGGGAGACGCCGCCGTCGCCTTGACGGTTTGAGCCGATTTGGGTACGTTCCGCGCGAGCTTCAGTGGCGATCAAACGAGCGCGTTGGCCGCGGCACGACGGTGTGCCGCGCGGGTACAGGCGGAGAAGAGGAGCGTAGCGATGCCGACTCTCGACATTCCCGACAATGGTCGCACCGACGAGCTGCTGGACCTCGAACCGGCGCAGGTGATGGCGCGCTACCAAGCCGGGCTCCTGACCCGCCGCGACGTGATCAAGCTGCTTGGGGCGCTCGGCATGGTCTCGGCCGCGGGTCCGCTGCTCGGACGGGGCGCCAGCGCCGCGGACGACCTGAGCATCATCTGCTGGGCCGGGTACACGGACGACTCGTTCCGGAAGCCGTTCGAGCAAAAGAACAACGCCGCGATCGCGTCGACCTTCGCCGCGTCGTCTGACGAGATGTTCGCGGCGATGTCGGCAAGCGGTGGCAAGAACTACGACCTGGTCTCCGCCTCGAACGACCTGACGCAGCGTCTGGTCGAGGCGAATCTGGTGAGGGAGATCGACCCGACCAAGTTGACGAACTGGCCAAACCTCTTCGATCAGTTCAAGAAGCCACCCTACATCACGTTCAACGACAAGCTCTACGGTGTGAATTTCTCCTGGGGTCCGACCTACCTGATCTACAACCCGGACCTGATCAAGACGCCGCCGGTCTCCTGGGCCGCGCTCCTCGACGAGCAGTACAAGGGCAAGATCGCGGCCTGGGGAGCGCCGATCCAACTGGCGCAGTACGCGCTGCTGCTCGATCCGAAGCCGACCGACCCCTACAACCTGACCAACGACCAGATCGCCAAGATCAAGGCGATGCTGACCAAGCAGCGGCCGCTCTTGCGCCTGTACTGGGGCACGGGGACCGACCTGGCCGAGGCATTCGTCAACAAGGAAGTGGTCATCGCCGACGCCTGGCCGTGGATCAAGCTCCAGATCCAAAACAACGGCGGCTCGGTCGCGGAGGTCTTCCCGAAGGAGGGCGTGACCGGTTGGTCCGACTCCTGGATGATCTCGAAGAACGCCAAGCATCCGGACCTGTGCCTGAAGTGGGCCGACTACATGATCGGGCCGGACGGCCAGATGGGTGTCGTCAAGGCGATCAACTACTCGATCACGAACAAAGTCGTCGCCGGGAGCCTGCCGCCGGAGACGCGCAAGCAGCTCCGACTCGACAACGTGGCCGAGGAGTACGCCAAGATCTACATGTGGAAGAAGAAGGACGACGACAAGTGGCTCCAGGCGTGGCAGGAGGTCACCGCGGGCTAATACTGCGATAAGGCAGGATGGAAGGATCGTCGGGGCGCTGCCTGCTGTGCCCTGGTCGAGGGCAAACCCGTCCCGGCTTGTCGTTTGGGCGCGCTCGACCCGTAGGCGGAGATCAATGGCGGCCACCGTTGCCACCCGCGCTCATTCCCGCGCCGCCCACGAACGACGGCCGCCGGTGGGACCACTCGCCCTGCTGCCGGCGCCGTTGGTCTGGTTGACCTTCTTTTACCTCTTGCCGCTGGGCATCCTCTTGATTCACGCGTTCTGGACGCGCAATCCCGATTTCACGATCGACCACACGCTGACCTTCACGAACATCGACAAGTTCTTCACCAGCTCGCTGTTTGCCCGCGTGCTCCTGCGCACCGTCGAGATGGCGTTGCTGGTGACGGTGACGACGATCGCGATCGCCTTTCCGCTGTCGTTTTTTCTGGCGAAGCGGGTGCAGCGGAACAAGGACCTGCTGTTGCTGCTGGTGATCTTCCCGCTGTGGAGCTCCTATCTGGTGCGGGTGTTCGCCTGGCGAACGATCCTTGGGACGAGCGGGATTCTCAACTCGTTTCTGATCTGGACGGGCGTCGTCAATCAGCCGGCACGGTTCCTGCTCTACTCCAAAACGGCCATGTTCATCACATTTTGCCACGTCTGGCTGCCGTTTATGATCCTGCCGCTCTACACGACGCTGGAGCGGCTGCCTGATGCCCTCCTCGAAGCCGCGGCCGATCTCGGGTCGACCGGTTTTCAGACGTTCCGTCGGGTGATCCTGCCGCTCTCGGTGCCCGGACTGGTGGCCGGCAGCTTGGCGGTGTTCAGTCTGACGATGGGCGACTACATCACGCCGATGCTGCTCGGGGGCCCGGGCGACCAACTGATCGGGAAGATTGTGGCGGACTACTTCGGGACGGCGAACAACTGGCCGCTCGGCGCGACACTGATCATCCCGGTGCTCCTGATCGTGTCGCTCGCCTTGATCGTGGCCAACCGGTTCGGGGCGCTCGGCAGGGCGACGCCGTGAGCGCGGTACGGGGGACGCCGCGATCGTCCGGCGGGCGCCGGGGTTGGGGGAACGCGGCGTTCGGGGCGGTTTCAGCGCTCACCTATGCCTTTCTGTACCTGCCGCTGGCGGTGGTGGTGCTCTATTCCTTCAGCGCGCCCAAGGTCAACGTGTGGCCGATCGACGACTGGACGTTCGACTGGTACCAGGTGCTGCTCCACGACACGGAGATCCACAACGCGCTAACGCTGTCGGTCGTCATCGGGCTGGTCGCGGCAGGCATCGCGGTCGTGCTGGGGACGCTGGCGGCGCTGGCGCTCGACCGGTACCGGTTTCCTGGGAAACCGCTGATCCGGTTCGTCGCGGTGCTGCCGATCACGCTGCCGGGGATCGTGACCGGGGTGGCGATGCTGGCGTATTTCAGCCTGCTCGGCTGGCAGCTTTCCCGCTGGACGTTGATCATCGGGCACGCCACGTTTTGCATCACACTGGTGCTGAACAACGTGGCGGCGCGGCTCTCGCAGCTGCCGCGGCAGCTCGACGAGGCGTCGGCGGATCTCGGGGCGACGCCCTGGCGGTCGTTCTGGCGGATCACCTTCCCGCTCGTGCGGCCGGCGATCCTGGCCGGGGCGATCCTGGCGTTCACGTTATCGTTCGACGAGATCGTGGTGTCGTTTTTCCTGAAGGGACGGCAAAACACGCTGCCGCTGCTGATCTGGGGGCGGCTGCGCCAAGGGTTTACGCCGGAGATCAACGCAGTGGCGACGGCGATCATCGTGGTGTCGCTGACCGCGGTGCTGCTGTCGAACCGGTTGGCGCGGCGGCCGGCGGCCGGCGGATGATGCGCGCCCCCTGTAGGGCGGTGCTCACGTGATGTCGTGGCCGTGAGCCGGGCGTGATTCATCATGCCCAACGATGCCGAACGAACGGAAACGACATGGCAGATGTGGTTCAAGAGATTGCTTCACCGGTCGCCCAGGCGGTCCGACCGCCTGCCGGTATGCCGCCGAGCATCGAGCTGCGGGACCTTCGCAAGGTCTTCGGAGCGTTCGTCGCGGTTGACGGGATCTCGTTGACGGTCGAGTCTGGGGAGTTTCTGACGCTGCTCGGACCATCGGGCTGCGGCAAGACGACGACGCTGCGGCTGATCGGCGGCTTCGAGCTGCCGACCTCGGGCACGCTGCTGATCGACGGCGAAGACATGGGACAGCGGCCGCCATATCGGCGCAACGTCAACACCGTCTTTCAGAACTACGCGCTCTTTCCGCACCTGACCGTCGCACGGAACGTGGGGTACGGGCTCGAGATGGCGCGGGTGCCTAAGGAGGAGCGGAAGCGGCGGGTAGCGGAGGCGCTGGCGATGGTGCGGCTGCCGCACGTCGAGGGGCGGAACCCGTCCGAGCTGTCCGGTGGGCAGCAGCAGCGCGTGGCGCTGGCGCGTGCGCTCGTCAACCGGCCGCGGGTGTTGCTGCTCGACGAGCCACTCGGAGCGCTCGACCTGAAGCTGCGCAAGGCGATGCAGTTGGAGCTCAAGAGTCTCAACCGGGAGGTCGGCGTGACCTTCATCTACGTCACGCACGACCAGGAAGAGGCACTGACGATGTCGGACCGGATCGCGGTGATGAACGAAGGGCGCATCCTCCAGCTGGGGACGCCGGATGAGATCTACGAGCGGCCGCGCAACCGGTTCGTCGCCGACTTCATCGGGCAGACGAACTTCCTCGATGGGCGATTGCTGGCGGTTGACGGGGGGAGCGGGGAGGTCGAGCTTGCCGGTTCCGGGGTCATCCGTGCGCTGCTGCCGGCCGGCGAGGCGCCGAGCGGCGACGTCACGGTCGCGGTGCGACCGGAGAAAGTCGCCTTTGTCTCCGATCTCCTCGCCGGCGTCGCACCGGTGGGATGGAACGTGCTCAGGGGGACGATCGGAGACGTCATCTACCTCGGCACTCATACCCAATACGTCGTCAGGCTGCCAGCGGGAGGGACGGTGACGGTCCATCGCCAGAACCAGGCCGTTTCGGCGGCGAGGCAGCGCGGCGAGGAGGCGACGGTCGCGTTCGATCCGACCAGCGCGACCGTGCTGGTCGGGTAGATTCGGATCGACATGCTCGGTCGGCGTGCGCGCCGGCACCAACCGAGCGGATCGCCGGGTGCGGGACGGGAGCACGGCGGTGCGTACCGGTTCCGGCTTGGCCGTTCTGGAGGGTCCGCGTCCGCCGAGGAAGTCGGATCGGATGACGGCGGCGCGCTCCAAGTCCGGTGCCGCGGTCTCCGCCGCGGGCGGACCGGATGCCCCTTGGACGATGTCCACCGGCCCCACCAGCGCGATGCGTCGGGCCTGAACCAGCCCTTCATCAACGAACTGCGACGTTGACACAGCACGCTCGCGAACCCGTTGGGATCTTGACGGGAACGAACACGCCGGTACAATAGCTGGAAATTTCTTACAGGTGACATCGATGTCACCTCCCCCGATGGCGTGGGAGGGTTTCGCGCGTGGATCAAGCAACCAGACTCCGTTCGATCGACTGCCTGACGATGATCGAGCAGCGGCTGCCGGCGTTGGCCGGCGCGTCGCGGCGCGTCGCCGAGGCGATCGTCCGCGACCCGTGGGCGATCCTGGGGATGACTATCTACGACGTCGCACGGGTGAGCGGCGTCAGTCTGCCGTCGGTGACGCGCTTTTGCCGGGCGGTCGGGTATCCCGGCTTTCGCGAGCTGGTGCAGGGTATCGCGCAGTCGCTGGGGCGCATCGACTCGAAGGACTTCGAGACCCTTGAGTCGCCGACGCAGGGCAAAGACGGGCTACCGGCGCTGGCCTCGACGATCGTCAAGCGGCAGATCGACGCGCTCCAGATGACGCTGCGGACGCTCGACTTCGCGGCGATCGAGCGGGCGACGGAGGCGATCGCGGCGGCGCAGCGGGTGACGGTGCTCGGGCACGGCGGCGCCTACGTCCCTGCGCTCGGCATCGCCGTCAAGCTCAACTGGGGTGGCGTGCCGGCGGTGGCGGCGACGCCCGACCTCTTCACGAACCAGGTCATCGCCGTCGGCGCGCACGACGTCGTGATCGGTATCTCGCATCAGGGCCGGACTCGCGACACGGTCGAGCTCTTGCGGCTGGCGGGGTCGCTTGGGGCGAAGACGATCGGCATCTCGACGGTGCCCCATTCGCCGATGGGGTCCGTCGCCGACATCTCGGTGTCGGTGCTCTCGCCGGAGGTGGCGCGCGCGGGCACGTTCCTGATCGCCTTCGACACGCTGATGGTGCTCGCGGACATCCTGGCGGCGGCCGTGGCGGACCGGCGCTGGGGCGGCACGCCACCGAACCGCGCCACCGTGGTCGAATGGATCGAGACGAACCTCCGGGTCGGGCCGCTGCCACACCCACCGCCGGAGACGCGCCGGCGAGCAACCCTCCGGACGCGGCGCACGATCGCGAACGACGCGACGGCGGAGTCCGCCGCGGACACCCAATCGGGCACAGACGGACCGCACAACGGGATGACGGGGGCGGGTGAGCGATGAGGGGGCGGACCGGGTTTCGATGGACCATCTCGACCTCGACGGCGTCAAGACCGCCGCGCCGGCGTTCCTCGACGACCGGGAGCGCGAGGTCATCGATCTGACGTGCGCCCTGGTTCGCGCGCCGAGTCCGAACCTGCCGGGCAACGAGACGGCCCCCGCCGCGGTCGTTCAGGAGGCGCTCACGCGATACGGGCGGCCGCGACCGTCCCCGGCGCTGCGCCACCGCTCGCGTACTTCGCGGGGGCGACCGATGCCTGGGGGTTTCAGGGCATCGGCGGCATTCCGACGCTGGCAGCGTTCGGTCCGGGGAAGCTTCCGCTCGCCCAGGGACCGACCGAGTGGGTGAGCCTGACCAGCATCATCCAGGCGATGCGGATCTACGCGCTGACGGCGCTGGAGTTTGGCGCCGGGCGAGCGGTATCAGCCGCTCCAACTGGCGTAGCGGCGCATCAGGCGTTCCTCCACCGGCCTTTGCGCGAGCAGGGCCGCGACCAGGTGGAGCCCGCGGTTAGGCAGCACCCCGACCATCCCCTGCGCCGCCCGCATCAGGCGCACCCGCCGCCGGTGGTGTCCGACCCGCCGGTCGTAGGTGGCCAGCCCATCCGCCAGCGTCCGCCGGCCCTCGACGACGTCGCGGGCGAGGGCGCCCGCCAACGACCCGAAGCCGAGCGCGAAGCGGATCCCCTCGGCGGTAAGAGGCACGCAGTGGCCGGCGGCATCCCCGGCGAGGAAGATGCCGTCGACGGTCGGAGGCCGGTCGAACCAGGGAATCATCCCGCCGCGGCACGGCTTGCCGGCGTGGCCGAGTCGCCCCAGAAACGTCGCCAACGCGGCCGCCAGCCTGTCGGCATCCTGCCGTCGGTAGGAGGCGATCCCGATCCGCAGGGTGTCCCCCGCCGGGAAGACCCAGGCGTAGCCGTGGGACACAAGGGTGGGATCGAACCAGAAGTGGATGCCGTCGCCCGCGCCCGGAACCTCGGCCTCCATGCCCACGGTCAGGCGTCGGCGATCGGCAAGCGCGGGGCGACGCGCCGTGGCGAGCGCCGCAGGCCACCCCGTGGCATCGATCAGGACGCGGCCGCGGACCGCTCCGGCGCTGGTGAGGACGGTGTCGCCATCGACCCCCCGCACCCGGGCGCGCAGGAAACCCGCGCCGGAGCGCTCGAACAGACCGCGGCAGAGCCGGGCGTGGTCGAAGACGCAGTAGGCGGGTCGGAGGCGGAAGCGGGTGCTGCCGTGGGCGGTGTGGACGTGACCCTCGGGGTAGACCTGGAGCACGGCGGCGCGGACGCCAAAGCGATCGGCGATGGGCAGCGGCAGCCCGCAGGCCGAGCGCTGGACGGCCCCGATCTCATGCTGGTCGATCACGAGCGCGCGCGCGCCGAGGGCGAGGGCCGCCGCCAGCCCGGCGTAGCCCCCACCGGCGATGACCACCGGATAGTCGCCGTCGGACCGCACCCGGTCGGCCTCCTTCGTCGTGACAGCCGCGCCGTCGCCGCCGGCGGCAATGATAGCGAAATCCGGGACTCCGCCGGGACCACGTCCCTCCCCACCGACGCCGCCTGCCGGAGTGGGTGGACCTGCTCACATGACAGATAACGTTTTTGGAAAGCCGATATCCGGCGCCTTCTCGCCCTTCGTGCGACACTCGCACACTCTGGACACGTCAGAAACCGAGGTTACGGAGGGGGAAGTTAGCCCCCAGGTCGGCAGGGAGAGTTTCAAGCAACTAACCCTGCGCTTCACCGATCCGGTCCAGTACGACTATGACATCATCCGTGGCATCATGCTGGCTGACGAGACGGTTGCCGAGCAGCCGGATCACGGGCGTCGACCGGGACACCATCAGCGAGAAGGCCCGCCGCTTCCTCACCAAGGGTATGCTCGGTCTGGTCGATCGGCGCACTACGACGGAGAAGCGCCGGCGCCGGTATCCCGATGTCGTTGCCGGCTACATCCTCTACCTCAAGCAACTCTACCCGACCATTCACTCTAGGGTTTCCGGCGAGAGCTCGGCACCGAGGTTTGCGGTTGCCTCTGACTCTTGATCCCTTTCAGCACCATGACTTCGGATTCGTACGACAACGAGACATAGCAGCACGGTCTCCGCTGCTGAGTGGTGGATGGAGCGACGGCAGCGTCTCCTGCGAGCGCCGCACCATGCCGCGCGCTCCGGGACAGGGACGGGTCCAGAGGATCAGCACCGTCGGCGAGACGCGCCAGCGCCAGACGATAGTGCGGGTGCGCCGTTGCCCGGCGATCCGGACGCCGGCTCAGCGTCCGTAGACGGACACGTGTCGGCTGCTGGTGGCGGTGAAGGGTGCTCGGTCCCAGCCGGCCCAACGGTCCTTCAGGCGCAGCCCGGCGATGCGCGCCATGAGATCGAGCTCGCTCGGCCAGGCGTACCGAGTGACGATCGGGTACAGGCGCACCCCCTCACGGGAGAGGACCACGTGGCTCTCGTCGAGCCGCTGCGTCACGGGATCGTGGCGCCCCACATCGAGTCGCACCTCGTCAACTCCGATACCTTCCGCATCCACGTATTGATCGTCGCGCAACCGGGTGAGCCAGGCAGGCACGAAGGCCTCCACGACAAACGAGCCGTCGTCGGTGAGATGGGCGGCGACGTTCTCGAAACAGCGCACCTGGTCTTCTTGGGTCAGCAGGTTGAACAGTGTCTAACGTCAACTAGATTTGCCGGCGACGACAATTAGAC
>JRHI01002930.1_pt1 | contig 10822 bp, 10 predicted proteins | sample 215371 | NCBI WGS metagenome assembly JRHI01 (sample SAMN02929681, study PRJNA255918) | sediment metagenome | biome: cave system; feature: Ice Cave; material: Sediment; isolation source: sediment from deep within a dark volcanic ice cave with no known source of... ... | reverse complement strand
GATAGCGACCGTGCTCAGCCGCGGTCCACGCATTGTCGGCCCGGTGCAACACCAGGCACGGCACGTGGATCGCGGGCAGGGCACGGCGAACGTCGGTCTGGACGAGTGCTCGCCACATCGCCCGAGCCACGCCCGGACTCGCGCCCCGGTGACCCGCCCGATCCCACCAATCACGGAACCCAAGGTCGTCACACACGCTCGGAGCGAGCAACGCGAGGAGGTCGAAACTCGCATCCCCAGGACTGGGATTCGTGGTCGTGTCGGCGATCGTGTCCCACGCCTCCGCTCGCCGACCAAACACGAAATCTGGTGCCCACAGGCTCCGGGCATAGGCGTGGAGCAACACCAGCGCGCGCACGCGTTCCGGATGGGTCGCAGCGAGTACCAACGCCGCCAGCCCCGCGTCCGTCGCGCCAAACACAGCCGCGGTCCTCGAACCCGCCGCATCCAGGACAGCCAGCGCATCCTCGACCCATTGCTCCACCGTCGTCGGGCACGAAACTGGGACCGGGTCGGACAGGCCGACCCCGCGCCGGTCGAAACGCAGCACCCGGCAGAAGCTCGCGAGCCGGTGCAAAGACGCCACATATCTCGGCTCTTCGAGCATCGCGTCGACGGGAACGAACTCCCCCGACATCACCAATAGATCCAGCGGACCCGCCCCCATGACCTGGTAGGCGACGTGAACATCCCCGCTTCTCGCGTAACGGATCTCGGTCACCGCCCCTAGTCTGCCGACACCCACGAGCTGGCGCCTCAAGACCCGCCTCAAGGTTCAAGCGGCGCACCACTAGAAGTGCCCATCGGCCACATCGCGAACGTCTCGGAGCCGGCGTTCTGTGACACCCCTGACCCGGAATTGTGGGACGCGCATTATGGGGCAGTCGGCCGTCCGTTCTACGTGTCGGTCGACCCTGATCTGAGTCGAGAGGCTGAAGCTGCAAGCCCGTGGTTCAGGAGAGGCGCACGGGGAGTTCGCGTACGGCGCCGAGGACGGGGTTGTCGATCGTCAGTCCGCTGTAGGTGGGAGGCGCGAGGATCTCGATGTCGGTGGTGCGTGCGAGGAGCTCTTCGAACAGGATCGCGATCTCGTGGCGGGCGAGGTTCGCGCCGAGGCAGTAGTGCGGTCCGCCGCCACCGAAGGCGATGTGGTTGTTCGGCGTGCGTGTGATGTCGAACCGGAACGGGTCCTCGAAGACTTCCTCGTCTCGGTTCGCCGACGGGTACCACAACGTGACGCGGTCGCCTCGGGCGATGGGGACACCACGGATCTCGGTTGTGCGGGTTGTCCGACGGGCGAAGTAGGCGACGGGCGAAGTCCAACGGAGGATCTCCTCCACCGCGGGTCGCATCGCATCGGGCTCAGAGCGGAGGCGGGCGAGCTGGTCGGGGTGCTCGACCAGTGCGATGAGCCCGCCGGAAATCGCGTTGCGGGTCGTCTCGCTGCCGGCGATCGTCAGCACAAAGAAGAACATGTCGAGTTCGGTCTCGCCCAGCGCGGTGCGCTCACCGTCGTCGGTCTCGATCTCGACGGTCGAGAGGATGGTCCACACGTCGTCCCGAGGATCGGAGCGCTTGCGCCGCCCGAGCTCTTGCGCGTACTCGAACATCTGCACCTGGATCGCGCCGAACTCCTCCGGTGACGCGACGTGGGCGGCGTCGCTGCCCTGGAGTAGCTCTTTGGTGAGGCCGAAGAGCCACTCACGATCTGCGACCGGGATGCCGACGATGTCGGCGATCACGTGCATCGGCAGCTGGTACGCGACGTCTTGGACGAACTCGCACGTCCCGCGTTCGCACGCTCGCTCGACAATCGACACGGCCCACTCCCGCGTCTGGGCCTCGAGTCGTCCCACCATGCGGGGCGTGAACCCGGCGTTGATCAGACGGCGCTGCCGAACGTGGTCGCGTCCGTCCATGCTGACGAGCATCGTTCCCCGCATTTCGGGCTGGATGCTGAGTTGTGGGCCGTCGTACGAGCAGAACAGTTCGCCGTCGCGGTTCGCGGCCTGCACGTCGTCGTAGCGGGAGAGCACCCAGAAGCCCGGATCGTGGTTGCCGGGAAAGTTGGGTGGGACTCCCTGCCAGTGCACAGGCGACTCGCGGCGCAACGTCGTGAAGACGTCGTGGGGGAATCCGTGCCCGAAGATGTGCGCGTCGGTCAGGTCGATATCGCGCATCACAGCATTGTTGCCCGAACCTTTCCACCGATTCGATACCCGGCCCTGGGGAACCAACCCGGCCGGGCCCGAAGAACGCGCCCCGAGCCGGCGATCTGGGATACCGGCCGGCACATCGCGAGCCTCGACCACGCCGTAGCTTGACCCTATGGCCGAACGACCGACCGGGCACCAGGTCCCCAGCGGCGACGAGGGCGGCGCCGCGCCGAGTACGCGGCCTGGCGGGCCTCCGCCGCCCGAGCCCTCGCACGCCGAGCGTTGTCGCACCCTCGTCGCCTCGGCGAGTCGGGGGGCACTCTCCACGCTTGCCGCCGATCCGCAGGGCTACCCGTACGGCTCAGTAGCCAGCTACGGCCTCGACGATCGCGGTAACCCGCTCTTCTTCGTCAGCCTCATGGCCGAGCACACCCAGAACGCGATCCGCGACCCGCGGGCGAGTCTGCTCGTGACCGAGCCGGTACCCGACGGGGCCGACCCGCTCGCCGGCGGGAGGGCCACGCTGCTAGGTCTGCTGTCGACCGTGGCCGAGGACGACCGCCCCACCGCGCGCGACCGGTACCTCGAGGCCAATCCCACATCGGCGTACTACATCGACTTCGGTGACTTCACCTTCTACCGCCTCGACGTGCAAAGCATCCGTTACGTGGGTGGCTACGGGCGGATGAGCTGGGTTGACGCTGCTGTGTACGCCGAGGCGGAACCCGATCCGCTCGCTGCGGCGGCGGCAGGGATCATCGAGCATATGAACGCGGACCACGCTGAGGCGCAGCTCTTGTTCTGCCGTCACCTCGTCGAGCGACCCGACACCACCGAGGCCGTCATGTCCACGGTTGATCGCTATGGATTCGAGATGATCGCCGTCAGCCCTGCCGGTCGTGCCGCCGTCCGTCTCGGCTTCCCGGAGGAGTGCACCACCGGCGAGCAGGTCCGCCAGACGATGGTCGCCTTGGCGGCCAACGCGCGGGCCGCAGCAGCACTCGAGCGGAGGTAGTCAACACGTTCGCCTTCGGCGGGAGCGGCAGCAGAGCCGGCGTTCAGGGAGACTCCCCGGCGCAACGGTGCCGGCGATCCTGACGATATGGTGCGTCCCGAACAGTCGAGCGATCCACAAACGCCATCGGGCGCAACTTGACCCCGGGGGAGATCCCATCGTGGCGAAGACCGTAATGATCACCGGTGCAGGATCCGGGTTCGGGAAGGGTGCGAGTCTGGCCTTGGCGGCGCGAGGTCACCGAGTCATCGCCACCACCGAGACCGAGGCGCAAGCGGCGGCACTTCGCGTCGAGGCACCGCAGCTCACGGTCGAAAAGCTCGACATCACCTCGACCGACGTCGGCAAGGGCGCCGACTGGGATGTCGACGTGCTCATCAACAACGCCGGCGCCGGCCAGACCGGACCGATGGCCGATGTGCCGCTCGATCGGGTGCGACATCTCTTTGAGGTCAACGTGTTCGGCACGCTCGCCGTCACGCAGCAGGTGTTGCAGCGCATGGTGGCCAAGGGTGCGGGGCGGGTCATCATCGTGTCGTCGATCGCTGGGGTGATGTCAGGTCCGTCGTTCGGTCCGTATTCGATGACCAAGCATGCGTTGGAAGCGATGGGTAAGGCCATGCGAGCCGAGTTGGCGCCACAAGGTATCGACGTCACGCTCCTGAACCCGGGTCCCTATCTGACTGGATTCAACGACCGGATGGCGGACTCGATGTGGGAGTGGTTCGGCGAGGGGTCACTCAACGCGCCGGCGACACCCATGTTCCAGATGATGCACGAATTCGTCACGAACGGGCAGATGGATCCCGCCGAGGTCGTGACCCGAATGGTCGAGCTCACCGAGGCAGACACGACGACCGAAAACAACTTCGTACCACCAGAGATCCTCGCCCAGGTGGCCGCGCAACTCGGCAACTAGTGCCGCGTCCGCCAACGTTCGGAGGGCTGCGCGTGTCGCTGGCGGCACCTTCGTGACAGGGTTAGGCCAACCATCCGTGTGGAGGACTCCAATGGCGCAACCACGCACGCGGGTCGCAGCCGCGGTCCTCGGCGGTCCTGACCCGCGGGCACTAGCCGCGTTCTACCAGCGACTCCTCGGATGGAACAAGGTTGCCGACGAGCCCGCGAGGCCCGGCGCTCCGCCGCAGGACGGTTGGGTGATACTGCGACCGCCGTCCGGTGGGACGGGGCTGTCGTTCCAGTACGAGCCGGACTATGCGCCTCCGGTGTGGCCGCCAGCGCCGGGCGAGCAGCAGATGATGGTCCATCTCGACATTGCAGTGGAGGACCTTGAGGGCGGCGTGACCTGGGCCCGCGATCTCGGCGCAACTCTTGCCGACCATCAGCCGCAGGGCCAGGTTCGCGTCATGCTCGACCCCGCAGGGCACCCGTCCTGCCTGTTCCCGGGGCCGGTTTGATTCGGTCCCTGCCGCCGGGCTCGGGGCTACTTCTCGGCGAGCCGAGCAAACGTTGGCTGCCGCGGCACTAGCTGAACTAGCTGCGATCTCGTGCGCGTCGCGGGTACGTGAAGGGAGCACGCGCCGCGTCCCTGATGCCGTCTCACCGACCCGGCGTACGGGGACACGTCTGTGAGTCAATGAACGAGTGGTGGGGCCCCGTGCGGTTCATGTCGCGGTTTGCGCGCCAGCTCCCCGGACGGTGAGTCACCCGACGCAGGGCAGAGCACGAACGACCTAGACCTCGCGGTCGTGTGGATGCACGCCTCTAGGTGGGCGAGCACTACGTCGCGATCAAGAACGACTCCGCCCGATGCGGGGCCTCAAACGCAACTGCAGCGCCCGTGTGGTCATGCGAGGTCATGCGTTCATGCAGAACATTCGCGGCGCGGCCACTACGAACTCGGGGTTGACGCGCGCACCCATTCGGCGCGTCGCCCACGCGTTCAGCGAGCTCGCCCGAACGATCTGAACGGGAAACAGACTGCGGCTCGGGTCTTGCACGGCCAGCTCCGACTGAACACAACAGAGCCCACTGGGCCGTTACCCGAAATAACCAGCTGTCGTCGCCCACGGCTTCTCGAGCGCCTCACTTCACGAGCCTGTCCCGACGGCGCTCGATTCGTAGGGCGCCGCGGGCGGGCGCGTCGTCTACGAGCCGATGCCGTCAGGGTGCTTACGAATGGTCGCTGAGCAGGTACGCGCCACGGCGTTCCTCAGCGAACAGGGTTCGCTTCGTGCCGGCCCGCTTCCTGCCACAGCTGCTTGAGCTGTTCGGGCAACGTCGCCGCGATGTCGTTGACCTCCTCTGGCACTGCGTGCTGCAGCGAGCCGAGCACCGCGAGCATGACCTCCTCCGCTCGTACGGGCTCCAGGCGCGCGTCGACGGCAACGAGTCCGACCAGCTCGGCTCGTGTGCGGACACTGCCCGCCGGCGAACGGTCGGGTAGGACGCCGATGAGTTGGCGCGTGTCGCCGGTTAAGTGCGTGAGTACTTGGTCTCGCTCCCCGGCCGGAAGGCGCTCGAGAAACGTGCGCAGCACAGCCCGGACCGCGACTTGGGCATCGGCTTCCGTCACGCCCGCGTCGCGTGCCACCTGCTCGAAAATTTGCAGCATCCGCGTTGACTGCTTGTGGCGCCGTCCGGTCGACGGCTTCGTCTCACCCGGATCCTGGCCGACGTTGAGATGCGATTCGAGCCCAACCACTCCCGGAACCGCGTACACGAGAGCCTCGATCTCGTTCACGGCCTCGCGGTTCGGGACGATGCCGCGCAGGTCGACAACGTGGCCTTCTACCATCACGTTGACGCGAGGAATGTCCAGCCGCTCCTCAAGTGGCCCCAGCGCGGTGCGTACCCGATCGACCAGCACCGAGTCGTCGACGTCGGCAGCGAGGTCCGGGGCGACCTCGTCGATGGTCCGCAGGTCGATGTGGACGTCCTCGCGGGATGCACCGCCACCGAGGCGCTCGAAGAGGTCCCCGGCACCGGGCAAGCTGGCCACCGCGCGCAGCACGACTCGAACCGCGCCGGCGATGGCACTCCCTGCGCTGATCGCGAGGCGTTCTACGAGCGCGTCGCGTCCTGAATGACCCTTCGTGCTTTCCATGCCGGCGACGCTACCGCGCCGCCTGCATTTCGGCCGGGTGATCCCAGTGATGGGGCTTTAGTCCGCTCGGTCGGTTGGCACAGACCACGAGACCGAACGGCTTCGAAAGGGCCGGACATGCTGTCATCCGACGAGGAACTGAGCGTGCGAAGACCCACCGCGGGCCGGCGATCGGGCGGCATCTGACTGCGACGCGTCAAACGGGCCGAGTGCTGCTGCCAGGGAACGCGTGTCGCTCGAGCTCCAGAAGATCGGCGGCCCGTACCTCCACATCGACGACGCCACCAGAGCCGCGACGAGCCATCGGCGCGAACACGAGCCGTCCGCCAGCGCGTGATTTGAGAAGACCGCGTGCCGCGCCGCTGTCGTAGCTGACCCGTCCCCAGGGCCTGCGGTTGAGACAACTCCGGCTTCAGTTATGCACCCGACGCTGAAGGAACGGAGCAAGGCGCGCACCTGCTGCCGGCGGGACGTATCTTGGGTGTGTGACGACCGTGGCGGAGCGGCTACGCGAAACCCGCGCGAAGAGCGACAATGCCCTCGACCTGGTTCGCAGTGATCAGAGTGCGTCCCCGGTGCTGATCGCGGTGGTCGACGAGTTCGCCAAGAAGGCCGCGAAGGCGACTCGGGCAGAGGATGAGCGCGCAGCGGTCATCGAATTGGAGCAGGCGGGCGACAGCGCCAAGGCGGCAGCCGAAGCCGACACCGGCATATCGGACGCCACTCGCCAGGCGATCCTGGACGCTCACCTCGCCATCTGCATCGCCAAGGCGAAGCTGTAACCCCCGAGCGGGTCGGCTTCGCCGAGTCGAAACCAGTGGCACTGTTGCATTGAGTCGGCAGCGCCGCTTGCGGACGAACGCGAGACGGCAGATGGGCGATTCGTGCGGCCCGGGATCGACCGTCTCATTCGATTCGCACACATGACCAGCCTGAAGGGGAGCCGGCGTTGTGCCCGATTGGCGTCAACGCAACAGTGCCCTCGCACATCACATAGTTGTGCCGTATCTATGGATACGGCGAATCTGTGAACTGAGAAGGATGGTTTGATGCAACAGTCGGCGGTGGGTCGAACCGGCGTGTGAGGAGACGATCATGAGTGCGACACGTGGTCGGCGCGGCGAACCGGGCCCCGAGGAACGGAGCGAGCTCGCGCGAGAGGAGCAGCGTGCTGCCCACGACGACCTGAGCGAGGTGGCCGATGCCGAATCGGACGCGGTGGAAGAGGACGACGGCGAGGAATCCGCCGACGACATGCTGGAGCTCGATCAGACCGAGCTCGACGAGTTGGGGCTGACCCTCGACGATCCGCATCAGCCCGACGGGGAGTAGCGGCTCGCTCGCTCTCCTCGGCGTCCCGGCCGTGCCGCCCTATGATGCGAACATATGTTCGCCGAGTTCGACCGACTGAACGAGGAGCAACGGGCCGCGGCGACGTTCGACGGTGACCAGCTACGGATCCTCGCCGGCGCCGGCACCGGGAAGACGACCGCGCTGACGGCGCGGGTCGCGTGGCTCGTTGACAGCGGGATACCGCCGGAGCGCGTGATGGCCTTGACGTTCACGCGACGGGCTGCTCGGGAGATGTCGCACCGAATCGACGCCCGGTTGGCCGGCTCGGCGACATCGACGGCGCGCCGCCGTCGGCAAGGTCGAGTCGTCTCCGGCACGTTCCACTCGATCGCGCACCGCACATTGCGGCATTACGCGATCGCGCTGGGGTTGCCCGAGGGATTCTCCGTGCTCGACGCCGGAGACGCGGCCGACGTGATCGACCTCGTGCGCGAAGAACAAGGCGCAGCCGCGACGGGCCTGCGGTTCCCGAAGAAGGGCACTGTCCTCGATCTCTATTCGCGATCGGTCAACATGCAACAGCCGCTGTCGCTCGTCGTGAACGAGGTCGCCCCGTGGTGTGCGGATCAGATCGAACGGGTCGCGGCAATCTGTCGCAGTTATGTGAATCGCAAGCGTCAGCTCGGCCTCGTCGACTTCGACGACCTCCTTCTGTATTGGCGGCGCGGCGGCGGCCGATGAGCGTCTCGGTCCACAGCTCGCGTCCGAGGTCGCGCACATCTGCGTCGACGAGTATCAAGACGTCAACGCGCTGCAGGTCGACATCCTGCGCGCGTTGCGTACGACGGATCCCCGGCTGACAGTCGTGGGTGACGATTCGCAAGCTGTGTACGGCTTCCGGGGAGCGAGCCCCCGCCACCTGCTCGATATCGGATCTTCGTTCCCGGCGATGTCGACAATTCTGCTCGGGCACAACTACCGCTCGAATCAGCCGATCCTCGATGTCGCCAACGCACTCAGCGAAGATGCCCCCGAGGGCTTCACGACCCGACTACGCGCCGAGCCCGACTCGATCACAGAGCGTCCGCGCCTCGTTCGCTGCGCCGACGAGGACGCGCAGGTCGATGCGGTCTGCGAACGGGTCCTTGCGCATCGCGAAGAAGGCATCACGCTGCGAGAACAGGCCGTGTTGGTCCGCGCCGCGCACCACAGCGACCGCCTCGAGCTCGAACTGTCACGACGACGCATCCCGTACGTGAAGTACGGCGGTCTGCGCTTCCTCGAGGCCGCGCACGTGAAGGACGTCATCTGCCTGTTCCGTCTCGCCGACAATCCGCGCGACGAGCTCGCATGGTTCCGCCTCCTCCAACTCCTCGAAGGCGTGGGACCGGTCCGGGCTCGTCGGGCGATCGCAGCACTGGGAGTCGATCGGTCCGGCACTCCCGCCGAAGTTCTGATGCGTTGGCCGCTCGCGGTCGAGGAGCTCCCGTCCGCGTCGCGTCGCACGGCCGACGCCTTCGTCGATGCTCTGCGGCGCGCCGACGGCGAGTCGGTCGGCGCACACGGCGAACGCCTACGCGACGCGCTCGAGCCGTTGATCATCGCGGCGTACGACAAAGCTGACGCGCGACTCGCGGATCTCCACGCGCTCACCGTCGCAGCGCACAACGCGACTCGACTCTCCGACGTGGCCGCCGATCTCACGCTCGAACCTCCCAACTCGACCGGCGACCTCGCGGGCGCTCCCTCGATCGACGAGGACTGGCTCGTGATCTCCACCGTGCATTCCGCGAAGGGTCTCGAATGGGACGTCGTGCATCTCCTCAACGCCGCCGACGGCAACTTCCCCTCCGATATGGCACTCACATCGAAGGAGGGACTCGAAGAGGAACGGCGTCTCTTCTACGTCGCGGTCACTCGCCCGCGTCGGCATCTTCACGTGTACGTCCCACTGCGGTTCCACTACCGGCCGCGCGGTCGCGACGACGATCACACGATGGGCCAACCGAGCCGGTTCCTGTCCGACGACGTCGCCGGATGTTTCGACGCCGTTCACCTGTCCCGCCACGACTCCCGATCCGACATCGCAATTGATGCGGGCATTCGGGTCGAAATGGAACTTGACGCCCTTTGGAGTTAGTCGTCTCTCAACTCTTGGTCACCTGCCGGCCGGTTATCTGGAATTTGGCCTGACCGTTTGAGGAAGTCATGACGCGACATCCGACACGATGCGACCCCAAGACGCCGCCGGTCTCAAGGCGGCGTCCATCGGCGGCTTGGTCAGCGGGAGCGTGAGCACCCCGTCTTCAACCTGCTCGCTCAGTCGCTCAGCCGAGCGATGCGGGAAGCGAACGGCGCAATGACCTTCTACAGCGGGATTCCGTGCCCTGCCAGGGTGCTCCCGCCCCGCGGACAGCGACCAATCCTCCGGCATCTCTGATCGAATCGCCCGCACGCGCGATTGGGATGTCTGAATCGTCAACCCCGTTCTCGTTCACCATTAGTCAGCTATTTCGCGCTGGTCTGAGGCACGTTGGTCGTGATGACTCGCAACCCGCGCCAGCTCGATCCGCGAGTTGACCTCGAGCTTCTCCGCCCAGGTCTGCGCGTTCTCAGCCGCTCCAAGAGCCTTGCCGATCTCCGCCCAGGAGCGACCGGCGGACCGCGCCCGGCCGATGGACTCCGCCAACGCCTTGTCGAGGGCAAACGACGCACGACAGCATTCGCCCACGCCCGCAAGGGCATCGCTCCAATCGCCATGGGTCCGCACTCGCAGGCGCGAGCCGTGCCCGGCGAGCCGGAGCTTCTTTGCGCTAGTCAGCACCCTGGCCTCCTGACTCTCTGTCTCCGGACTCTGCCTTGCTCCAGTGTTTCGCCGAGCTGAAGCGCGGGTCGTCGAAGTTCTACGCGGGTGGGTAGGGAGTCGGCGTAGCGCGCTCGATCTGGTCGGCGTAGGTACGGTCAATTGCCGCGCGGATGTCGCGTGGCCGCTTTCCTTCGTCAAGCATCCGCATCACGTCACGCGTGACGCCGAGACAGATGCCTCACGTCGGCGCCATCGAGTTGAATACGACGCTCCCGTCGGAGTTAACCCGCTTGACGTAGCAGTCACGGTTGTTCCGGTGCCCTGCATTTTGTCCGCAGCCGCAAAAGCACGGCATGTATCGCATCAGAGGGCCGTGTGTGACTTGGAACTCGTAGAGGCGCTTGACGTCTGGACCGGCCTCGTCAACGAACGCCGGCCAGACCACTTTGGAAAGATCACCGTTCGGCTCGTCCGCCGCCGTATAC
>JRHI01002929.1_pt1 | contig 10826 bp, 18 predicted proteins | sample 215371 | NCBI WGS metagenome assembly JRHI01 (sample SAMN02929681, study PRJNA255918) | sediment metagenome | biome: cave system; feature: Ice Cave; material: Sediment; isolation source: sediment from deep within a dark volcanic ice cave with no known source of... ... | reverse complement strand
CCATGGAACGTACCGCCGCCGCCTCCAGATCCAGATCCGCCCCCATCTCCTCCAGAGGACGGCAGTTCGCTGAGGATTCGAGCGGCGACCATGGCGTTGCTCTTGGTAGAGAGCAGTTGCCATACCCGCGGATAGCGAAGAGAGCCGTCTGCGTTCTTGAGATCGACGATCTCGTTGGCCGCGTCGACGACCTGGAGCTCGTTGGCGTCGGCCGACAACGCGAAGACGACGCGCGATCGAAGGCCTCCACCGGGCGGGTCGTCGGGCATCGCGTCGATCTCGGCTTGGTCGGTGGATACGCGCTCGAGCACGCCAGGAGCCAACGGATTCGTACGAGGGACGATGAGCTTACCGCCGCCGCTTCCGCGCTGATCGATCGCCGTCGCCTCGGTACGCATCTGACGAGCGGCGCACGTCCATCCTTGTACGTCGGCCTGCGTCGCGTAGGAACCGAGGCTGCCCATGGCTCAGGCTCCTTCGTCGGCGACGTAGTGGAACCCATCGTTCCATGCGGGCGCCTGTGCGTAAGCGTTCGTGTCGTATCCCTTGGAAGTCGTATCGCTCGAGTGCGTCGTGGTGGGCGCGCCCGGACCGCCTCCGAGGACCTCGTGGCCGTGGGCCTCGATGATCGATCGCGGATCGGGCGGCCACGGCAGGTATCCGCCGGTCGCGCGACCCATCTGATCGATCCACGCGTTCATGGTCTCGGGAATGACGATCTTCGTCCCCTCCTCGATCGATCCGTCGGCGAAGTCCCACGCGTCGGCGCCGTGCACCGTGCCCATGGCTCCCTTCTTCGGGATGCTCGGGTTCGCGACGAGGATCTCCGTGTAGCGCGCGGTGTCGCCGGCGACGCGCTCGGCGATCGAACCGGCGGAGTCGCCCTTGATCGCGATGTAGCACCAGCGATAGAAGGGCGACGACTGCACGCCGCGCTGCAGTGGATCCTTACCGGGGCTGCTCCCACCGACCGTGCAAGGCACCAGCACCGCGCCTCGCGCTTCGATCTGCGAGGAAGAGGACGCTGCTCCGCCGCCGCCGGACAGCTGCTTCGGTCCCGTCGACGTCATGCCGAGCAGACGAGGTCCGTACTTTCGCACGACCACCACGCCGCCGACGATGGCGAGAACCCAGAGTACCAACTTTCCGAATCCATCGAACATGGTCGTCGCCTCCTACCCGAACACTACTCTACATCCCGAGGACTCGCGAAGGGTCTTCGATGAGAAGACCGTCGGCCGTTCTCTCGACGGTGTTCGGATATTGAGGCAACCCTTCCGGCCATCGTACGACGACGTGGTAGAGGTGACGCCGTCGACGCTCTCCGTACTCGTCGCGGATCCAGTCGCGACGCAGGAAGACGTACGGCTCGACGCGACGGAAGACGAGACCGGTGCCGTTGCAACACGCGCAGCGCACGGGCGCGGCCTGCTCGCCCACGCGATAGACCGCGTTGGCTTCCGCGGCGCGCCACGCGCTCAGATCCTCGCAGTCGGCCAGCGGGTTGCCGTCGGCGTCCGTCGTGTTGAGGATGGTGGGCACGTCTGCCCACTTGTCGTCTCCACACGCGCTGCCTTCGGGCGGATCGAGCGTGTCGTAGCGGACGCCGCTCTTGTAGAGTCTGGGCGTCTTGTCTGCGAAACGACGGAGGTGAGACTCGTCGACCTTGACGAGCGCGTCGAGGAGATAGCCCATTGACTCGATGCCGATCTCGAGTGCCGAGGGCTCGTCTCGACCGATCGCATTCACGGAGAACGTGGGCTCATACACGACGGTTTCGTCTCTGGCGAACCGACTCGTGAGTCGGTCGCCTCCCTCGTCTGGGTTGGTCGATCAGCGTGCCGCAGGCGGGATCGGCAGCTGATCCAGCGAGACGGAGATGTACGGAAAGACCTCCGGCTCGCGGTCTTCGACGAAGAGATCGATCTGCGTGAACGGCAGCTGCGAGTTCTGCACAGGGGAGTTGCCTTGCAGAGGGGTGAGCACGACGCCGAGTTGGACGCCGAACCCAGTGGTCAGAGCTGCGACGCCGAACGCCCCCCTCGGGATGGGGGGTCCGAGACCGGTCTTGACACCCGCAGCCGCCGTCTCCGCCGAGATGTTGATCTTCGAGGTGACGCCCGTGGTGGGCGACGTGAGCAGCACCTGACCGAGATTGACGCTTGCGATACCAGCGAGACCCGGGGTCCCGTTGATACGATTCACGATCGCCAACGCGGTGACATCACCCGCCAGGAAAGTCACGACGATCGCGGGGCCACCGTTGATCGAGATGGTGAGCGTTTCTCCGCCGACGATAGTAGCAAAGGCGCCATTGACGCCCTGGATGATCGCCGGCTGCGCAGGGACGTTCTGGCTGACCGTCGCGTTCGCGGAGATCTTCGTGACCATCGACTTGATGTCCAAGCCGGTGAAGACGCGGTAGTGGCTCCGTCCGACGCGGATCGGCGCGTCGTTCGGCAGGCCTCCGTTTTGACCGGAGACGTTGTGCATGAGCGCCGCACCGTCTTGCGGGATGACGACGGCGGCCTGGAAGTTGGTCGCGACGAGCAACGAGTTCTGAGCGGCTCCCATGGTACTCTGATCCTTTCCCTTGGTGATTCTTCACGCCGAGGCCGTCGTCTCAACCCAAAGGTCGAAACGACGGTCTCTCAGCGATCGGGATCGCTTCAGCCGCAGAACGCGATCTCGCGACCGATGACCATCGCGCTGAAGTCGTGGGCACCCAGCGTGATGTTGTGCACGCTGATGATCAGCGGTAGGCTCGGGAAGAAGATCGCTCCGCATGCGAGGTTGCACGCGTAGTCGCTCTGATCCGAGAAGCCTTCGGCGGGGATCGGCACCGTGATGAAGTCGTCGCGGCAGACCTTGATCGAGGTGATCTCGAAGTTCAGCGCGAAGCTCTCCGGTACGATGATGCAGTCGATGTAGTACGGACCGCACGGCGTGACGGTGAAGTCGACGGTCGCGCCCGCGGCGACGCTCTTTCGGCCGGTGCCGATGATGCGCTTGCATGCGAGCGACCAGTCATAGTTGCCGCAGTACCCGAGGCCGCCGTTGAGGCCGCTGGGGACCGGCTGCACGACCGGCTGCTGTGCGCGAAGTTCTGCGGGAGCTGCCCCGGGGGCTTGACCGACCTGCGTCTGCGCAGCGTTGCGACCGACGCGGACCTGCGACGGCATCGCCATGCGGGCCTGCGGAGGCGGAGCGGCACGATAGCCAGCCATGGGACCGCGGGGAGCGGCATCACGACCGACGCGGACGATGGCACTGGTTCCGAAGCGGTGGGACATGAGGGAGTCTCCTTGCTGTTCTGGTGAAGAGAAACGTTGAATTTTTGGAAATGTGAGGATGGGGGAGCTCGTCGCGATCGCGCGACTAGATCATCCCGTAGTCGAAGGACTGAGTCGCTCGCTGCTGCGTCTGCGCCTGAGGCGCGGGCGCCTGCGGAATGTTGCGACCCGGGTCGGGGAGACCCTGCACGCTGGTCGATTGATCGTGGGCGTCGTAGTGCCGATCGTCCCACGCGCCGTTGGTGCGCACGCCCGCCTCGTTGAAGGTCGGCGCCGGAGTGCCGCCGTCGGTGCGCGCTTTCTGGACGCCCCGGATGGTGCCCTGCACCGCCGCCCAGTGGCAGAGCAGACCGGTGGAGACGCCGCCGACCGCCGCGACCGCGCGACCGGACATGCCGCCCTTCCAGAGCATGTAGAACTCGACGCCGCTCAGCAGCACGCCGGTGAGGATGTCAAATCCCGCGAAGTTCTTGATCTCGGGGAGTCCCTTGTAGGCGGAGATGCCGCCCACGAGCCCCGCGGTGACGACGGCGGTACCCTTGTAGATACCCGCGTCCATCATCGCGTTCTTCTTCTCGGTCGACATCCCTTCCGCGTAGTTCGCGCGGCCGTAGCCGTGGTGCATCCCCATGGGATGATGGTGCGGATGGTTGTGCGAGCGCGCCAGATTGCCGAACGACCACATGGCAGGAGACTCCTTGGTCGGAGCGAGAGCACACTGCTCTCGCGTCGTAGGAATCACCTTCGTCGATGAGAGCGCTCCTGGCCAGCGCACTTTCCAGACAAATATGTAACGGGTCAGCGCAGATCGAAGAAACGGCCTTGAAACAGCAGTTATCCAGTCTTTTCTTTGGCCTGCGACTTCGTCTCGCGATCGTGCTCGCGAAGTTGACGCGCGATCTCACAGCACGAGTCGCAGTCGTACTTCTGCCTGCGTCCTCGTTTTCGTTCGTACATCTCGATCGGAAAGAAGCGCCCATCGATCGGACATTGGATCGCGGTCACAAGGTACGGCGTCGTCGCGTCGATCGCTTTCTGACGCTTGCTGCGATGTCTTCGCACGCGATCGAGTACGCCGTGCGTGTTGCAGCAGTAGAGACGTCGAGGATGCAGCGCGATGAGGATGAAGTTGTGACAACGATCGAGTCTACACGTGCGCGTACGCTCGACCTCGACGGCTTCAGCGGCGACCGCAACGTCAATGTCGACGATCGCTCTCGCCGCCACGTCGTCACTTCCAAGACGGCAGCGGCTGTTCCCAGTCTCTCTGCAGTCGATAGTCTGTCGTGATCTCCTCACCGCGCGCGATGTCTCTCGAGGCGACGAGCGAGCGCGTTCGATTCTGAAGGACGTGCGCCGTGTTCGGCTGCTCCGAATGATTGTGCATCGCGCCGAGTGGCGTCTGCACCCATCGGTTGATCGAAGTAGGTCCTACGCGCAAGAACGCGACGCCGAGATCCGTGCCTCGAGGAATGTCCTGCGTCGCGATCACTCCGCGACCGTGGAGGACGCTCGGACCGACGATCCACAGGGACATGCCGAACCCCTTCCTGATTGACGACTATATGCCTGCGGTGTTCGGCATCACGATGTTCGATCTCTTCGCACGCATAGCCACCTCGACGACATGGTCGACGTTGCGTACCGACTCGCGCAGCTGCGCTATGTCCTCTGGATACAGCTCGCTCAGGAACGTGACGGACGGGAGCGGGAGGTGCGTCGGGAAGTCGTTCAGGAGATCGAGGCGATACTCATGCTTGGTGACGCCGGGGATGCTGCCGGGCCTCAGTTGTCCCGTGCGAACGCCATTCCTGTCGACGACCGGTACAGGAAAGTCGCTCGGCGTGAATACGTACTTACGTCGCAGCGTCACGCAGTACTTTCGATCCTCTTCCCATGCCTTATTGAGTTCGGCATGCACGTCATGCTCGTTCGGGAAGCCATCTGCGTCGCTGCCCTCTATCATCGCGAAGACGTTTTGCCCTCCGACCTGCGTGATCAGCCAGACGCCGCGAGCGAAGGGATCCGGACGGCGATCGCCGTCCGCACCGTCGCCATGACTCGATCCGTTGGTGCCGTTGCTGCCGCCGTTGCCGCCGTTGCTGGGATCGCTCATCGGGATGCCGTCTCCTAGATGTTGCCGTTGCGGTAGAACTCGTCGTTCGCGTTCACTTGCACGACCGGATCTCCTTCGGCGTAGCCGAAGTCTTCGATGGTCGCGCCGTTCATCTTCTGCATGCTCGCCGACCGGCGAGGTGATGCTCCTCACCCAGTTCGTACGTCGCATACGTCTGGATCGTGGCCCTCGTGACCCGGGAGCATCGCTACGGAAGTCGAGGACGCTTGTCCGCGGCCGCCCTGGATGACCTGCGGAGAGAACCCCGAACGACGCGCCTGCGCCTGCGTTTGCGCTTGCGGTTGCTGCGGAGACTGCTGCTGCATCTGCTGCTGCATCTGCTGCATGTTCTGCGGCGGACGAGCGCTCGCCCATCCGGAGACGTTGGCCTTCGCGGGCGTCATCGGCTGAGATCGCTGCTGCGAATCTTGCGGCGGCTGCGTGCGCGTCTCGTTCGTGGGATGCATGTAGTACCAGTCCGTGTTGCATCGCGTGCCTCGATAGATGCCGGCTTCGATGCACGTACGCAACACCGGATCGGCTTCGTAGTGCGCCACGTAGGCGTCGTAGGCCTCTTGTTCGGTACGGCCGGAGAACTCGTGCACGAGCGAAGGGTAGTCGCTCGGCGGCGACGCGGACCAGACCTCGTGTCGAAGTACGATCATCATGACGCGCCTCCAGCTTGGAACGGATCTTCACCCACCGAACCGACGTACGGTTGTATCGGGTTCGGCGTCGTCGGCGCGAACAAGGCGCCGAGCACTTCGATGAGTTCGGACGTGGCGTTCTCGAGTTGCACGTACGAGACCATAGCACCGCTCGTCTTCGTGTGACGCCGCAGGATGCCGCCGCGATCGATCGGATACCGAGAATCGTCGGGGATGCGCACGGCGAAGCACTCGCCGGGGATCGGTCCGTCGATGAGGGTCGTTCGACCTACGCACACGGAGAGCACGCGCACCTTGCACGCGACGTCCATCGGCAGCGCGAGGTAGCCGATCTCTACGGGTTCGATAACGTGCACCGGAATCTTCGCCGAAGCCTTCGCGGGAAGAACGACGGGCCCGAAGCGAATCCACTGTCCCTCCTGCGTCTCTTTCAATCGTTCGCGCAGCGCGTCTTCGTCGACGGTCAGCACGTCGACGCGCAGGATCTTGGTAGCGTCGACCGCGTCCGGCTCGTGACGGCGAATCGACTGATGGCACAGCAGGCAGTTGCCGTCGTTCTCCGGCGTCAAGATTCGATGAAGCCCAATCTCTGAAGGAGTGGGCGCCTTCCACGCTTCGTAGCTCCACCAGATCCCACAGCAGGACGTCCATCGGGCGCCTGCCGTGTCGATCTTGGTCTTTCCGTCGGGAAGCGTGGAGTCGTCGGAAACGAAAGCGGTCACGATCGACTCCTACGCTTCTCCGCCGGCCTGCGGCGCTCCATCCTGACGCGCGCCCTGCAGCGTCTCGATCGAGATGAGGCGCGGTCGCGACGGGTCGCGCGGATCGGGATCATAGAGCAGGAGCATGCCGTACTCGTAGCCGCCGTCGCCGGTCTCGTAGCGATGCAGAGGATCGCCAGGGTTGGCCGGGCGAACGCGACCGGTACGAGGATCTATGGTCGTCGGCACGGCGAACACGACGGGGCGACCCATCGACGACTTCGCGAGCGGAACGATGGCGGCCCACGCGATGCTCACCTCGACGGCGACGCGCGCGCCCTCGGGGAGGGAGACGATGCGACCGGCGCGGTTGCGACCGAAGGCCGGCGCGACGAGCACGAGGATGAGCGTCTTCGATCGACCCTCTCGCTCGACGAGGAGGTCGGGCACGCCGTGCAGCACGCGACCGCCCCATGAGTCCGGGCTCCATCGATAGAGGTGCTCTGGCATCTGCATGTAGCCGGTCGGCAGCTCGGTCACGCGCGGCTGCGGAGGAGCGACAGGTGCGGCGGCCTGTGCCGGTGCCTGCACGGGAGTCGGCGTCGGCTGCGCGGGAGTCGGCGAAGTCGTCGGCTGAGTCGGCGTCGAAGGCTGCGGCTGTTGTGTCGCGGCAGCGCCGCCGTCGATGGCGTCAGCCATCGCGTTGAGTTTCGCGGCGAACTCGCGCGCGGCGAACCGCATCCTCTCCGGGTTGTTGTCGAGCTGCTGGCGCAGCATCGCGTCGGCTTCTTCCTCCGACTTCGGCATGGGGTTCCCCTGCATGGCGCTGGGTCCGTGCTCTTCCATGATCACCCCCGGGACCTCGTCGAGCGGCATGCCGCCGCCACCACCGTTGATGCCTGCGTTCACCACGTTGCTCATCGGCCTACCCCTTGGTTGGTTCCTGCGTGCTGTGTCGTCGGTGTCGTCGACGGAGGTCGATCTCAACGTCGCCCGAGGACGCTACCACTCTCGATCCGATTTGTAACGCTTTTGTTGCTGAAGAGATGAACTCGGCCGCGGACTGCGCTAGAATGGAGGTCATGGACCTGTCAAATGCGGTATTAGCCCCCTCAGAATCACTCGGTCCTCAAGTTGATCGTGGTGTTCTACGCGAAAACGATGGCGAAACGATTCAAGAGCAAGAGCCGAGTACGGCCAAGATCGAAGACGTGAATACTGTATTTGCAGCTACGACGGCAGCGACAGAGAGCGTAACGACGGTAGAGAACAGTCTCGCTAAACTCGAGGATGGTCACTGGCTCCACAAGACAGCCGCCGCGAGGGTTCTCGGCTGCTCGGTCGCCACCGTCATCCGTCGAGGTCAGGCGGGAGACCTCCCCGTACGTCAGGAGAACCGGCAGCGGCTCTACTACGTCGTCGTCATGCCGGGCGCGATGTTGGCCGATCGTCGACGCTCGAACCAAGACATCATCGCGGCCTCAGTCGTCCGCATGTACGCGCTGGAGAAGAAGAGCGTCGCCGAGATCTGCGTCGCCCTCCAGTGCTTGCCTACGTTCGTGGCCAAGCAGCTCACCGGCTACCGCCAGGCTGAGGAGGTCGCCGAATCTATCGAGCGAGAGCGCGTCGATCGCGAGACCGCGCGTCGTGCGCGCGAGTGCGTCGTCGGCAACGTAAACGTTCCGACGACGTGGGCCTGGGCGGCGAAGCGCATCGAGGGCGGCAGCTCCTACCTCGAGGCGAGAGACCAGTTGGAACGATGGGTCAAGAACGTCGGCAGCGGCGGCGTCGTCTCGACGCTCGTGCGTGATGCGCTCGAGAGCGAGACCGCGTGGATCGCCGCGATCACGCTGTGGACGCAGTACGAGAAGGCGAACGTAGAGCGCTACCTCGTCGAGGAGGAATCGCGTCGAGGCCTCAAGACGCGTCACGAGCTAGTAGAGATCTGGGAGAAGGAGCAGCGTCACCTCGAGACCGGAGAGCGCCGGGTGCACGCGCAGCAGCGCGAGGACGACCGCCACCAGCGCGAGATGAACGCGCGATCCGCGCGGCAGCAGCGGCCGGCGGTCGGCCTCACTCGACCGCATCCGAAGGTGCCGTCGCCTCAGCCGCCATCGACTCCCGACGACTCGGAGGATTGAATGATCAGCTTCCTGCAGATGGATGTACGACCTGGAGAGGTCCTCGGACGAACTCGTCTTCGACCAAGGATCACCGCGCGCCGAACGTATACTCAGTGACCGAGAACGGGAGGACCGTCTGCATCCACTCATCCAAAGAGATCGCCGTCGCGATCGCTGAGCGGATCGATCCGCGTTCGGCGGTGGTGGTGGAGGATCGCGTCGTGGGTGAGGTGTGGGGCAACGACGTGTTCATTCGCTCGCAGGGCGGCAAGCTCAATCGCGACGACTAGAACCAGATGCTCTAGTATCGTCGTCATGATCTGGACCCTCGTGATCAAGACCTACGAACCATCTCGTCGTTTTCCGATCGTCGAGCACCACTTCAGCGGTCGGACGAAGGCGGAGGCCAACGGCTACTACGAGAGCCACCTCAAGAGCGACGCGTTCCTGCGGCAGTGCGAGGACAACGGCGTATTCGAGGGCGGTCGCGGCGACGTGCCTTGTCGAAACACGCGACGATGGCGAAAGAAGCCGTAAGGGCGAACATGACGAATAGCAAGACAAGCGACGAAGAGGCATCGATCGGAATCGAGGAGCGACGACTCGACGAGGAGCGCGAGGCCGCGCCGAAGAAACGTCGCGGCTTCGCGATCATGAATCCGCAGAGGCAGATCGCCTCGATGGGCGGTCGAGCAGCGCACGCCAAGGGGACCGCTCACGAGTTCACTCCCGAGCAAGCTCGCGCGGCGGGACGCAAGGGCGGAGTCGCGTATCATCAGGCGCGCACCGGCGCTGGCCGTTGCTCCTCGGCGGCACGGCTGGTGGTTTCGGTCGTCGTGTGAGACCTCGACCGCGTCCAAGAGGGATGATCGTCATCGCCTACTGCCCGTCCTGGTCGCTCTGCTCGGACTGTTCCTCTACCTGCGCTCGGCCCCCACCGTGAATCCGAAGACGACCGAGATCGGTCGGATCATGTTTGCGTTCGGGCTGCTCGTGACGCTGCTGACCCTGGCGAACCACGTCGTTCGACTCGGTCATTGAATCTGCCTCGCCTACTGCTCGAAGCAGTAGAGCGCGGCGATCTTCGCGCAGATCCCACCACCACCGCTGGAGAAGCAGCCTTCGGTCCAGTATTTGTCGACTTTGTTGGCGAATCCAACGCTAACGCTCGTGGCCGCGGTGGAAGTCCAACCGGCGCAGTTGCCGGAAGAAGAGCTGACGCTGCCAGACTTAGAGCTGTTGCTCCACACGACCGGCTTGCCGCTCTCACTGCTGCAAGCCAGGAGCGTGTCGATGATCGGAGCCGGTCCCTTGGTCTCGGTCATGTCGAGGGGATGCAGCAGGTCTCCGGTCGTGAGGCTCGTCCAGTCGCTAGCGATCGAAGTGCCGTCGACGAGCACGTACTTGCCCGTCGAATGAGTGAGACGAGAGGCCGCGCTCACCGTGGCGTCGCTGAGCCACGCCTTGAAGACGCCCGAGAGCCCGGCGGCCGTCGCGAGCGACTGGCACTTGATGTCGGCGCCCGCGAGTCCGCCGAGGTTGCCGGTGTATGTCGCGCTCGACACGAAGACGCGCTTGACGACGGTAGCTGCGTCGACGTCGACGTCGGATGCGGTGTCGACGGCGGCTTCCGTTTCTGCTCCCCCGTCGAAGCCTGCCTCGGCGACCTCGACGATCGCGGTGTCGTCACGAGCCGAGTCGCTCGAGTCCATCGCGTCGACCGTATCGTCGTCGAGTCCGAACATCGCACTGGTGCAGCCGAAGAGCATGCATGCGGCAGAGATCGTCGCCAACGTGACTACGATCCTCAACCTCGCGCTCGCGCTCTCACCGTCTCTTGCGTTCGACGTCATTGTGCTTCTCCATAACTCTGTATCAGATTGCGTCTTGAAGCATAGACCACCTTGTGGGTCCCTATATTCATC
>JRHI01002928.1_pt1 | contig 10829 bp, 9 predicted proteins | sample 215371 | NCBI WGS metagenome assembly JRHI01 (sample SAMN02929681, study PRJNA255918) | sediment metagenome | biome: cave system; feature: Ice Cave; material: Sediment; isolation source: sediment from deep within a dark volcanic ice cave with no known source of... ... | reverse complement strand
CCAGCTGCTGGGGGAAGACGACGTTGTCGCGCAGCGGCACGACCGGCAGCGTCTCGACGGCGGGCTCGCCGGCGGCGCGCACCTGGTCACGCAGGTCCATGGACGGTGGCTCTCCTTCTCCTGAGGGGCCTAGCGTACCCGGCCCTCACCCGGGACCACCGGCCCGACCACCCGCTCCAGGGGGCGTCTGGCCGCCTCGCGGCCCGAACGTCACAATAGGCGGCCGACCGGGCGAGATCGCACACCAGGCAGGGGTCATCGAGATGGAAGCCGGACAACCGGATCACGAGGCCATGGTTCGGCTCGACGAGGGGATGCTCCTCGAGGAGCAGGGCGACCTCGAGGGCGCGCGCGAGGCGTTCGTCGCCGCCACCCGGACCCAGGATCCCGAGGCCCTGGTGATCGCCCTGTTCTCGCTGGGGCAGCTGAGCGAGGCGGACGGCGACGCGGTGGGCGCCGAGGACGCCTACCGCAAGGCGGTCGCCTGCGGCCATCCCAGCCACTCGGCGGCGGCCGCCTTCAACCTCGGAGTGCTCCTTCACGAGCTCGACGACCCCGACGGCGCCCTCGCCGCCTACCGGATCGCGATCGACTCCGGCGACGCCGAGCACGCGCCCCGCGCCGCCTTCAACCTCGGTGGCCTGCTCCGCGACCGCGGCGACGCCGACGGCGCCCGCGCCGCCTTCCAGATCACCATCGACTCCGGCGACCCGGTGGGCGGGCCGGTGGCCGCGATGGAGCTGGCCCAGCTGCTCCAGTCGATCGGCGACACCGAGGGGGCCCGCAAGGCCTTCCAGTTCGCCGTCGGCTCCGACGACGAGGAGTTCGCCCGCTACGCGATGGTCCGGCTGAAGGCCCTCGACCGCCCCAAGGGAAAGTAGCCTGGCGCACCTGCGCGTGAGCGCGCACCGTGACGCTTGTGAAGGCTTGTAAAGGCCGCGTCGCGGTCCGATGACTTCCGCAAGAAGTCGCCTGCGAGGCCCGTCTCCATGTTCTGGCGAGGCCCATCACCAGCGCAGCGGGAGCACGAAGTGAGCGAGCAGGACTCCAGCTGGAAGGCATCCGTCGACGGCGTCGTGTCCGAGTTCGACGAGGTCACCCGGCACCTCCGCGTCCGCCAGCGCCAGGCGCTGCGGGTGGTCTGGAGCGCGGTCGGCGCGACCGCCCTGGCGACGGGGGTGATGATCGCCCTCAACCTGTCCTCCTTCTCGGCGGTCCCGCTCCGCCAGCAGACCTCGCTGGCGTTGCTCGACCCGGCGACCCAGGTGCCGGTCCTGATCCCCGGCAGCGTCACCCCATTCCTGCCCGTCCAGACCCCGGTGCCCTCGCCGGAGGCCGCGCCCCCGCCGGCCGGCTCCACCGCTCCGGCCACCGTCCAGGCGTCTGCGCCGCGCCGCCCCCGGGCGCTCACCCCGGCGGCCCCGCCCGCGCTGGTCGCGAGCATCGGCCCGGCCACCGCCCAGCCGCCCGCCGATCCGCCCACGCCGCCCGGCCTCGTCGACGGCCTGGTCGCCGGGGTCGTCCACCTGTTGGGCTGACCGGTTGACGGTGGACGCTCAACGGGCCGCAGCCCAGTCCCGGTCGAACGCGGCCGCGTAGTAGCCGGCGGCGGCGGGGTGGTCGACGGCGAGGGCGGCCTCGAGGCTGGCGCCCAGGCCGGCTGCGCTCCAGTTCGCCGACCCGGCCACCACCACCCCGTCGATCACCGCGCCCTTGGCGTGGCCGGTGGTGGAGCGCGAGGGGTCCATCACCCGCACCTCGATCCCGCGGGCGCGGAGCCCGGCGAGGTCGGCGGGCTCGGGGACGGCGCCGAGGAGGAGGCGGGCATCGGCGCCCCGGCCGGCGGCGGCGGCGAGGGCGTCGAGCAGCCCGGCGACGGCGCGGGCGTGGGGATGGACGTAGGGGACGGTGCAGAGCGCACGACCGTCTGCCCCCGCGAGGTGGCGGCCGAGCAGCGCGGCCACCTCGGCGCCCCCGGTGGCCAGCTCCAGCGCCGTCTCGGAGACGGCGAGCTCGAGGGCGGCGACGGTGGGGTGGGGCACGCCCACCGGGGGCGCGGCCGCGGTGGCGGGAGCGGTCCAGGCGGCCGGCGGGGGCCCGGCCGCGGCCCACGCCGCCTCCACGGCGTCGCTGGCGCAGGCGGCGAGCCCGGGGGCGTCCTCGACGATCAGCCACCACTCCCGGGTGCCGGGCCGGCCCCCCGGGTGCGGGGCGTCGCGGGAGATGAGTTTGCCGCTGCCCACCGCGACGGTTCCGGCGCCTGCGCGAAGGAGCTTCCAGTGGGCCTCGGCCCCGGGTCGGTGCGGCCAGACCCGCACCGTGACGCCGGTGCCGGCGAGGCGGCGGGCGGTGGTGGCGTTGGCGCCGGCGTGGCCGTCGAGGAGCAGGCGCACCCTCGCCCCGCGCCCGGCGGCGGCCGCGATCAGTCCTGCGTAGGACGGGCCGGCCTCGTAGACGGCGAGGTCGAGGCGGCCGGCGGCGCCGCCGATGAGGCCGGCGAGCAGGTCGCCCGCGGTGTCGGGACCGAGGGCGCAGACCAGGCGCGGCAGGGGTCTCCTCCGGTGCGGACGGGAGCGCGCCATCCCGCCCGGCGGCGACGGCCCGCATGTTTACGGGCGGGTTATCGTGCATCGCTAGGCTCCGCAGCGGTGATGGACCTCGGCCCCCGGGCCGCTCACCCGGCCAGCGCGACCGGATTCGCGCCACCAGGATCTCCTCCATGACGGACGACCAGACCCCGCCCGGCCAGCCGACCCCTCCCGAGCAGTCCCCCGCGCCGGGGACCGACCCGGGATCGTCGGCCGCCGCCTGGAGCTGGGGATCGTCCCCGGCACCTCCTCCGCCCCCCACTCCCCCGCAGCCGGCTGCTACCCCTCCGGCTGCGGGGGTGCACCCTTCCTCCACGCCCCCATCCATGCCCCCTCCCCCGCCCCCGGCTCCCCTGGCCCCGCCGCCGGCAGGGCCGCCCGTCTCCGGCAGCGCCACGCCGGGATGGTCGGCTCCCGCCCTGCCGGCCGGGTGGGGCAACCCGCCCCCTCCCGGGGGGAGCGGGTCGGAGTCCGGAGGCGGGTCCCGGCGTCCCCTGCTCATCGTCGGCGCCCTGATGCTCGCCGTCGGGGTCATCGCCGGCGCGCTCGTGGGCGCCGGGTTCGCCCGCACCGACTCCACCTCGCACACCGCCAACATCCTGGTCAACAACCAGCCCGCCAGCACCGCCGCCGGCGGCGGCGACGCGGTGCGGGTCGCCCAGAACCTCGGGCCCGCGGTGGGGACGATCATCGCCAAGCAGAACACCGCCACCACCGGCGGCGCGGCCCTCGGCAGCGGCGTGGTGATCGCCCACGACAGCACCAACAGCTACCTGATCACCAACAACCACGTGGTCGACGGCGCCAAGTCGCTCGACCTGGTGATGCCCGGCGGCAAGAACCTCAGGGCCGCCGTGGTCGGCACCGACGCGTTCGACGACCTGGCGGTGATCTCGGTGCCCGACACCGGCCTGCCGCAGGCGGTGTTCGGCAAGTCGGGCGACCTCAAGGTGGGCCAGCAGGTGGTCGCCATCGGCAGCCCGCTGGGCAACGACGGCTCGGTGACGGTGGGCGTGATCAGCGCCCTGCACCGCACCATCCAGGCCGGCTCGGGCACCTCGACGTCGGCCGAGACCCTCCAGGACGTGCTCCAGACCGACGCATCCATCAACCCCGGCAACAGCGGCGGCCCGCTCGCCGACATGCAGGGGCGGATCATCGGCATCAACGTCGCCGTCGCCGGCAACACCAGCCGCATCGGCTTCAGCATCCCCAGCGACGTCGCCCAGAACGTGGCCCAGTCGCTGATCGCGCACCAGGCGGTGAAGCATCCCTTCCTGGGGATCTCGTACCTCACCGCGATCGACGCCACCGAGAGCGGACAGCCCTACACCGGGCCCGGAGTGCTGGTCACCAAGGTGGTCGACGGCACCCCCGCCGCGAGCGCGGGCTTCCACACCGGCGACGTGCTGATGGCGGTGAACGGCACCACCATCGACAACGGGCAGACCCTCGGCGGCCTCATCCAGCAGTACCACGTGGGCGACTCGGTGGCCTTCACGGTGCGCCGCGGGAGCGACACGATGAAGCTGCAGGCGACCCTGACCGAGCGTCCCAAGGGCCAGTAGCCACGCCAGTGTCACGTACCCCGGGGGCGGCGGAGAGCCCGCCGCCCCCGTGCGGTTCGGCCAACCCCTGTACGATGCGGCGGTGACCCTCCTCCCCCGCCACGATCTCCGCAACGTCGCGATCATCGCCCACGTCGATCACGGCAAGACCACGCTGGTCGACTCGATGCTCAAGCAGTCGCGCGTCTTCGCCGCCCACGAGCAGATCGGAACCCTGATCATGGACAGCAACGACCTGGAGCGCGAGAAGGGCATCACCATCCTCGCGAAGAACACCTCGGTGCGCTTCAAGGGGGTGAAGCTGAACATCATCGACACCCCCGGCCACGCCGACTTCGGCGGCGAGGTCGAGCGGGTGCTCGGCATGGCCGACGGCTGCCTGCTGCTCGTCGACGCCGCGGAGGGCCCGATGCCGCAGACCCGGGTGGTGCTCCGCCAGGCGCTGGCCCTGGGACTGCGCCCGATCATCGTCGTCAACAAGCTGGATCGCACCAATGCGCGGCCGGACGAGACCGTCGAGGCCACCCACGACCTCCTCCTCGAGCTCGCCACCGACGCCGCCCAGCTCGACGCCCCGGTGCTCTACACCAACGGGCGCGAGGGCACCGCCACCGCCGACCTGCGCATCCCCGGGGTCACCCTGGAGCCGCTCTTCGACGCCATCCTCGAGCACGTGCCCCCGCCCCAGGGCGACGCCGACGGCCCGCTGCAGATGCTGGTCTCCGCCCTCGACCACGACAACTACCAGGGGCGCCTCGCCATCGGCAAGGTCCACCGGGGCCGGCTTCGGGTGGGCCAGCCGGTGGTGCTCTGCACCGCCGACGGCACCGGCCCGCGGCTGCGCATCGCCGGGCTGCTCGCGGTCGAGGCGCTGGAGCGGCTGCCCGTCGAGGAGGCCGCGGCGGGCGAGATCGTGCTCGTCACCGGGCTCGCCGAGGCCGCCATCGGCGACACCGTGGCCGACGCCGACGCCCCCGAGGCGCTGGCCCGGCTCGAGGTCGGCGAGCCGACCCTGCGGATGCAGTTCAGCGTCAACCAGTCGCCCTTCGCCGGCCGCGAGGCGACGGTCAGCAGCACCTCGCGGCAGCTCCGCGCCCGGCTCGCGCGTGAGCTGCAGACCAATGTCGCGCTGCGCGTCGCCGACGGCGCCACCGCCGACGTCTTCGAGGTGAGCGGTCGCGGCGAGCTGCACCTCGCGGTGCTCATCGAGACGATGCGGCGCGAGGGCTACGAGTTCGAGGTCTCGCGCCCGCAGGTGATCACCCGGGAGGAGGACGGGCACAGCCTCGAGCCGGTCGAGGAGTGCGTCATCGACACCCACCAGGACCACGTCGGCGCGGTCACCGAGGCGCTGGGCGCGCGCGGCGCCCAGCTGCAGTCGATGCGCACCGACGCCGGCGGCGGCGTGCGCCTCACCTACCACGCGCCCACCCGCGCGCTGATCGGGCTGCGCAGCAGCATCCTCACCCTCACCCGGGGAACCGGGGTGATGGCCACGCGGGTGCTCGGCTGGGAGCGCTGGCGGCAGCTGCCTCGGACGACCCGCAACGGCGTCCTCACCGCCAGCCAGGACGGCATGGCCGTCGCCTACGGCCTGCTCTCGCTCCAGGAGCGCGGCACCCCGTTCATCGAGCCGACGACGCCGGTCTACGAGGGCATGATCGTCGGGCTCAACCGCCGCCCCGGCGACCTCGCGGTCAACGTCACCAAGCAGAAGCAGAAGACCAACATCCGCAGCAGCACCTCGGACTTCACCGTCAACCTCACCCCGCCGCGGATCCTGAGCCTGGAGGAGTGCCTGGACTTCCTCGAGGACGACGAGCTGCTCGAGGTCACGCCCAGCAACCTGCGCCTGCGCAAGCGGGTGCTGCGGGCCGACCAGCGCATCTCCATCCGCAAGCGGGAGGCGTCGGCGGCCTCGGCCGGCTGACCTCCACGGCGGCGCCGACCCGGGGCTGCGGCCGCCGGCAGCGTCGTGCGGCGCTTCCCCAACCGGCGGAATCACCCCGCGGTGGCAGAGTGACCAGCCATGCGCATCCTCATCACCGGCGGCACCGGACTCATCGGCACCCGCATCCGCGCGCTCTGCACCGAGCGCGGCGTCGACGTCACCGTCACCACGCGTGGCCATGCCGCCGTCGACGGCGCCACCACGGTCCGCTGGGACTCCGCCCGCGAGACGCTGCCGCCGGCCGCGCTCGACGGGGTCGACGCCGTCGTCAACCTGGCCGGCGCCAGCGTCGGCGAGGGCCGCTGGACGGCGGAGCGCAAGGCCGCCATCATCGAGAGCCGGGTGAGCGTGACCCGCGGCATCGTCGATGCCCTGCAGGACGAAGGCGCACCGCGCGTCCTGGTCAACGCCAGTGCCGTCGGCTACTACGGCAACCGGCCCGACGAGGTCGACGAGACCGGGGCGCCGGGGGACGACTTCCTGGCTCGCGTGGCGCGGGCCTGGGAGACCGAGGCGCGGCGCGCCGAGGACTTCGGAGTGCGGGTGGTGCTGGTGCGCACCGGGCTGGTCCTGAGCATGGACGGCGGTGCCTTTCCCAAGCTGCTGAAGCCGGCACGAATGGGGGCCGGCGGCCCCATCGGCGGCGGCGGACAGTGGTACCCGTGGATCCACGTCGACGACATCGCCGCTCTCTTCCTGGAGGCCGTGACCAACCCGGCGTACTCGGGCCCGGTGATCGGGTCGGCGCCCCACCCCGTTCAGCAGCGCGATATGGCGGCCGTGCTGGGACGTGTCCTGGAGCGGCCTTCGCGAGTACCCACCCCCGCCATCGCCATGAAGCTGCTGCTCGGCGAGCAGTCCGCCGTGGTGCTCGAGGGGCAGCACGCCATGCCCCGCGCCGCCCAGGCCAACGGCTTCCACTGGGATCATCCCGACCTGGAGCCGGCGCTCCGAGCGCTGCTTCCGCGATAGCCCCCTCGTGGTCCGGAGTGCTCAGGCCGCGGCCCTCTGCGATACTCGGCGACGATCCGGACTGAGGAGATGACAGCAATGGCCACTGCGGTGGGAACGGGCAGCAGGCTCGTCGAGATCCTGGGTGACGACGATGCCCGCGCCCTGCTGGAGCACCGCTGCGAGACCGTCGACCGCTCCATGCTGCACCTGCCCGGACCCGACTTCGTCGAGCGGGTCTGGACCCAGACCGACCGCAGCCCCCGGGTCCTGCGCAGCCTGCAGTCGCTCTACGACCACGGCCGGCTGGGGGGAACCGGATACCTGTCGATCCTCCCCGTCGATCAGGGAATCGAGCACTCGGCGGCGGCGTCGTTCGCGCCCAACCCGCTCTACTTCGACGGCGCCAAGATTGTCGAGCTGGCGGTCGAGGGCGGCTGCAACGCGGTGGCCAGCACGGTTGGCGTCCTGGGCAGCGTCTCACGCCGCTGGGCACACCGCATCCCCTTCATCGTCAAGCTCAACCACAACGAGCTGCTCACCTATCCCAACGAGTACGACCAGATCATGTTCGGCAACGTCCAGCAGGCCTGGGAGATGGGGGCGGTGGCGGTCGGCGCCACCATCTACTTCGGCAGCGACGGCGCCCATCGGCAGATCCAGGAGGTGGCGCAGGCCTTCCACGAGGCCCACGAGCTGGGCATGGCCACCATCCTGTGGTGCTACCTGCGCAACGACGCCTTCAAGAAGGGCAGCACCGACTACCACCTGGCGGCCGACCTGACCGGGCAGGCCAACCATCTCGGCGTCACCATCCAGGCCGACATCATCAAGCAGAAGCTGCCCGAGACCAACGGCGGCTTCGACGCCGTCAAGTTCGGCAAGACCAGTCCGCTGGTCTACTCCAGGCTGACCACCGACCACCCCATCGACCTGACCCGCTGGCAGGTGGTCAACTGCTACATGGGTCGCAGCGGGCTGATCAACAGCGGCGGCGCCTCCTCGGGCGAGAGTGACCTCAAGGAGGCGGTGCGCACCGCGGTGATCAACAAGCGGGCCGGCGGCTGCGGGCTGATCAGCGGCCGCAAGGCCTTCCAGCGCCCCTTCGCCGAGGGGGTGGCGCTGCTCAACTCCATCCAGGACGTGTATCTCGACCAGAGCGTCACCGTCGCCTGAGGGCACTGTCGCCCATGGCCCGGCCACCACGCATCCCGCCGGCGCCCGGCCAGGAGTCGGCCTGGGACTACCCCAGGCCACCGCGACTCGAGGAGTCGCCCGCTCACATCGTGGTGCACCGTGCGGGGACGATCCTGGCCGAGACCCGGCGCAGCCTGCGGGTGCTGGAGACCAGCCATCCGCCGGTCCACTACATCCCCCGGTCCGACATCGACATGAGCCGGCTGAGGGCGACGCACCGCCACACTTGGTGCGAGTTCAAGGGCCAGGCGGACTACTGGGAGGATACCTCCGGGGAGGAGGTGGCCTGGTCGTATCCGGCGCCGTCGCGCGGCTTCTCGCCACTCAAGGATCACCTCGCCTTCTACCCGTCGCGCGTCGACGGCATCACCCTCGACGGCGAGGCGGTCACCACCCAGGCGGGCGGCTTCTACGGCGGCTGGATCACCTCGCGCGTGGTCGGCCCCTTCAAGGGCGAGCCGGGCACCTGGGGCTGGTAGGCACCGGTGGCGGCCGACGACTGCGGTCCGCTGATGGCGCCGGCATCGATGAGCCGCTGGTGGGCCATGCTCATGCCCACCGCCGTGACACAGATGAGCGCGATCCAGGAGGCCCCGATCAGGGCTCGGGTCCGCCGCGGCACCGAGGTGAGATAGGTGAGCTCGTGCCGGCGGCGGAAGCGCTGGAAGGTGGTGTAGCAGCCCAGCGCGAAGAGCAGGACCAGCAGCGGGTTGACGCCCGCGCCGGTGCGCAGGGTGACGAACACCAGCCAGCCCATCACCACCACCCCGGCGAGGTTGAGCCAGACGCTCACCGCTCCGGCGATGCGACCGCCGTCGAAGGGCAGCATCGGGGTCAGGTTGAAGAGGTTGAGGAAGAAGCCGAAGTAGGTCAGCGCGATCAGCAGGGTCTGCGTCGACCCCGTGGTCCAGCCGGCGAGGATGGCGCAGACCATGGCACCGGCGGTGCCCAGGAGTGGGCCGCCGATGGCGATGACCGCCTCCTGGCGGGCATCCTTGATGGGCTGCTTGATGCGGATCAGCGCGCCGAAGGGGCCGAGGAAGATGGGGAGCGAGGCCTTGACCCCCTCGATGCGGGCGAAGAGGACGTGGCCCATCTCGTGGACCATGATCAGCGCGATCAGGCCGACCGCAAACCGCCAGCCGTAGAGCAGGGTCAGCGCACCGATGCTGAGCACCATGGAGATGGCCATGGGGCCGAACTTGCCCAGCTTGACGGCAACGATGCCGTACTTGGCCACGGCGAGCAAGGCCGCGCCGATGCCCGCTGCGCCCTGACGTCCACGACCTCCGGCCCGCGGCCCGGTGGCCACCGCCGGTGAGGTGGCACGCTCGACCCCGGGCTCCTCCCACGGGGGCCGGTGCGGCGCGTCGGCGGGCAGGAACGCACCGGCGGCGGGCGCCGACGGCCACGCCGGCTCCGGGGGTGGCCCGGCGGGGACTGGCGAGGCAGGCAGCGTGTCTGTGGCCATCGAGGCTCACCCTACCCAGTTGCGTGTCTCCTCGGGGTAACGAGGCGGCGAGGCGACTCCTACAATCGAACGCATGTCCGCGCCGGTGCTCGACATGTTCTCGGCGCCGACGCGCGCGTGGTTCTCGGCGGCCTTCACGGCCCCGACGCCGGTTCAGGAGCAGGGCTGGGCAGCGGTCGCGCAGGGCCGCCACACCCTCATGACCGCGCCCACCGGCAGCGGCAAGACACTGGCGGCCTTCCTCTACAGCATCGACCGGCTGCTCGCCGAGCCGCTCCCGCCCGACGCGGAGCGCTGCCGGGTGCTCTACGTCTCGCCGCTGCGAGCGCTGACCGTCGACGTCGAGCGCAACCTGCGGGCACCGCTGCGCGGCATCGGCTGGGAGGCGGAGCGCGCCGAGGTCGCCACCCCGGCGCTGCGGGTGGCGGTGCGCAGCGGCGACACCCCCGCCGCCGAGCGGCGCGGCATCGAGCGCCACCCTCCCGACATCCTCATCACCACCCCGGAGTCGCTCTACCTGATGCTGACCAGCCAGGCGCGGCGGGTGCTGCGGACGGTGCGCTGGGTGATCGTCGATGAGATCCACAGCGTGGCCGCCAGCAAGCGCGGTGCCCACCTGGCGCTGAGCCTGGAGCGGCTCTCGGCGCTCACCGCCACCGATCCCCAGCGCATCGGGCTGTCGGCGACGCAGCGGCCGCTGGAGGAGGTGGCACGGTTCCTCGGCGGCGCCGACCGCGAGGTATCGATCGTCGACGCCGGACCGCTCCTGGGAGCCGCGGCGCCGGCCGGCGCGCCGGGAGGCGCGGCGCCTCGCCGGCGGTCAAAGGCGGCCAACGGCGCCCCGCCGGAGGGCGCGCGACGGGTGGGCCTTCGCGAGCTGCTGGACGTCACCGTCGAGGTGCCGGTGGAGGACATGGCCGACCTCGAGCGTGGGGCGGAGCCGCGCAGCGGGCCGGCCGCGGCCATCGGCGAGCAGGGTGACCTGCCGCGCCGGAGCAGCTGGCCGGCCATCCATCCGCGCATCCTCGAGCTGATCCGGGCGCACCGCAGCACCATCGTCTTCGTCAACAGCCGGCGGCTGGCGGAGCGGCTCGCCGCCCGCC
>JRHI01002927.1_pt1 | contig 10831 bp, 12 predicted proteins | sample 215371 | NCBI WGS metagenome assembly JRHI01 (sample SAMN02929681, study PRJNA255918) | sediment metagenome | biome: cave system; feature: Ice Cave; material: Sediment; isolation source: sediment from deep within a dark volcanic ice cave with no known source of... ... | reverse complement strand
TGAGGCATCGCCACCTTTTCTTGAGTTATTGAGGATGTCAACAGAGCCACCTATCTCCTACTCCCGGACGCCACGATTCGGAAACAAAAATCTGGAAAGACTGCGCTGGCCGCCGAGTGTAGCAATCCGAGTGATTCTAGCCAAGTTGTTGTGCGCGAAGAGCGCCAATCGCAGGTTTACGTTAGTGGCAGTCCGCCGAGACTGACGGACGGAGGCGTTTGTGGATCGAAAGTACAGTCATCGCGGATATCGCGATGCGGAAAAGAACGACAAGAAAGAGAAGACTCACGAGCGCAAACCGCCTTCAGGCGGACCGCGAGGCGCGGATCAATTCGGACCCCGCACGCCGCGCATGGTGGGAACGGTTACGCGAGGGCGTTGCGCGAATTGCGGCGCGGTGCTTACCCCCGGATTTGATGCGAATGGCACCTGCCCGAAATGCCAATTTGAATTGCATTCCTGCAAACAATGCCGCTTCTTCGATTCGGGCATGCAGTTCGAGTGCACGCAGCCGATTCCGGAACGCATTACGCCGAAAGACGCGAAAAACCACTGCACGTTTTATGAGTTTCGCATGACCATTGAAAAGGATACTGCGCCGACTTCGTACTCCCAGCCGTCTACGGCGACGTCGCCGCCGCCGTCACCTTCGCGGCCCACCGATGCGCGGCAAGCGTTCGAGAATTTGTTTAAGAAGATGTAACGAGCTATTGTTGATTGGTTTCCGAGTTAAGTTAGAGTTAGTTGGGTAGTTTCTTCAGTTTGATGTTCTGCTGAACCATCGCCAGTCAATCTAATAAAAGTCAAAAATTATTATTTGCTATCCGATCCAACGGGAATTATTTCGCATCGGGCGTGATCGCGGTTGCGAGCGGGAAAAGCGTCGGCGCTGCAGGCATCGATGCGGCGATAGAATCCAGTTGCGGAAAGTGCTGGCGCAGGGGTTCCGGTACGCTCACTTTTGATTTTGTAAGGATGTTGATGAGCTGCAATGCGTTGACCACGCCCTTACCCTGATAGTGATTGTTGGTTATGACGAAAACGGTGCTAGCGCGGTCGCTGACTTTACGAATGCGCGCGGCCCAGGGAGCAAGCTCTTCGGCGGAATAGAGATAGTTGTAGCGTTCATGGGAGGCGACGCCGAGCTCGTCCGTGAACCAAGTATCGTAGCGGCGGCCATGCAGCCGCACGTAACCAATGGGCGCGGTGGCGGCGGTGGAAGGCTCGAGCGAGCGGCCAATGATCGGTTGATCGATGTTGCAAAAACCGGCGCGGTGCTCGCGCAACAGGTCGAACGTCGCGGGAACATTCCAGGAAGCGTGGCGAACTTCGACGACGAGCGGGTAGTCGGAGAAACGCTTGAGGATGGCGGCGAGATAGGTAACGGTTTCCGGTTCGCGATGAAACGAGAAAGGGAACTGAAGCAGAAGAGCGCCAAGCTTGTTCCCGTCGCGCAGAACGTCAAAGCCTTCGCGAACCGTGCGCTCATCTTTCAATGTGGCGTCATGCTCGTGAGTAAATTTCTTCCAAAGCTTAGCGGTGAAGAGGAAGCGGGGATTTGCGGAGACGCGCTCGATCCACTGCGCGGCATGATCGCGCTGGATGGGATGATAAAACGAGGTGTTGATTTCGATGGTGTCAAAATATTCGGCGAGATAGGTTGCAGGATGAAAGTTCTTTGCGCGCGGTTGCGGATACACGTAGCCAGCCCAATCGGAATAGGCCCAGCCGGCGGGTCCGATGCGGAGTCGCGGACTTAATTTTGCAACGCTCAATGAGCTGGTGGAAAATTCGGGAATGTGCTCGGAGGTTCGTGGTCGAGGCGTCATGAGTGGAACGCGGGCGTGCAGTGCGGCGTGCGAAAACAGAGTAGGTCGGTGGCGCGTGGACTGTCAACGCAGTGAGGCTCGCGAGTGAGACGTTCCACGCGGCCAGGTACTCTTCCTAAGACATTTCTGGCATAACCCGATTGCGGGACAATGCTCCGGCTGCTAGGCTGCTCTGGTGCGTTTCACCTACCCTGCTGAGCTAATCCTCAACGCCAATCGTCATTCACAACTCTTAACGCGCGCGAAGTTAAGAGCTGAGAGTTCGCGCTCGATCCCACTACAGGTGCTTTCATGAAACTGTCCATCAGCTATAAGCACGTACAGTCGCAGGAGTCGGTTGAAAAAGATGTGGAGCATCATGTTGAAAAATTGAACAAGCTGCTGAAGAGCTATGAGTCCGACCTGGTGCAGTTGCACGGCGTGTTTGCCGGGAATTCCCACCGGAAAGAGCAATCGTGCACGCTGAATTTGTCGCTGCCGACTGGTTCGTTGCATGCAACAGGCACAGGCAAAAATGTGCGAACCAGCTGCAAACACGCTTTCAGCGAACTGGAATCGCAGCTGAAGAAGCATCAAGCGCTATTGAGAAAAGATTATGAATGGAAACGCAAGCGACCGCGCGGACGAGAAATACTGGCTTCGTAAACGCAGCCGCCTGGCACAAGCGAAATCGCTGGTTAGTGGTGTTCTTCGGATGCGCAGCAGGACGCCGAGGATTTAGCAGGCGCAGCGTTTGATTGTGCAACTGCGGAATCTTCGGGGTCTGATGGCACAATTTTAGGCTGCACATACTGGCTGTTCGCGTCGACAGCGTCCGCTTCGGAGTAGCGATCGTGGTGGCGAACCCAGGCCATGGTAAACGCCAGCCCATCTTCGTCGCGTCCCTTGGGAACTAGATCGAGCCAGTTGTAAGCGCCGATCAAAATGTCCAGGCCGCGTTGATACGCCGAATAGGTGTGGAAGATTTCGCCGGCGGCGTTCTTGTAAAACACACTCGTGCCAGGCGCTTCGTCCGCCGGAAATTTCTGCATGGTGTAGTTGTAATATACGTCGGCCTTCGCAAGCTCTTCTTTGGAAAACGACACCTGATAGTCGTGGTTAAAGTCAGTCCCATGCGCGGAGACCCACTTAAAGCGCCAGCCCATGCGCTTCTTGAAGGCTGCAATCCGGGAAATCGGCGCGTGGGACACCACGACGAGTCGCACGTCGCGTGCGGCGAGGTGCGCAACGCTTCCGTCGATGTGATCCGACAGAAACGAACAGCTCGGGCAACCCTCTTCCCATCCGGGGCCGAACATGAAGTGATACACGATCAACTGGCTCTTGCCGCCAAACAGATCGGCTAGCGTTTCCTTGCCATTTGGGCCGTCGAACACGTATGGCGTATGCACCTTTTCCCAGGGAAGCTCGCGGCGCTGCTTGCTCAACTCATCACGCAGCCGGGTAAACTCCTTTTCTTTTTTTAATAGTTGCATTCTCGCGTCAAGCCATTCGGCTTGCGGCACGACTCTCGGAGTTTCCCTCTTGCTCGTCGCAGTAGCCATCATCAATTCTCCTTTCGGTTGTATTCTTCAAATTTAGACTTTTCTTCGAACCAAAAATCTTCGCGGCAAGCGCGGTAAACCCGCCGGTCGTCATCAGGCTACCGGCCATCAACGCTGCGCTTGCCATGCACACCGGACACATGGATTCCTCTCTCTGTTCCGACGGCGCTTACCGCGAACGGTTAGCTTCCGCTCGCGCACGGATGCTCGCCTGGAGGTGCGTCCAGCCCTTGTGAACACCTTGCCGATGTTCTTCCAAAATACGGCCGAGCGCGGTGTGGTGGAATTTGATCAGCGTTCCGCCATTCACTTCGCTCAAGCGGTATTGCACATTGGAGACCACTGGGTAGGACATAAACAATGGTCCGGAGAATTCCAGCAGCGTTGGGCGCTTGATGGCTTGCACCGTAGCCCAGAAATGGCCGTTGCCATCGCCCAAGTCGCGATACCACCGACCGCCGGGCCACGGCTCGATTTTCATGGGCATCTTCTGGCCGTCCGGAGTGGTGTTCTCCGGGCCGATCTGTTCGAGCAATGCGGCGAAGGTCGCATCGAGCGGGGCGCGCACATGCGTTTCCAACGTGACATCCAGAGTTAGATTTTCAATCGATTGCGCTGCCGAAATAATCATGGTTCCTCTCCTTGTATTCAATTGGATTCGATCAGTCTTTATTTTTGTCGAGTTGCGTGGTGCTGGCTTCGGCGCGTTCCTTGACCCGCAGCAACTGGTGTCGCCAGAAGCGTTCGAAGGTTTTTGTCCACTCGTGCAGCGGCCGAATGGCGTCGGCGTTGGTGCGGTAAAGCATTTGCCGCCCTTCGCGCCGCACGTGAACGAGCCCGACATCTCGCAGCACGCGCAGGTGCTTGGACACGGAAGGCTGCGCGAGGTGCAGGGATGCCACGATTTCGCCCACGTGACGCTCCTGAAAGGCCAAATAGTTCAGGATGTCGCGCCGGCGCGGCTCAGCGATCGCGTTGAAAGCGTCGGAGGTAGTAGCGGCGCGTGCCATGGGAGAGACAATACATACCCATATGGGAATATGTCAAGCGTTATTTTTTGTGGGCGGGTCTTGTTAGCGCAGACGTTGCATCGAAGTGGCACAGGAATCCCGGCAGGTGCTGATGGTTCAAGACATAGGTGGAGTCGTTTTGGGGACGTGCGAGCGAAGATCTAGTTTTCGACGGTGGTGTTGTGGCAGTCCTTCACGGAGCAGCGCCAGGTTTTCTTTTTCGAGGAGTCGACAGAGGCCAGGTAGAAATATCCGTGCTCGACAATGTAAGCGGTTTTTAAAAAAGGGATCAACACCTTGCGGGTGCCGGGGTTTGCTGGATCGGGACTGTAATACCCTTCGTGACGTTGCCACTTCACGTCGCAGTTTGGAGCGGAGCAGGTAAATGTCGAGTATTCCCTGTGGTCGGAGGTCATCGGACAAGAGTGCACGGGGCACAGAGGCTGCAGGGCAGCTCGATATGGCAATTCGTTGGTCATAGCGAAAGTACGGCTTTTCTGCAAGAAATTGTCGCATATTCCCGGCTGGTTTGGACTGGTGTAACTGAAGGCTGGCCAAACCATCTCGCATTGCCACATGTTGGAGAATCATGCCAGCTTAATGGGCAGGGAGCGCGGAAAGCCTAGAAAGCGCAAAGACTATCGAATGATCAATGATTTGGTAGGGGTGGTGGGGATCGAATTTGCATCCCTACACTACAAAAGTACTTAACGGATGTTTGACACGGGGAAACTGCCCTATGCTTCTACCCTCCTCCTGTGGCATCCCAACAGAAACTGTGTTACCTTCCTGTGGAAGCCGCACAGGAGCCAGTAGGAATGCCACATTCCCGGCTAGATTTGTTGCAGGGCACTCTCGACGTCATGGTCCTGCAAACCCTTGCCGCTCTTGGCTCGCTCCACGGCTACGGCATCGCCCGTCGCATCGAACAAGTAAGCGGCGATACCATCCTCCTCAACCAAGGCACCATTTACGCTTCCTTGGTCCGGCTGCAGCGGCGCGGCTGGATTGCCGCCGAGTGGGGTACATCCGATAACAATCGCAAGGCCAAGTTTTATTCCATCACTAAACGCGGCCGCAAACAGCTCGCGCAGGACGCCGTCCACTGGCACCGTCTTTCCGGCGTCATGAAGCGTTTTTTCGCCATGCCCGATGAGGAGAGCGAACCGTGATCTCCAGTCTCCGGCAACTCCTGTTGAAGTTCTCCGCACTCCTTCAGCACACCGAATTGGACCGCGACCACGACTCCGAAGTCTCCACTCATCTCGAACTTGCCGTAGAAGAAAATCTCCGTAACGGAATGTCACCCGAACAAGCCCGCCGCCAAGCGCTCATTCAGTTGGGCGGCGTGCAACAAACCAAAGAGAACCACCGCGAAAGCCGCGGCATGGCCTGGCTCGAAGTTCTCTTTCGCGACGTCGTTTTCGGCGCGCGCATGCTCCGCAAAAATCCGGGCTTCACTTCCATCTCCATTCTCGCATTGGCTCTGGGCATCGGCGTTTCCGCCATCGTCTTCAGCATTTTTTACAATGGCATCCTGAATCCTTTTCCCTATCGCGACGCCAATCGCCTCGTCAACATCCATGTCGCCGACGCCCACGAGCTTTCCGGCCGCAATCGCCCAGTCTTTCATCTCGACGAAATAGCCACGTTCCGCAAGGAAAACCACACCTTCGAAGACATCGCCGGCATCACCAGTTGGGATGTCCCCTACAACAAAGCCGGTGTCTCCGAGCAGATCCACGGCGTCGTCATGACTCCGAACGGCATGCAATTCTTCGGCGTACCGCCCATGCTCGGTCGCGCTTTCTCCGAACAAGACGCCCAAACCGAGTCGTCGCCGGTGATCATTCTCGGGTACCTCTACTGGCAAAAAGAACTGCAGAGCGAAAAATCCATCATCGGCAAGACCATGATGATCGATAACCAGCCCCGCACCGTCATTGGCGTGATGCCGCCGCGGTTTTTTCTTTTCGGCGCCGATTTCTATACTCCCATCGGCTGGAATCGTATTGAGTCTTCCGAGGCAGACGCCATGGTCAACAACTCCCCCCTATATTTCTACACCATGGGCCTCCTCAAACTCGGTGTCAGCGGCAAAACCGCTGCCGCCGACTTGCAACCTATCGTCGAACGCCTCGCTCCGCTTCGCAAAGATGACTACCCGGAAAAATTTGTCATGGGTACCACTGGCTTCACTGACGCCATCATCGGCGACTTCCGCAAAACTATGTACCTGCTGATTGGCTCGGTCGCGCTTCTTCTTTTTATCTCTTCCAGCAACGTCGCCAGCCTCTTGCTCGTCCACACTAGTGCCCGCGCCAAGGAAATATCTCTCCGCATCGCCCTGGGCGCGAGCCGCCGCCGCTTGATTCGTCAGCTTCTAATCGAAAGCTGCCTGCTCGGTGCGCTCGGCTGTCTCGCTGGAATTCTGGTGGCTTATTGGAGCTTGATTTCCCTGAAGTACACAACAGGCATGAATATCCCCGGCGAAGCCGACATCACGTTGAACTGGCAGGTCCTGCTCTTCGCGGTCGCCATATCGTTCATCACCGTGCTCCTCTTTGGCATGTCTCCAGCCTTTTACGCCGTACGCAAGGACCTCCGCGTAAATCTGCAAGGCTCCCGCGTAAACGCCGGCGAAGCCCAACACGGTGGCCGCCTCCGCAGCGGACTGGTTATCGGCCAGGTCGCATTGTCCATGCTGCTTTTAGTTTTCGCCGGCTTGGTCATCCGCAGCTTTATCGCCATCACCCACTTCGATCCTGGCATCAACACCAAAAATATGTTCGTCGGTCAAATTCATTTTCCCGGCCACCAATATGACCAGGTCGAAACCAAGCGTGCTTTCTTTGAAAATGCGATCTCGCGCATTTCCGCCATACCCGGAGTGGAAAATGTAGCCTCCTCGATTGTCGTCCCCCTGGATGGCTCCGCCAGCAGCGAAGATGTGACCATCCCCGGCAAACCGCACAGCGACAAATGGACCACCGCCTTCGAAGCTTGCAGCGAATCTTATTTCCGCACACTCGGTTTGCGCTTGCTTCGCGGACGGTTACTCTCCGCCTCCGACATTTCCGCAGCGCGTCGCGTTGCGGTGGTCAATCAAACTCTCGTCGAGAAATATTTCCCCAACGAAGATCCCCTCGGCCACCAAATTAAATTCAACGTCCTGGACGTAATTCCGACCACGCCTCACGATGCGTACTTCGAAATCATTGGCGTAGTCAGTGACTTCAAAAATTTCGGCTTGGAAGAAAACATTCGTCCTGAGGCCTTCGTCCCCTACACCTTCAGCAGCTTCGGCGACCGTACCATCCTAATCCGAACTTCAATTCCTCCCGGTCCGCTCGCCAACACCTTCCGTCAAGTCCTGCACGACGTCGATCCCAATATCATCCTTTCCCGTCCCGGAACCCTGGAAGAATTTCTGCAATTGCACTTCTACGCCCGGCCCCAGTTCCGCATCCTTTCCTTCGGTGCCTGTGCCGCGGTTGGACTAGGCCTTGCCCTAATCGGCCTCTTCGGCGTGATGGCCTATTCCGTCGCCCTGCAAACTCATGCTCTAGGCATCCGCATGGCCCTCGGAGCCCAGCGCGACAGCATCCTCCTCCTCCTCCTGCGCAAAGGATTTTTCCTCGTCGGCAGCGGCGTCCTCCTCGGCCTTCTCGTCTCCTTCCTCACCGTCCGCGTCGTCCAATCCCAACTCTGGGGCATCTCCGCCTTTGATCCCCTCGCCTTCATCCTCGCTCCATTCGCCCTGTTGGCCGCTGGACTCCTCGCCTGCTACATCCCTGCACGCCGGGCCACCCGTGTCGATCCCATGATCGCCCTCCGTTACGAGTAAACCAATGACCATGGACATCCAACGCCCATCCAACGCCCACGCCACCCTCACCCGCAGAAGTCTGCTAGCGGCGGTCGCCGTCGTTTCCGTCGCCGGCGTCACCATTGGAGTTTCCCGCCTTCGCCCCGCTGCCCCCACTGTCGACCGCGCCACCATCTGGACCGACGAAGTCAAACGCGGCCCGATGGTGCGCGAAGTGCACGGCAACGGCTCCTTGCTCGCCGAAGACATTCGCTGGATTCCCGCGGAGACCGCTTCTCGCGTAGATCGCATCCTCATTCATGCCGGCGCCACCGTCCAGCCGTCCACCATCATTCTCGAACTCACCAATCCCCAGCTCCAGCGCGATGCTCTCGACGCCGAATACCAACTCAAAGCCGCCCAGGCCGACTACGAAAATCTCAAAGTCCAGCTCAACAGTGACGTCCTCAACCAGCAGGCCTCCACCGCTTCCGTCCGCAGCGAATACGAGCAAGCCAGAATCCAGCACGAAGTCGATGCCAAGCTCCGCACCGAAGGTCTGAGCTCTGACATCTCGGAAAAACTTTCCAACGTGAAAGCCGCTCAGTTGGCCATTCGCCTCAAGCTGGAAGAAAGCCGCACGCAAAACGTTATCGACTCGCAAAACGCCCGTCTGCAAGCCCAGCAATCTCACGTCGATCAGCAACGCGCTCTCTACAACCTGAAACGCAGCGAACTCGATTCCCTGCACGTTCGCTCCGGCATCAACGGCGTGCTCCAGGTCGTTCCCGTGGAAGTCGGCCAACAGGTCACTCCCGGCACCAACATCGCGCGCGTCGCCGATCCCAAAAAACTCAAAGCCGAAATAAAAATTCCGGAAACCCAGGCCAAGGACATTCTCATCGGCCAGCAAGCTTCCATCGACACCCGCAACGGAATCGTCGCGGGCCCCGTTTCCCGCATCGACCCCGCCGTGCAGAATGGCACTGTCACCGTGGACGTCGCGATCACCGATCCCCTTCCCCCCGGCGCTCGGCCCGACCTCACGGTCGATGGCACAATCGAAATCGAAAATCTCAAAGATGTCGTCTATGTTGGGCGGCCGGTTCGCGGCCAAGCCGATAGCACTGTCGGCCTCTTCAAACTCTCTGCCGACGGCTCCGAAGCTATGCGCGTTCCTGTTCAATTAGGCAAAAGCTCGGTCAACACCATTCAGATCGTCAAAGGCTTGCAGCCCGGCGACCGCATCGTTCTTTCCGATATGTCCGCTTGGGATCGTTACGAGAAGATTCGCATCAAGTAATCTTCTATTGGAGACGCGCACATGGTCGACGCCAAACAACCGCTCATCCAGATGCACGATGTAAGCAAGGTCTTTTACACCGACGAAGTCGAGACGCACGCCCTCGCGCAAATCAGTTTCGCCATCGATAAAGGCGAATACGCCTCCATCGGCGGTCCTTCCGGCTGCGGAAAATCTACCTTGTTGGCCATCCTCGGCCTTCTCGATTCGCCCACCAGCGGTGCCTACCGGTTGAACGGCCAAAGCGTTGCCGATTTGAATCTTTCCGACCGCACTCGCATCCGCAACCGCGAAATCGGCTTCATTTTTCAGGCTTTCAATTTAATCGGCAATCTAACCGTTTACGAAAATGTCGAGCTTCCACTTACCTACCGCTCCATGTGGGCCGCAGAACGCAAGCAAAAAACCCAGCACGCCCTCGATCGCGTCAGCATGTCTCACCGCGCCAAACACTTTCCCGCGCAACTCTCTGGCGGCCAGCAGCAACGCATAGCCGTGGCCCGCGCTTTAGTCGGGGACCCCCTCATCCTTTTAGCCGACGAACCCACCGGCAACCTCGACTCCAAAAACGGCGACGCCGTCATGGACCTCCTCAAAGATCTCCACCAAAACGGCGCCACCATCTGTATGGTCACCCACGACCCGCGCTACGCCCATCATGCCGAACGCACCATCCACCTCTTCGACGGCCGTGTCGTAGACGGCGCCGTCGCCTCCGCCTCCGCTGCTCTGTAGCTCACGATCTTCAATCCTGTTCTAATGCTCCTCATCTATTCCGTTTTACCCCTTCAAATTCCATTTGACATTGTATTCGATTTGTACCGCCATACTCGCGCAACGTCGGTGCAATCCGCCCGCGAAAGGATCAGAAATTCCGACGCACGAAGGAACAATCCGGCAACATTAAGTGTTCCTCTGGTTCCTTTAGGGCTTTAGTGTTGCCTCCTACGCACGTAAGTCTCTGAAATACCAAATCAAGGTGCTCGGTCACGGCAGAGTCGCGCTGCTAGGCATTAAGACGAATTTTTGGATGCGTGCCTTGCCTCAAATCCAGTTGTCACCCGTGCCGCTGCAAACAGACGCAGAACCGGATCATTGGCCTAATCTGCCCCTTTTGCCCCCGCGTGTTTTCGTTAAGTGTCAATCCATCAGGAAGATGGATGGTAGGGGCGGTGGGGATCGAAATTGCATCCCTACTTCACAAAGTCCTGCACGGCAATGACTTAGCGCCATCGCCCCTTTTCAATTGTTGTTAAATGTTGTCAGATTTCCAGTTTGCGAAAATCAGTGACCGGGCCGAGGTTTTAGTCCAGGAGAAGTGAGAGAGTTTTTATATC
>JRHI01002926.1_pt1 | contig 10832 bp, 7 predicted proteins | sample 215371 | NCBI WGS metagenome assembly JRHI01 (sample SAMN02929681, study PRJNA255918) | sediment metagenome | biome: cave system; feature: Ice Cave; material: Sediment; isolation source: sediment from deep within a dark volcanic ice cave with no known source of... ... | reverse complement strand
CAGGCGCAGCAGCTGCTCGCTGCCGTCATGAGCCAGGTTCCATCTTCTGCCCGTCTCGTGGCTGACTGGGTGCGCGTGCTTACCGGCGGCCGCTTCCACGCGGAAGCCATTAGCCTGGCCCGCCAGATCGACACCAGCTGGCGCGACGTGCTCCTTGCCAACGTTTCCTATGACCTCCTCACGGCGAGTTTCAGCTGCTCCACGGTCGTGCTACCGACGCCGGAAGGCCCTGTCGTGGCACGCAACATGGATTGGGCACCCGCAGACTTGCTGGCGCGTTCCAGTTACTTGCTGCGTTGCACGAGCCGGGGCGAGTTGCGTCTTGCCAGCGCTGGCTGGCCGGGAAGCATCGGCGTGGTTACCGGGCTTTCAGGGCGTGGCTTTGCCGTCGTGGTCAATGCCGTGACTGGCGAGGAAAGTGGCTGTCGCACCGGTTATCCGGTCCTGCTCCATCTGCGTCGCGTCCTGGAAGATGCTCGCGACTTCGACCAAGCTTTGCGCATGCTCGCCGAGCAAAGGCTGGCGGCACCCGCGCTCATCACGCTCGCCGGCAGCCGCAACGATCAGCGTGTCGTCATCGAGCGCTCGCCAACGCGCCATGCATTTCGCTGGCCGCGCGGCGATGAGCCGCTCGTGACGACGAACGATTATCGTGAGCTGGACTTTCGGCCTGAGGCGCAACGGCGGCAGAACCCTCATGAGCCCGAGATCCACCTGACAACATGCAGCCGTTACACTGCCCTTTGCCGATTCTTCAAGGGACACCGGGCCGATGCGCCTGTCCAGGACGCCGCGCTCCTCTACATCCTGTCGGACCCGGCAGTGATTCAGAGCATCACGGCGCAGCACGTTATCATGCGGCCTCGCCTGGGACAGGTCCGCCTGCTCGTGCCGCGGCGTTTGCTGGGCGTAGTCTGATTCCTGTCCGGCTGGAGGGTGTTCGGGAGGCCTCACCGCTTCGTCCCGTTGCTGCTCAGGACACGCACCCGAATTCCCAGCGCCTGGCTGGCGGCGATCATCTCGCCGAGGATATCGCCGTAGGCGACGGCGATGTGGTTGCTCAGGTAATGCGCCATGACCGTCTCCATGGAACAGCCGAGGTCGGCGGCCATGAAGGGCCACTGCCGCGTCGTCCCTTCCCACCAGGCATCGCGCACCTTCGGCGGCAGCGCCACCGCTTCACCTCGGCCTACGTCCATCCATAGCTCGTCATTCTTGATGTACGCCCGCGCCCAGGTGAGCGGTCCCGGCAGACTTTCACCGGCGAAGGTGCCGCCCGGGATCGGGAAGTAACCTGCCGGCTGACGATAACTGTGTACGCCTTGCAGCGTATTCGGATCGTGATTGAAGGCGTAGGCACCGCAGCTGCCGGAGTTGAGCAGCACCCACAGCCAGCGGCCGTCGTGTTCGCCGCCCCAGCGCACGTCGTGGAACATCACCGCCTGATGTAACCCCTTGCGCTTGAGCAGCCGTTTCATCAGCTCCATCGGGACGAGGTTGCCCTGGTCGGCCTCGGTGCTCGTGATGACGAGGTCGCCGTTCGACTCCGGCCGGCAAACCGAATTCAGCAAGCCCTCGCAGAAGTCACTCGGCGGCAGCACCGGCAGCAGGCCGAGCTGGTACTGCCAGCCCAGGCAGTCGGCCTTGAATTCGGACAGCAGGTCGAGCACCGCCAGATACATCTGTAACTGCGTCCGCGTGGCGTCCTCGGTGAAATCGGCGCCGTCTTTCTCGCGCCAGTGGAACGTCACACCCCGGTCGCGGACGAAGCGGAGGGCGTCCTCGACGCGCTCCGGCTTGACACTCTGCAGGCGTACCGGCAGCCACGCCTGATCGACCTTGTGTTCGGCGAAACCGTGCCGCGCCAGCAGGCGCGGACCAAAGTAACCGTTAATCATGCCCATTGACGTGTCGCCGAGCATCAGACCGAGGATGCGCCGGCGGCGAATGTCGGCGACGACTTCCTCGGCAAGGGCCTGCGCTTGGGGTGTGACTGGGCCAGATAGATGTAGCTCGTCCTCCCGGTAGTGGATACTGCCAGTGGAGCACCACTCATCGAGCCGTTCCATGAAGGTTTGGTTCCTGGTCCAGTCGGGGGCCGAGGTCCAGATCCGGCTGAAGGGGCGGTTGATGCTGGCGAGGCTGGCGCCCGTGTTGAGCAGGGCAACGAGGCCGGGCCAGGTTCCGGAGAAGTTGCTGGCCAGCAGAAGGGGATTGTCCTTACCGGCGACGCCGTCGCAGGTGTGCGGCGCATACGCCCAGTGAACGAAGACCCCGATCATCGGGTCGTCAATGGGGCCGAGGTTGCTGATCGCCTCGTCGGGCCGAGTGAGGAACCCGGAAACTACGTAGGGGGTCCGGCCGAGCTTGCGGAGGGCCTGGGTAAGCTGTTCGGTGGCTTCAGTGGCCTGGGGACGGGCCCACTCATTCGGTTGGGCGCGATAATCGCCCGGCCAGAAAATGGCAACCTTCTTCACAGCAACCTCCTGCCAGAAGTGCGGACAAGGCGGTGAACGTCGGGGGCCATTGTGGCAGGAGGCGCATTGCGCCGCAAGGAGCCGTTTCGCCGCGCTGTGGCGCGCGGACCCCGCGCTTCGCTGCGTGGCGCGGCTACACGAATTGCGCTTCCAGATCGCCGCGCCGGGACAGTTCACGGTCGCGCTGTCCGCTGACGAGGTCGAAGATACCAGGCGGCTCGAGGATTTCGCCGGGAGCGCGGCGGCAGGCTTGCTGCTTGGCAAGACTATTGCAAAACCATTCCCGCAGGCAGTCGGGACAGCTCAGCGCGTAGGTCTTCAGTTCAGCGGTGATGCCGTCGCTCCACCGCGCCGCGATCTTGTAGACGGCTTGCTTGCCGCAGGTTGGTGTGTAGCAGTAGAGAGGATAGGGCGGCATCGTCATGATGGCACCAGGCTCAGTCCGCCTCGAACGGGAGGGGTTCGCCGTTGATCTGGGCGATGGCGTTCATGGCGGCCTTTTGCTCGGCATCCTTCTTGGTGCGTCCCCACGCTCCGGCATGAGTATGGCGGCCGATCTGGGCGGCGACCTTGAAGCACTTGCTGTGATCCGGCCCCTTCTCGTCCAGCAGCACGTATTGCGGCGTGGCGCCGAACTCGCGCTGGGCGAGTTGCTGCAGCACAGACTTGAAGTTGCCGCCGTGCGCCTCCTCGGCCACCTGGTCGATCTCCGGCGCCATGTAGCGTAGAATGAAGCGCCGCGCTTCCTCCAAGCCGCCGTCGAGGTAGATCGCCGCCACCAGCGATTCGTAGACGTCGGCCTGCATGTTGGCGGGCACGACCATGTCCGGGTGCATCCCCTTGCCGAGGAAGAGGAAATTGCCCAGGTTGAGCTGGCGGGCGATGCGGGCACAGGTGCGCCGGCTGACGACAACCGATTTGATCTTGGTCAGGTCGCCTTCCTGGTAGTCGGGGAAGCGGAGGAAGAGCTGTTCACAGACCACGAGTCCAAGGACCGAGTCGCCGAGGAACTCGAGCCGCTCATTCGAGGCGAGCCGGGTATTGGCGCCGGAGGCATGCGTCAAGGCGGCGCGCAGCAAATCCGCATCGCGGAAGCGGTAATTGAGCGCGCTTTGACACTCTTCCATGATTTCAGCGTCGTGGCTGGTGGATAGTTCCTGCTGCATGATTGCGTCGCTGTGCGGAACGGGCGGGCTGGCTGCCTGTACGTTAACATCGGCAAGCAAGGTTGTCAACGCCGCACTCGCCTTGACCGCTTTGCCCAGATCGTGCAATCATGACGGTGTGCGTTACCAGCCCAACCGGCAGGACCGGCACTGTCCCGCGGGGGACCTCACCCAAGAAAAAGGGCGCTCCACGCCGATCGCTGGCCTAGTCCGCTGCGTATGATGGATAAGAGAGCGCGTTTTGGTGAGGGCTGCACGATTGAACTTCCAGCCCCGCTGTCACCCCGCTGAGTGCTCCTTCGGAATGGGTGCTGGAAGAACCAACGATTGTGGTTTTGGGGAGGCTGGGCCTCCGCTTCCGGTGGCCGGTGTTCCCGAAGGAGGTTGTTACTAATGTCTCGATGGTCCGTTGCCCTGGCTTCTCTCGTGGTTGGCGGTCTCGCCGGCATTTTCCTCGCCGGTCCACTTCTTCAAGGGCAAGCGCCGATTCCGCCCGCTCCGCCCGTCTTTCCAAAGGAACTGAGTTCTTACCGCGACGTCGTCAAGCGCGTCCTGCCCGCCGTGGTGATGATCGAGGCGAAGGCCGGCAAACAGACCCCGAAGAAAACGGGCCGCGGCCGCCTACCGCAGTTCGATGATCCGCGCATCCCCGATGACCTGCGTCGCTTTTTTGGCGACCAGCCCCAGCAGCAGTTCGACGATGAGGACGACGGCGGGAACCTCGGTCTTGGTTCCGGCGTCGTGATCGATCCCAAAGGCGTCATCCTCACAAACAATCACGTCGTGGAGGGCGCGAGTGAGGTCGAGGTCCATTTCGTCAAGGAAGGGATGAAATTCTCTTCGCACGACATCAAGACCGATCCGAAGACCGACCTGGCGATTGTACGTCTCAACGTCCAGACGCCGCTGCCATACCTGGAGCTGGGCGACAGTTCGAACATGGAGATCGGCGACCGCGTCCTGGCCGTGGGCGCGCCGTTCGGCCTGAGCGGCAGCGTGACGGCTGGCATCATCAGTGCGAAGGGCAGGAACCTGCGCATGAACATGTACGAGGACTTCCTGCAGACCGACGCGGCCATCAATCCGGGCAACAGCGGCGGTCCGCTGATCAACCTGGAAGGCAGGGTCATCGGCATCAATACCGCGATCAAGAGCCGAACCGGCGGCTTCCAGGGCGTCGGCCTGGCCATCGCCAGCAACCTGGCGAAGAGTGTTATGAACCAGCTGCTCAAGGACGGTGTCGTCCACCGCGGCTACCTGGGCGTCCAGATCAAGGACATGACCGATCCGGCGCTCGCGAAGAAGCTTGGCGTCGCGGAGAACGGCGGCGTGCTAGTGACGCAGGTGTTCGACGGTTCGCCGTCCGCGAAGGCGGGTGTCAAGGAAGGCGACGTCATCACAGCGATCGATGGCAAGGTGGTCAAAGAAGGCCGTGAGTTGCAGAACGCGGTGGCCAGTCTGCCGCTGGGCAAGCCCGCGGAGATCGTGGTGACCCGCGACGGCAAGTCGAAGAGCCTCGAGGTAAAGATCGAGGAGCAGCCAAACGAGTTCGGTTCGACGCGGGTGCCGTTGCCCAAATCCCAGAAGCGCGAGCGCAGCTCGCTCAGCTTTGAGAAGTTTGGCTTTGAGGCAACGGACCTCACGCCCGAGCTGGCCGATCAGCTGGGCTACAAGGAGTCCGCGACCGGGGCGCTGCTTACCAGCGTCGAGCGTGGCAGCCTCGCCTTCGAGGCTGGCCTTCGGCGCGGCATGCTCATCACGAAGGTCGAAAAGCAGTCGGTCAAGTCGGCGGCTGACCTGGAGCACCGCCTGGCGAAGGCCGACCTGGAACAAGGCGTCCTACTCCAGGTAAAGTCCCCGCAGGGTGGCACGACCTACGTTCTGCTCAAGGCGACCGCCGAGAAATAACGGCGCGCTCTCGCAAGACGGCTTGGAGGCGCCGGCCCACGGAGCCCGCTCCGTGGGCCGTCGCACCATGAGAGAATGGCTGGAATGCGGCGGAATCGGTCTGATCTTGCCTTCCAGCAACAGGACGGTAAAATCCCTTCGGTTCTGCGCATCATGCCGCCGCTGGCATCTCTTCTGGGGAATGGTGTAACGGTAGCACAGCAGACTCTGGATCTGCTTGTCTAGGTTCGAATCCTAGTTCCCCAACTTGTAAGTCGTTATTTTCCAATCACTTACGTAGATTCCCACTTTTCGTCTGGCAACACCGCCGTCTTGATGTTGGGCTGACGTTGCACTTTTCAAAAGCCTCGATTGCAAGACAACCTCCGCACTGCGTCGCCACTCGGTGCTCCGCACTGATCTATCCTTGCCAGCGATCAGGAACCTACAAGCCGGCCGGCCCAAATCATCTATAATGCCATCATTTGAGTATGGAAACCGGGCATCCGTTGTGAAGTGCTGGACTGCCATGAGCGAAGTGACGCGCATCCTGTCCGCCATCGAGCAAGGGGACCCGCAGGCCGCCGACCAGCTGTTGCCGCTGGTTTACCAAGAGCTGCGCAAGCTGGCGGCGCAGAAGCTGGCCCACGAGAAACCTGGGCAGACACTTCAGGCCACGGCTCTGGTTCACGAGGCCTACCTTCGGCTGGTGGACGTGGTGAACGCCCCGCGCTGGGACGGCCGCGGTCACTTTTTCGCGGCGGCGGCCGAGGCGATGCGCCGTATCCTCGTCAACCGGGCCGTGGAGAAGCAGTGCCTCAAGCGCGGTGGGGAATGGAAACGCATCGACCTGGATCGCCTAGCGGTCGTTGATGACGCCTCGGCCGAAGACCTGATCGCGATCGATGATGCACTGACGCGGCTGGCCGAGGAGAGCCGGGTTTGTGCTGAACTGGTCAAGCTCCGTTTCTTCGCCGGACTGACGCTTGAGGAAGCTGCCTCATCTCTCGGACTGGCCCGAAGGACGGCGGACCGCTACTGGGCCTTTGCCCGGGCCCGGCTGTTTGAGATGCTGAGCGACGGAACGAGCCCAAGTGAAAACAATTCCTGAAAAAACCGCCGGCGCGCGGCGCACTTTTCCCACAGATCTGGCATTGATTACCGGAGTCCTAAAACGAGGTGGCTCGTCATGAACGATTCAGAGCGTCAGATCATGTCCATTCTGGGCGAGGCCGCAGAATTAACCGTGCCGGCGGAACGGGCAGCCTTTCTTGACAAGGCCTGCGCAGGGGATGCAGGCCGGCGGGAGCGGGTCGAAGCGCTGCTCCGTGCATCTCAGGCTGCTGGGAATTTCCTGGAAGGAAATCAGCCTCCCTCCGGACTTGTCGCCACCCTCGATGAACCGCTCGGCGAGCGCCCCGGCACGGTCGTTGGCCCCTACAAGCTCCTGGAGCAGATCGGCGAAGGCGGTTTCGGCGTCGTTTTCATGGCCGAGCAGACGCAACCGATCCGCCGCAAGGTGGCGCTGAAAATCCTCAAGCCGGGCATGGACAGCAAGCAGGTGATCGCCCGCTTCGAGGCGGAGCGTCAGGCCCTGGCCATCATGGATCACCCCAACATCTCCAAGGTCCTTGATGCCGGGCAGACGACCGCCGGCCGGCCGTACTTTGTCATGGACTTGGTGAAGGGCCTGCCCATCACCGAATTCTGCGACCAGAGCAAGCTCACGCCCAGGGAGCGGTTGGAACTGTTCGTTCACGTTTGCCAGGCTGTGCAGCATGCCCACCAGAAGGGGATCATCCACCGCGACATCAAGCCGTCCAATGTGCTGGTGACTCTTCACGACGGCACGCCGCTGGTGAAGGTCATCGACTTCGGCATTGCCAAAGCGCTGGGCCAGCAGCTCACCGACAAGACCCTGTTCACTGGGTTCGCCCAGATGATCGGCACGCCCTTATACATGGCGCCGGAGCAGGCGACCTTGAGTAATGTGGATGTCGATACCCGCAGCGATATCTACTCGCTGGGCGTGCTCCTGTACGAGCTATTGACCGGCACGACGCCATTCGAGAAAGAGCGCTTGAGCAAGGCAGGTTACGACGAAATCCGCCGCATCATCCGCGAAGAAGATCCGCCCAAGCCGAGCACCCGCATGAGCACGGTCGGCCAGGTTGCGACGATGGCTTCGGAGAAACGCCAGAGTGATCCACGCAAGCTCAGCCGCCTATTCCGCGGCGAGCTGGACTGGATCGTTATGAAGGCGCTGGAGAAAGACCGGAACCGGCGCTACGAGACGGCCAACGGCTTCGCGGCCGACGTGCAGCGCTACCTGAACGACGAGCCGGTGCAGGCCTGCCCGCCTTCGGCCCGCTATCGGCTGCGGAAGTTCGCCCGCCGGAACAAGCGGGCGCTGGCAACCGCGGTGTTGCTCGGCGTCATGCTGTTCGTGGCGGTGGGGGCCGTGGTCGCCAGCGCCCTGTGGGCCGCCGACCAGGCGAAAGCCCGGCTGGACGTGGAAGTCGCTACCAAAAAGAAGCTGGAAACCAACCTCTACTTCACGCACATCACCCTGGCCCACCGTGAGCTGACGGCATGCCCTCCCAATCCGGCACGAGCCGAAGAGCTGCTCAAAGATTGTCCGGAAGACCTGCGCGGCTGGGAGTGGCATTACCTCAAGCGGCTGTGGCAGACCGAGCCGTTGGTCATACGGGTCCAGACGCAAGTTAACGGCGTGGCGTTCAGCCCCGACCCCGACGGAGAACGGCTGGCCTCCGCGGGCGGGGATGGGTACGTCAAGATCTGGAACAGCCGGACGGGTAAGCTTGTCCAGAAGTTCAACGCGCACGACAAGGGGGTGTGCGCAGTCGCTTTTCATCCCGACGGCAAGCACCTGGCCTCCGTCGGCGCAGAAGACAAGCTGGTGAAGGTCTGGGATCTGGCGGCGACCAGCAAGGAGTTGTTCAGCAAACCGCGTAACGCCGATCGCAAGTTTGGGACGGCGTATACTGTGGCGTTCCGTCCTCCCGACGGCCGACAGGTCGCGGCGGGAAACGACGGGGTGGTGTCGGTCTGGGACTGGAAGAACGATCAAGTCGTTCACCCCCATCCCGGCCACGAATTCCATACGATCAGCGTGGCGTTCAGCCGGGACGGGCGGCTCCTTGCATCGGGGAGCTGGCATGAAGGCGTCAGGCTCTGGGACGCGGAGGCAGGGGGGCTGGCGCTCCGCACCTTCCCCTCGCCCCACCCCGTCGGCGGGCTGGCATTCAACGGCGACGGCACGTGGCTGGCCGTGGCTAGCCTCGGCAGGAACGTGAAGATATGGAATACGACGACCGACGAGGTCCTCGGCCCCTTGCCGCATACCGGAAACGTCGAGTGCGTCGCCTTCAGCTCGGACGATCGGCGCCTCGCCTCGGGCGGCGAAGACAAGACGGTGCATATCTGGGACGCGACGACCGGCCACGAGGTGCTCGGCCTGCGCGGACACACCGACAGGTGCGGGTGTGTAGTGTTTAGCCCGGACGGCCATCGTCTCGCCTCGGCCAGCACCGACGGGACCATTCGTTTCTGGGACGCGACCCCGCTCCGAAAGGACGAGGTCCAGGAAATCCTGACGTTCACCAAGCACGACGATGAAATCCGGACCGTGGCGGTGAGCCCCGACGGCCAGAGGATTGCTTCGGCCGGCATCGGCACGCTCGTGAGGGTCTGGGACGCGGCGACCGGCACGAGCGTCGAGTTCGACGTCCACGCGGTTACTGTCTTCTGTCTAGCCTGGCAGCCCGACGGCAAGCGGATCGCCTCCGCCGGCGCGGGTGGTCCGCTGCATACCGTCCAGGTCTGGGACGCGGGGAACAGACGGAAGCTCTTCTTCGCGCTCCCACCTGGCCATGAATACTACGCCGTGGCGTTCAGCCCCGACGGCCAGCACCTGGTCACGGGCAGAGGAAGTGGAGTCGTGCAAGTCTGGGACGCGGGCACCGGCAAGGAGGTCAGCACGCTTGGCAGCCACGGCCGGGAAATCCGCGGACTGGCCTTCAGCCCCGACGGCCAGCACCTGGCGTCGGCGAGCGGCGACGGGATCGTGAAGGTCTGGGACGCGAAACGCCTGGACCAGAAGCAAGAAGCTCGCCACGTGCTACACGTGCGGGTCCCCGGTTCGAGCTTGAACTTGGCCTTCAGCCCGGACGGCCGGCGGCTGGCGACGGGAGGTGCGAAAAACACGGTCAAGATCTGGGACGTGCAGAGCGGAAGGGAGCTTCAACCCGCCTTTGAGGGACACAGCGGGGAGGTCTACGCCGTGGCGTTCAGCCCCGACAAGGAGGGCCGGTGGATCGCCTCCGGGAGTGAGGACTGCACCGTGAAAGTCTGGGACAGCCACACCGGTAAGTTGGTCCGCACCTTCCGCGGCCACACCGGCCTCGTCAGCAGCGTGGCGTTCAGCCCCGACGGCTGGCGCTTGGTCTCGGGAAGCCGGGATAAGACCGCGAAGGTTTGGGACCTGAAGCAACTGAGCGAGGAAGCGCGTGACCATTAGCAAATCCAATGGAGGGCGGATTTTCAATCCGTCCTCCATTTTAGCCCGTACTCGGCCAACGAAAGAGGTCCAGTCATGCTTACGTTCTTAAGAACTACCCAGCGGCGCGGCTTTACACTCATCGAGCTGCTGGTCGTTATCGCGATTATCGCCGTCCTGATCGGTCTGCTGGTGCCGGCGGTGCAAAAGGTCCGCGAGGCCGCCAACCGGATCAAGTGCGCCAATAACCTGAAGCAGCTCGGCCTGGCCGCACATAGTTACCATGACTCGAATCAGCATCTGCCCCCTGGCCTTGGGTATTTTCCAACCGCCGATATCGGCGTATTTGGCACCTACTTGTTCCACTTGCTGCCGTATGTCGAGCAAGACCCCCTCTATCGCATTGCCCAGGGCCCGTTTCCGCCGCCGGCCGGCCCGACCACGGTGTATTATCCGGGCAACCGCAAGGTCTATAGCCAGCCGGTGACCACCTTTCTTTGCCCTTCGGATCCGAGCGTCGGACCGGACGGTAGCGTGACGATCAAAGGGGTTTCGTTCGGCGCGTCCTGTTACGCGCCCAATTCCATGGTGGTGGGGCGGAATGACCTCGTCAGCCAAAACCCGCCCATGTACCTCACCAGTCCGCAGGGCAGGGCCCGCATCCCCGCCGACATTCCAGACGGCACTTCGAACACCATTCTCATTGCGGAGAAATAGTGCGCCGCGTGACGCGGTGCTGAATACCTAGCGCAGCCAGGAGGAACTTGGAGGGCTGTTCCTGGG
>JRHI01002925.1_pt1 | contig 10839 bp, 11 predicted proteins | sample 215371 | NCBI WGS metagenome assembly JRHI01 (sample SAMN02929681, study PRJNA255918) | sediment metagenome | biome: cave system; feature: Ice Cave; material: Sediment; isolation source: sediment from deep within a dark volcanic ice cave with no known source of... ... | reverse complement strand
CCTCAAAAATGCGAGGCCTCAGCCATCAACTGCTGTTTCTAGGTTCAATCTGAAGCGATCCTGCGCTAGCGCGTCGGGACCGGCTTTTCGCCGCGGTAGTCGTAGAAGCCGCGTTGGGTCTTGCGACCGAGCCAACCGGCCTCGACGTATTTCACCAGCAGCGGGCAGGGACGATATTTGGAATCGGCGAGGCCCTCGTACAACACCTGCATGACGGAGAGGCATGTATCGAGACCGATGAAGTCGGCCAGTTCCAGCGGGCCCATGGGATGGTTGGCGCCCATGCGCATGGCCTTGTCGATGGACTCCACCGTACCCACCCCCTCGTAGAGCGTGTAGACCGCCTCGTTGATCATCGGCAGCAGAATGCGGTTGACGATGAAGGCGGGGAAGTCCTCCGAGACCGCGATGCTCTTGCCCAGGCTCTCGATGAAGCTTCTAGCGAGCCCGAACGTCTCGTCCTCGGTGGCGATGCCGCGAATGAGCTCGACCAGCTGCATCATCGGCACGGGGTTCATGAAATGGATGCCGATGAAGCGCTCGGGCCGGTCGGTGACGGACGCGAGCCGGGTGATGGAGATCGACGAGGTGTTGGTGGCGAGCATCGCGCTCTTCTTGAGCTTGGGACAGAGATCGGTGAAGATCTTGCGCTTCACCACCTCGTCCTCGACGGCCGCCTCGATCACCAGGTCGGCCTCGCCGATGACTCCCAGGTCGGGCGCGATGCGGATGCGCTTCAAGGCCGCCTGCATATCCGCATCGCTGATGAGGCCGCGCGAAACCTGGCGCGCCATGTTGCGCTCGATGGTGGCACGCGCCTTGTCGATCGTCTCCTTCCTCACGTCGTAGAGCGCGACCTCGTAGCCCGCCAGCGCCACGACGTGGGCGATGCCGTTGCCCATCTGGCCCGCACCGATGATGCCGACCGACTTGATGGCAACTTGTGCGCTGGGTTCGCCCTTGCGGGCGCGCTCCAATGGAGTGCCGGGTTTCTTCGTCTTGACGCCTGCGTCCATGACGCCTTGCTCCTTCACAAACCCCGGTTGCATCTTTGCTGTCGTCCGGTCTACTTGCCGGCCTTCTCCAGCTCTGTCTTCAGCTCCGGCAATACCTGGAACAGGTCCGCCACCAGTCCGTAATCGGCGACCTGGAAGATCGGCGCCTCGCCGTCCTTGTTGATGGCAACGATTACCTTGCTGTCCTTCATGCCGGCGAGATGCTGGATGGCACCGGAAATGCCCACCGCAATGTAGAGCTCGGGCGCCACCACCTTGCCGGTCTGGCCCACCTGGTAGTCGTTGGGCATGTAGCCGGCGTCCACCGCGGCGCGGCTTGCTCCCACCGCGGCCCCCAGCTGGTCGGCCACCGGCTCGATGTACTTCTTGAAGTTCTCGCCCGACTGCAGCCCGCGGCCGCCCGAGACGATGATCTTGGCTGCGGTCAGCTCCGGCCGGTCGGATTTCTGGATCTCGGCCTTCTCGAAACTAGAAAGGCCCACGGGTGCCGGGGCCTGGATCGTTTCGATGCTGGCGGAACCGGTGCCGGCAACGGCCGCAAACGCCGTCGTGCGCACGGTGATGACTTTTTTCTTGTCTCGCGATTGCGCCGTCTGGATGGCATTGCCGGCGTAGATCGGGCGCTCGAACGTGTCGGGCGATACCACCTTGATGATGTCGGAGATCTGCATCACGTCGAGCGCCGCCGCGACGCGGGGCAGCACGTTCTTGCCCGACGCCGTGGAGGCGGTGAGGAGCGCGTCGTAGCTGCCCATCAGGCCGACGATCAGCGACGCCATCTCCTCCGCCAGCTGATGGCCGAGGTGGGGAGCGTCCGCAAGCAGCACCTTCGATGCGCCCTCGAGCTTGGCCGCAGCTTCCGCAACGCCCTTGCAATCGGCGCCGGCCACCAGCACGTGCACGTCCTGGCCCAAAGCCTTGGCGGCGCTCATGGCCTTGGCGACGATGCCGCTCAGCGTCTTGTTGTCGTGGTCGGCGAGGAGCAGAACCGTCATGACAGCGCCCCCACCTCTTTGAGCTTGGCGATGAGCTCGGCGGCGTTGGCGACCTTGACGCCGGCCTTGCGGCCGGGCGGCTCGACGGTCTTCAACACGTTGAGGCGCGGGGCGATGTCGATGCCGTAGTCGGCCGGCTTCTTGATCTCGAGCGGCTTCTTCTTCGCCTTCATGATGTTGGGCAGCGAGGGATAGCGCGGCTCGTTGAGGCGCAGATCGGTGGTGACCACGAGCGGCAGCTTCAGCTTAAGAGTCTCGAGACCGCCGTCGACCTCGCGCGTCACGTGCGCCGCGTCGTCCTCGATCACGAGCTTGGAGGCGAAGGTGGCCTGCGGCCAGCCCAGCAGCGCTGCCAGCATCTGGCCGGTCTGATTGCAGTCGTCGTCGATCGCCTGCTTGCCGAGAATGACGAAGCCCGGCTTCTCCGCATCGACGACACCCTTCAGGATTTTGGCAACCGACAGCGGCTCGATCGCTTGCCCCTCGGGCGTCTCTATGAGAAGGCCGCGATCGGCGCCCATCGACAACGCGGTGCGGATCGTCTCTTGCGACTTGGTGGGGCCGACGGAGACGGCAACGATCTCGGTTACCTTGCCCTTCTCCTTGAGACGGACCACCTCCTCGACGGCGATCTCGTCGAAGGGGTTCATGGACATCTTGACATTCGCAAGCTCGACGCCCGACCCGTCGGACTTGACGCGGATCTTGACGTTGAAGTCGACCACGCGCTTGACAGCGACCAGAACTTTCATTCGGCGAGAGGCTCCATTCGTGGCACGGCGCCCCAATCCCCGGTCAGCCGTGCTGCACCGCGATCTTCGCTTTCTGCCCTGCCATTTTGTGTCTCGGTTATGACGGCAGGATGCGACACTTCGCAAGTGCGAAAAGGAGGGTAAGGCGGCAACAATTGGGTGTCAATTGGGCAACCGGCGCGGCACTTTGGACAACACTTAGGCAGTCGTTCATGTTGCGCAAAGGTCGCATAAGCAGCCAATAGGAGCCGTCAGGCGGGCGTTTGCCAGCGGTCGAACAATGGAACGCCCGGGCGGCGCATGAACAGGATGAGGATGGCGCCGGCAGCCATACCGCCGACATGCGCCCACCAGGCCACTTGGTCGGATTGATTTACCAGCACCATGAAGAGCTGCGTGGCGACCCACACGCCGAGCACCCACGCCGCGGAAATCCTGAGCGGGATGAAGCGGAACGCCAGCACCCACACGAGCACGCGCGGGTGTAAGAGGAGATAGGCGGCGATCACGCCGGCGACCGCCCCGCTGGCGCCGATCAGCGGCAGCTTGGAGGCCGGCAGCATGAAGGCATGCGCCAGTCCGCCGACGACGCCGCATATCAGATAGAAGACCAGGTACTTGATGTGCCCCACGGCGTCCTCGACGTTGTCGCCGAACACCCACAAGAACAGCATGTTGGAGCTGAGGTGGAAGATATCGCCGTGCAGGAACATGTAGGTGAGGAGCGTATAGCCCTCCGGCACAGCCAGCTTGTCCAATGGCCCGTGCGCCGACCCGCCAAAGATCTTGACCTGAAACAGCTCGCTGGGAACCAGCGCGAAGCTCGCGGCAGCAGTCTCGCCGACCCCGGCACTCTGCCACAGGAAAACCAGCACATTGGTGGCGATCAGGCCGACCGTCACCCACTGGAAGCGAATCGAGCGCAGCGGATTGTCGTCTGAGAGGGGGATGAAGACCACGACTTGCTACCTTTACTGTGCTTTCGGGGCAGCAACGCCCGCTGGTGTCCTGATCGCGAAAATTCGGCGACACGTGTGGCAAGCCGGAACGAATTTCGCGATCTGAAGGACACCAGCCAAGCTAGTGAAACTAGTGCGATTCAGATCGAGAAGTCCGCTTCCCCACCCAGCCCAGCGCCATGATGCGGACTTCTCGATCATCGCACTAGCGGTTTTGCCCCGGCACCCACAAGACGTCGCCTTCTCCGCGCGCGTTGACGTAGCGGCTGGCCACGAACAGATGATCGGACAGACGGTTGATGTACTTGAGCGCGGCCGCGCCGACGGGCTCGTCGGGCAATCCGGCGAGCTCCACGATTCCGCGCTCCGCCCGACGGCAAACCGTGCGCGCCACATGCAGCGCCGCTGCAGCGGCCGAGCCGCCCGGCAGCACGAAGGACCGCAACGGCGCAAGCTCGGCGTTCATGGCGTCGATCTCGTCCTCCAGGCGCTTGACCTGCGCATCGCTCACCCGCAGCGGCGCACGCACGCGTTTGGGCTCTTTCTCGCCACGCTCCGGCACGGTCAGGTCGGCGCCGAGGTCGAACAGGTCGTTCTGGATGCGCGCCAGCATGGCGTCGACGTCGGGGTGCGCCTCACGCACGTGCAGGCGCGCCACGCCGATCACGGCGTTGGTCTCGTCCACCGTTCCGTAGGCCGCAATTCGCGCCGAGTGCTTGGGCACGCGCTCGCCGGTGCCGAGCGCGGTGAGGCCGGCATCGCCCGTACGCGTGTAGATCTTGTTGAGCACGACCATGGTGGGCACCCTGCTCGCCTGGTGGCAAGCGCTCCCTGTGGGTGACGATATCACCCCTCACGAGCGCAACAGATACACCATGATCATGGCAATCACGATGGCAAGAAACTGCAGCCCCACGCGCCAGCGCATCAGCTTCTGGCTCAAGTTGGGGCTGGTGCCGCGCGTCATGTTCCACAAGCCTGCCAGCAGCACCAGGAAAACGGCGAGCACCGCCAGCGTCGTCAGATATTTCAAGGCGGTTTGCATGGCTTCGGCCCGTTTTGCACGCACGATGGCGGGATTGTGGGCAATCGATGCATGGCTGGTCGCTTTCGGCAACACATCGAAGGTCGCAGCACGTGCCAACTCATCCGTGCCACAATTGGCGTGATCTTTTGTAGGGAATTGCGGCATAAGATTTGACCGGAGGGCGATTCGCTGCGCCCTGATCGTTCGGCATGCATCCATCGAGGGCGGATTGGCCAAGGACGTAGCGCACGCGCCGAGGACCGTGACCTGCGGGTGCATTGCTGTGGCCTGCACCGTCGCATTTCCTCTGTTCGCCGCGGCGCAGGGTGGCGTAAGCCAGGATGAGGCCCGCAAACGCCTCGAGAGCGACCGCGGCCGGCTGGAGGCCACGGAGCGCCGCAGCAAGGACCTGCAGGCCGACCTCAACAAGATCGCCGCGGAGCGCGAGCGCATCAACGCGCGCCTGGTGGAGACGGCCAAGCTCGTGCAGCAGAGCGAAGGTCAGCTGAGCCTGATCGAATCCCGCCTGGGCGAGCTCGACGTGCAGGAAAAGCACCTGCGCGAGACGCTGGTGGCGCGGCACGGTTCGATCTCGGCGCTGCTCGGCGCCATGCTGCGCATGGGACGCAATCCGCCGCCGGTGATGGTGGCCAGCCGCAAGGATGTGCTCTCTGCATTCCGCAGCGGCACGCTGCTGACGCCGGTCCTGCACGAGCTCGGCGGCGAGGCCAAGGCGCTTTCCGAGCAGCTGAGCGACCTCAAGCGCGTCATGACGAGCATCCGCACGGAGGGGGACAAGCTGCGCGCCGAGACGGGTCGGCTGAACGACGCCCGCATGCGGCTCGCCGGACTGCAGGAATCGAAGCGCCAGACGCTTGCCGAGCGGCAGACTGAACTGGCCCAGGTGCGCCAGGCGGCAGCGGAGATCTCAAAGAGCGTCTCGGACCTGAGCGACCTGATCTCCAAGCTCGACAAGGAGGTGGCGGCGAAAACCGGGCTCGGGTCCTACGAGCAGGAAATGGCGGCAGTCGAGCCACCGGCTGACGCGAAGGCTGCCGGCGCTCCGGGCAGCCCCGATGAGCGGGGCGCCTCCGTGGTGCTTGCGCCGAGCAGCGAGCGCGTGGCGATGCTGGCACCGGGCCGGATCAAGCCGGCGATGCCCTTTCCCGACGCCAAGGGCCTCCTGCCTTTGCCGGTGCAGGGAAAGCGCGTGCTGACGTTCGGCGAGAAGACCCAGAACGGCGGCCAATCCAAGGGCGTTATACTGGAGACCCGTCACGGTGGACAGGTCGTGTCGCCGAGCGACGGCTGGATCGTCTATGCTGGCGAGTTCCGCAGCTACGGCCAGCTCTTGATCATTAACGCGGGCGGGGGTTATCATATTCTTCTTGCAGGCTTATCTCAAATCGACGTGCAACTTGGTCAATTCGTGCTTGCCGGTGAGCCGGTGGGCGTGATGAGCACGGCCGCGAAAGGGCCGCAGGCGAAGACGCAGGAGAATGCCCCGATCCTGTACATAGAATTCCGCAAGGACCAGCGGCCCATAGACCCCGATCCCTGGTGGTCGGATGCCTCTCGAAAGGTGCAAGGATGACGCGCAAATCGGACTACGCATTCTGGACGTTCGTGATGCTGGCGTGCCTCGCCGGGGCCACTACGGTTCTGAATGTCACCCGGACCTATTCCGCCACCTCGACCAACTCGGAAATCTACAAGCAACTGGACTTGTTCGGCGACGTGCTCGAGCGCGTCCGCAGCGACTATGTCGACAAGCCGGACGACGCGATGCTGATCGACTCGGCGATCAACGGCATGCTCGCCGCCCTCGACCCGCACTCGGCCTACCTGAACCCGAAGAACTACCGCGACATGCAGGTGCAGACGCGCGGGGAGTTCGGCGGCCTCGGGATCGAGGTGACCATGGAGCAGGGCTCGGGCGTGGTGAAGGTCGTCTCCCCCATCGACGACACGCCGGCGGCCAAGGCAGGCTTGCAGACCAACGACCTCATCACGCATCTGGACGGTGAGCAGATCGTGGGCCTCACGCTCGAGCAGGCGGTCGACAAGATGCGCGGGCCGGTCAACACGCCCATCACGCTCACCATCGTGCGCAAAGGCAAGGATGATCCATTCGACGTCAAGATCGTGCGCGACGTCATCCGCATCAACGCCGTCAAGGCGCGGGCGGAAGGCGACGTGATCTACGTCAAGATCTCCACCTTCAACGAGCAGACGCACGCCAACCTGGTGAAGCAGGTCGACGCCCTGAAGAAGACGGTCAAGAACCTCAGGGGCTACGTGCTCGATCTGCGCGGCAATCCGGGCGGTCTGCTCGACCAGGCGATCGCCGTTTCCGACGATTTCCTCGACAAGGGAGCTATCGTGCTCACCAAGGGCCGGGGACTGGAGGAGACGCAGCGCGCCAACGCGCGTCCCGGCGACATCACCGACGGCAAGCAGGTCATCGTGCTCATCAACGGCGGCTCGGCGTCGGCCTCCGAGATCGTGGCCGGCGCGCTGCAGGACCACAAACGCGCCACGGTCATCGGCACGCGCTCGTTCGGCAAAGGCTCCGTGCAGACCATCATCCCGCTCGGCGGCGGCGCCAGCAACGGCGCGATCCGCCTGACGACGGCGCGCTACTACACGCCGTCTGGCCGCTCCATCCAGGCCAAGGGCATCGACCCGGACGTCATCGTCGAGCAGGAGCTGCCGCCTGAGCTGCAGTCCAAGTCGACCAACCGGATGCCCAGCGAGGCGAGCCTCAAGGGCCACCTGAAAGGCGAGGCGAAGGACGGCAAGGGTGAAGGTTCGGGCTCGTCCAACTACGTGCCGAAGGAAGCGGAGAAGGACGCCCAGCTGCAGTATGCGCTGAAGATGCTGCGCGGCGAGCCGCTGCCGCCCACGCAGAAGGCAGAGGCGCCGAAGGCAGAGGCGCCGAAGACCGATTCGGGCGTCGCGCCGGCCCCGCAGCCCGCGCCGAAGCAGAAGTAGCGCGATATTGGGGCGTCAGACCCTCCGGGTCCGACACCTTCGCGTCACCCGGTGTTGGAGCCAGGGTGTCAGACCCGGAAGGGTCTGACACCCTCATCATCGATGCAAAGCGAACCCCTCGCCTATCGGCCCTGCGTCGGCATCATGGTGCTGAACCGCGACGGCCGCGTTTGGATCGGCCGACGCCCCGATGCTCCGGCTGAGCCGGAGGGTCCCGGTGTCTGGTGGCAGATGCCGCAGGGCGGCATCGACGCGAGCGAGGACCCCGCCAAGGCGGCGCTGCGCGAGCTCGGGGAGGAGACCGGGATCCGGTCGGTCCAGATCATCGCCGAAAGCCCCGGCTGGTACACGTACGATCTGCCGGTCGAGCTGCGGCCGAAGGCCTGGGGCGGGCGCTATCGCGGCCAGAAGCAGAAGTGGTTCGCAGCGCACTTCACGGGGAGCGACGATGAAGTCGCGCTGGTGCGACCGGGACACCCGCAAGAGTTCGATGCGTGGCGCTGGGCCGGCATCGAAGAGTTGGCGGGGCTCATCGTACCCTTCAAGCGCGCCGTCTACGAGCAGGTGGTACGCGACTTCGCCGCCCTCGCCCGGCCACGAAGCCAGCTTTAACCCCGGCGGCAATCTGCAGCGCGCCATGCGGTTTGGCGTGACAAATCGTGCAAATCACTGAACAATCGCGGCAACCTGCTTTTCCGCAAGAGGTGACTCATCGCAATGCTCGCCGAAAGACCCCTGGATCTGCCCTATCGCCCCTGCGTGGGGATCATGCTGATCAACCGCGAGGGTCTCGTGTGGGTCGGGCGGCGAAGGCCGAAATGGGCGGGATACGGATCGGCTCACATCTGGCAGATGCCCCAGGGCGGCATCACACCCGGCGAGGGCGAGCGCGCGGCGGCGCTGCGCGAGCTCGAGGAGGAGACCGGGGTGGCAAACGTCGAGCTGCTCGCGGAGGCGCCCGACTGGCTCAGCTACGATCTGCCGCCGGCTCTGCTCGGCATCGCCCTGAAGGGCAGATACCGCGGGCAGAGGCAGAAGTGGTTCGCCATGCGCTTTACCGGCAAGGATTCGGAGATCGACGTCGCCCCGCGCGGTGGCCACAAGGCCGAGTTCGACGCCTGGCGCTGGGCAGACGCCGCGGAGCTGCCGCACCTCACCGTGCCCTTCAAGCGGCAGGTCTACTGCGACGTCGTGCGGGAGTTTGCGGCCTTTGGCAGCTCGCATGAACAAGTGAATCAAAAATGCCTCAGGCGCGACGGAAAGCGGCGCGGGGGGATTCACGAGGTGGAATCGCGTCGGGTAGACGCGAGGCATGGCGGACGCTGCGGATTTGATTCGGCAGCGCTTCGATGCGCTGGCCCCAGTGCTCGATGAGCAGGCGCGGCGACGCTTCGCGGCTGCCGAGGCGCGTGCGCTCGGACATGGCGGCGTGACGCTGGTCTCGAAGGTGACGGGCATCGCCCGCAGCACGATCAATCGCGGCATCGCGGAGATCGAGGAAAACCGCTCGGCGGGCGAGGGGCGTGTGCGGCGACCGGGTGGCGGCCGCAAGGCCAAAACCCAGGAAGATCCGACGCTTCTCAATGATCTGCAAGAGATCCTCGAAGCCTCGACGCGAGGCGATCCGATGTCGCCGCTGCTGTGGACCTCCAAGAGCCTCGACAAATTGTGCGCGGCGCTGAAAGGCATGCAACACGATGTGTGCCCGAACGTCGTCGCCAAGCTGCTGCGCAAACTCGGCTACAGCCTGCAGAGCAATCGCAAGACGCGCGAGGGCAGCAGGCATCCGGATCGGGACGCGCAGTTCCAGTATCTCGACGCCCGAATGAAGGAGCACATGGCGGAGCAGTCGCCCGTCGTCTCGGTGGATACGAAAAAGAAGGAGCTGGTCGGCGACTTCAAGAACGGGGGCCGGGAGCTGCGGCCCAAGGCATCGCCCGAGGAGGTGCGCGTTCACGACTTCATCGATCCCGAGCTTGGACGTGCCGTGCCGTATGGCATCTATGATATCGCCGACAACAAAGGCTGGGTCAGCGTGGGCGTCGATCACGATACCGCCGCGTTCGCGGTCAATGCGATCCGCCGCTGGTGGAGCACGATGGGACAGGCCCGCTATCCACGAGCAAAGCGGCTGATGATCACCGCCGACGGCGGCGGTTCGAACGGTGCGCGCGTGCGCCTGTGGAAGGTCGAGCTGCAAAAGCTCGTCGACGAGATCGCCATTCCCGTCACGGTCTGCCACCTGCCGCCCGGCACCAGCAAATGGAACAAGATCGAGCACCGCCTGTTCGCGTTCATCACCAAGAACTGGCGCGGCAAACCGCTCGTCAGCCATCGGGCCATCGTCCAGTTGATCGGCGCCACGACCACACGCAAAGGGCTCCAAGTGCGCGCCGAGCTCGACACCAACACCTACCCCGCCGGCATCAAGGTCAGCGACGCCGAGATGGCTACCCTTGCCATCGAGCGTCACGCCTTCCATGGTGAATGGAACTACACGCTACGGCCGCGCCCGATTTGATTGGAGCGGTTGTTTATGCAGGGTGCCTTAGCTAATCACGATGGGCAAATTACGTCATGCTCGCCGCTCGACCTGTTGCCGTAATAACACTAGCATCGCGATGTGATCGCACGCGGTCCTGGACTCTGTCCGCCTCCGCCGGACTCTGATGGGGCGCGTCCCGGGATGTGGTGTAGGAGCGATCATGGTCCGAGCGCTGATGCTCGGGCGTCAGGCGGCTGGGATGGCACTCGCTCAGCGCCCGCGCCGCCGACTTTTGCGCGACCGTGCCGTAAAGGCGCCCGTCGCCCCATTGCGATTTTCGGCGCCGGCGGCCATATTGCATCCATTGTAGTGCGCCGGCTTTGTTCAATTGTCGCAACCGGGGGGCCACAGGGGCATAGTGTGCCAATCAAATCAGACACCCCTCGCCCTGGCATGAGGACGCCAAAGGGCAGACCAACAATAAATCACCTGCGCGTCTTGCGGTCGATAGCACGCAATCTGCGCAGTGGAACGATGTACGCGCCGGTAGGCGCCTCCTACAAGCGCGCAAGTGACCTCGTGAACTTTGGACTAGCGATGCCGACGCATGG
>JRHI01002924.1_pt1 | contig 10839 bp, 13 predicted proteins | sample 215371 | NCBI WGS metagenome assembly JRHI01 (sample SAMN02929681, study PRJNA255918) | sediment metagenome | biome: cave system; feature: Ice Cave; material: Sediment; isolation source: sediment from deep within a dark volcanic ice cave with no known source of... ... | reverse complement strand
CCATTGTACTCCCCACGGGAACGGCCCAGGCGTCCGCCATCGGGTGGGCGAACACGTGGGCCGTTATGTGGGTTACGCCTGTTCCCCGTCGCGGCTGGCGCGCAGACTGAGGCATCGGGTGGCACCCACGATCGCGGAGACCGAAGCAACGAGAGGAGGTCACAGATGGAGACCGCAACACTGCCCACCGTCGACCAATTCAAGGAACTGGTTCGCCAGGAGTGGTCCGATCCGGCCACGGTCGCCGGCTGGCGCCGGTGGTTCCCCAAGATGCTCGTGCAATTCCAGGCAGGGACAGACCTGCTCCTGCAGGCCGCTTCGTTGGAACCGGGGATGCAAGTGCTCGATCTGGCGAGCGGCAGCGGCGACCCGGCCCTCGCGCTCGCCGCGGCGGTCGGGCCGACCGGCCGGGTCACGGCGACCGACAGCTCGACCGAGATGCTGGCGCTGGGTGAGGCAAACAGCCACGCGCAGGGACTGACCAACATCACCTTCCGCCGGGCCGACGCGCATGCGTTGCCGTTCCCAGACAAGCACTTCGACCGCGTCACCTCCAAGCTCGGCGTGATGTATTTCGTGGACTGCGCGCACGCCTTGCGGGAAGTCCGGCGGGTGCTCAAGCCGGAGGGGAGGGTCGCGCTTCTGGCCTGGGGACCGCCGGAGCAAAGCCCGTACATCCAGGCAGCGCTCGGCCCGGTCCTGCAGCGGGCGCAGCTGCCCCCGCCGCTGCCCGACGCACCGCAACCGTTCCGGTTCGCCCCGCATGGTGCGCTGACCGCCGAGCTCGACCGCGTCGGCTTCCGGCAGGTCCAAGAAGACACGCACGTGATCCCCTTGCCGTGGCCGGGACCGCCGGAGGAACTCTGGCAGCACGTCTACGACATCGCCGCGCCGTTCCGTCCGGTGATCGACGGTCTCGCCCCCGACGAACGCGAGCGGGCAATCGGCGAGGTGCTCGCCGGGCTGCGGAGGTATTACGATGGGGAGCGGACGAATACTCCGGCAGCCATCGTGGTGGCATCTGCGACGCGCTGACGCCAGCGAAAAGCAGACCCCTCGACTCGCTCACCTGGTGCGGGAGGCAGGTGCTGGCTTGCCTCCCGATCGCCATCCGCCTCCAAAGGAGGGCTCCCCGTGCTCGGCCCACCCAAACCTCGGCGCCTCGACGAACCCATCGCCGTCTCCTTGGAGGACCTCGTCCCGGCCGACCACTTCTACCGCCACCTGGAGGCCACGCTCGACCTGGGCTTCGTCCGGGAGTGGGTGATGGGCTGCTACGCCGAACGGGGCCGACCGGGCATCGACCCGGTCGTCTTCTTCAAGCTCCAACTGGTCATGTTCTTCGAGGGCATTCGATCGGAGCGGAAGCTGATCGAGACGGCCAGCCTACACCTGGCCCACCGCTGGTATCTCGGCTACGCCTTGGACGAAGGGTTGCCCGACCATTCCAGCCTGACCCGCATTCGGCAACGCCTGGGCGTTGAGGTCTTCGAGCGGTTCTTCGAGCGGGTCGTCGACCTGTGCCAGGAGGCGGGCCTGGTCTGGGGCCGGGAACTCTTCTTCGACGCGACCAAGGTCCGAGCCGACGCCGCCGTCGCGTCCCTCGTCCCCCGCTTCTATCACGAGGCCAAAACTCACGTTGCCGACCTCTTCGCCGCCGACGCAGTTGACGCCGAAGCACTGGGTGAGCGGATCGCCGCGGCTGGCCCGACCCCGTCGGCGGTGCTGCTCTGCCTACCTACGGAGGAGATCGCAGCCGCGCAGCAGTCGGAGGAGGCGACCGAACAGCCCTGGAAGCTCCTGGAGAAGCGGCGGCTGGATCCGAACCGTCCTGCGTCCGGCAGCTACCGGCGCACGACCGACTTCCGGGTGAGCACGACCGACCCCGACGCCACCCCGATGCGGATCGGGGACGGAACGAGTCTGAGCTACCACGACCATTACGTGGTGGACGGCGGTAAGGCGCGGATCGTCCTCGCCGCCTTGGTCACCCCATCCGACGTCATGGAGAACGCCCCGATGCGCGACCTGCTTTGGCGGGTCCGCTTCCGGCGCAAGCTGCGGCCCCGGCAGATGACTGGTGACACCACCTACGGCACCGTCGAGAACATCGTCGCGATCGAAGATGAGGGCATCCGCGCCTACGTGCCGCTGCCCGACTTCGACCACCGGACGCCCTTCTACGGCAAGGGCGCGTTCGCCTACGACGCCGTGCGGGACGCATACCGCTGCCCACAGGGGGAGCTGCTGCGCCGCCTGAAGACGAAGTTCACCGAGCAGGGGGTGGTGTATCGGGCCGATGCCGCCGTCTGCAACGCCTGCCCGCTCAAGGCCGCCTGCACCGAGAGCGACCGGGGCCGCAGCGTGCGCCGGTCCTTCTCCGCGGATTACCTCGACAAGGTACGGGGCTACCACGCGACCGAGGCCTACCGGAAGGCGATGCGCAAACGGCAGGTCTGGGTGGAACCGCTCTTCGCCGAGGCCAAAGACTGGCACGGCCTCCGGCGCTTCCGGTTGCGGGGACTGGACAACGTCAACAGCGAAGGGCTGCTGATCGCGGCGGGCCAGAACCTGAAGCGGCTGTTGGCGGCGACCGGATGGGGACGGCGCCACGCTCCGTGCGGGAGCCTTGTGGCCCTGCCCGCGCGACCAGGACGTCTGGCGGCCACCTACACCTAACGGATTGCTCCGTTGGGAGCAGCCGTTGTTCCGCAGGAGCGGATGCCGGGTTCGTGACGGCGGCGCAGGGATCCAGAGGCCTTTTTCAACACGCTGGACTGCTATGTCGCCTCGACCAATGATGACGGGCAGTCCCAGTCGTGCTGGGCGCATCTGCATGGGGACGGCGACAACTGGCCATCCCCGCACCCCTTGCAAGCCTTTCCCGGTCGCCTCGGTGCGGCGGTGCCCGCGGTTCCGCGCGGGCAGCGGCAACATCGGCCCCGCCGACCGCATCGCACATCGGCACGGCGCGCGGATCGCCTCGGCGCCCGTGCCTGCCCGCTGGCACGCGTCCTGCGGGGGCACCTGGCGGGCCGGTGTCGAGGCCGGCCCGCCGAGCGCAGCGACGGAGGGATCCCATGCCTAAACGCGACCACGGGCCGGTGAAGCAGCCGGCGACGAAGCAATCCGCCGCGAAGAACCCGCCGGCCACCAAGCCGGCGCCAGCGCGCGGGCTGAGCGCTGAGGCGGAAGCGGCCAAGACCGACAAGTCGGAGACCGGCGGCGGCACCGGCAGCATACGCAGCGGCGGCGTCGGGACGGCGCCCGGTGGGGCCGCTGACGCGACTACGAGCCGGAGCGAGCACCCCGGCGGCCCGGCGGGCGGAACCGCCACCAAGCCCTAGGCGCTTGGGCATCCATCCAGTCAACTGACCCACGCCGCAGCGGGGGGCTGGACGCGGGAGGCGGTGTGTGGTGCGCCCTCGCCCTCCTCGGCCTACAACGACAAGAAAACAGTCCTACTGTAGTGGCGATCGCCTCGCGCTCGCGAGACAGTACCGGCGGGTTTCAGTCACAGGTCGTGCGATCGGGGGCAGGTAGAATGACCCCAGGAGGGTGCTCGCCGTGGAGAGAACAGGGTCGCATCGTTTCGTGGAAACCCTGAGCGGCACACCGACCGCCGGCGGCTGCGCCGGTGGGACGAAGCCAGGCACGGCGGTCTCCTTCGTCGGCGTCGACGGGGCGGAGATCGGGAAGCTCGCGGTCGACGCGGTGACCGATCGGTTCACCGGCTCCGCGCCCAACAGTCCGCCACCGCGCGGCAGCCGGTTCAGTCTGCTGGGCGTGACCGTCCAGAACACCGGTACGCCGCCGTGGCAATTCGATCCGGGCGCCATCGCGATCCAGGATGGCGACGGGTTCATCCTCCGCCCGACCAACATCAATTACGGCGCCAATCCGCCGGCACCGGCCCTTGCCGGGCAGGCGATCGCGCCGGGGGCGACGGCGAAAGGTGTCATCGCGTACGCGGCAGTCAAGGGCAGCCACCCGGCCCGAATCATCTTCATCCCCGGCGGTGAGCGCCTGCTCGTCCTCGGCGACGTGTCGTAGCGCTGCCGGTGGCCCCTGGACCGCCTTCGTCCCGTCCTGGGTTGACTGGGGACGGTAGCGCCGCGAACCGCGGGCTCCGCCCCCACCCACGCCGCCACCTTATTCGCGTCGATCACCGGTCCCGAGACAGGCTGAAACGCCCGTCCGCATAGGGTAACTGCCCGCTGGTCAATTCCGGTTGCAATGGGCCATATCGGCTGAAACCGCCGATTTCCGCTTCATCTCCTGCTGCCCTTGTACCCGTGACGAGGGGGCCATGCCGTCTCTCGTCTTCGCTCGCAAGAACCACCCCGCAGACCTCGCAGGAGTGATTAGGTCAACGGCTCCAAGTGATTTGCAAGGGCGCGAAGCACGGCCAACCGCGTAGCCTTGTCATGAGCCTCTTTATCACCTTCTGGCTTGTCTGCCCACCCCTCGGCGGCTGTAGCCCCGTTTCGTCGTAGCAACCTGACGTGATATCGAGGCGGATCGAAGGCCACATTCTCGGCAGGGACATCATAGCGCAAGTCAAACCGTGCTAGGTCGGCGTCGCCGACAGTCTCGACATCCAGTCCGTGACGACGCAACACGCCAGCAATCTCGTTCATGTCTCGCATTGCCAGCTCCTTTGCTGATGCGAAGCCGAAACACAAAACATCGCGCGTTGCGTCTACTCGGTCAATCGTAGTCGAAACCATGGCGACGGCTCCGAACCGAATGCGCGGAGCCGTCGCCGCGCGGGTTGGCGACGGTCTAGAGGGTGTTATGGACTTGGGCCGGACGTGACCGTCGTGCGGTGAGGAAGTGCGACGGCAACGCCGACGAAATGCAGGCGGTTGTCCGGGCCGGGCGAACTGGCCGCGGTCGGCGCGAGTTCCCCGCCCGGTCCGCGGCTCGGCTCGATAGCCACAATTGGCCGCTGGCCTTCGGTTCGTCGCCTTTGCCGACGTGGCGCCTCATCGAGAGCCGGTCGTGTTCACCGCAAGTCCATAACACGCTCTAGTTATACCGGGCCTTGTTGGCTCGCACGCGATGTCGCGGCTCGCGCCGCTCTGCCCGTCCCTTCGCCTCGGCATTCGCCAGCATATCCATCAGCTCGTCGGTGTCGTAGTCCGTCGTTGGCATCGGCGCGACGCCCTACGTCCCCTTCAAGAGCGACACGACGGGGAAGGGGCCGGAGTTGTGGCGCCGGCTGTACCATTACTTCATGCTCGACCCCGACGACTTCCTCACCAAGCGATCGCCTGCCGCCCCTTTTTCTTCCGAAAATCCCCCGCGAAAGCCGACAGCGTCGTGCCGCCCCCCATTTTCATGCTTCCGTTTGTCGGCCACGACACCCAGCTTCAACACGCTGGGGAATTCTGCGAAGAATATCGTTGGAGGTGGACTGTCACTTTGATCGCTAAATGGTGCAGTCTGCGGACAAGACTCGTTGTCCCCAAATTATTGCGAAGGCCTAGATTCGGGACAACCCGCGATCCGCCTACTTCGCGAGTCGGAGGTCCTTGATCGGTTCCTCGCCAGGCATGGGGTCGCTGTCGATGCCGAGGATCAGGACTGGGATGTCGATGTCGGAAATCCCGCGCTCTTCGAGGTCCCAAACAAACTGCTCAAAGTAGGAGACCCCGGTGGACATCTCGTCAGCGAACTGCTTGATTGGCACGATCTCCACACCCATATCGATGATGTCGCGCTTGTGGAAGATCGTCATCTTCGCGCAGACGTTGTAGACCATGAATGCGTACTTGCCGAACTGCACCTCGATACCGAGTCGGTTCTTCACAAAGTCCATGTCGCGATAGGCGCCGACCGTCGTCGATTTCGGCTTGAACCCCTCGGTGTAGTAGATCGTTGGGTAGTCGCAGAGCACCTTGTGACTGGCCCACCCGAACTGGACGAACCGCTGCCTGAAGGCCACGTTGAGCGACCTGGGACTAAAGAGCATCCGCCCCGGCATCGTCTGCGCGGTGCTCTCTTTGGTTTTGTCCTGAGACGAGGCGACGTCGGCAATCACCCCCTCGATCTCGTCGAGGAGATCGGGATACCGTTCACTGACGGCTTGGTAGCCCTCCTTGAATGAGTACCGACCGGCAATGATCACCGGCCGTTCCCCTTCGTCTGCCACTCGGTGGGAACCTGGGAGACTTTTTCCCGACCGCTTGGTTGATGGATCGGTGTTCCAATCATCCGGTACTTGAGACGGCCGTCCGCGAGGTCGTCCAACCGTTCTTTACTCACGGCGCAGTACTCTGGATCACGGTCGATGCCAACCGCCCTCCGACCGTGCTTCACCGCGGCGATCAGCGTCGAGCCGACGCCGGCAAACGGATCGAGCACCCAGGAATCCTCCTCGGTCAGAGCGAGCACGCACCGCTCGACCAGCTCGACCGGAAACTGGCAGGGATGGACCGTCTTTTCCGGGTGGTTGGATTTGACGTTGGGAATGTCGACGATCCCGGTGTCCCATTCTTCCTGGATGAGTTCCCAGAAATCGGAGGGATTCTTGCCGCGGGGATTGCCTGAGGGTTGCCCGTACTTCTCGCCCTTGTAGTGGGTCTTCCCTGGGTACTTGGCGGGAACCCGTACGGAGTCGAGGTTGAACACGTAGTTGTCGCTCTTCGTGAACCAGAGCAGGGTCTCGTAGCGGCCGGAGAAGCGTCGGGAGGCATGGAGACCGTGGTTGAAGTGCCAGATGATCCGGTTCCGTAGCCGGAGACCGCGGCGCTTGAATAACGGGTAGAAGTAGGTGTCCAACGGAAAGATCTCGCCGTCGTTGACGTAGTTGCCGACCTGCCAGCAGAGGCTTCCCCGCGGCGAGAGGAGACGCATCAGCTCCTCGATGATTGTCTCCTGCCAGTCGAGGTAGCTCTGGAGCTCGACTTCCTGTTCGTAGGACTTACCGATATTGTAGGGCGGTGAGGTCACGATCAGGGAGAAGAGGTCGGTGGGGAGGGTTTGACATGCTGCGAGGGTGTCGGCTTGGAGGATGACCGTCTTGGACTTCAGCGAGAATGTGTCGTCAACCTCCTTGCGAACTGCCTGGCCGTTGGACCCAACCCCGAAGCCCAGTTGGCGTGGCGTATCGACGGCCATAGAACCTCTCCTATCGCTTTCCGTCGGGTTTAGCACCCCAGTTCTGTACGTTCAACGTTGCCCATTGTACTGTGAACGGCTGGCCTCTGGCTTCGTCGTCTCGAAAACACTCCAGCCTGGTCTGGTATGGTCTGAACTTAGCCGCTCACGGAGCGGGGAGCGGCAGGGCCGCGGGGCGCAGGAAGCACCGCGCGGCGCGGCGCGTCCTCTGGCGTTCGCGCCTCAACCGTCGCGGTCAGGCTCACCTCCTGCTCGTGCCGCGACCCGTCCATGGCGTATCCTGCCACGCATCGGGCGCGTGTACGGTTGAGGGGCGGCCAGGGCGGCCGCCCCCGAAAACCCATGCGGTGAGGCGGCGCGGTCGAGTTCTCGCCGTGCGCGTCGTGCCGCCTTCGCCTCACCGTGCCGCAGCCCGCGCCGGCCACCGCTTGCCGCGAGCATCGCCGCCCACAACGGCCGTCGAGGCGCGGCGACCGGGGCGGCCGGAGCTGGTTTCCCCGGCTCCGGATCGCAGTCGGCGTCGAGCGCCAGGGTGAGCGCCTCGTTCGTCTCGTCGGCCCACCAGCGTCCATATGACAGGGGCGGCCGATTGGCCGCCCCTGGTCCGTCTCTGGCCGATTCTCGGCCTTCGCTCGCTCCGTCGCGGCACCGGTTTACGACTTTGGTTCATCCACCGATCGTCGCAATCGTGCGCCAACGACTGCCGCTGCCGCAGCGAACGCCGCGAGGGCTCCGAGTCCGCCGTTCTGGGGGTCGGAAGCGTGACCGATCCCCGTATTCGGCAGACCGGTCGACACGGTGGGCGCCACGGTCGTGGACGCCCTCGGAGCCGCCGTCGTGGACGTCGTCGCGTTCGGATCTGGCGTCGTCGTTGTGGACGTCGTCGGTCCCTCCGTCGTAGAGGTGGTCGTCGTCGGACCCTCCGTCGTGGAGGTGGTGGTCGTCGGCCCGCCGGTTGTGGAGGTGGTGGTTGTCGGCTTCGGCGTGGTGGTGGGATGCGCCGTCGTGGTCGTGGTGGGATGCGCCGTCGTGGTGGTCGGCTTCGGCGTCGTGGTGGAGGTGGTTGTGGGGGGCGGTCGGAAAAGGCCTGGCAACGGGACCTCGCCGGCCGCCTACCCGACGAGTGGTAAGATGCTGAGCCAGCAATGGTTGACGAGGATGTAATCCTTGCGCGCCTGCTGCCCCTGAATCGCGACCGAGCCGGCGCGATTTGGCCGGGAGCGATGAACATGCCGTTAGAGCCAGGTGTAGATATCGAAGTCCTTTTGCGCACGCCGATGATCGCGGTCGAGGCTCGCAACATTCTTGACCCCGGCTCGTTCAGCGTCGAGAAAGATGGTTGCATCGTTGACGTCCACTTGGTACCGATCGACGCGGCGGACCAATTCGTCCTCCCAAGCAGTTCCGCCAATATCGCCTACGTCCCAAGGCTGAACGAGGTAGAGGCCGAAGTTGATCATTTGGCCGGCGACGGCCCTCAAATCGTTCGCATACCGTTGAAGTAGTCCGGGGCGAATCTTGTAAAGGTCGGTCCACCGGTACCTGCTGTTGGGCCGCTGTCCGTAGCATCGCTCCAGTTCATGGGCATAGTTCGAGATGTCCGCCTCGAATTTTGCCCTGATCAGTAAGTGAAGTATCTCCGCCATCGCGGTCGGCGTGACGAAGCCGAGGGTGCGGCCGGATGCCAACTCGGTAAAAAACCATTGGGCTCGCGCGGCATCAGTGGCAGCCTGCTGAGGCATGAACGGGGCGAGAAACCGAACCACGAGGAGGCTGCTGTCGACGACGATGTCAGCAGGCAGTCGTACGATCCCGCCCGATAGGTTCCGAACCCTACCGGCCATCGGCGTCGTCGTCTTTCTCGTCGGGCAGAGCCGAGGCGGCCAGGTAGTCGCGCGCGAACTCGCGGGCTATGCGTCGCATGGCTTCCGGATCAAACGCTTCGGAGACGAATCGGTCGAGCGCCTCGTCGGGATCGCCGAGCCGAGCCCGGTATTGCGCCACCCGGAGACGGTGCTCTTCAATCCGGCGCTGCAATCGCGTCGAAGGCACCTCAGGATCCCGCTCCACGTGATACCTGCCCGGCACACCCATTCGGGCAGTTTCCGCGGGCAGGTCCACTGTTCGGCGCGCATCGTAGACCGGTGCCAGCGTCTCGGTCATCACCCCGAAGGGGTGACCTGGGCCACCCCTTCGTACCAGGGTCCTACCCGGCTCCTCGGCTGGCGTAACGGTGTAGACGTCGCCCGTCGCCGCATCGCTGAGCTTGCCTTCATCGATAGTGAGGGGACGCGCCGGCAGGAACGAACTTGCGGTCTCCACATTGGCGCGAGTCCCTTGCTCGTCCGATGAGTCCTTCTCGCTGGGGAACGGCATTATCGCCATAGCCCCGACTCCTTCAGGAACTCTTGGGCCAAGTCGGCCGCCGTACGACCGGAAACGCCAAGGTCAATTGCCAACGCTTCGCGGGCGGGGACCTGAAATCGGAACTGGTCGACATCGATCGCGACCTCACCGGTGTACCTTCTTCCCGAGCCGAGGTCGAAAACCGGCACACCGCGTAGGGCCACCTCCCAACTATTGCGTTGTGTCTCGGCACGAAAGTCGAATTCACTCACTCGCCATCCTTCGCGTTGTGGCCAGCCCAAGAGAGCGGCAGCCAGACTGTGAACCGTGTCCGGAGCCGGAGCGTAATAGACGAACCGGATGCCGACGCGTTCGTAGATTGCGATATTCAACTGCCGCTCGACACGGCGGAAAAAGACCATTGCTTCGCGCGAGAAGGCATCGAGGTCGGCCGCCGCTGGATCCTCGTACGTGACCTGATTCCAATCGACGGCACCGATTCGGCCCGACCGTCCTGGCTCCACGCTCAGCCGTTCGGCGCTGCCGACGCCGCCAGGCCCGACGATCGGGCCGTTAAAGTCGACGCTCTCATAAGCGCTGAGCAGGTCTTCCGCCAATCGGCCGCGCATATCGACGAATCGCAGTGACCGCCGACGAAGTTCAACCAGGGCGCGAACGGCTCGAAACGCGCCGTGGTCGGGCGCGTCAGCCCCTGCTGACGTCGTTCCCTCTCCTTCGTCGGCGACGTCTGCTGTGCGATCCTCCATGGCGTCCCCCCTTACAGGTCGCGGCGGGTGCGCCCATGTCGCCGTGTCCCCGCGCGCTGCACAGTCGAGCCGCTTCGACGTCGATGCAGGTGACGTGCGTGAGCATCGCGCATCCGGGGCAAACACGCAAACGGCCCCGAGCCGAAGCCCGAGGCCGTCGCGGTGGCGATAATCGGTGCCTATCCGGCGAACGGAGCGTATCCCCACTCGCTGTACCAATCGCACACCAAGTTGACGGCATAGCCGAAGCCATCATCCCCGTTGTCGTAGAGGTAAATCACCTCGGCATCGTCTGGGAACTGCCCCCAGCCGAGTTTCAGATCCCGCGCCGATGCCACGAACCGACCCAGTCCCGCGACCCGCGACCGGGCGACCTCGGTTCCGTCGTGCTCGACCACGAGGACATCGCCGAGAACCAACACGCCGTAGCCGTTTACCGTCCCGCCGACGCCGATTCGGTCCATCGTCCCGTTGTCCGTCGCGCTCATCCGAAGGACCTCCTTATGTGGCACAGCCGGGAAGCGATCAGGGCGACCGCTTCGCGCGTGACGGACTAAGACGCTATCCGGAAAGTAGGCGGGCATGGCGGACCTTGCGGTAG
>JRHI01002923.1_pt1 | contig 10847 bp, 9 predicted proteins | sample 215371 | NCBI WGS metagenome assembly JRHI01 (sample SAMN02929681, study PRJNA255918) | sediment metagenome | biome: cave system; feature: Ice Cave; material: Sediment; isolation source: sediment from deep within a dark volcanic ice cave with no known source of... ... | reverse complement strand
CGTCTAAACGGGGTTTTGCATAAGCCTCGTGGTCAGGGTGTACTGGTTGACGTCTGGTTGGGCTACACCCCAGCCAGACACCACGTCCCCCCGCAGGAGCATCTAATCTTCCGCCGTGGACATCGACTGGACGAGCCAGCTCGCCGACCAGCTCGACTGGCATTGGGACAACCACCTCCGTCCGAAGCTAGCCGACCTGACCGACGAGGAGTACCTCTGGGAACCCGTGGTCGGCTGCTGGAATGTGCGGCCACGGGAAACCAGTGACACCAAGGCCCCAGGCACGGGACCGTTCACAGTGGACTTCGCCTGGCCGGAACCTTCTCCGCCACCGATCACGACAATCGCCTGGCGGCTGGCGCACATCATCGTGGGAGTGTTCGGCATGCGCGCGGCCAACCACTTCGCCGCCCCACCGATCAGCTACGAAGACTTCCCCTACGCCGGCACCGCAGAGCAGGCGTTGGACCAGCTGGACATGACCTACACCAGCTGGCGACACGGCGTACGCGCGCTGTCTCCCACCGACCTCGCACGCCCCTGCGGGGCGGCAGAGGGATCATTCGCCGAGTACCCGCTGGCCGCGCTGGTGCTGCATATCAACAGAGAAGCGCTACACCACGGCGCGGAAATCCTGCTGCTGCGCGACCTCTACCGCAACCGCGCAACGCTCAGCTCGTAGAGCCTCCCCCAATTTATCCCGCTCTCCGACGCCGGCCCGCACGGCGCACCGTGCTCGCGCTGGCGCGCTGCGGGCTCGTCGTGCCCGTGACCGGCATGTCGCGTCGCAAAACTTGCGGGATCGGCCCCGCCCCGCAGCCGCCGGCAGCTCGTTGTCGCGGTGCTCACACCGGGCTGGCCCCGCGTCGTCGTCCACTTCCCCGCTTGCCCCTGCTCCCATAAACCGAAGTTTCTTGATCTTCGCGGCTCTGCGCGGCTGCGACCAGGCGCGATGGCGCGTCAGGCCGTGAGACTTCTGTCTACAAAGGCCTGACCAGCGAATTCGTTGATCAGCGTAGCCAACGGTGGGCGTTTCCGTGTCGGTTCCCGTGGACAGAGTACGGCGTGTCCAACGTGTGTCGCGCTCTCCCCACTCATAGATCATCATCTACCATGACACCAGTTTCCGCAGGTCACGGTGGTAGACAGAAGGATCGGCCCAATTTTGGAGTCTGCCCTGGTCAGCGGCATCGTCACCTGGCCATGATCAAGAAACTTCGGCATAAGCGTGCCGAGCATGCCGGGCACGAAACTATCGGATGCCGGTCGGTCACCCGACCGATGGTGGGCATGGGCAAGAAAGACATCTCACATGGGCGAGGGCTGGGCTTACCTTGGCAGCCGAACCCCAAGATCCCAGCTCCCGACCCCCACCAACTTCGACCTCTTGTTACGGTGTCGCTACTCGGTTGGGAGGCGCCACTTTATGACCACGGTGTCCTATAGCGGAGACCAAGCAACCGTCTATGACCTGGTCTACGACGCGCGCGGCAAGGACTACGACGTCGAGGCCAACAGGCTCCTGCAGCTCATCCGAGACCGGAAGCCCGACGCGGCCTCGCTGCTCGACGTCGGTTGCGGCACCGGACGTCATCTCGGGCGCCTGTGCGAATGGTTCTGTCCGGTCGAGGGCGTTGACCTCAGCGAGGACATGATCCGTCTGGCCAAGTCCCGGCTGCCGGAGGTAGCGCTACACATCGGGGACATGCGCGTCCTCGACTTGGGGCGCCGGTTCGACGTCGTGACCTGCCTGTTCGGCGTCGTCGCCCACGTGGGCTCGCGTGAGGAATTGCGCACCGCCGTTGCCCGTCTCGCGGCCCACCTCAACCCGGGAGGCGTGCTGGCCGTCGAACCGTGGTTCACGCCGGAGGCGTTCCCGGTCGGCAGCGTCGATTGCTTCTGCGGCCGGGTCGACGCGTATCACGTGGTGCGAATGACGCATCATTCTGCCGAGGGTCGGCAATCCCGACTGACCATGCATCACCTCATCGGCGATCCGGCGGGAATCCACAGCTTCTCCGTTGAACACGACCTGATGCTCTTCTCCCACGACGAATACGACGACGCGTTCCGCAGCGCCGGATGTGTGGTCACGCAGGTCCCCGACTGGCCTGTCGGTCGAGGCCTCTACGTCGGAGTGCTGCAGGGCAACGCCTAGTGCCGGCCAGCGCCGGCGCGGGTCAGACCGTTGTGGCGGTGAGCTGGGTGGCGAGTTCGCCGGCGGTGGCGGCCTGGTGGAGCTCGAGCAGGCCAGCGGTCAGGGCAGTGGGCTCGATGCGCCCGTGTTCGTCGCGGGCTGGGCTATAGAGCGCACCGCAGTGGTCCTCGCCGATGGTGACCGCGACGGTCTGCAGCTCGCCGGTGAGCAGGGCGGTGCGGGCGGCGCGCAACGCCGCGGTCCACGCCGCCGTGTGGGGGTCGCCGTAGCATCCGCCGAAAATCGGGCGGATATGGCTGATCATGCTGGTCAGGTGTTTATTCGTCGGCGATGAGGGCCTGGTCGATGGCGCGGGCGCGATCGGCTTCTGAGGACCGGGTGTACGAGCGGGTGGTGTCCAACGTGGCGTGCCCCATCAGGTCCGCGACCACGACGATGTCCACACCGTTGCGGAAACTGGGTTCCGAACGTGTGCCGCAGGGTGTGCGGGTGGACCCGCGACTTGCCGGCGTCCGGGTGGCCGGGCTCGTGCACCAGGCGGGCGTCGACACCCAGTTCGGCGACCACGTAGCGCAGGGCGCGCACCCGCATCCGTTCGCCGCGCCGGGACAGGAACAGCGCGCGGGAGTCTTCGGCGCCGCTGTGCTGGGGGCGTTCGTCCAGCCAGGCGCGCAGCGCGGTGCGGGCGGCGCGGTGCAGCGGCACCTCGCGATACACGCCGCCCTTGCCGTCCCGGACGGTCACCTTCCCCCGGCGGTCGGAGATCACGATGTCGTCCAGGTCGAGGGCTTCGACTTCCTCGATGCGCAGGCCGGTGTAGAGCAGCAGCTTCCCGATCGCGGCGTTGCGCGTCGACCCGCACCGGTCGCAGGCCCGCAGGAACCGCCGCTGCTCGTCCTCGTCCAGGGATTCCGGCGCGGTGGCGGTGATGCGCTCTCGCTTGATGACCGGGGCGCCGAGTCCGAGGTGATGGGCGTAGAAGTGGTCCAGCGTGGTCAGGTGCGCGTTGACCGTCCACGGGGTGGCCCGCCGGACGGTCTTGAGCCAGGAGCGGTAGTCGCGTACCGCGTAGTCCCGCCCGGTCGGTTGCGCCAGGGGGTCGACGTCGGCGCCGAGATCCGGTCCGGTGTCCAGCCAGTCGAGAAACCCGGCGACGCGGGAGGCGTAGCCGCGGCGCGCGTGCGGGGACAGGGCGGCGGTGGCCAGCGCGGCGCGGTAATCGGACAGCACCGTGGCCAGCCGCCCGGACAGTGTCGCTCCGGCCCGCCGGCCGCGTGTCGGCTCGGCGTCGGCCGTGTCGGGGTCGCCGGCCGGATCGGTGGCCGGTGTGTTGGACACGGCGCTGCTCACGCAGCCTCCCTGGTATCGGCAGTTCCTGGGTGACACTTTCCGGCTGATCATAACCGAGTATCGGCAGTTCCATGGTAGGCTACTGCCGATACTTTGAGGTATCGGCAGTACGTCGGACGCCCGCAAACCCAAGGGAATGGGACCGCCACAGAGCTGAGCCGGTCAGCACGGGCGTCTGGGTTCCAAGGATGTGGGACGCCCCGGTCACCGGGGCGCGGAGTTGTCCGTATATGGGTCCCGTCCCGGTAACGATCTCCGGGCGGGTCTTGCGGGAGTTTGACTTCCGCTCGCCGGCAGTGCGGTCCATCACGAGGCCGCGCCGCTGGTGAGGGTTCCGCTTCCGGGATCTCAGTGCGGCGTCGGCAATGGCCGTACGATCGCTTGGACCGCCCACGACGATGAGTTTTCGTCTCGCGATCGGTCACTAGCTGTGGCAGAGCAGCCTGCAGAAGGAAGGCGAGCCCGATGTCAAGCTCAATGGTGAACTTCATCGCGATCATCGTCCGTCGCTCCGGTGCGATGAGCTTGACGCCATGCTGATCTACTCGATGAGCGTCTCGGTGGACGGCTTTATCGCCGACCGCGAGGGCGCGTTCGGGTGGACGGTCCCTAACGAGGAGCAGTTTCGTTTCCACATCGCGCAGACACGCGAGCTCGGCGGCTATCTGTGCGGCCGCAGGCTTTACGAGACCATGCTGCCGTGGGAGACGGATCCGTCGATGCGCGACAACGAGCTCGGGGCCGCGTTCGCCGACGTCTGGTGCGCTATCCCGAAGGTCGTCTTCAGCCGCACGCTCGACAGCGTTCAGGGCAACGCCCGGCTCGCCGAGGCGTCGGTGGCCGAGGAGGCCGCTGCGGCGCTCGACGCGACCGACAAGCACGTCTCAATCGGCGGCGCCGGCCTGGCCGCGGCAGCGATCGAGCTCGGCCTCGTCGACGAGCTGCGCATGTTCCGCAATCCGGTCGTCGTCGGTGGCGGCACGCCCTTCCTGCCGCCGGTCACCGAAGACATTCGGCTAGACCTGGTCGAGACCACGACGTTCGGCTCGCGCGTGATCTACGAGCGCTACGGGCGCGCCCGCGATGAGTCGGACTGACACCGCCGTCCGAGTCATCAGCGCCTCGCCGGACCGGGTATTCGCCGCGCTGACCGACTCCGACGCGCTTACCGTGTGGCTAGCGGCCGCGGCCTTGGCGGCGCTGCGCGCCGAACACCCGAGCGTGTCCTGGCACACCCTCGGCGGACATGAACGTGACGCCGTTCCCTTCTGGACCGCCGCCGGCCAGGGTGTGCCCGGTGGCTACCGGCAGCGTGACCGGTGCCCGCACGTCACGGTGGGTTAAGCCGCCCCGGGCGGTGAGTCAGAACAGGGTGTCGCGTACGCGCAGTGGCCGAACCCGGTCGGGCCGAGCTGCGCCAGCTCGCCCTCGATGTCCACCTCGATCGCGCCGAAGAAGTTGATGTTCTCGCTGTGCGCGGGCGAGATGTGGGCCAGGACCTCGTCGTCGATGCGCCGTCCGGCCGTGCGCATCGAGTCCACCGCCAGCCCGTCGGAGTAGCGGCGCGAGCCGGGCACGAACACGTCCCCGGTACGCAGCCCGTCGCGTAACGCCAGCAGCGTGCACAGCTCCCAGTAGTGCCGGTAGGCGGTGACGTTCCCTGCCTTCACCGCCGTGTCCAGGTAGCCACGCCAACGGGCCGGGACGAAGCTGGTCGGCGCATTCTCCGGGACCTTGCGGGCACCGGTGGCGTTCAGCTCCCGCAGGATCTCCACCGCCTTCAGCAGGTCCGTCGCGGCGGTGCCGCCGGCGAAGGTCACCGCGTCCAGCACCTGCGGGGTGAACTGCCGCAGATACCCGTACGAGCCGTCCAACGCGGCCAGGTGCCCGTGGTCGCGGGGCAGCGGCGGCAGCGCGGTGGCCTGCGCCGAGCGCAGTCGCTCCCACCCGACCTTCTCGCCACGGATCAGCCCGCCGACGTCCTCGTCCGGGATCGCCGGGTCGGCGACGATGGAGAGAATCGCGTCCAGCAGGGCCTGCCGGTCCTCCCCGGCCTTGCCACGCTCGGCCAACTCGTCGCGCATCTTGTGCGCGGCCTTGCTCTGCCGCGCTGAGACGGCCTGGTCGAACAACTGCACGACCTCGTCCAGCACGTCGGTCGCCGACTGCGCCAGCAACGTCAACAGGATCGGGTAGCGACGCTGCGGCTCGCGGCGCTGCAACGCCTGCGCGGTCAGCCGCCGGCCCACGGTGGCCAGGAACCGGCGCCGCTCCGCCGGCAGCACGGACAGGTCGAGGGTGTGCGCGTCCAGGCCGCGCAGGAACGCGAGCTTCGCGACCTCGGCCTTCACCGCCGCCGGCGAGGCTTCCACCGGGCCGGTGGCCAGCCACCGTAACCGCGTCGTGCCGATCGCAGGTTCGTTCACCAGCAGGTTGTCCAGGTCGGCACGACGCTGGTCGGTGAACTCGTCCGCCAGCCGGTCGAACGTCTCCCGCCGGGCTTGCTCCCGCGCGTGCGCGACCCGCTCGACCACCGTCACCGGCCCCGGCCGGATCACCCGCGCCGAGATCAGGTACTCGCACGCCAGCCGGAACAGCAGCAGCGGCGAGTCGTGCTCCAGCGCCCGCGCGAGCAGGAACTCGTCCAGCTCCTTCAACTCCAGCGTCGTCGGCGCCCGCCAGCCCAGATACCGGGCCACCAGCCGAAGATGCTCCGTGCGAGTCTTCGCCCGCCGCCCGTACGAGCGGAGAGCATCCGGGTCGACCTGAAGCTGCTCGGCCAGCCGCACGACCGCCGCGCGTGGCGCGGCCGCCACTTCGTCGGGCACGAATCCGAGCCACGGCAACGTGCACAAGGTGACGGCAAGGCCGAGCCGGTCGGCTGGTCCCCGGCCCCGGCCGGGGTCGATGAAGGCGAGGTCCGCTGGGGTCAGCGTGAAGAACCGGAATAGCTCCTCGCGGCCGATCTCGGGGAACTTCCGCAGCGCCTCCAGCTCCTGGTCCGCGAACACCCGCCTGGCCAACCAGCCACCTCCCGCCAGAGCATGAAGATCCCCAGCTCAGGAGCCTATCGAGTCATATCCGCCCGATTTTCGGCGGATGCTACGGCGACCCCAACGACCACACCTGCACCAGACCAGCGCACGACACGACACTCCGCTCATCAAAGCGCGCCCGCATCGACCGACCATCCACGCGAAAATCTCACCGAAATGCCCCCTGTAATGCGGATCATCGAGTCCTAGACAAACCCGATCATCCCAGGTCAGAGGGCACTTTCCCATTCACACGCCAGTCACTGACGTCATTCGTCCACGGATCAGGCTTAGGTCTCGGCGCACCAGTACGACGGTTAGGGCGAGCAGACACCGCAGGCTGTCAGTCTCGAAACGACGGTGACCGTTCATGAGCGATGATCGTGCCGTTCGGCAGGCTAACGGTCGGCCGCAGTCAACTGCAGATGTAGGAAGCTCGTCAGCCTACCTCATTTAGTATAGCGACACTGCCTGATCTGCGGTACGTGAAAGCTGGCCTGTAGAGATGATGACCATCTCTCGACCGTCCGGCATTCTGCTAATGAGGGTGAACCAAACTACATTTCCCGCGGGACCCGTCTTGGTACTCAAGCAAGAAAACGGAGCCAGCTCTCATGGCCGAATACAAAGCCACGTCAAACCCCGACGAAAAAGATGAGAAGCTGCCTGGGTGGGTCCACCGAGAAATTCGCGACCACGACCGCCGCTATGAGTGCGACGGGCACGTTTTCGTCGACGGCACGTGGGGTGGGCTCGTCTGTAAGAAGTGCGGCCGCTAACCCGGCAGGCGCAGTGTGTGATCTCGGTCGATGGTCAGCAGGGCATGATCGCTGTTCATCTCTTCTCGCCAGCCGGCGGCGGTGAGCCGGTGGCGGCGGGTCCGGAAGTGCGGCGATATGCCCTGAAGCTGGACAGGAACCGTTGCGGGTGGCCGGGGGAGGTGAAGCCCCTCATGGCATGTTCGCGTTGCCGGGTGGGTTGACGGGAGTTCTCGGCCCGGTTGTTCAGATACTTCGAGGATCGGTGCTCCACCGAGGGCATCGCCACCGTGGTGCGCGGCGCCGTAGCTACGCAGCTTGTCGGTGATCACGACCCACGGCACGTAGCGCAATCCCGTGAGCAGTCGGCGGAAGAACCTCGTCGCTGCCGCGGCGTTGCGCCAGGGCTGGACCAGGATGTCCAACACAACACCGTCCTGGTCAACGGCCCGCCACAGGTCGCGGGTTTTGCCGTTGATCTTGATGAACACCTCATCGAGGTGCCATTTATCCCCTTGGGCGTGGCCGGCGACGGCGCAGTCCGTTCGCGTAAGTCTGCCCGAACTTCGCGCACCACTGCCGGATGGTCTCGTACGAGACCACGACGCCACGCGCGAACATCATCTCCTCGACATCCCGGAAGCTGAGCGGGAACCGGTGGTAAAGCCACACGCAGTGACTGATGACCTCCACCGGGTACGGAACCCGTGGTATCACGGCGCAAACGGCGGCCACGAACCAAGCCCCTCCCCGCCGAGATCAACCCGCCGATCATCCCAGCCACCACGCAGCCCCACCAAGTTGACGATGCCGGTCAGCGTGTTCTGTTATTGACCTGGATTCGTCTAACTCGTCGTTCAGGAATGGGCGATCGGCGGGGCCCTGATATTTGATCACTGTGATCGTGTCCCCTGCGGCAGCATGGGCGGGCTGGCTGCTCGGAGGTGCTTACGGGGACGGATGGTTGCGCCGGAATCACGAGGCGACACGGAGGCGTCGCGCCGCGGTTCGCCCACGCGCAAGGCGGCGGTGTTGCTGGCACTGCGCTACTACGTCCGTGAGCTGTCACGCCACCGGCGGGTCGCCCTACCCGGGCTGTTGTTGCCAGTGCTGGGAAACATCTGCCTGCTCTAGCTCGCTCCGCTGATCGTTGCCGAGCTCGTGGGCCGCCTCGCCGGCGGTGCGGACACGCGCGCTGCGACGGTGCTGCCCTATATGGTTTCGCCGCCCTGATGCTCCTGGCGGAGGCCCTGTGGCGGGCCGGCGTGCGCTGCTTGAACCACACGGACGGCCGCGGGATCGAGAACCTTTACGTGGTTGGCATGAACGAATTGTTTGCCAAGGACGCGGCTTTCTTCCGCGACAACTTCGCCGGTTCGTTGACCAAGCGCGTGCTGAACCTCGCCGCGCGGTTCGAGGATTTCGTCGACACGCTCGCGTTCTCCGTCGTCGCCCACGACCGTGCCGACATGCGTCAGGTGATCGCTGGTTCGTGGATGAGACCTACGCCAAGATTGCTGGGCGGTGGGTTTATCTGTACCGGGCGATCGACCAGTTCGGGCAGGTGATCGATGTTCTGGTCGCCGAGAAGCGGGATCTCGCGGGCACCCGCCGATTCTTCATCCGCGCACTCGAGCACGGGCCGTCCCCGACCGAGGTCACCACCGACCGCGTTGACATGAACGCGCTCAACCGTCGAAGTAAACCTCGAGCTCGCCGATCGACGTGAAGCTCGCGCTGCCGCCCGGGCTGCCGACGATGCGGACCCCATCGCCCGAGGTGTTGGCGAAGGTCAGCGTGAACCGTCGGTAGGGACCCGCGTTGGCGTCGTAGGGGTAGGCGGGGTTGACCGCGAGACCGGTGACGGTTGTCCAGACGAAATTGTTCCTGACCTGGACGGTCAACCCGCTGGCGAACCAGCCTCCGTTGGAAAACATCGCTCCGGTCGTGTAGACGACCCGGTCGAGGTTGTACGGCCTTGACCACGTGATGCCCCAGCGGTCGGCATCCTTCGGTGAACCATCCCAGCTGTCCTCACTGGCCGACGGACTGCCGTCGTTGAGATAGGCCAGCTTCCCGTAGTGGGAGGTCTTGTCAATCGGCACCGCGTCCCCGGCTCGTGCCAGGTTCACCAATGGGTTTCCCGGGTTACTCGGCGTGCCCGCTTGATAGGGGCTGACCGTCAGCGGACGCAGCGAGAACCTGTAGTTGTTACTTCCACCGCCGAGTCCGACGAACCAGTTGCACTGCATCCACATCCGGCGGCCGTCGGCGCTGATGAACTTGGACGGGAGGGTGGTGGCGTACCCGCCGTTCTTCGGCCCAATGGCCGAGCCATCGCCCCACCATGGATATGGCCCGAAGTCCTTGTGCAGGAACAGCTTCCACGGCCCCCACGGATTCGGTGCCTCGTAGAACTCGTGGGTGTACTCGGTCCAGGACGTGTAGAGGTAGCGGCGCAGCGGGGCGTTGTAGACGACACCGCCCTGCGAGAGGACTGAACAGCCGTCCGAGGTTACCGTGCCCGGATATTCCCGACGTTCGTCATGCAGCACCGCGACCCTGCGGCCGATGTCGCTGCTCCAGGTGGGGGCACCGGAGCCGTCGGTGCCGGTGAAGAACTGCCAGCTCGCGCGGTTCGCAATGGTGCCTTTCGGTACTCGTGCCAGGTAGAGGTTCTGCGGATCAGCAACGGTGTTGCTGAACGAGTCGCGCCAGTTGTTATCCAGTCCGTAGGCGTAGACATAGGCCGCGCCGCCCGGGCCGAGCACCGAAGCGTTGCGGTTGCTCTGGCCGAAGTCCAGGAAGAAGATCGTGGTGAAGACGTGGTCGGCGAACATCGGCGCATTGGTGCTCCGCCAAGTCCTGCCGTAGTCGGTGGAGACCGACACGCTCGCGGCCGGGGCGTCGTTGAACGCGAGGGCACCCGGTCCGGTGCATTGGTCCTGTACGGCCAGGTACAGCTCGTCACGACCGTCGCCATTGCCGTCAACGGCGACCATTCCGGTGGGCTTGCGGTTGTAGTTGCCTGCGGTCCAGATCTTTCCCACCTGGCTCCCACCGCTGAGCCGGACGCCACTGATGCCGGTCGGTGGCGTGCCGGTGATCCTGTTCACCACGATGTCGGCGAAGTCCTTCGGGTTCGCTGAGAAGCCGCGGCCATCCCCGTTGGCCGAGTAGAGCGCGCCATCGTTAGCCCAGCAGCTCGCCCAGAGGTCACCGTCACTGACGGTGTTGACGGTGGCCCGATATGGAATATCTGCCGTAGCGAAGAACTGGCTGGTGGGTTCGACCAATGCGGCGGAACTCTGTGCTGACGCGAGTTGGCTGGTGAAGTCGAATTCACCGTCGGCGGCTCCGGCGAGGAAGGCGGACCACTCCTCGGCGTCGAAGCGCAGCGCGACTGTGGTGTGGAGTGACTTCACGAGGGTGTCGGTACCGATCTTGGTGATGGTGGCTATGCCATTCGTGTTCGCTACACCGTCGCGAGCGTCGTGGGAGGTTGTCCCGGATCTCGTGGAACTTGAGGTGGCGGTCCCCCACCTG
>JRHI01002922.1_pt1 | contig 10847 bp, 7 predicted proteins | sample 215371 | NCBI WGS metagenome assembly JRHI01 (sample SAMN02929681, study PRJNA255918) | sediment metagenome | biome: cave system; feature: Ice Cave; material: Sediment; isolation source: sediment from deep within a dark volcanic ice cave with no known source of... ... | reverse complement strand
ATACAGGCGATAGCCGCCGAAGGAGCCGCCGAGGATACCTGCGGTGCCGGTGATTCCGTGTTGCAGCGGTGCGGCAAACCTTTCCGCCGCCGCGCGCAACGAAACGTACGCACGTCCGGCGCCGCCTCCACGCGCGCGGCGTAGCAGCAGCGCGAGCGTCGCGCTCACCGCCCGCTCCGCACCGGCAAGGTCCGCAAGTAAGGTCTTCGGCATCGCCGGCGGAGCGAGCAGTCCAGCCTGCGCAACATAGGTGAGATCGTGGCCGGGACGTTCTTCGTGTGGCGGAAGTTCACCGACGATAGCAACGTGATTGAGCCCCGGATGTCGCGCGTGCACGCCGTCCCACGAAAGGCCGAGCCGCGCGAGTGCCGACGGCCGGCTCGAGGTGAGCAACACGTCGGCCGCGGCGAGATGGACCTCGAGGGCGTTGCGTCCCGCTTGCGACTTCAGATCGAGCACGTCGAGGGCGCTTCCTTCCTGCAACTTCGCGTACCACCCCGGCGCGAAGGTTGCGAGCGGATCTCCGCCGGGGGCTTCGATTTTCGTGATGCGCGCGCCGAGCGCACGCAACGCCGCCGCCGCGACCGGACCCGGCACATTGGGCGCGAGCGTAACGACATGCGTACCGCGCAATGTCTCGGCGAGTTCCGTATCTTCTTCCATGACCGCGACGGTAACATTCCGCAATCTCCCGAAGCAAGCAACGCGAGTCATCGCTTGCAGCAAGGAGCGCGCGCTACTGCACGGTAAACGTCGCTGGCTCATCGCGACCGTACACGGCTACGGACAAGCGATCTCGATGCCTTCGCCGTAGCATCGCGAATGCGCGCGGCCAGCGCGCAGATCGAGCAACGTTTATCGCTATCCGAACGCTGAAACGCAGGTTTGGCAAAGCGGCGGACAATCCAATATTTGGGTCCGCTCGTTCTCTTGGTATCACTTGCTCGAAAGGTAACAAATGAATTTCCGCGCTTCCGCTGCGACGCTCGCCGTCGCCGCACTTCTCGGTTCGGCCGCGCCCGCGTTCGCCCAGGACAAGGGCAAGATGGACCACATGAATTCGTCCATGGCGGCTAATCCGATGGTCGGCGGCCATGCGATGATGGCGAATAAAGACATCGTCTCGAACGCCGTCAATTCCGACGACAACAAGACGCTTGTCGCCGCCGTCAAAGCGGCCGGCCTCGTCGCGGCGCTACAGGGTCCAGGCCCCTTTACGGTCTTCGCTCCGACCGATGAAGCCTTCGCGGGCCTGCCCGCCGGCACGGTCGACACGCTCGTGAAACCCGAGAACAAAGCGACCCTTACGAAAATCCTGACCTATCACGTGGTCCCCGGCAAAATGGACTTCGCGGCACTTTCCGAGGCAATCCAAGACGGTAAAGGCAAAGCGAGTCTGAAGACCCTTCAAGGCGAATCGCTCGTCGCGCAGATGAACGGCCCGCGCAACATCACGATCACCGATTCCAAAGGCAACGTCGCTCAGATCAACACGTACGACGTGTATCAATCCAACGGCGTCATCCAGGTCATCGACAAAGTCCTGATGCCCTAACGCTCGCTTCGCGCGAACGCTATCGGACGGGCCCGGCGCTTAGCGCGCCGGGCCCGCTTCGTTCCAGCGGGACGACGAGGAATTGCATCGCCTCGTCGCAATAAACACTTAGCCGTGCCTAAATTATTCGTTTGGCTCGTCTTGTGGATAGCGCTCGTGCTCGCGCCGGCGGCTGCGCTGGCCGATGCGGATGAGTCGGGTCCCGTCGCTCCGGGTGCGCCACCGCCGGGAATGCAGCCCTTGGCCGGCGCCATCCCGCGCCCGACCCCGTTCCCAGGCGAGTCGCGGACGATCCCTCGCGCCGACGGCACGCTGCAAGCCGTGCCCGACGTTCGCGGGACGACGAAGACGTTTCATATCGTCGGCCGGCAAGCGCCCTGGACCCTCAAGCCGGGCCTCACGGTCATGGCCAAGACATATAATGGGGTCGTGCCCGGACCCACGCTGGTCGTCGACGAGGGCGACCGCGTGGTGATCGACTACCGTAACGAACTCGATATCGCCGATACCATCCACTTGCACGGCATCCACGACATCCCCGACGGTATGGACGGCGTACCGGGCACGTCGCAAGCGATGGTGCCGCCGCACGGCACGTATCGCTATTCGTTCAGGGCTTCGATCCCGGGTACGTTCATCTATCACACGCACGATCGCAAAGCCGTGCTCGACGCCGGCCTCTACGGCGGCATCATCGTGCGTCCGACGCACCCGCGTTCTGAGGAACGCGTCGCGCGCGATTACCTCGAGATCATCTCGTCGTGGTACATCAACAGCAATAGCGAGAGCGAATTTACGCTCAACGGCAAGGAATATCCGGCAACACGCTCGCTCGCCGTCGTGCGCGGCGAGCGTATCCGCATCCGTTGGATAAACATCTCGGCTGAGAATTTTCACACGATGCACACGCACGGTCACTACATGCACGTGATCGCGCGCGACGCGATACCGCTCGCTGCGGCGGATATCGAAGACACGCTGGCGCTCGGGCCCGGGCAACGCGCGGACGTCACCATTCTGGCGGATCAAAAACCCGGTACGTGGATGATACACTGTCACGTCCTCGATCACGTCGAAGATGCCCAGGGCTTGCCGGACGGACTCGTGACGGCGTTACACTACCTCGGCACGCCCGATAAGACGGTGGCGATGTACGGCGCAATGATGGGCTCCATGTCGCGCGATACCATGAAAAACGGCGCGCCGGCACCGAGCCCCGGCAAACTTTCATTCGGCATGACGGCGCTGCTCGGCGCGATTTCGGGATTGACGATCTTCCTCGGGCTGCCGATCGCCCGTGCCAAAAAATTGAAACCGGGCGCGATCGGATTGCTCAACGCATTCGCTATCGGCATTCTGGTTTTTCTCGTCATCGAAATTGCAATGAATGCGATTATCCCGGTCAATCGCGCGATCGCCGCGTGGCATACGGGCACGCCGTTTCCGTACGGACTCGTTGCGTCGCTTGCAGCCGGGCTGTCACTGGGACTCATCGGCCTGGGCGCCGCGTCTACCGCGATCGTGAAGCGAACGGCGAAAACCGTGGCGGACCAGCCGCTGGTTCTCGCCGGCGTCATCGCGGTCGGCATCGGAGCCCATAACTTTGCCGAGGGACTCGCAATCGGCGCATCCGCAGCATCGGGCGCGACGGCGCTTGCAGCGGGTCTCATCATCGGATTCGCACTTCACAACGCGACCGAAGGCTTCGGCGTCGCCGCGCCGCTGGCCGGCAGAGTGGTCCCGAGTTGGGCGCAAATCGGGCTTGCAGGGCTTGTGGCAGGCGGTCCGACGTTCTTGGGCACGCTGGTCGGCTACCAGTTCGACTCACCGACGCTTTCCGTATTTTTTCTCGCGACCGCGATCGGCGCGCTCGTCTTCGTCATCGGCGAACTCTGGTCAGTCCTCAAAAAGACGGGCGTGACGATTGCTGCTACCTCGATGGTTACCGCGGGCTTCGCGATCGCGATGATCACCGAGCTCGTCGTCGGTCTCAACGGCGGCTAAGAACTTCAGTCCGTATCTTTTTTTGAGGCTTGCGCCGGCGTCAAGAGCTCGTACGCGCCTTTGGTGGCGACGCGGTCCCCCATACGGAGACCCGGGCCATCGACGATCGCTTCACCGCCAACGCGCGCCTGCACGGTAATCGGAACGGGATCGAACCGGCCCGCGTTCTTTCGAAAGACGACGACGGCGCCGGTCGCAGCATCGCTAACGATTGCGGGTTCCGGGACGATCAAGCCGCGTCGCGTCCCGACGCGCACGGACGCTTTGCCGTAGGCGCCGGGTCCGAAGGCGGCCATCACCGAGCTTGCGTGAATTCGGATCAAGACAGCGACCGTATGGGCGTCGCTTTGAGCGGGATCGATCGCCGTTATTTCGCCTGCTGCCCGAACCCGCGTGCCCTGCGCCTCGATCGTCGCAGGGTCGCCGCGATGTACCTGCTCCGCGTCGGCCGGAGCGAATTGCGCGGTAAAAATCGGTGCCGCATCGTTTGCGATCTCGATGACGGGGACGTTCGCATCGACGCTTTCTCCATCGTTGTGCATGCGCGCTACGACGATCCCAGCGAAGGGAGCAACGAGCTGTGTCAACGCCACTTTTTGCTCCGTCGCGCTGAGCGCGCTCTGCGCTTGGGCCACGCCGGCGTCCGCTACGTCGACGTCGGGTTGCCATGGTCGCGCTTCGCTCGAGTGCTGCAGACGCAGCACGTCGAGCCGGTCCTGCGCGGTCGCAAGGGCAGCGCGCGCGGTATCTACCTCGACTTGCGCGGCGATACCGTACGAAAAGAGTTTGGATTCGCGCTCGAGTTGCGCTTGCGCCAAGCTCAACTGCGTTCTCGCCTGGCGAATCTGCACGTCGGTTTGCGCGGCCTGCTGCGGACGCACGCCGAGCCGAGCCTTGCTCTGCGTCGCACGAGCTGCCGCTAGGTTCGCACGCGCTTCGTCCGCTTCGATTTGGAACCCGCGCGGATCCAGCCGCGCAAGCAGACTGCCGCGCCCCACGCGGTCGCCGATGGAAACCGCTACGTTCGCAATGCGTCCCGCCTCGGAGAAAGCGAGTGACGCCTTGGCGTTCGCGCCGCCTGCGATCGAGCCGTAACCGCTGACAAGCTGCGGCAACGCGCCGGTCCGTACGATGGCCGTCTCGAGCGCAACGCCGGCCTCGCCGTTTGCTTCGCGTCCCGGCTTCGTTGCGTTCTCCGCGTTCGTTGTTTGGCTTGCGCGCGTTGCCCGCGCTGCGGCGTTTACCGCTTTCGACCCGTCCGCGGCCTGCGTCGTTCGCTCGGGCGCATTGTGAGCGCAGGCCGCGAGAACGGACGTGAACGCGAGCGTGATTGCGAACCGCCTACGCATGCACGGCTTCCGGCGCGTCGCGCGTCGTATCGAGCGTATTGCGGCCCATCATGCCACGACCGACTCCCGCGAGTGCTGCATACACGACCGGCACGACGGCCAGGGTGAGCGCCGTCGAGAATAGCAGCCCGCCGATCACCGCGACCGCGAGCGGCTGCAGAATCTCGCTGCCGCTGCCCAGAGCGAATGCCAACGGCAGCATCCCGAGCAGCGCCGTCAACGTCGTCATGAGGATGGGACGCACGCGGATGCGTGCCGCAGCAAGCAACGCCTCTTGCGCAGAAAGGCCGTTACGCTCGTTTTGCACGGCGTACTCGAGCAGCAAAATACCGTTCTTGACGACGAGGCCGACCAGCAGAATAACGCCCATGAGCGACGACACGTTGATCGACATATGTGCTAAAAACAGTGCGAACGCAGCGCCGAAGCCTGCCAGCGGAATCGCGACTAAAATCGCGAGCGGTTGTAGGACGGAACGGAATTGTACGAGCATCACGAGGAACACGAGCGCGACCGAGAGTCCGATTGCAACCCAAAACTGCGAGAACGACCGCTGCTGCAAAGCGTACGCGCCTGCGAGCTCATACGAATAGCCGGGCGGCAAGCCGAAGTCGCGCAGTCCTCCGGCGATCGCGTGCGCGATCGCGCCGAGGTTCGAATCGCTGATCTGCGCGGTAACGCTGATGTATTGGCGGCCGTTGAGTTCCGCGATGTCGCTTTGCGAGGGCGACGGGGTAAAGGTTGCAATGCGTGAGAGCGGTTCGACGGCACCGCTCGGCGTAACGTATGGTAAATTTTCGAGCTGCGAGGGGCTCGGATCGAGCGGCAGATCGTAGCGCACCCGTACGGGAATCGTCAGCGGATTGTTGATGACATTCGTCACGACATCCCCCCCGAAGAGCGCGCGCTCGTCCGCGCCGAGTTGCGCCGCGCTCACGCCGAAAGCGCTCGCCGCCGGATCCGCCCGCACCACGAGGCTCGGATTGTGGTAGACGACTCCGCTGAACGTACCCGAAACGCCGGGTAGCGCACTTATTCGATTCGCGATGTCGGTTGCGAGCGGAATGAGGACCGTTTGCTGCGGCCCGTACACGCGCAACTCGATCGGCGCTGCTTGATTCGAGAGATCGTTGAGGTTGTCCTGAAGTAACTGTTTCGTCGAGAATCGCGCGTTTGGCGCAGCTCGATGTATGCGGGCGCCGATTCGCGACATCACTTCGCTTATGCCGACGCCGGACCGACTCGATTTCCCGCGTAGCGTTGCACGCATCGTTCCGCCGTTGAGGCCTTGTGGTGTATCGGTGTTGATGAGCGTCATGCTTGCGCCCGTAATATCGGCACTGTGCGCGACTGCGGGATCGTCGTCAAGAATGCTCTGCATACGAAGCGCGACGCGTCGCGTTTCCGCAAGTGTCGTCCCAGGCGGTAACGCGTACGTCAGTTCGAAGGCACCTTCGTCCAGAGCCGGCAAAAAATCGGTGCCCAAATGACCACCGAGCAGTACCGTCGCCGCCAAAACGACACAGGCGCCGGCAATAACCGCTGCACGGCGCCGCAGCAACGTTCGCAAGATGGGAACGTACCGCGCATCGAGCCATCCCGAAATCGCCTGCGAGCGATGCGCCCTCGGGCGCAGCAGCGCGGCCGCAGCGTTCGGCACGAGAAAGAGCGCGAGCGCGAGTGACACCACCAGCGCCACCGCAAGTGAGATCGAAAACGCCGTGAAAAATGCGCCGGGGATTCCAGAGAGTAGAGAGAGCGGCGCGAAGACGACGATCGTCGTCAGCGTGGAGGTGATCATCGGTATCGCGATCTCATCGACGGCCGCCACGATCGCATCCGCGTTGCGTGCAAGACCTCGGCCAAGATGGCGATGGATGTTCTCGACAACGACGATCGCATCGTCGATGATCAGTCCGACGCCGATGGCAAGGCCCCCCAGGGTCATTAGGTTCAGTCCTTCACCTAATGCCCGCATCGCGGCGAACGTGATCACGATCGTGAGCGGAATAACGGCTCCGGCGATCAGCGTGGAACGCCAGTCGCGCAGAAAGAGCAGCAACACGAAGGTCGAGAGAACCAGTCCAATGAGAATCGCATCGCGCAGGCTATTGATGGAAGCCGAAACCAGAGTGGAGACGTCCCAAAACTTATTCGCTCGGATTTCCGGGCGCAGCGCAAGGGCGGCCGACATCGCGCTCGTGACGTAACGGGCAACGTCGACCGTACTCGCGCCGGGTTGCGCGAAGACGTTGAGGAGCACGGCATCCTTGCCCAAGGTTGCGGCGCGCACGATCGGCGGAGCGACCGTCTCAACGACGTTCGCCACGCTGCCGACGGTGAGCGGAGAGCCATTTTTTGCGGCCAGCGGAATCGCCGCGATGTCGCCTGGCGAATGCGCCATGCCGCTCGCCAACACATTCGTGCGCACGTACCCGCTATCGGTGTGGCCTACGGCTTCGATAACGTTGGTCTGCGCGATCGCGAGCGTCAGCTCGGCCAGCGTTACGCCGCGCGCCGCCAGGCGCTGCGGATCGATCGATACCAGATACTCGCGCACGTCGCCGCCGAGGACGCTCGTGAGCGCAACGCCGGGGAGACCGGTGAGCTGCGGGCGGATTTCATTCTGCACTGCTTCCCGCAACTGCATCAGACTAAGGCGATCCGACGTCAGAGCGTAGGTAACGATCGGAAAGAGATTCGAACCGATCGGTTCGATACGCAGCACCGTTCCGTGCGGTAATTGCGCTTGCGCCGTGGCGACGGCCGTCGATACGCGCTGCAAGGCGACGTTGCTCGTGACGGCGCGCGGGTCGAAGGTGATGCTGATATCGGCCGCACCTTGCGTCGACGTTGCGACGATCGCTTCGACACCGACGATGGCAGCGAGTTCCCGCTCGAGCGGATGCGTCAGGCTCGTTTGCACGAGGCTCGGCGCGAGTTCGCCGTTCTCCGCGCGCACGTTGACCCGCGAGAGATCCAGATTCGGATAGACGCCTTGCGGCAGGGCGCTTGCGCCGACGAGCCCGGCAAGCGTCATCACGATGACGAACGCGTAAACGGCGAGTCGCTGTGCGAGAACTGTCGCGAGGAAACGTTTCATATCGGCACCGGCTTGCATTTTCTCCGCCGTCTTGAAACAGCCCTTACTCGCCGTGCCCGACAGCTTCGCGGTTCCGGTTGGGGATACGGGCATCGAGTGGCGGGGGGCGTGAACTCGACGGCAGGGACTGCGTGAAAGCACTCACCGTTGGGCACATCGGGGACATGATAGGAGATAGCGAAAGCGCGCCGCACGCGCTCGACGGCGAGATCACGATCGGCGGCGATATGGCCGTGCGGCGTTTGGGTTTCGGTGCGATGCGCATCACAGGTAAGGGCGTCTGGGGTCCGCCGCCGGATCGCAGCGCAGCAGTCGCCCTGCTGCGGCATGTGGTGAAGAGCGGCGTGAACTTCATCGATACTGCCGACTCGTACGGTCCCGAGGTAAGCGAAGAGATCATCGCGGAGGCGGCCCATCCGTACCCCGCAGACCTCGTTATCGCGACCAAGGGCGGTTTCGTGCGCTCGGGTCCCGATAAGTGGACGATCGACGCACGACCGAAACGCCTACGTGCTTGCTGCGAAGCGAGTCTGCGCCGCCTCAAACTCGAACGCATCGACCTCTACCAACTCCATCGCATCGATCCGAAGATACCGGTCGCCGAATCCTTGGGTGCGCTCGTCGATTTACAACGTGCAGGGAAAATTCGCCACATCGGTATTTCGCAGACGTCCCTTGCGGAATACGCGCAGTGCAAGACGCTCGCGCGCATCGTCTCCGTTCAGAATCTCTACAACGTGGAAGAGCGCAGCGCCGATGATGTCGTCGTAGCCTGCGAACGCGACGGTCTCGCTTTCCTTCCCTGGTTTCCACTCGGCGGTAAAGGAAAGCCCAAGGGGGCTGCGCTCGACCGCATCGCAAAAACGCGCGGCGTTTCGACGCACCAAGTGGCGCTGGCGTGGCTGCTGGCGCGCTCGCCTGCGATCGTACCGATTCCGGGCACGTCGTCGATCGCTCACTTCGACGACAATCTCGCGGCGACGGGGTGGACGCTTACGCCGGACGAACGCGCGGCGCTCGCATAGCAGCGCACCCGAGCTCACGTTGGCTGCAAGAACCAGCCCTCGCCGCGCTCGGCAATACGCCGCGAAGTTATTCGCCCGCGCGGAGTACGTTCGCACCCTTTGCCGCCCCGGCGCCCAGCGTGCGAAGCTGGCGTTGCGATCCTTGGTAGACCGCGCTTTCGATTGCCCGGTAGCGGTGAACCACCGCTGCGCCGTTTCGGGTCAGATAAGCGCCGCCGCCGGCGAGCCCACCCGCTCGACGCTCGACGAGTGGACGCTCGAACATGTCGTTGAGTTCGCGCACGAGCGACCATGCCCGGTTGTAGGACATCCCCATGTGACGTCCGGCAGCCGAGATCGAACCGGTTTCGCGGATCAACTCGAGCAGGCGGATCTTACCCGGCCCGAGCGAGTAGCCGCTGTCGAATCGCAGTCGTAGAGAGACGCCAACCATCGGCTCTTTAGCGTTCGAGCCGACCGTCTCGCCGCCTTTTCATAACCGTTATGCGCCACAGAGGATAACGGATCGACGCGTCGCATTTTCGTCCGGTGAAGCGATTGTCGTTGGTTGCCGGCGTCCTCGCCATTGCATTGTCCCAACCGCTCGTCGCCGGCGCTGCCGACGCGACGAAGATCACCGTCTTCGCCGCTGCATCGCTGCGCGAAGCGTTCGAAGCAGCGGCTCCGGCGTTCACGAAAAAGACGGGCATCGCGGTTACGTTCAACTTCGGCGGCTCCGACACGCTCGCCGCGCAGATCGCGCAAGGCGCGCCGGCGGATGTATTTGCCTCGGCGAACGAAACCCAAATGAAGAAAGTATCCGACGCCGGCTCGCTCGCCGCGGCGCCGGTAACGTTCGCTCGTAACCGGCTCGTCGTTATCGTGCCCAAGGCCAATCCCGGCAAGGTTAGCAACATCGTCGATCTCGGCCGCCCCGGGGTGAAACTCGTGCTCGCCGCAGCCACGGTTCCGGTTGGAAATTATGCTCGCAAGGCGTTTGCAAGCCTGGATGGCCAAGCGGGTTACGCTACGGATTTTTCCCGCGCAATCGAACGGAACGTCGTCTCAAACGAACTCGACGTGAAAGCCGTGGCGACGAAAATCTCGCTTGGAGAAGGCGATGCGGGTGTGGTTTATACGACCGACGTTACGCCCACGCTCGCCGCAAGCGTCAACCTCGTCGCTTTTCCGCCCGGCGCGGCCCCGGAGGCGACGTATCCGATCGCAGCACTGAAGGCTGCACCGAACGTTGAGGCCGCGAAAACATTCGTCGCCTTCGTGCTCGGCGATGGCCAGGCGTACTTGAAAGCGCGCGGCTTTCTGGGCCCGTGATCCGCGCGGCGATGATTTTCGCCTCGGCGATTCTCGTCGCTTTCATCGTCGTCCCGCTCGCCGGATTGTTCGTGCACCTCACCCCCTCCGAACTGCTGGAAGCGCTTGCAACGCCGTCTGCACGGGATGCTTTGCGCCTGAGCATCTTTACGACGATCGTTTCGCTTGGGATAACGCTCGTACTCGGCACGCCGCTTGCGTACGTGCTCGCCCGCGGTGATTTCCGGGGACGCTCCTTGCTCGATGCTGTCGTCGATTTGCCGATCGTCGTTCCTCCGGCCGTTGCCGGTTTAGCGTTATTGCTGGTGTTCGGCCGTTTCGGATTGCTCGGCCCGTCGCTGCGTACGCTCGGCATACAGCTGTCATTTAGCACCGCAGCGGTCGTGATGGCGCAGATCTTCGTCGCTTCACCGTTCTACGTCCGCGCCGCGCGCGGCGGCTTTGTTGCGGTCGATCGAACGCTCGAAGCGGCCTCGGCCACCCTTGGGATGGGGCCGGTC
>JRHI01002921.1_pt1 | contig 10849 bp, 9 predicted proteins | sample 215371 | NCBI WGS metagenome assembly JRHI01 (sample SAMN02929681, study PRJNA255918) | sediment metagenome | biome: cave system; feature: Ice Cave; material: Sediment; isolation source: sediment from deep within a dark volcanic ice cave with no known source of... ... | reverse complement strand
TCTCGGGGCATCAAATGGGTGTAGAGCGAGGATGCCGCAACAAAATCAAATGCGCCATCTGGGTACGGGAGGCGGTACTCCTCAGCCCGCACCGTTCCCTTCGGGTTGTAATGACTGTTGCTGGCGTCGACATGGTCGAACTGAAAATTCGGAAACTGTGTCGAGATATTTGATCGGCACCATTCAATCGCGTCACTTGAGATATCGATGCCGTGGTACGTGCCGCTCGTCAGGTATCCAGAAAGAGGGAGCGCCATCCGTCCACTGCCGCAGCCGAGGTCAAGAACCCTTTCCGTGGGTTGCAGGCCGGCGATTTCCTTGTAGTACCCGACGAAATCGTTGCCGATCGCGGCAAAGTCTCCCGCACCGACCAACTCCTGCAATTCCTGGGGCGGCTGTAGCACCTGATTTCTCCCGCAGATTGGTTTCACACAGCAGAGGCCGTTGGTCCGAACCCCGCTACGTTGCGCCGGCGTCTCGTTCTGAGGTTCGACACGAGGCGAACGTATTGAGTCCGAATTTGTGGCGAGCGCATTGGATCTCGCGCGGGAGGAAGCCGGCGGAACGCAACAGCGTCCAGAGGTCGCGGGGGTCGAAGTATCGCTTGTGGTCGTCCATCTCGTCAGCCGGACTGAGTCGAAGCCGGTAGGCGGAGAACTCGAGAAGCCGTTTTCCACGCCAGGACGGAACGTTGATCAGCAGCACTCCCCCGGGCGCAAGCAACCGGCGACATTCTGCGAGCATCTCGTCGGGGTGCCAGAGGTGCTCGAGGACGGACAGGCACAAGATGAGATCAAAGGCAGCATCGGGCAGCTGCGCGAGCGCCCCCGGGAGTTCACCCTCTACGGCGTTGACCGTCGGCAGGCTCTTGATGTCGTCGGCGATCGCGACATCCACCAGCGTCAGTGATGCCGCTTCCGATGCGAGTGTGCTCGCAATCTTGGCTCGATAGCCACAGCCGAAGTCAGCGATACCTCTGCCTGCGACGCTTCCCGCTTCTCGGTGGACGCGACGCGCGGACAACCAGATTCCGAAACGGTCGACAATCGTGAGATTGGCTCGTTGGCCATACGCGTGGTCGCGGGTCATGGTCAAGCTGGCGTATTCCCGAGATTCCTCGAAGAGTCGAGACGAGGCCTGTCGGTCGGACTCTGAACTAGCTCACCCCTGGCCCGGCAAGATTGTTGCGACTCCTCGATCACAGCGAGTAGCGGGCTGCTTCAGCGTCTCGCCGGAACATCCGCACGGTATCGAGCGAGAAGTCATCGAGATCGCGTCCGAGTGTCGGGAGCTTCTTGAGGATGTCGGGTGTGACGGTGATCACGTGACAGTCGATCTGTGCGGCCTGCGCGATGTTGAGGAGCTCGCGAGGACTCGCCCAGATCAACTCGAAATTCGGGTGCCCGTCGAGGGCACGGCGCGCCTCGATCATGAGCGGTACGGGATCCCGCCCGGTGTCAGCGATACGACCCGCGAACACTGAAATGAACGCCGGAACCTCGTCAGCGAGATTGGTGACCGTTTGCTCGACCTGCGCCACGGTCATCAACGCGGTGACATTGCACTTGATACCCGAGTTCGAGAGGCGACGAAGAAGTTCCCCAGTCGTTGCGCCCTCCGTGTTCGTGATTGGAATCTTCACGTAAACGTTGGGACCCCAGGATGCAATCTTCTGCGCCTGAGCCTCCATCTCCGTGATGTCGTCGGAGAAGACCTCAAACGAGATCGGGAGACCGCTGACGAGGCCGACGGCGTCGAGCGCGAACGACTCGTAGTCTTCGACGCCGGCCGCTCGCATCAGGGTCGGATTTGTCGTAAAGCCGCGGATGATCGGGTCCTGGCGTAATTCGAGGATGTTCGAACGGTCGGCGCCGTCGGCAAAGATCTTTAGGTTTCCGAGATCGAAGTCAGTCACGGCAAGCCTCTCTCAGGCACGAAGCTCAGGATTCCTCCGAAACCCGCTCTCACCAGAGGGAGCCGGGTCACGGACATCTCAGCGTATCCGCGATCGAGCGTCGCCGATCACTTCTGCGCGTCCAGAGCCGACGGTGCACGGACAACGACAATGGATGCGCCCTCGCTGAACTCCGGCGCGCGACGCTCGCCACCGAGCTGTAACGGGAGCCCCTGGGCAGGGGTCCAACGGTGAGCGTCAGCGCGGGAGGTACGTGCTTAGAGTCGGCCGGCGCGGGCGTCGTCGATGAGAAGCAGCATCGCCGCCGCGAGGGCCTGGCGAGAGGTGCGGTCGCATTGCCAACCCAGTGCGCGGATCCTGGCGGTATCAAGCCGGACAATCGGGACGTCGCCCTTCCAGCCTCGGGAGCCACCGGTGAAGCGATATTCGACGCTCCCGGATGGGAGCCCGAGTGTTTCAATCGCCAGATCAGCGATCTCTCGGACGGTGATGTAGTCGCCGGTGGCAACATTGAAGACGTCGAACGGCTTCTCTGCGGCCGCATGCGCAGTAAGAACCGCTGAGACGACATCTTCGATGTGGATATATGACTTCGACTGGGAACCGTCTCCCATGATGTCGAGCGACCGCGGCTCTGCAAGAAGCTTGCGCACGAAGTCGAAGCCCACACCGTGTGTCTGGCGGCTTCCAACGACATTGCCGAAGCGGAAGGCGCGTCCAATCAGACCGAACATCGCGGCGTACGAAGCGATAAGGGCCTCGCCCGCCAGCTTGCTCGCCCCATATGTCGACACAGGGACGAGAGGGCCGTAGTCCTCGGACGCCTCGTATTCTCCCAGGTCGCCGTAGACGCCACTCCCGGATGCGTAGAGAATCCTGTGAACTCCGGACTGCCGCATGGCTTCGACGACGCTTCGCGTCAGCGCGGTGCCTTCGACGAAGTCGATATCGGGGTTGCTCATCGCGGCGGCGATGTCGGGATTTGACGCGAGATGGATCACAACGTCGTGACTGTGCATGGCCGACGTCAGGTTCGGAGTGTCCACGACCTCGCCGCGCACCACCGTGAAGCGCTCGTCGCCGAGGTGTTGGTCGAAGTGCCACTCCCGGCCCGAGGAGAAGTTGTCGTAGATCGTGACGCCCGCCACGTCCTTGTACTCCAGAAGCCGATCCACGAAGTGACCACCGATGAAGCCGGCACCGCCGACGACAATCCATCGACCGTTCGGGCTCACCCGACCCTCACTGAGGACCGACCGTTGGACCGACGCGTGGAGGCGCGAGAGGGATACACCCGCCGCTCAACGGACGGACTCCCACTTGGTCGGTGCTGCTTGGAGTGCAGGGTGACTGACGAGCAGATGCCAGATGACGGCAGCAAGGCCTTCGGTGTGTGGCGTGATGCGCTCAGCGACGAGGGGAGGGATGATCACACACTCGTTCGCTACATGCGCCGTAAATCCACCGTCCCGTCCGACGATTCCGAACACTGCCGCGCCCACCGAGGCGGCAAGTTCGATCGCCCGTATGAGGTTGACCGAGATCCCCTTCGATTGGTCTCCGCCACCGACAGAGAAGACGAGGATGCCATCGGCCGGTCCAAGGTGAGATCCGACCAGCCACGCCGCGAAGGCTCCCTCCCAGCCTTCGTCGTTGATGCGGGCGGTGAGTTCGGAGACGTTGTCCGTCGGTGCGTATGCCTCGAAACCGCATATCTTTCGAAAGTCGTTGACCGCATGACTGGCGTGACCGGCTGAGCCACCGACACCGAGAATGAAGAGACGGCCTCCCCGATCGCGTACCGCGGCGAGGCCGAGGGCGGTCCGCTCGATCACGTCGCGATCAAGCACGGCCAGGATCTCGGCCGACTCGTGCAAGTAGCTGTCAACGAAGTCGCTCACTGCGACTCTCGACGCGCGAGTCGGATGTCGAGGGCGTGCAGCACAAGAGTGAACGTGAAGGTTGAGAACCCCATCATGACGAGAAGGAGACCCGTCACCGCTCGGTAGCTGGGCCCGCCGGCGAGGGTGAGGCTGGGGAGCCGGAGATCGTTCGAGAGATAGTCAATGACCAGGAAGCTCAGCAGCACGAGGCCGAGCAAAAACGGGACCGCACTCGCAGCGACAGCCCGGTTATAGCGGAATCGTCGAACCCATCGCTTGCGAACCTCACCGTCGTTTTCGTAAAGAAGGCGGGCGAGTACTCCGAGGTAGACGCTCTGGAGCCCCAAGACAGCAAGTGCAACTCCAGCCAGACCCCAATGGAGGGAAAACGTCACCGGGCCCACGGTGACCGAGCCGAACGTGAGTGGCAGCGTCAACAGCAAGCCGATGGCCAGGAGTACCGCACCGGGTCGAACGAGAAAGAAATCGGCGCCGTAGACAAACATCGCGCGGAGATTGATCCACGCGGCCTTCCAAGGTGAGAGCCATCCTTCCCTGCGGTGATGGCTGACCCGACCCTCCTTGTCCTTGTAGAACCTGACTGGCACCTCGGTCGTTCGGAGATGCATGTGGACGGACTTCAGCACCATTTCCGACGCGTACTCCCAGGATTGGGATTGAAGCGCCATTCGCCGAAACGCATCGAGCGTGATCCCACGCATACCGCAGTGAATGTCGGAGAAGTTGCTCGAATAGAGCAGGTTGAGGATCCAGGTCGTGACGGGCGTACCCAGGTAACGGTGAAGGGCGGGCATCGATCCCGGTTCGATATAGCCCCGCAGCCGCGTTCCCATCACGAACTCGTAGCCGTCGCGGAAACGCGCGACGAAGGCTCCGATCTCGCGAAAGTCGTACGTACAATCGGCGTCGCCGAGGATCACATAACTTCCGCGAATGAAGGGCAGCGCGTCGATGTATGCACGGCCGAGTCCACGACGTGGAACTTTTAACACCCGCGCGCCTTCAGACAGGGCAAGGTCAGCCGTGTCATCGGTCGAGCTGTCGACGATCAAGATCTCGCCGCGAACGCCCGCGCTGCAAAGGCCTTCATGGCACCAGCGGACGAACTCCGATACGACGATCTCCTCATTCAGCGCGGGCACAACGATCGATACCAACGGGTCGGGGACGTCTTGTGCCGGCAGCAGCAGCCGCGGCTCGGCATCGGCCAACGACGCATCGGTTCGATCAAGCTGGGAACTTTGCACCACGAGCTTCCTCGCTGGCCTCGGGCGGAGGCATTCGGGCCGGTCCGCGCGGAGCCCCCTGCCTGTCGACACCCAGGGACGGCAGCAGACTAGTCAGGGGCCCGAGGTCGGTCGAGAGTCGGGGTGTGATTCGGATCGGCTAGGTACCTCTCCAAGGCATCGATCCCGCCCGGCGATCCGATCTCATAGAAGCGCTCGGCGACCTCGAACCCTGCCAGCAGGTCTTGCGTCGAGAGGTCGTGAAAGACACGCGCGAGGTCGGCTGGCGTGTCGGCCGGTAGATCGTCGCTGACGACACTGCGACGAAGAATGGAGAGTCCGTAGTCGACATGACGCATCTCGCTGGTCGGCTCGCCTTTTCGGTACAGGGCCACCGAACCATCGTGATACACGACGTTCGGAACCTCGAGACCGTCGGGATCCCGATAGACCGTCATCAACGCGGGGCGCGGATCGGCGACAGCTGCTGCCCACACTGGCGCGACATCGATTGGCAGGTACGAGTCGCCATAGAGAACTGCGAACCGCTCGTCGAGAAGGTCAGCGTCGAACGCGACCCGCAGCGCACCTCCCGTTCCTCGGAGCTCTTCACCCTCGTCGGCATATTCGACGGAGAGTCCCCAACGGCTCCCGTCGCCGACAAAGTCGCGGATTTGGGAGCCCAGATGGCCGATGCAAAGCGCGACGCGGCCAAATCCCTGGTCAGCGAGGAGGTGGAGCTGGCGCTGGACGAACGGCTCGCCCGACACGGTCACCATCGCCTTCGGCACGGACCGTGTCCGAGTGCCGAGGCGCGTCCCGAGGCCTCCGGCAAGGACCACACATTGCATCCTGCTACGCCCGCATCAGCACGACCGAGCCATCGTGATCGAAGCCAAACCGGACCTCGCTGAGCCCGGATTCGAGAAGGCCGTTTCGCAACCGAGCAGGCTCGGGTGCATAGAACAGGAGGAAGCCGCCAGCTCCGGCCCCGACAAGCTTTCCGCCTAAGGCACCGTGCTTTCGAGCCAGGGTGTACCAGTCATCGATCGCGTCGTTGCTCATTCCTCGGCTGCGTCGCCGCTTGAGCTGCCAATGTTCGTCCATGAGAACACCGAAGCGCTCGGTGTCGCCGTGCTCGAGCGCTTCCTTGACGTCAACTCCGATCCGTTTGATCTCATGGAGGTTGTTGATCATCGACGGGTCGGCCTCCTCCGACCGCTTCTTCTGATCCTCGAGTACGCGATCGGCCTCTCGGGAAAATCCCGTGAAGAACATCAGCAGGTGATCTTCGAGATCGTGAAGTGTTTCGCTCGAAACAGCGAGTGGTGATGTGTTCACTGCACCGTTCGGTTCAAACTCAAAGCACGTGAGACCACCAAAGGCAGCGATGTACTGATCTTGCTTTCCGACGGACCGGCCCAGCTCGTTGACCTCGATCTGGCATGCCTCCTCGGCCAGGTCCGAGGCTGTGACGTGCTCTCGCTTGTATGCGTGGATTGCACGGAGCAGGCCAACGGTAAACGATCCCGACGAGCCCAGCCCGGTTCCGGAGGGGATGTCCGCGAGGCTGACGATCTCAACGGCGGGCTGGACGTCGTGTCTTATGAGTGCGACGCGCATGATCGGGTGATCAATCTGGTGAACGAGTTCTGTTCGTTCAAGCGCTGAGTACTTCAGAAAATAGTCGTGTGTGAATGTCGCATTGATGCCGATGTACACGTACTTTGCTATCGACGCCGCGACCACAAAGCCGCCGTGCTGTTCGTAGTATGAGGCCAGATCAGTGCCACCACCGCCGAGCGAAATCCGCAAAGGTGTGCGCGTGATGATCATCTGGCGTTCCGTCGGTGACGAGTCGTTCGCGGCACGATAGCCGTAAGTCGGTCCGCTGACGCGCTCCGTCGCGCTCTCTGGGACTCATGCCGCAAACCTGGATGAGGTTCGGAAGGCCCATGGGTTGACGCATGGAGCGCGTCAGGTTTCGTCCGTGTCCGCACGCGTTGGCGCGTTGACACCCGCAGTCGAGCATCCATTAGCCTCCGCGGCGGTGAATCCGGGCGAGCGGGATGGGATGGCCGTCGACGCAGGGCAACGACAGCCCCTGAAGGCGATTCGCCGACGCGTCGCCAAGTGGGGTTGGTTGCGCGGCGCCCCGTACGTCCTCGTTTCGTTCGGATTGGCGGGTGCGCTCGTCGCGCTCCTCTGGCGCTTCATACCGACTCGACTCGATGTCACCACAAATGCCCTCGGATACCCAACGCGATTCAACTTCAATGTCTTCCGCCAGTGGTACGTCTACGGACTGCTCGTCTACGTCTTTCCATTAACCGCGCTTGGCACGTACATCGCTTTGACGCACCGGCGCCGGCGGGACCGGCGCGCCGATCGCGGGCTAGCGGAAGGGTCAGCTGGCGGATCGAGCACTGCTCATCGAGACGAGCGTCCGGTTTCACCAGATTTGATCCCCATAACCCGACGGATCGGACACGCGCTTCGGGTTCTCGGTGTTGGCCTTGTGTTGGGACTCGAGGCATCCGTGGCCCTGCAGAATCGGACGCCATCCGGGGCGGGAGCCTTCGCCGCGACGGTCATCGCGTACACCGTCACGGTCTTCGCGTTCGCGGTCGCTGCTCGGCGCTGGTGGCGGCCTCAGTTGAGCCTTTGGTCGGCGGTCTCCTTGCTCAACGGTGCGGGCACCGTCGGCTGCGTCCTCGCGCTGTACGGGGTGTCACAAGCCACCGAGGTGTCGATCATCTCGACACACACGGTACGAAAGGTTGCGTGGATGCCCCCCGGGGTGGCTGTGATCCTCGCCGCCGGTGCGCTCATCGGACTCGCGCTCCTCTTGCGCCGCAATCGAAGCGGCGAACGGATCTGGAGCGCCGAGCGCTGGATGATCCTGCTCGTTGCCGTACCGGCAGCGTTCTTCGTTCTTCATGCCCGTTTAATTGGAGATCTCGGCCTGTACAGCTCCTTTGAAGAGGGCCAACTCTTGGTCGGCGCGCATCAAGTCCTCCATGGCGCGTTCCCGTGGCGTGACATCCTGCTCGCACACGGCATCTTCAACGATGCCCTCGTCTTCATCCCGGGCATGGTCTTCTTCGAGGTCTCGCGCTGGGGAGCATGGGCTGGCTACTACCTGCTCGTCGAGCCCGTCTACTGGCTTCTGTTGTATGGCTTAGTTCTCTACCTCACGCGGGCACGGTGGACGTACTCCCTGCTCTTTCTGGCAGTCATCGTCCTCGACACCTCGTTCCTCAGCGGTTTCCTGAGCGGGGCGAACCTACGCTTCATCCCGTTACCGCTCGTCCTCGGGGCGTTCGCGTTGCTGCTCCGGCGACCCACCTGGCCGCGAGCCGCCGCGTTCACGGGCAGCCTGCTCGCGCTTGTGGTCGTGACTCCGGAGGCGTTGATCTTCTCGACGGCTTTCATTGTCGTGCTGGCGGTGTTCGAGCTCTACACGCGCCCACCTGACACGCCACTCAGGCTCGACGCCGTGCCTCGCCTCAGTCGGTGCGCCGCGACGGGCCTCGCGTGGCTCGTCGTGCTCGTGATCTGGCTTGCCGCAAACGACGCGCTCGATGGGTTCATCTTCTATTACAAGACGTTTGTGCCTGCCCACATCCTCGAAGGCATGCCCATCGCGAGCACACACACCCTGTTCTTCACGGCAGGGATGTACGTCCCGATCTCGCTTGCGCTTCTCTACCTCGGTGCGTTGACCACGGCGATGTTCATGCGCCGCTCGCCCAGAAATGAGGATTGGGTGGGGGCTGTTCTGGCCATCGGCGCCGTTCTCTACTACGCAAAATTTCTCGGTCGCGCCGAGTACTTCCACCTTCTCCAGTATTTGGCCTTCACGACGCCGTTCCTTGTGTATGTGGTCTACCGGGTGGTGGAGAGCGCTCAGTCGTGGCTGGCAGGTCGCCAATGGCGGTCCAGACCCTCGATGGCGTTCGGGCGCTTCGCGCTGTCGGGTGCCCTCGCGCTCGGCATCCTGATCCCCTCGACCGGGGATCTGATCGATCGGGCTCGAGCCGCTCCCGGGCATTTCTTGCCACACGCACAGTCTCCGCCAACAGTTTCGCGAGTCGGCTATGTGGTGCCAGGTGCGGTGTCCGCGAGCCAGTTCTCGAACCTGAAAAAACTTCTGAACGCCTCAGGCGGGTCGCGACCCCGGGTCTGGGACTTCAGCAACTCCCCTGCGGACATCTACTTCTTCGAGCAACTGAGCCTTTTGACGCGCTATGACAACGTCAGCATCGCCATCGAGCGAGCGACGCAACAGGACGTCATCAGCGAACTCGAGAAGGCCCGCCCCGACGTTGTCGTCTACAACTCGCTGACCGGTCTGACGGGCTGGGACGGTCTCCCAAACATGGTCCGGCACTATGACGTCAGCGCGTGGATCTTGCGTAACTATCATCCTGTCGCTGCATACGCGGGGTTCTTGCTCTTCGGTCGAAACTCCAGTCAGGTGCCCCGTATACCACTGGCAAATGTCGAGCTGGCCGCCCCGCTTTTCGTCTCGAACCTGTACACGGACTTCGTCGCCCCCTGCGATTGGGGCTACGTACCGAACTTCCTCGCGCAGCACCCGGCGAACGGTGCGAGATCCCGTCGCGTGGCCCTCCAAGGAACGGGCCGGCATGTCCTTGTCGTGGGTCGCGTGTCTGAGAGCATTGATCCGGCGAACACGCCGGTCGAAGCCTTCTTGACCCACGACGGTGTTCGCGTCGGCACCGGACGGGTCGCCGCGAATGTGTCCTTGTTTCTCAGTGGCCCGGGCTTCGGCTTCGACGTCGATGCACCAATCGCCGCCGGGAAGCCGATCGGCAACCTCGCAACCTGGGTGCGACTAAAGAACGGCACGACCTATCGGATTCCGAACCTGGGCGAGAAGCAGGTCCCGGGCCTCGGCACGATCGAGAGCCAGCGGACCGTCTGGGAGGACCGAATCACGATGCCAGCCGATGCGAACGACTTCCACTGGCTCGAGCTGACTCATCCGTCGGGCGCTCCGATCAGCCCTGACGCCTTCGCCCTCAGCCTCGTCGACGACGCGAACCATGGGATCTACTTCGCGACGCGATCCGACCCCCCGCGCCCCTATGTCGTTCGACTCGACAATTGCACCCAGTGGAAGGCGATGCCCGGCGCCACGACGGTCCTCATCCATTCACAGCGGCAGTCGGACCTCACGCTCCGGCTCCGAGCGTGACCGTCATGAAGGTTGCTGACGGCACACAGCCAAGGTGTTGAGGCGAAGCCAGTGCTTCTTGCACCGGACGTCTTGCGGTCTGAAGCCTGCGCTGACCAGGAGCGGCCAGAGGTCGCGTGGGTCGTAGTACATCTTGTGGTCGTTCATCTCGTCTGAGCTCATGCCCAAGCGAAAGGCCGCGAACTCCAGCGGCCGTTTCGCGGCCCATGACGGGACGCTGATCAGCGCGACACCGCGCGAGGAAAGCACCCGTAGGAAATGGCGGAGCGTCTCAAGCGGTTGGTCCAGATGTTCGAGGACGGCTGAGCACATCAGCACGTCGATCGATCGGTCGGGAATGGCCAGCATCGCGTCGGGGAGCGGGGCCTCGATGACCTCGACCCGGGGGTCCTCCTTCAGCACCGGGGAAACCGAGAGGTCAACCAGGACTGATGACGATGCATCCCTGCGTAGCCGTCGGCTCGACTCTGCGTGGTAGCCGCACCCGATGTCCGCCACCCGTTTGCCTTCACCAGGCAAACCCTTGCGCAAGAGGCCGCCGAGGACGAGCCAGTCGCGCAATGCGACGAGCACCGTCGGC